>Ga0134126_10010996_pt1 | contig 11408 bp, 7 predicted proteins | sample KB31752_FD_96881 | JGI IMG/M metagenome (GOLD analysis project Ga0134126, IMG submission 96881) | Terrestrial soil microbial communities with excess Nitrogen fertilizer from Kellogg Biological Station, Michigan, USA - KB3-175-2 | ecosystem: Environmental > Terrestrial > Soil > Unclassified ... | reverse complement strand
TCCGCAACATAGGTCAGGAACACGACCCTCGATTCGGTGAGGCTCACGGGGCGGACCACGTTCACCGACAGGCCCCAGGGGTAAAAATTGAACATTGTGTTGGGAAACACAAAGAAGTAGTAAGCCGCCACTTTTTTGCCATAGTCCGGCGATGAGACAGGCAATTCAAAACAGTCCTCATTCTCTTTGGCGATGCCCAGCTGAAGGTTCGACATCCGGAACAGCTCCGTCGTATAGTTGCCGAAGTCGATGACGGAATTGAGACCGGAGTGAACGAATGGGATATGAAAACCCTCGAGATAGTTCTCGCAATACAGCGCCCAGTGTGCCCTGACGGTGAATTCCCTCGAAAGTTCGGGTCGAAAGACGAAACGGTCCAGCGGAAGCCAGTCCAGCCGTCGCGGGAGATCGCCCCAGTAGTGGTCGAACGTATCCGTGGCCGCAGGCGACGTGAACAGCCATTTCCCCCAGGATGCCAGCGGTACCTGGTGCAGATCGTCCGCCTCCGACGGGAAATTTTGCACTTCCCGGAACTCGGGCATGCTGCGAAACCCTCCGTCGAGGTTAAATAACCTTCCATGATACCCGCAACGGAGATGCATAAGCCGGCAGGGCTCCTGCACCACGAGGTTGCCCCTGTGCGTGCAGACATTGGAGAGGAGGCGCAGCTTCCGGTCCTGGTCGCGGACCAGTACCAGCGGCTCGTCAAGGTATCCGTCGAGAAGGGTCAGCGGTCGCGTGTCACCTGCCGCAGCCAGTCCATCGCTGTCCCCGATGAATTGCCAGGAAGGAGCAAACAATCTTTCCCTGGCCAGCTGGAACAAATCCGCATCGGTATAGAAATCCGACGGCAGCGTGGCGGCTTTGGCAATGTCGGGGTCGATGGAAAATCTCGGCATATCCTTCTAAGATAGGAAAGATAGGCTAAAGTATACGCGGGAATGGCGGCGGAACTGCCTCCGACACGAATCGGACTTCGGTCGTTTCCGCACAAATCGTATCTTGCGCGCATGTCCGAAGATCTGAAGATAGCGGAGGGCAGCAAAACCGAGAAATATGCATCGCTGCTGCCGCAGATAAGAGCCCTGATGGAAGGGGAAACCGACGGGACGGCCAACCTGGCCAACCTGGCCGCCGCGCTGAAAGAACAATTCGGCTGGTTGTGGGTCGGTTTCTATCTCGTGAAGGACAGGCAGCTGGTCGTAGGACCTTTTCAGGGACCCGTGGCCTGTACGCGTATACGTAAGGGCAAGGGCGTCTGCGGGACCAGCTGGGCCGAAGCCAGGACCCTGATCGTCCCCGATGTACAGACCTTCCCCGGACACATTGCCTGCAGCAGTCTCTCGCGATCGGAGATCGTCGTTCCTTTGCGTGCCGGGCAGGAAATAGTGGGCGTGCTCGACGTGGACAGCACGGAGCCGAATGCTTTCGACGAGGAGGACGGTCGCTGGCTCGAAGAGATGGTGCGGTATATACCGGGCATCAATGATTGAAAGGATTAAAAATCTGACATTCGATATGAAGAAACAAGCGCTCTTTTTAGGATTGACTATTTTGTTTTTTGCAGCTGCCGCAAATCCCCTGGGCCCCTGGAAGGGGCCCGTCCCAAGGACAGTCATTGGCTACCAGGCGGGCAATGTGCCGCCGCCTTCCGTGATCCTGGCGAAAAAAGAAGTACCCATCCTCTGTTATCACCAGATCCGGGACTGGAAGCCCACCGATTCAAAGACCAACAGGGATTATATTATGCCGCCGGCGGATTTCCGGGCAGAGATGAAGATGCTGCATGACAGCGGCTATCATACCATCCTCCCAGACCAGCTCTATGCATATCTTACCAGGGGCGCGGCGTTACCCAGCAAACCGATCATGCTGACCTTCGACGATAATGATGAGGATCAATATGTGGTCGCCTGGCCCGAGTTGAAGAAATATGGGTTCCGAGGGGTTTTCTTCATCATGACCATCACCATGAACAAGCTGCCGCACTATATGAGCGTCGCCCAGCTAAAGGAACTTTATGCCGCAGGCAATGCTGTCTGCAGCCATACCTGGGACCATCACAATGTCAAAAAATACGCCGGCAGGGATTGGGAGATCCAGATCGACAAACCGACCAAACAGCTCGAGGCCATAACCGGTGCGCCGATACGCTATTTTGCCTTCCCCTTCGGCTTGTGGAACCGGCAGGCCCTGCCCGAACTACGCAAAAGAGGTTTTATCGCTGCTTTTCAACTGGCAGACAAGATGGATCCTACCGATCCGCTGATGACCATACGTCGTATTATCGTTGGTGGGGGATGGAGCCTGAAGACCTTTAACACGGCGATCCACCGGGATTTTCACTAAATCGCCCGGACCGGCCTCTTCTTTTCGGGATGATAGTAATGTTCGATGACGAGCGCCGCGGCGCCGATCAGTTCCGCATGGTATCCCAGGGTCGAGATCTCGATATGCGTATTAGCGGCGAGCCGCGGTATGCAATGTTCGTTCAACGCCTGCTGTATCGGTGTTTGCCAGATCTTACCGGCGGATGACCCGCGACCGCTGAGGACGATCGTTTCAGGGTTGAGGAGATGGATCAGGATCGCGACACCGCGTCCGATGGTATAGGCTGCGTCGGACAGGAGCTCGACCGCAAATTTATCGCCTTCCTCCGCTGCCGAAAGGACGGCGCGCGATCCGACGTCCACGTTCTTTGCCGGCAGATGGCCCGACAAGGTGGTCACGCGTCCTTCCCGGATACCTTTCTCCGCCTTCAACACTACTTCCAGCAGCGATGCCTCGGTCTCCAGACAGCCGCTCTTGCCGCAGGAACACAACTTGTTATTCGAGTACAGCGGCAGATGGCTGAATTCCCCGGCAAACCCGTTGTGCCCGCGGAAATATTCGCCGTTGAGTATCATGCCCAGGCCTATACCCCACCCCAGGTTGATTACCATTGCATTCTTCCTATTGCGGGCGGCGCCGAACCGGAACTCGGCCAGCGCGATCAATCCCGAGTCGTTCTCGAGAAAGGTTTCAATGCCCGTCCGCTCGGTGATGAACTGTGCCAGCGGCCGCTCAGAGGTCTTCAGAAATGAATAGTTGACGCCGCGACCCGGATCGACAAAACCCGGCATCCCGATGCCGATGCCTGCGATCTGCTCCGACCGGATACCCGATTCCAAAATGAATTGACTGATCATTCCCGCCAGACGATCCGCCGTCGCCGACTTATCCGCCAGCGCGAATTCGAATTTCCCCACCGGCGTGACGAACTTCCGGTGCATATCCATGACGACGATGCGGGTGAACAGCTGATCCATCGCCACGCTGACGACATACAACGATTCGGGGCTGAGCGTGTACATGAGCGGTCTGCGCCCCCCGGTCGATGGGGCATAGCCCATGGCCAGCACATATTTTTCTTCGACCAGCTGACCGACTATCTTGGTGGCGAGGGGAAGACTTGTTCTCGTTCGGTCGCTGATATCTGAACAGGAAAGATTGCCGGCAAAATACAATTCTCTGATGATCCTCTTTTTATATCGTAGATGCTTTTCGGTCATGTGCCGGTTAAAGATAATATATATTGCCGGATTTTACCAGCGATCTAACGCCGGCGCCATCCGGCCTGCTATTCGCCGCGGGGGTGTGTCTTTAGCCACTCCTTGCTGATCCGGGGATAGACCGCCACCCGGTGGGTCCGGACAAGGTCATGCACGGGATGATCCTGACCCGAAACCCGGAGCGTGATCACCCCGGAAGGCAATGCGGGCATATGACAATCGATACAATTGGTTGTCAACCTCATCTTTATAACGGGTTGAAAGGTGCAGGAATGCAGCGAAGTCCCGTTGTGACAATTCATACAACGCCGGGAAAATACCTCCATTTTTCCGTATTCGTCGGTATGCGGGTCATGACAGGAAGAACAGTCCAGCTGATCGGATCGCCGGAAACATTGACTGGCCGTCAGCAGCCCATATTGGTTACCGTGGACATCCAGCGTAGCCACATCGGCGGTGTCATAGCCGGCCGTCGAATAATTGTCCAGGGTATCCCCGACCGTGAAGCTGAAGGAAGGCAGTCTCTCCTTCCGAAAACCCGAATGACATAACGCACAAGCGTCGAGCCGTTGCTGCCGGTCGAGCCGGCGGGCATTGAGGATATATTTGCCGGCCTGCTCTCCGGGATGGTCCGTATGCCAGGCCACATGTGCGGCTCCAGGCCCGTGACACCGCTCGCAACCGATACCATACACGATGCTGGCGCTATCGAATATCGTCGTCCCGTCCTCCCGCCGGGCCACGCTCGCGTATGTGCCATGACATTCCATGCACTCGCCGTGCACCTGTTTGAAGAAATCCGCCATAGTCGGCGAATAGCCGGGACTGTTACACCAACTGTCGAGCGGGGTATAATAGGATATGGGCAGCTGGAACAACCTGCCTGCATCCCAATATAGATAGGACTGGCCCTTCCTGCCCGAGCCGATAACTATCCCGAACCGCTCGCTTTCCATGACCTTGCCATTGAACAATGCCGTTTGGTAAAAGCCGCCGTGTTTCTTCTCCATGACAACCTCCATATGCTCATTGAACACGAAATGGCTGGCATCTCCCAAAAAACTTCCCTTGATTGAACTGCCGGCTGCCGGACGCGAGTCGCGGTAATGCGCCGTCCGGATATGTTGGCCATAGATGGCTTTATGACAGGATTTGCAAGCTTCGGCACCGACATAACCCGGCGACGGCGGTGACGACTGCGGCCATCGCGGTGACGACTGCGGCCACCGCGCGCTGAGGAGACCAATGGCGATAACCAGTATAGCGACGATATAGTAGGGCCTACCTGGCCGCATATGATCGTTTGAGATTGATCTTCCGTAATACCCATTCCCCGATATGCCGGCCGGACACCTTCCCGGCCTCGATGGCCGACCGGTAATGGATCCCGCCATACAACCGCGAAACTGCCGCTTCGGCCGCCGCCTGGTCAAAAGAATCGAAATGCCGTTCGGGCAATCCGAATTCGATCTCGGTATCGTCGGTGAACGCGCAATGGTCCCCGAAATACCTCGTCAGGACAACGGCCGCTACCGTGGAGATGATGCTGTGCCCGCTCGTATATTCCGGGAAAGGCGGTGTCTGCAGGACCGGCCGCCAGCCTTCGTCGATATAGGAGTCGATATACGTCTCGGGCCGGATGACATTGCTACGGTATTTTTCATCCCAGCAGCTGATGATGGCATCGAATATCGCGATGGAGGTGATCGTATAGGCGCCGGCCGTCTCCATCATATCCAGGCGCCGCTGCCGCGAAACCGTCGATACGATCGATATCCAGTGTCCGCCGGGAGAGATCTTTTTGGTGGAGTATCCGACATGGCCTTCCATGGTGACGGCAAATGGGTTGCAATCCCAGAAATTCGCGATGGCTTTTTGTTCCTCCGTCAGTGTGTTGACGGTTCGATAGACATCATATGCCTGGTGATAGAACAGGCTGCCGGTATCCTTGCTGAACGGGGGGGCCGTTCCCGGTTTGAATTGTCCGGCGGAGTCCAGGGTAACCGGCCGGATCCTGTTCCAGTAAGGCTCAACCGCCGTCATATAGGCCGGCGGAGTCGGTATCCATTTACCGGGCTGCCGCAGAATGCGGTACCGCGGAAGCCGGCGCGTTTCCGTGTACTGATCCTTGTCCGACCAGCCGATGATGAGACCCGCCACCTTTCGTCCATAATCCAGCGACGCCTCGTATACCGGGGCGGCAGGTTTTTCGAATGCGCCCAGAATGGCGCGGATGGAATCCTGCATGGCGCTATCGGAAAAGACCATCCGCCGGCCTACCAGTAAATACGCATATACGGCAGCGATGGGATAATCGATCTTTTTGCCGGGCCCGGGTATTTCGGGGAACCCCTTCACCTGGCCGTGCAACGAGGCATAGTCATGCCCATGCGCCTTGACGAGCGTTTCATACGCCGCTACGTTGGCGTAGAGATAGATCCGGCTGGCCACCGGCGGGGAAAAAATGTCGTGCACCATGATATCCGTGAGGGCCGCCTGCGCGCGTCTCAGCGGTTCGGCGTCGTCGGCAGACCCCGGAATGATCCGTCGTCGTCCGAATGCCCTGGCCCCACCGGCATGGGTAACCGCTCTCGCCTGTGCCTGCCCCGGCCCGGACACCTTCAGCACCTGCACGGCATCGTTATTCTTCGCCACGACCAGCAGCCGATCACCCGACCCGTTCCTTACTTCCACCATTCCCCGGACATCGCCGCCGATGTAACACCCGCTGCGCGCATTATCGATGGGCTGGAATTCCGGCCCGGGGCCCTTCAGCAGCATCCCCAATCCTGCGTCGCAACGGCCCAACTGCGTCCGATAGGGGAAGAAATTGCCTGCCACCAGGATATCCTTTTTCCCATCTCCGTCGAAATCATCCACCACGGCGCCATAGACTTTTGAGAACTGCGCGGCGGTCGGCAGCGGCGAGAAAGAGAACTGCCCGTTGCCGCGATTATAGAGAATGCCGGATGCCAGCTGATCGCATTGCAGAACGGTAGCCTTTGCCAGCCGGTCCGGCGGGAAGATATCGGTGATCGTCGCATCGGCATAAGCCTTATAGCTGTTGAATTTCTTTCGCAGGGACACGATCTGGTCCAGCAGCTCGTCGCGCGATGCCATGGGGTAGCTCTTACCCTGTATATAATAGCAAAGCATCGGGTCCAGCGAGCCGTTCTCGTCGAAGTCGGCGGCATACAGCGTCATGGGCTCCGACGGCGTTGCCTTGAATTGATTGTTGAGACCGCAATTGCCGAGGATAAAATCGGTTCGCCCGTCACCGTCCACATCGGCGGGCGTGATCGAGGACCACATACCGCTGAGATGCTGAAGACCCGCGGCGGCAGATACATCCGACAACCTTCCTTTTTCGTTCCGGAAAAAACGTACCGGCATCCAGTCCCCCGCTATCAAAAGATCGGGATATCGCGCATCGTCGACCGGGGTCCACACTGCCGCCTTCACCATTCCCGGCAGCCGAAGCGCGGGGCATACTTCATCGGTCACATCCGTGAACCGGATCACGCCGTTGCTCGATTCATTGTGCAAAAGCCAGCTGCGCGAAGGCAAGGGGAACGATCCCGGAACGCCACGGCCGCCCACGAACAGGTCGATCTTTCCGTCATGATCGAAATCGCCGGCCGCGATCGCGAATTTGCTGCTCGCCATGGCAGGCAGCGCACCCGTGGGCGCCGGGCTGAAGTTTCCCTTCCCGTCATTGATATAGAGTTGATCCTGGTAGCCGGGGCCTTCCGCGTATTCATTACCGCCGCTGACGACATAAAGGTCCATATCTCCGTCGCCGTCCGCGTCGAAAAATAAAGCGTTCACTTCCTCATTGATGGAATCGGCCGCCCAGGGCTGCGATGGAGCAGGCACGAAATGCCCGTCTTCCGTCTGCAGATAGAGCTGTCCCCCCTGCCCGATGGCGCCACCCAGGAAAATATCTTCCAGGCCGTCGCCGTTGACATCCGCCTTCGCCAATGCCGGACCTTCGCGTGACAGCTGGTAAGGCAGCAGCGGCTCATCCTTGAAATCGATAAAATCGTTCTCCCGGTGCCGGAAAGAGATTCCTGCCGTAGCAGTCACGTCGGTGAACATTCGCCTGGGCGCGTCGGCCGGCAGAGGGCCGGCGGGACCCGTTTCGCGAATATCCAATGTCCTGTCCGGCGCGGGGTTGTCCAGCACCGTCACACTGTCGTCCGGCCAGGTGATCTTGATGCGGTTGACCGATTGATCCTTAGCCCATCCGAAAAAGATCTCGGGCGGCATGCTCGACTGAAATCCGCGGACCGGGTACAGCTGCTCATACTGGCTGGCGCCATCGCTGGTAACCAATTGTACCTTTGCACCATACGCCCGCGTATTGTATCCTCTACCGGTAAGCCGCAGCCGGAGGTAGTGATTCTTCCTTAGCTGGTCTTCATTATTCCGGTAGACCATCACCGGCTCATTATCGGTACAGACGATCAGATCTAGATCGCCGTCATTGTCCAGGTCGGCGTAGGCCGCGGCATTGGATACTGCGGGATGATAAAGCCCCCACGCTTTGGTGCTGTTCGTAAACGTAAGGTCCCCGTTATTGTGAAAGATATAGCTGCTCAGCTTGTTGGAGGGCATCTTCCGCACCAGGTCGTAGGTCTTGAAATCGGTATGGCCTTCGCGTGCGGCAGCCAGCTGCGCATCGGGGACGGTGTATTTCAAAAAGTCCAGATCGGTATAGTCCCTCAGGTAGCCGTTGCTGATAAAGAGGTCCTTTCGCCCGTCGTTGTCGAAATCGGCCAACAGCGGTGACCAGCTCCAATCCGTATTCGATACGCCCGCCAGCTGAGCGATCTCGGAGAACCGCAGATGTCCCCGTTCATCGACACCTTCGTTCAGATGCAGCATATTGCGCATCTGCTGATGATAGTAACCGCTGTCCAGCAACAGGTGATATTCATCGTATTCGTCGGGCCCCTTCAGCAATTTCTGCCGGTGGTTGTCCTCGGGCAGCATGTCGAGCGTCATGACATCGGGCCGGCCGTCATTGTTGTAATCGGCGATGTCCACGCCCATCGAGTATTTGGAGATATGCGTGAAGGACTGTTCGAGCGATTCGGTAAAGGTGCCGTCATGGTTATTGATATAAAAACAATCGCGCTCCGTATAATCGCTGGAGGTATAGATATCCGGCCAGCCATCGCCGTTCACGTCGCTGACGACTACGCCAAGACCAAAATTCAAGGGGTTATTGATGATCCCCGCTTTCAGCGTGACATCGGTAAAATGGATGTGTCCTTCCTTATCCCGGTCCTGGCGGAAAAGCCGGTTGCCGAAATGCATGTCGGGCGTCGCCCGCGTCTGACGCGTATTCAGATAAGGGTTATAGGTGTGATTGGAATGGTTGAGCAGGAACATGTCCAGGTCGCCGTCCTTGTCATAGTCGAAGAACACCGCCTGTGTCGATTGGGTGCCGGGCGCGTCCAGTCCATATTCTTTAGCCATCTCCTTATAGATGGGAATACCGTTCTTTATCCCCTGGCAGATGAACAGCTCGTTGCTCAGCCGGTTGGAATCATCGTATTTGCCGGCATGACAAATATAGATATCCAGCAGTCCGTCTCCATTGACATCGGCGATGCTGACCCCCGTACTCCAGGTGCCGTTGCCCGCCACGTGCGCCTGCCGCGTCACGTCTTCGAACCGGAAATTGCCTTTGTTGATAAAAAGCTTATCGGGCCCCGTGTTGCCCGAAAAGAAGATATCGTCCAGTCCGTCGCCATTGAGATCGGCGATACCGATGCCAGCACCGTTGTAGAGGTATTCGTAAGTGAAAACGTTCAGCGAATCGTCTTCCCGGATATTGTTTGAAAACGATATCCCGGTCTGCCTTTCGTTGAGCAGGGAGAACAGCGTAGTGTCCCTGGTCTGGGCCGCTGAACGCAGGACGCCGAGACAGGTCAGTATGACGAAGAGGTGTTTCATGGCAGATCGATATTTTCGTCTCCTTCCTTATAAGGTAAAAAACCCATCATGAGGGTCATCATTTCATCGGTGGTCTTCATATCGCCCATCGAAAAAACATTTTTGGGCGGATTGTTCGGGTTGAAGGGATTGTCCGCGGTGTTGTCGTAGGTGCCTTCGATATGGATGACCGAGCCTTTGACCACCTTGACGAGACGACGGAAACGATAGATCTCCTGCCAGCGGAAGTCCCAGTCGGGAATATGTACCAGCCGTATGGTGTCGCCCGAAGGCGTTGTGATATACGCCTTGAACTCCTTTCCCAACAAATGCATGTGTGGCCAGACATACAGCAACGACTGATCCTCGTTGGGATTGGTGACTTCGAGATGAAAAGTCTGTACCTGCCCGGCCTTGATATAGAAGATAGGCTCGATCTGGTTCTCGCCGATGCCGCCCGAGCCGAAGCTGACGATCTTTATGACGCGGGTGACCGGGGTTTTTTTGAAGAAGAGATTGACGCCGCAAATGGTGGTTTCGTCGACAGCGGACGGGGCGTAGTGCACGGTTAGCAGGATGACGCCTCTTTTGGGCATGACCCAGCCGATGTCTTTGGGATAGGATTCATAGCTGGTCCCGGGGATCCAGCCGCCATAGTAGGTAATGGTCTTACGGTAGGGTTGGTATTGATCGAACTTCCGGCGGTCGTCCTCGGTCAGGTTGAGCATCGCGTCGGTATGGTAGATATCGATAGTCGTGTCGGGCACGGAGTGGATGGCGTAGTTCGCGTGGTGGATCAACTTTTTGTTGTTGCAGAAGAACTCAATAGCTTCGACGTTGGCCGAGTCCTTCAGCTCGAAGGGTATCTTGAAGATGACATAGCGTTCGATGTTGTCGCCCGTCAGGCGAAAACTGTCTTTTGCTTTCAGGACCAGGTCGGGCTTGCGAAAATAGCTGGTGCCGGGGATGGAGGCTTCCTTCAGCCCGGCCGTGTCGGGGCCGTCGCCGCGGGGGGCTTTGTTGTCGATCCATTGCAGCAGCAGTGTTTTTTCTTTAACGGTGAGCGACCGGTCGTTGGCAAAGTGTACGTAGTTGTTGTCGGCTTTCCATGGCGGCATGTACCCCTTTTGCACAACATCCCGGATAAAGGATACCCTTTTGGCTACGTCCTCATAGGTGATAAGCGAAAAGGGACCGGTCTGCCCGGGTTTGTGGCAGGTCGCACATTTGCTACGGATGATGGGGGCTACGTCCATAAAAGTCGGGTGCGAAGACTGGGCGAAGGACGGTTTGGGTCCGGTAAGGGTCAGGAAGAAGGCGATATTCAGAAAAATTCGTTTCATGTCAGTAATCGTTGATCAGGCACCCTACAGGTTTGTTATAGGGAACGCGGACAGGTTGGTGCGCCAGCGACTGATCGATGGCGTCCCGCAGGTAAAAAACGGTTGGCCGGGCGCTCTGCATGCCCAGGTCCTTTATCCAGTTGTCGATAGAGCCGTGATAGATTACTTTCTTGTCCGGGCCGAGGAGAAACACTTCGGGCGTGACGGTCGCTTTTAAGGACGTGGACATGGTCTTGGCCGAATCGATATATACGGGAAAGGCGATATGGTATTTTTGCGTGAATGCGTTGACATCGCCGGCGGAATAAGCTTTTCCCGGGACGACGCCCGTGAATTGAACCTTGTCGGCGTATTTTTTGAATAGCGTGTTCAGTGGGAGCGAATAGTTCTGGCAAAGAGGGCATTCTGGTGAAAGAAAGATGACGACCCTCAGGGGTGCGGTGCGCGGTTGGGCCCATGCTCCGGAGAACACCAGTACACACGATACAAATAACGGCAAAAGCAATTTCTTCATGAACCTAAAATTAAAAAACTCCGGGCCGATAACAGCCCGGAGTTCGAACTATTTTGC
>Ga0134126_10010995_pt1 | contig 11408 bp, 9 predicted proteins | sample KB31752_FD_96881 | JGI IMG/M metagenome (GOLD analysis project Ga0134126, IMG submission 96881) | Terrestrial soil microbial communities with excess Nitrogen fertilizer from Kellogg Biological Station, Michigan, USA - KB3-175-2 | ecosystem: Environmental > Terrestrial > Soil > Unclassified ... | reverse complement strand
GGCTCGCCCTGCGCACGCAGCAGGTGATCGCGTACGAGACGGACGTGACGAAGACCGTGGACCCGTTCGCGGGCTCGTACGTGGTCGAAAAGCTGACCGACGATCTCGAAGCCGAGATCAATACGCTGATGGACCGGGTCGAGTCGCTCGGCGGCGCCGTGGCGGCGATCGAGCACGGTTTCCAGAAGGCCGAGATCGAGCGCTCCGCCTACAGCATCGCTCAGGAGATCGACGGCGGCGAGCGGATCGTGGTCGGCGTCAACCGGTTCACTCTCGACGCCGAGGAGCCATACGAACCGCTGCGGGTGGACCCGACCATCGAGGCACAGCAGGCAGAACGGCTGGCCAAGTTGCGCGCGGATCGCTCGCAGGACGACGTCGACCGGGCACTCGACACGGTGAAGCGTGCGGCGTCGGGCAGCGACAACGTGCTGTATCCAATGCGCGAGGCGCTGCGAGCGCGGGCTACTGTCGGCGAGGTCTCACATGCGCTGCGTGATGTCTGGGGTACATACGTGCCGCGCGACGCGTTCTAGCAGGGCGTTGCGGCGGCGGTGAGCATTATGTACGGCCTTTTCGCTAGTCCGTTTGACTGCAACCTGCGATCTAGTCCGCACGTGCTGTGAGCTATAGCCCTTAAGTGTCATCTTGGTCAACTTCAAGTTCCCATATGGCGAAACTACTGGGATTCCCAGGATTAGACGGACTACCGTAGGGGAATGAACTTAAGTCTTCCGCCGGAGAGCCAGGACCGAGCCGCCGATGACGCCGCGTCGTCGCGGCTCTCCGCGTTCCTGGGCCGGCGGGAGCCCGAGCTGATCCGGTTTCGGCGCGACATGCACTCGCATCCGGAGCTCGGCCGTCGCGAGTTGCGCACCACCGGGTTGATCGTCGGGGCGCTGCAGGCGGCCGGTCTCGCGCCGAAGGTCCTGCCCCTCGGCAGCGGCGTCATCTGCGATATCGATCCGGTGTTTGAAGAGTCGGCACTCGCGGCCGGCGAACAATCGCCCTCCGCACATTCATACAGGACGCACCCACGCGGCCGGTTCGCGCTGCGTGCCGATATCGACGCGCTGCCCATTCAGGAGGCGAGCGAGCTGCCCTTTCGGTCCGTGATCGAGGGCGTCTCACATGCCTGCGGGCACGACGTGCACACCACGACCGTACTCGGCGCCGGGCTCTTCCTGGCCGAGGAGGCTCAGGCCGGGCGGCTGGCCCGCCCGGTGCGGCTGATCTTCCAGCCGGCCGAGGAACTGCTGCCCGGCGGCGCGATCGACATGGTCGAGGCCGGGGCGCTCGACGGAGTCGGCTCGATCATCGGCGTGCACTGCGACCCGAAGGTGGACGCGGGAAAGATCGGTCTACGATCCGGCGCGCTGACCGCCGCCTGCGACACGCTCACCCTGCGCCTGTCCGGCCCTGGCGGCCACACCGCCCGCCCGCAGCTGACGGTGGATCTGGTCTATGCGCTGGCCGCGCTCGTCACCGAGCTGCCCGCGGCCCTCTCCCGCCGGATGGACCCGCGCGCCGGGGTCTCGCTGGTGTGGGGCGCGATCAACGCGGGCAACGCGGCGAACGCGATCCCGCAGTTCGGCGAGGTGCGCGGGACGCTGCGCGCGATGGACCAGCGGGCCTGGAGCCTGGCCCCGGACCTCATCCTGGAACTGGTCGATTCGATCGCCGCGATCTACGGGGCAAAAACCGAGCTGGAATACGTGCGCGGCGTGCCTCCCGTGGTCAACGACGAGCATGTGGTCGAGCTGATGCGGGAGGCCGCGCACCGGGTGATGGCGGCTCCGGGCGGTGCCGGCAGCGAGGGCATCGTGCCGGTCGAGCAGTCCATGGGCGGCGAGGACTTCTCCTGGTACCTCCAGCAGATTCCCGGCGCGATGGCCCGGCTCGGCGTGCGTACGCCCGGTGACCCGACTCCGCGCGACTTGCACCAGCCGACCTTCCACGCCGACGAGGCAGCCATCCCGGTCGGCGTGCGCTTCTTGGCGGAGGCGGCGCTCGCCGCCAATCTCGCCGCGGTCTAAGGCGCTAAGCGCTGAGGCACTGGGACCGAGGCGCTGAGATCGAGGCGCCGACGCTGAGGCATTACGCGACCGGGGGCGCGGGCGCGGCTGCGCGAGCCACGCGACGACAGCAGCGGGGTTCGCCCGTTTACAGTCACCGGGAGTGCTAACACCCTGCCTTTGGGCGATGCTGACGGCATGGCCGCGACCGCCGCATCACGGTTTCATCTCGGGTTCCAACCGGAGCCGTTGCGTTCCGCGCAGTGGGAAAGAACTCGTCGGGAAGCCCGGTCGCCGCGAATTATTCTCGCTTGATCGGCCGGACAGCGCCGCAGTTCTTGTCTTCGGGAGGTTTCGGTGAAGCAAAGCAAGTTGGTTGCGGCGCTAGCGGTGGTCGGATTGGCCGCCGCGGCCTGTGGATCCAAGCCGGTGAGCACGAATTCCGGTTCGAGCGCGGGCGCCAGCGCGAGCGCCGGTTCGGCCGGGAGCAGCTTCACGGCATGTATGGTCACCGACACCGGCGGCATCGATGACCACTCGTTCAACTCGGCGGCTTGGGCCGGCATGCAGAAGGCGCAGTCGGACGGCAAGGCGACCGTCTCCTACGTGCAGTCGACGACGGCGAACCAGTACGCCTCGAACATCTCGTCGCTGCTCACCAAGAACTGCAAGTTGATCGTCACCGTCGGCGGCCTGATGGCCGACGCGACCGGCGCCTCCGCCAAGACGCACACCAGCCAGGACTACGCGATCGTGGACTCCGGCTCGGTGCCCCCGAATGTCAAGGGTCTGCAGTTCAACACCGCGCAGGGCGCCTTCCTCGGCGGCTACCTGGCGGCCGGCTACAGCAAGTCCGGCAAGGTCGCCACCTTCGGCGGTCTGAACATCGCCCCCGTCACCGTCTACATGGACGGCTTCTGGGAGGGCGTGCAGTACTACAACTCCAAGCACGGCACGCACGTCCAGGTGCTCGGCTGGAACGAGACCACCCAGCAGGGCTCCTTCGCCCAGTCCTTCACCGACCAGAACGTCGGCAAGCAGCTGACCCAGGGCTTCCAGAGCCAGGGCGCGGACATCGTCTTCCCGGTCGCCGGCGGCACCGGCCTCGGCGCGCTGGCCCAGGCCCAGCAGTCCAACGGCGCGATGAACGCCATCTGGGTCGACACCGACGGCTTCACCGCCGCGCCGCAGTACGCCAGCGTGTTGATCACCTCGGTGCTCAAGGGCATCTCCGACGCGGTGACCAAGGCCGTCGAGGACTCCTCGAGCGGTAACTTCAGCGCGACCTCGTACGTCGGCACCCTGGCCAACGGCGGTACCGGCCTGGCGCCCTTCCACAACTTCGACGGCAAGATCCCGGCCTCGTTGACCGCCGAGCTCGACACGGTCAAGCAGGGCATCATCAGCGGCACGATCACCATCAAGTCCAAGGCCCAGCCCACCGGCTGAGCAGGCACCGACGGGCACGGGGCGCGTCCGGCCGGCGGCTACCGCGGCCGGGCGCGCCCTCAGGCTTGCACCTCGACGAACCGCACTGACCCGGCCCAGTACGACGCAGGCCAGGTGGGGAATTAAGGTGTCCATACTGCTACGTACGGAAGGGTCCGAGGGTGCGCCTGGAACTGCGTGGGATCACCAAGCGCTTCGGATCGCTGGTCGCCAACGACCGGATCGATCTGGTCGTCGAGCCGGGTGAGATCCACTGCCTGCTCGGCGAGAACGGCGCGGGCAAATCCACCCTGATGAACGTGCTCTACGGGCTTTACCACCCGGACGAGGGCGAGATCCTGGTGGACGGTGAGGAGAAGGAGTTCCACGGGCCGCGCGACGCGATCGCCGCCGGGATCGGCATGGTGCACCAGCACTTCATGCTTGTGCCCGTGTTCACAGTCGCGGAGAACGTGGTCCTCGGGGACGAGGACACTGGGCCGGCGGGCTGGCTGGATCGGCGCAAAGCCCGAAAGCACGTGCGGGAGGTCTCCGAGCGCTACGGCCTGCCGATCAACCCGGACGCCCGGATCGAAGACCTGCCGGTGGGCGTGCAGCAGCGGGTCGAGATCGTCAAGGCCCTGGTGCGCGAAGCCCAGGTGCTCATCCTCGACGAGCCCACCGCGGTGCTCACTCCGCAGGAGATCGAGGAGCTGTTCTCGGTCATGAACGCACTGCGCGAGGCCGGCAAGTCCATCGTGTTCATCACGCACAAGCTCAAGGAGGTCCGGGCGATCGCCGACCGGATCACCGTGATCCGCCGCGGTCGCGTAGTCGGCACCGCTACCCCGCAGATGACCGAGCAGGAGCTGGCCTCACTGATGGTCGGCCGCGCGGTGCGGCTGGTCGTGGACAAGCAGCCGGCCGAGCCCGGGGAGCCCGCCTTCGATGTCAGCGGACTGACGGTGTTGGACCAGCACGGCAACCGGGCCGTGGACGACGTCTCCTTCTCGGTGCGGGCGGGAGAGGTCCTCGGCATCGCGGGCGTGGACGGCAACGGCCAGTCCGAGCTCGCGCAGGCGATCCTCGGCCTGGTTCCGGTGCAGGCCGGTTCGATCATCCTGGACGGCAGGCAACTGGTCGGCCGCAGTCCGCGGCAGACTCTGGACGCCGGCGTCGGTTTCATCCCGGAGGACCGCTCCCACGACGGCCTGGTCGCGGGCTTCACCGTCGCTGAGAACCTGGTGCTGGACCTGTACAAGTCCGAGTCCTTCGCGGGAGCGTTCTCCCTCGACTTGGCCGCGATCGAGCAGAACGCCAAGGCGCGGATCGAGGAGTTCGACATCCGGCCGCCCGACCACAGCGTCCTGGCCGGCAACCTGTCCGGCGGCAATCAGCAGAAGGTGGTCGTCGCGCGGGAGATGTCCCGGCCGCTGCGACTGCTGGTCGCCTCGCAGCCGACCCGCGGCGTGGACGTCGGCGCGCAGGAGTTCATCCACAAGCGGATCGTCGCCGAACGGGACCAGGGCCGACCGGTGGTCATCGTGTCCACCGAGCTGGACGAGGTGCTCGCGCTGGCCGACAAGGTCGCGGTGATGTACCGCGGCAAGATCGTCGGCGTGGTGCCGCCGGACACCTCGCGTGAGGAGATCGGCCTGCTGATGGCCGGCATCACCGATGGTGGTGCGGCGTCGACCACGGCGCACTCGCGCGACGCGGCGTCCGACGGCGCGTCTGATGACGCGGCGTCAGCAGCGACGGCGTCAGACACGGCGTCATCAGGGACCGCGGGCCAGGACCGGGAGGGGGCGGGCTCATGACCACCGAGACCACGGAGCAGGAGACACAAGCCCCGGAGCCCTTTGGCGGCCTAGGGCAGGCGGCCCGCAACGTGTTCACCGCGGAGAACTCGCTGCTGGTGACCTTCCTCGCGGTCGTCCTCGCGCTGATCGCGGGCGCGATCCTGATGGTCGTCTCCGACACGACCACCCTGAACAAGGCGAGCTACTTCTTCGCCGGGCCCGGCGATTTCTTCTCCGGCGCCTGGCACGACATCTCCTCCGGGTATGCCGCGCTGTTCAAGGGCGCGATCTTCGACCCGGCGACCGTTCACGGCACTCCGGCGCAGTTCTTCGGACCGATCACCAACACGCTGCTGATGGCCACCCCGCTGATCTTCGGCGGCCTGGCGGTCTCGCTGGCCTTCCGCGGCGGGCTTTTCAACATCGGCGGCCAGGGCCAGCTGATCATGGGCGCGATCCTGGCCGGATACGTCGGCTTCGCCTGGCACCTGCCGGTCGGGCTGCACGTGCTCGTCGCGGTGCTCGCCGGAGCGCTCGGCGGCCTGCTCTACGGCGCTCTGGTCGGCTGGCTCAAGGCCTGGCGGGGCGCGCACGAGGTCATCGTCACGATCATGCTGAACTATGTGGCGGTGTACTTCCTCGGCTATCTGCTGAACGTCAACGGCTTCCACGACCCGACCAAGCTCGGCCAAGCGGTGTCCAAGCCGGCCGACCCGAGCGCCCGGCTGCCGCATCTGTTCGGCGACTCGGTGAGCACGGACGTCGGCCTGATCATCGCGCTGGCCGCGGCCTTCGCCACCGCCTGGCTGCTGGGCCGCTCCAAGCTCGGCTTCGAGATCCGGGCGCTGGGCATCAACCCGCGTGCCGCGCGCATCGCCGGTATCAACGTGGCGCGTACGCAGATCCTCGCCATGGCGCTGTCCGGCCTGCTGTTCGGCCTGGTCGGGGTAAGCCAGACCCTTGGCACCACCAATCCGAATAACAACGCCCTGTATCCCGACATCGACGCCGGACTCGGCTTCAACGCGATCACCGTCGCCCTGCTCGGCCGCAACCGTCCGTGGGGAATCGTCGCGGCCGCGCTGCTCTTCGGCGGCTTCAACGCCGGAGCGTCGGTGATGCAGGCCAGCGCGAACCTACCGGTCGACATCGTGAACGTCGTGGAGGCGGTCATCGTGATCTTCGTCGCGGCCCCGCGACTAGTCCAGGAGATCTTCCGGCTGCGCGCCCGCCGCGCGTCGGTCGCCACGGGAGGCCAGGCGTGACCGCCGCTACCGCCGAACTCGGCGTACCCGCGACCCGCGGCCTAGACCGCGCCCGGATGATCCCGGGCGTCGCGCAGGTCGTCGTCGGCGCCTACGCGATCTGGGCCTTCGGTCTCGGCACCCGCACCGGGCACGGTGCGCAGGCCGCGGTCGGCATGGCGCTGAATCCGAACGCCCCGGGGGCGCTAGGCATGCAGCACTTCCCGGCCGGTCCGGTGGCGATCGTCTTCGCCGCGATCTGCGTCGCGTGCGGTCTGCTCCGGGTGTTCCGCCCACTCGGCGTCGTGGCGCGGCGCTGGCTGACGGTCGGTTACGTCGTCGCGTTCGTCATCGCCTTCCTGGTCTGGGCCTCGGCCGGCACCACCACCTTCGGCGGGATCAGCCTGCCCGGCGTGCTCAACAACACGCTGATCGTGTCGGTCCCGCTGATCCTCGGCGCGACCTGCGGCATCATCTGCGAGCGCTCGGGCGTGGTGAACGTCGCCATCGAGGGGCAGTTCCTCTTCGGCGCCTTCTCCTCGGCGATGGCCGCGACGATGTCCAACTCGGTCTGGATCGGCCTGATCGTGGGCTGCCTCGCCGGGGCGCTGCTCGGCTCGCTGCTCGCCGCGCTGGCCAACCGGTACCACATCGAGCAGGTCGTGCTCGGCGTGGTACTCAATGTCCTGGCACTCGGCCTGACCACCTTCCTCTACAACAAGCTGCTCTCGGCGAACTCGGCCGCGTACAACCAGCCGCCGATCTTCCACGCGATCCGCATCCCCGGGCTGGCCGCCATCCCGGTGATCGGGGACGTGCTGTTCAACCAGAACATCGTGTTCTACCTGGCCTTCATCATCGTCGCCGTGGTGCAGGTCGCGCTGTTCCGCACCCGCTGGGGCCTGCGCACCCGCGCGGTCGGCGAGCACCCGCGAGCCGCCGACACCGTCGGCATCAAGGTGCTGGGCACGCGGTACCGCAACGTGATCATGGCCGGACTGATCTCCGGGCTCGGTGGGGTATGGCTGACGATCGGTCAGGTCGGCTCGTTCACGACGAACATGTCCGCGGGCAAGGGCTTCATCGCACTGGCCGCACTCATCGTCGGACGCTGGTCGCCGGTCGGGGCACTCGGCGCGGCCCTGCTGTTCGGGTTCGCCGGCGGGCTGAACAACTCGCTGTCCTCACTGCAGACCCCGATCCCGGGACAGTTCCTTTCCATGGCCCCGTATCTGGCGACGGTGTTCGTCGTCGCGTCCCTCGGCGGCATCGTGCGCGCTCCGGCGGCCGAGAACCAACCGTACGTAAAGGGATAACGCAGTGCTGACAAGACAGCAGCTCACAAGAACGCGCTCGGTATGACCGAAGTCGACTGGCCGGCCCTGCGCGAGGAGGCCCGTGCCGCGATGGCGAAGGCATACGCGCCGTACTCGCGTTACCCGGTCGGCGCGGCCGCGCTGGTTGACGACGGCCGGATCATCACCGGCTGCAACGTCGAGAACGCCTCGTACGGCCTGACCTTGTGCGCCGAATGCGGCCTGGTCTCCGCGCTGCACTTGACCGGCGGCGGTCGGCTCGTCGCCTTCGCCTGCGTAGACGGTGAGGGCAGAATCTTGATGCCCTGTGGCCGCTGCCGCCAGTTGCTTTACGAACACGGCGGACCTGACCTGCTGGTGGACACGCCCGAGGGCGTACTGCCGATGACCGAAGTCCTGCCGCAAGCCTTCGGCCCCGAACACTTGGCAGCGCACGATTCGGCACGGAGAGCGCTATGAACGTCATCGACGTGATCCGGGCCAAGCGCGACGGCGCGCGGCTGACGGACCAGCAGATCGATTGGGTAATCCGGGCTTACACGGACGGCGTCGTCGCCGACGAGCAGATGTCCGCGCTGGCCATGGCGATCCTGCTCAACGGGATGGACCGCGCCGAGATCAACCGGTGGACCGACGCGATGATCGGCACCGGCATCCGCATGGATTTCTCCGGCCTTGACCGGCCGACCGCGGACAAGCACTCCACCGGCGGCGTCGGCGACAAGATCACCCTGCCGCTCGCCCCGCTGGTGGCCGCCTGCGGCGCGGCGGTCCCGCAGCTTTCCGGGCGCGGCCTCGGCCACACCGGCGGCACGCTGGACAAGCTCGAATCGATTCCCGGCTGGCGCGCCAGGCTCTCCACCGAGGAGATGCTGGATGTGCTGCGCCGCGTCGGCGCCGTGGTCTGCGCGGCGAGCGACGAACTGGCCCCGGCGGACCGCAAGCTGTACGCGCTGCGGGACGTGACCGGGACCGTGGAGTCGATCCCGCTGATCGCCTCCTCGATCATGTCCAAGAAGATCGCGGAAGGCACCGGAGCGCTGGTCCTCGACGTGAAGGTCGGGACCGGTGCCTTCATGAAGGACCGCGCGCAGGCCCGGCAGCTCGCCGAGACGATGGTCGCGCTTGGCACCGATCACGGGGTGAAGACCGTGGCTCTGCTCACTGACATGCAGGTTCCGCTCGGCCTGACCGCCGGAAACGCCCTTGAAGTGCGCGAGTCGGTCGAGGTGCTCGCCGGGGGAGGACCGGCCGACGTGGTGGAGCTGACCCTCGCCCTGGCCCGCGAGATGCTCGCCGCCGCCGGCCTCGACGGCGTGGACCCCGCCGACAAGCTCGCCGACGGCTCCGCGATGGACGCCTGGCGCCGGATGATCCGCGCGCAGGGCGGCGATCCCGAGGCCGAGCTGCCGCAGGCCAAGGAGCGGCACGTGCTGACCGCGCCAGCCTCCGGGATGCTGACCCGGCTCGACGCGCTCGCGGTCGGCGTCGCCGCCTGGCGGCTAGGCGCCGGACGCACTCGCAAAGAGGATCCGGTGCAGGCGGGCGCAGGTATCGAGCTGCACGCCAAGCCGGGTGACACGGTGGCTGCCGGTGCACCGCTGCTGACCCTGCACACCGACACGCCGGACCGCTTCGAAGCCGCGCTCGACGACTTAAGCGGTGCATTCAGCATCGGCGCCGACGACCCCGCGGGCCACGGTGCGGACTTCACTCCGCGTCCGCTCATCCTCGAGCGGGTTAGCGCGTAGGGTACTGCGGGTGACTGAAACGACATCGCTCACCGCGGACGAGATCAGGCAGGCGCCCAAGGTGGCCCTGCACGACCACCTCGACGGCGGCCTCCGGCCGCAGACCGTCATCGAACTGGCCGACGCCTGCGGCTACACCGGCCTGCCGACCCGCGACGCGGCCAAGCTCGGCACCTGGTTCCGCGACGCGGCGGACTCCGGCTCGCTGCCGCGCTACCTGGAGACCTTCGACCACACCATCGCGGTCATGCAGAGCGCGGACGCGCTGCGCCGGGTCGCCGCCGAGACCGTCGAGGACCTGGCCGCCGACGGCGTCGTCTACGCCGAGACCCGCTACGCCCCCGAGCAGCACCTGCGCAACGGCCTGACCCTCGACGAGGTGGTCGAGGCGGTCAACGCCGGCTGCCGCGAGGGCGAGGAGCGCGCCGCCGCGGCCGGTCACTTCATCAAGGCCGGCACGCTGGTCACCGCGATGCGGCAGAACACCGAGCCCGGCCACAGCCTGAAGATCGCCGAGCTGGCCGTGCGGCACCGCGACTCCGGAGTGGCAGGCTTCGACATCGCCGGGCCCGAGCACGGTTTCGGCCCGAATCTGCACGCGGACGCGTTCAAGTACCTGCGTGAGCAGTTCTTCCGCTTCACCATCCACGCCGGCGAGGCAGACGGCCCCTCGTCTATCGCCGAGGCGCTGCTCAACGGCGCGGACCGGCTCGGCCACGGCGTGCGCATCATCGAGGACATCGAGTTCACCGAGGACGACGCCAAGCTCGGCCGGATCGCGGCCTATGTGCGGGACAAGCGCATCGCGCTGGAGGTGTGCCCCTCCTCCAACCTGCAGACCGGCATCGCCGAGACGATCGCGCAGCATCCGATCCAGAAGCTGTACGAGCTCGACTTCAACCTGACCGTCAACTGCGACAACCGGCTGATGAGCGGCACCTCGATGAGCCGCGAGTTCGGGCTGCTCGCGGAGAACTTCGGCTGGGATCTGGCCGACCTGGAGCTGGTCGCGCTGAATGCGATCGACGGGGCGTTCCTGGCGCATGACGTGCGGGACGCCATCGCCGACCAGATCATCAACGGGTTCACGGACCTGCGCGGCGACGAGGACGAGGACTGAGCGCGAAAGTCTGGCTGCAGGGGCCTGCGTCGCGAGACTCAGGCCCCTGATCTATCTGGCTGTCTCGCGTCTCATTCCGCGCCCTAGTCTGTCGGCGCGGCGAAGCCGGTCGTGGAGCCGTCCCCAGGCATCGGAACGTAGTAGTCGACCGTGTCGCCGCACGCGTTCCAGGTCGGCTTCTCCGCACCCTTGACCTGTATGCCCACTGAGACCGACTGGTCCCAGTACTGCATCGTGCACAAGAACTGCGCCTTCGCCTTCGTGCTCAACGGCTGGCTCACCAGATAGGCATCGGCGAAGCCGCCCGCTCTCGGCGTGGCCACCAGGTCAGCAGGCAGCGCCGAGGACATGCCCTGCGCGGCCTCAGCCTTCGTCGGTCCCTCGACCATCGCGCTGAGCACGGTTTCCTCGTTGGTCGCGGTGCCCGCGTTGCGGTAGGTGAGGGTCAGCCGGCCGTCCTCGTAGAAGAACAGCACGAACTGCGATGAGCCGGCTTGCGTCTGCGCCCGCTGCGCGGCGGCGCCGGAGACGTCCGGTGCAGGGCCGAGGTTGGTGATCCCGGTGGGCTGGATTCCGCAGGCCGCCGCCATGGGAAGCACGAGCGTGGCTAGCATCCCGCCGATCTTCAGCGCCCTGTGCCTCACACGCTCACCCCCTGCGTCCGTCCGTACGGTCCCGAGTCTGTAGTGCCCGCGTCGCCACCGGCGCCGTGGTCCGGGTCGACCGCGTCTG
>Ga0134126_10010994_pt1 | contig 11408 bp, 3 predicted proteins | sample KB31752_FD_96881 | JGI IMG/M metagenome (GOLD analysis project Ga0134126, IMG submission 96881) | Terrestrial soil microbial communities with excess Nitrogen fertilizer from Kellogg Biological Station, Michigan, USA - KB3-175-2 | ecosystem: Environmental > Terrestrial > Soil > Unclassified ... | reverse complement strand
GGCTCCGATCCGAGGGTCGGCAGGTCGTCACCAATTTCATACATGCCCCCCGACACCGCAGCCAGGGCAATTGAAACCTCAGCTTCATCCTGCGACAGCGGTTTGGTTGAGTTGTGCCACGACTGATCGTCGATGGTCTGCCGGGAAACACTGAATGCGTCAGGGTCGGCAACAAAATAATTTCGGTTCATGTAGTAGCGGGCGGCAATGCCGGAAGCAGCTTCGCTGCTGGCCTCAAACGTGTGGCCGGTGTCTTGAGATATTCTTCCGAAATCCACATAGCCGACAGGGTTGAGCATCACGCTGCCATCTTTATCGAGCAGAACGTCGTTTCCGACCGCCTGGCGAATGATTTCCAAGCCGATCCGCTGTGCCTCGAGGGCGGAGGTATTAGGACGAAAGTATTTTCCCTCAATCGCGGTGTCGTCCATAAAGTCCATCTTGATGTAGCGAATTCCCCATTCGCGGGTCAGGGTCTGATAGGTTTTCCGCAAATAATCTTGCGCGCCGGGATTCGTAGTATCCAATACGAATAGGCGATCATTATGGTGAGTCACCCAGCCGATATGAATGGGTTCTCCCTTCGCATTGTGAACGAGCCAGTCGGGATGGTTCTTATATACCCACGAGCGCTCAGAAACTTCGAAGGGCGCGGTCCAAATTCCTGGAACCAGGCCAAGATTGGTGACCTTTTGCTCCATCCCCGCAAGTCCGTCCGGAAACAGGGTGGCGTTTGGCGTGCTGTATTCGCCGCGCGCATACTGATAGCCTTCATCAATGTGGAAGAAGTCGTAGCCGAGCGACTTTAAGTGTTGCGACTCCCATTGCGCGTTCGTCAGCGCAGTTCCGGAGTTCAGGCCGAAATAGTACGCGGTCCAGCTCCACCAACCCATTGGCGTTGGCGCTGAAACCAGTGGGTGATGCAGTTGCCGGATTAAGGTTCCATAGGTGTCCAGTTGATGGTGGTAGTCGGAATCTACGCTGAGCAGTAGCTTTTCTGAGGCGAGTTCAGCACCTGGCGCCAGGGGAGTCTGCAACTTGATTTCATCTTCGGGCCTTGCATCGTGCAACGAGCCCCACTCATCGGTTTCCATCTCCGTTGTTCCGGTGGAGTCCGCTTCGTAGGAAGCGATCTTTTTTGTGCCGCCATTCTTGTCCAGGTGAATCCGAAAAATAGTGATAAAACGGTCGGAAGTTAATGCTCCTGCGAAAAAGCTCTCGTGGCTCTGGCGGTTATAGATCAACTGACTGCCCACGCCTCGATACATCGTTTCATCGCCTAGGTCGTGAATCGTGATGTTCGGACGATCTTCACTAAAGCTATCGGAGAGAATGCGATCGTCCGCGGGAGTTCCATTCAGGTCGAGGATTGAATCCCCAAGTGCTGATAACGGTCGGATGGACTCGACATCAATCGGCTGTCCAGTGGTATTTCGAACCAAGACCTGAATGTCCGCGAAGGGTTTGTCTGAATATGCGCGCAGACGATAGAGCAGGTCGGGCTTGCCGGCCAAGCCGGAAAATGTAACGGCCCATTCGTGAGCGACACCCATGTCGTCGGACACGGTCAATTCTTTTGTCGAGTGTTTCGGATAATCCTTGGACTGCAACCACTGGCCATTGACCTGGGCAGCGATGCCTGCGTGCAAGACAAATGCATTGGCACCTGTAGCGCCAATCTCATAGGTCCCGTCAGTCGGAGTGATCTGTACGTTCAAGGCATTCTGCGCCTGAGCCATGGCATTACCGACGAACCAAGGGGTCGATAGAAATCCGATTGCCAAGCACGCAACGGGAAGGGTTCCGCTCCGTCGAGTCCAACTGCTCTTCACAGGTATCGTTCCTTTCTTGCGAAAAAGGGCAATGAGCTGGCAACTGCATTCGACAACTTACACGAGCCGGATAAGCATCAACGTTCATCGCCAAGGAGAAAGAAAAAAATTGCGGTGTTGGAATCGAACGAAATCCTCCGGCGGGGAGCTTCTGCGGAGGGGTAAGAGTTCAAGGGCGCCAATCTTACTCGGTGGAAACGTCCGGTAAGATGATTGCGAGTATAACCTATTCCATTACGAATGGTACCTTTTTAATGGATTTAATCAACCTTTTTCCTTCGCATCCGGCTTTTTGGGTCGAATTTGTCCTAACGATGGGGGGTCGGGTATAGAAAAGTTTTGCGTTCGATTTAGGGCTGGGTCTTGATCGATCAGACGGATTTCTGAGGCTTTCACCCACGCTGCCGCCTTTTCCGGTCACCCTCGGGGAAACTCGGGCCGGGCGGTGTTAGCCCGAAACGGCGAAAGGCACCTGCATCCCCGCTCGGCTCTGGTTTCGGCGGATAGGCAATCGAAAATATCCGAGACAGACGAAACTTTCGGATGTGCGCACCCGAAGTGTGCCCAAAGCCCCCCTGGTTACCTCCTTTTTAAGAGCGGTGATCCCAACGGCATTGTTGCGGGCAATTCGAGCGAGCTGGATTTGTCTATAGGTTCCTCGGAGCAGGCCTGGGAATCGCCTTCCTAACCCTAACGGTAATAAAGCTGTGCTTGGTAATGGCTTACCATTTTCGCTTAAGGAGAGTATCGAACGCGACTCCACCATTCTGGTCGCGTGTCACGCTCAATGACAGTCGGGGCGACACGTTGTATTGGCCCATGATCACCTGGTTCTGCGTAGTGGCGACGTTTGTGGAGAAGGTGACGAAGAGATTGCCCGTGACCCGTTGCTGAATGGTGATGACCGCTCCAGCCGGTCCTTGGGTGCTTCCGCCGGCTAACACTGGATTGATGGATAGCTGGGAGATTCCTGCGATCTTTGCAACCCGACTGGTAATTTGGCTGCTGACCTGAGACGCGACCAGACCCATCGCCGCTTGATTGGCTGGAGTCGCTGGGCTGTTCGCGCTGGCTTCGGTCGTCTCACCAAACGCCAGCAGGTTGATGATGTCCGCGGTGGGTAAGGAAGGATCCGAGGTGTAGTTCGTTCGCAATTGGTCTACTGGCCCATTGAAGCGCATATGGATGTTGTACTGCTGGATGGTCGTGTTCAGGGCGAGGTTGATCACGGGCTCGGTTTGGGAGGGGTTGACGAATTGAACCGTTCCTCCGTTCAAGGTGAACCGATTGCCGTTGAAAATCACATCTCCATTTGTAAGGTTGACGCGGCCCAGGATCACTGGTTGGGCGACGGTGCCGCGCACTTGCAAATTGGCGGTTCCATCCACGCTGAGAGTACGGCTGATTAAGTTCAGGTTATTGACGGAGCGGATCGCGATGTTCAATCGAGTATTTTGCGCAAATCCCTGCGACGACGGAGGTGCTATGCCTCCGGAGAGCTGACTAGTGAAGCTCGCCAAATCGAAGCCGGGTGTGAACGATAGATTTTCAATTTGTACTTGTCCACCGAGTACGGCGTTGCTTGTATTCCCGACCAGACGAATGTTGCCTGCTATCTCCTCGCGAACGCCCTGGGGATAGATCATACGGATATCTTTGGCTGCAACTCCCAGATCGAATTGAAGCTGCGGCCTGAAGGTGACTCCTCCTTGCGCTGTCACAGTGCCGCCACCGGAGTTTGCCTGGAACGACTGGATGTTGAGGTGATCCTTCGTGAGGGTTAAGACGCCATTGCCGTGTTGAACACCGAGCGGCAGGCTACTGCCGTAGAAGCTGGCATCGACGATGTTGACCTGTCCTTCAAGGTTCGGATTGCTTCTCGCGCCATAAGAATTGATATTGAAGCGAAGCTGTCCGGAACTCTTGTAGTCTGGGTCAAAGAGTTGCGCGATTTGTAAATTCATCGTGCCCAGAAGCAGCAGTTGCATGGTGCGATTGCCCACCGTCGGAATGCTTCCCTGCAGTTGGAGATTCGTGTCCGTACCGCGAATTGCGACCTTCTGGAGTGAGATCAAACCATGGGTGTAGTCCATGTGGATGGGAGAAGCCGCGGCGAGTTGGACTGATTTTCCATAGTTTAATTTCAGCTCGGGGAGAGTGATGTGCGCCTCCATTTGTTTCCAGTTTTTTAGTGGACCGTGCAGGGTCGCGTGGATTGCAGTATCTCCGCCCAGATTAGCGACCGCTGCTGGTGCATAACTGGCGAGCAAAGGCTGCAACGAAATTGCTTGGGTGTCGAGTGCTGCATTCGTCATGTAGTCGCCTGTGAGGCTGACTTTTGCATGCGCTCGTATCGAACTATGAATCGCTTGAGAGTTAAGATCCGCTGTTGCAATGTGATTTGTGACGGAAGCTTGTAACGCCAATCCATCGATTGTCTGGTGGCTGACTTCCAGCTTGGAGGTCTGCACGGTTGCGTTGAACTGCGGATTATTCAGTAGCCCTTCGCCGCTAGCATTCAGGTTGACAGTACCGCAGGCGGCAATGTGGTGAGCCTGGAGGATTTCAAGCTGCGCCAGCAGAATGCCGGTCGCCGACAGTTTCGCCGTATAGCTTTTTTGTTCGGGACGGAAACTGAAAGTTGATTGCACGGTGCCGGAAGCGATGTGGGAGGAGAGATTGCCTTGAACCTGACCGTTTGCTCCACTAAAGTTCACCGTCGCGGAGCGGATCGGCTGTCGGTAAATCTTCGCGCCCGTCAACATGATGTCTCCGCGACCGATCGGATTCAGTTCGGTGCCATGGATGTGTACGTTTGTCGCCAATGTACCATCCACAGGCAGACTGGAATTTACGAGCTTAGTGAGACGAGCGACATCGATCTGTCTGGCGTCGAGCGCAAGTTGAACCTGGTTATCTTTGGTGAACGACCACTTGTGGAGAGCAACGCTGCCCGAAAAATGAATGGTTCCATGGGGTACTGGAACCAGGGTTCCATGCTGCAAGCTCACGAGCGATGGGCTCGCTTCCAAGGTTGTTCTTAGCGATCGCCATTGGGTACCGCGAATCTGAAGATTGGAGGCGGTGAGCTGGCCCGCAATGTGCGGCGCCGAAGCAGAGCCGTTGATTATGCCGTCGAAGGAGCCTGTTCCAGCCAATCCGAGCTGGCTGGAGTTGCTATTCATGCCAGGATGGAGCGCATTGGCGAGCGTGTCAATTTCAGCCAAGTCGGTAGATTTGAAATGCACCGCCAGGCTGGACCGCCGGCTGACTGCGCCATTCACCGTGAGGGAGGTCTGCGGCAACTGGAGATAGCTATTGGTAAGTTTGATCTGCTGATTCGCAGCGGTGTAGGCTCCATGAATCATTCCCGAAACCGGGAGAGCGCTCGCGTCGCTCCTTTTCACGTAGACATTTCCGCGGATCGATACAGTCGTTTGTGCGACTAGATTGTTGAGTGTGGTTCCCCATTTCGCTCGGGCGGTGCCGCTCAGAGATCCGCGGAGCACGACCTCCTGCGTGTTCGCCAACGGCACCATGAGTTGTTGCGCGCTTGCCATGGAGATTCCACGCAGGGAGACATGGAGTGATGAATGTGAGTTGCCGCCGATATTCTGAATCATCATGTCGGCACCGGCTGCGCCACCTAGCAAGTTCGCGTGAGCCCGCTGAATACTCAGGTCCCCATTCTTGAGTGAATATTGCGCGACAACGTCGCGTACCCTGACTCGAATCTGCTTTTCGCGCACGTCGAGTTGCTGGCTCGTTAGTGACCCCGCGACGGCCAGTGAATCGAGGAACGGCAATTGGGAAGAGTACTGATATTGAACGGAACCTTTGCTGGCGACGACACCGGAAGGGATCGAAGAATTCTTGAGGACTTGTCGGACCAGGTTGCCATCGAGGACGGTATCGTATTGGGCGGTGATTGTCGGGTCATCGTAATGGCTGAGCGTTGCCGTCAGTTTGAATGATGATGATGATCCACTGTCGATCCTTGCGTTCGTCAGGTAAAAGGCGTTCGGAGTTGCTTTGAACTTTGCCTCCAGGTTGTGCGGGATCGGATTGAACGAGCCGAACTGCAATTGGCCGTCGCGATAATCGAGCGATCCTGAGTACGCCCGGTTCGCCGAATCGAATGTAGAGAAGAAGTTTACGTCGCGAAGTTCGGCATCGAGGGGGATTTTCTTGTCATTTGCGTACAGTTCTCCGTGATGCAGCGATGCATGGCGTACCCCTAGCTGAAAGATGTTGGTCTTTGACCTGCCGGTATTTTTGGGAGACGGAAGGTTGGAGATGCCATGAGCGTCGGTAAAGATCCGCACCACCGGATTGTCGACGCGAATGTTCTGGAAATACCACCTTCTGTGCCAGATTGAGACGATCCTGAACTGTAGTTCGACATGTTGCACCTGCACCAGCGGAGGAGTGGAATGCGGTGGACTTCCATCGATCGTGATTCCATACAGGTCGACACTCAAATTGGATAGGTGAGGCGCGAAATTCTGCAATGTGACAGAAGTTCCCAGTTTCCCGCTGGCAATTTGATCGGCCTTGTGAAGCAGGAACTGGTGGCAGCGAGTACTGTGCAGCAGTGCAGAGATGCTAACTACCAGCAACAAAAGCAGGACAGCAACGCCGCCGGTGATCCACAACAGAACTTTTGTCCACCATCTGTGAGACTTTATCTCGTTGCCGGGTTCTGAAGAGAACGGTTGAGGAATCACTTCGATCCTTCTTAGAAAGCCTGGCCAATACTGATGAAATATTGGGTTGCTGAAATTCCAGGTACTGGATTCAGGTTGCGTCCAACATCGACGCGAATCGGGCCGACGGGCGTGGCGTATCGCAAACCCAGTCCAACGTTGTTCGAATACAGAGATGTGAAGTCATGAAACCCGACATTGGGAAATACGTTGCCGCCGTCATAAAAAACGGCCATGCCCAGATTCTTCTTGAGGGGTAACGGAATACGAAATTCTGAATTGAGGATCAGGATCTCATTGCCTCCGGTCGGCACTTTGATGTAGGTGCAGTCGGTAGAAGACCCGCTGCTGCATACCTGCACGGGTCTCTGAGGCCCTGCACTATCGAGAGGAAAGCCTCGCAAGGTGCTGCCACCGCCGCTGAAAAAAGCCTCGCTCAGAGGCACAAAACTTCCGAAAAATGGCTGGGCCAGTCCGATACGAATGCTATTGGCCCAGACGATGTTGCGCATGATCGTTTTGAAATAGGCAGTTTGCGTCGTTAGCTTTGCGAAATCCACGTTCGACCCCAACTTCGTCGAATTAAAGTCGACTTCTTCGCTTTGCAGTAATCCCTTGTGAGCGTCGATCGGGTTGTCTCGAGTGTCGTGCGTAAAGCTGGCGGAAACCGTCGACAGACTTATGTGCTGGTCCTCCGGTGGCACTAATTCAGGAATCAAAATATTGGTCAAATCAGTTTTGCTGAAGCTGTATCGCAAGAAAAATAGGTTGTTCTTGGCTTTGTTAAGCGGGCGTTGAAATTGATAACTGGCTATTTCCTGCTGTGACGAGAAGATTGGATTTTCCCCGTCGTGCTCTACAGTCAACGCCAGGGTCGAGGTCCATTTCGACCATAGAAAATTAGGGTCAATGTAGTATGCACCTCCGCGCTGGTCCAATCTGCCGGCAAATGCAGTCAGGGATAGCGACTCTCCCTTGCCCCGCATATTGTTGCGCGTATATTCGAACGTTCCGCGCGGACCGTAGTAGGTTTTCTGGCTGGTTGTAAAATCCGACGGAAGACCAACAGGCGGCAGATTGGGAATCGCGACGGTTCCGCTCGGAATATTTCCGCCCCGATTCACCATCTCAAAGCCAAAACCATAGGTGATCTGATTTCTTTTCGCTTCATGCACCTTGACCAGTACATCTTCGCTCGTCTGGGTTGTAATCCGTCGTTTCGGGTCGACTTCTGCCCAGTCGAACACCCCCGTGTTGTTGTAGAGGCTGCTTTGCGAAGTTAGAAGTTTGGTTATCGTCAAAGGTTGGTGCGGCTGTATGGACGCGGTGTCTCGATTGATGAGGCGCTGCTGCGTATGTTGCTTTCCTAATGTGAGTACATCGGAGGTGAAGACTTGCGGTCCCTCGTAAATGTGATACGTGACATCAATGTCATGCGGATCGCTCTTCGATGCGGATTTCGCGGTTTCACGGAAGGTCGCGGTGAGATAGCCGAGTTCCAGATATCGCGCGAGAATGCGAGTTCGGTCGGTCTGCACGAGTCTCTGCGAATACGGTTTGCCCGGAGCGAGCTGCAGGCCCTTCGGTGCAAGCTGGGCTTGCGTCAAAGTCTGGGTTCCTTCAATGTGCAGCGAATTGACGACATCCCTGATTCCGGGCTGAATTTGAAATGTCACCCGAACGTTTTCGCCGTTATTCACCACCGCCGGAGTTACCTTGACTTCGCTGAATCCTTCCGACTTGTAGACATTGGTCAGGTTCTTTGTGCTGCTGCGGACCAGGGTTTCGCTATATTTGCCGCGCGAAAGAAAATGAGCCTGCTGCACAGTGACAAATTGCCTCAGTTTCTTCATGGTCCCGTGCCGATTTCCGACCAATTGCACCGCCGCCACCTTGTGCTTTTTGCCCTTGACAATTTGATACACGATGGTGTCGCCAGAAGGTGATTTCTGAAAATGCGATTCTACTTTGGCATCAAAATAGCCCTTGGACTGGAAGTGCGAGACCAAATAACGATTGCCTTCCTGCACAACTTCACTATCCACGCCGATCCCCTGGTACACGGGCAAGAGCGCCTTGCGCGTCCAACTCCACAGATGCGCACCCTCAATCTTCACGTGGATTACAGGCCCGGGGTCGATATCGAAGTGAATGTCTGCGCGATTGGTAGCAGCGATATATTCCGCACCTGCCAGTTTGACGCGCGCGTTTAAATAACCCTGCTTGGCAAGCTTTCTCTGTAGAAATTGTGAAGCATTGCTCAGTGTTTTGCGGCGATAGTTTTTCCCGGGACGAATTGCCGCTCCGCGAAGGCGCGCCCACAAGGTTTGAAGATCGTCGCGGAGTTTTGTGGCTTGCTGCGGAGTGGTGCCGGCAATGTCGATCTTGCCAAACTTGCTGCGCCGGTTCAGGGTCACATGGAAGATGATGTCCACTAGTTTGTGAGCCGCATCGATGCGAGTTTCAGGTTCAACCGTGGCGAGAAAATATCCCTCCTGCCGGAAAAAAGCAATAAGCTTGCTCGTGGATTGCCGAATCTCGTCGGCGTTGTACGCCGCCTCCGGCGGGTAGTTCGTCACCTGGATCAGCCGAGAATAGGGGAAGCGCTTGGTGCCGGGAAATCGGTAGATTCCGAAGTAGTAGGCAGGTTCCAGAACCATCAGCACGCGGACTCCGCTCGCTTCTGGAGAGACCTGGAGGCGGACGGTTTTGAATTTCCCGGTGCGTTCGAGATTCTCGATTGTGGCCTTTATCTTATCGATTGAAAACGGCTCACCGGCATGTTGCGCAAAGCTGGATTCGAATTGACTGGTCTGGAAATTGGGTTGTCCCGCAATTTCGATTGTCGTGACTTTCTGTCCTTCGTACGAGGGCAAAATGTCCGCTGTCTGCGGTGATGTCTTGGGTATCTGCTTGTTTGCCTGCGCAAGGGTTGTCGATGGGATTGCCAACCCTAGCGTCATGAGCAGGATGGAAAATGCTGTCGTGAGCCACGCTGCGGAAGGGCTTGAGGGGGCGCAGATGCCCCCATGCGCCTTCGTACAATGTCGGACCGGATGTACATACCCTCTGCTTCTCATACCGCCGCAGTGTTGGATGCAAGCCGCGTACACTGCGGTTTTACCCGGGGGCCGGGCTTGTCTGCGCGGGATGGAAACCCAAAGGATGGGTGTGTGATCAGGGTGACGCGAAAACCTCGCGCCGCGTGAATCCGCGTCAATTGATGCGTACAGATTCGGTGCTAGATGCCTCTTACCTCGTGCCATTGCCGGGTGAGATGACTTTTCAGTTGAGCGTCCATAATCAGCATGTGCCGCAAGCCGTCGACGAGTTCGGGGTATTCCGCGGGCGCATCCGGATGCTGGATCGACGCATAGAATCGACGAAAGACTTGCTTGAAGGTGTCGTCATAGCCTTCGCTATGCCCACAGGGAAGGTCCGCATAACTGCGCGCCTCCTCCTTCATCAGGCCGGGATCCTTGATGTAAATGCCGTTCGCACTGTCGCGATGCCCGACCCACAGTTCATCCGGACGTTCCTGGTTCCAACTGACCGACGCCTTCGTCCCAAAGACTTCCATTCGCAGTTGGTTCTTGCGTCCTGCCGCCATCTGGCAGGCCGTCATGGTGCCACGCGCGCCTTCATCCATTTGAAAGACAACCGCGCCAAAGTCTTCTGTGTTGACCTTCACCTGTTCGCCGCCGCTGGCCGGTATTGTCGATAGTTGGGCGATGGAAGCCTGAACGTTCTTCGCGGGTCGTTGACGCGTGGGATAAAACGTCTCGAGATCAGCGCAGAGAGAACGGACTCGCAGTCCCGTGACGTGCTCGGCCATATCGAACCAGTGGGTTCCGATATCGCCCATCGTGCGTAGCTGTCCACCAGCTTCGGAATCGATGCGCCAGTTCCAGGCGGTCTCATCCAGCAGCCAATCCTGCAGGTAGTTTCCCTGAATCATCAGAATGCGGCCGAGATCGCCGTCTTCCCGCATGCGGCGCATTTGCTGGACCATCGGATAGTAGCGAAGATTGTGGCAGACGCAATTGCGCAGATTTCGATCGCGGGCGAGTTGGACAAGCTCTTCGGCTTCTTTAATCGAAGTGGAAAGAGGCTTTTCGCAGAGGGTATGCTTGCCGGCGAGCAGCGCATCCTTTGCCATAGAGAAGTGAAGCGCGTTCGGCGTACAAATGTGGACGGCATCGATGTTGGGGTCACGCAACACGTTGCGATAATCGGAATCAAATTTCTCGATACCGTAGCCTGTGCCCAGGCGTTCGGCTGAGGCCAACTCTCTTCCCACGATGGCAACAACATCGACACCCTCGATGCGGCGAAGCGCTTCCAGATGGACGCGCCCCATGAATCCTGTTCCAAAAATCGCTGTTCGAATTCGCTTCAATTCCGCTCCTTAAGCGAGGGTTGGATGACCATCGCGAATGTAGGTCTCATCTTCTAAAATTTATCAAGTCCACCACGGGGCCGTCGGTTGCTGCTGGATGACAAGGTCACGGAGAAACTGTGCAGCTTTGGTCAATCCTTCTTCGGGAGACATCAGGCTATCTTCATGTTCGATGGAGAGCACGTTGTCGTAGCCAAACATGCGTAATGTGGAAACGAATTCTTTCCACCATTCCGCCCCATGGCCATAGCCACAGGTACGAAAGATCCAACTCCGATTTCTCTCGTCAGTGTATGGCTTGGTATCCAACACGCCCGTTCGGGGCAGGTTTGCCGGATAAACTTGAGTGTCTTTCGCATGCACGTGGAAGATGGCATCTCCTAATATGCGAATGGCCGCGATGGGATCGATGCCTTGCCAGAACATATGGCTGGGATCGTAATTGCATCCGACCGATGGGCCGGCAATGTC
>Ga0134126_10010993_pt1 | contig 11409 bp, 10 predicted proteins | sample KB31752_FD_96881 | JGI IMG/M metagenome (GOLD analysis project Ga0134126, IMG submission 96881) | Terrestrial soil microbial communities with excess Nitrogen fertilizer from Kellogg Biological Station, Michigan, USA - KB3-175-2 | ecosystem: Environmental > Terrestrial > Soil > Unclassified ... | reverse complement strand
GATGAATTTGCGCCCTGAAGTCGCCGAGCAACGCAAGATCTTCGAACGCGAGACGCCGCTCGGCCGCATGGCGACGGTCGACGAGATAGTCGGTCCAGCGGTCTTCCTGCTAAGCCCCGCGGCGTCTTTCGTGACTGGCGTCGATCTGCTCGTCGACGGCGGGTTTGAGTGTTGGTGAAGCTGGGCAAAGCGGCCAGCGGCGCTTGCCGAAGACCGCCCAACCCTTGAGTCCCGCACCAGATTTAACGGGTGGCCCAAAACCCAAAAATACGAGCCAATCAGCCGAAAGCCGTATGATTACATCAGCGCCTCGGGCCGGATCGGGAAGCGGCGGGGCCTGACGCCCGTTGCGTGCCAGACCGCGTTGGCGACCGCGCCCGCCGAGCCGGTGACGCCGATCTCGCCGACGCCTTTGATGCCCAGCGCATTGACGAAGCGGTCGTGCTCCTCGACCAGAATGGCCTGCATCGCCGGCACGTCGGCGTTGGTCGGCACGTAATATTCACCGAAATTGGCGTTGACGATGCGCCCGGTGCGCCGGTCGAAGATCGCCTCCTCGTGCAGCGCGAACGACAAGCCCCAGATCATGCCGCCGAGATACTGGCTCTTGGCCAGCCGCGGATTGATGATCCGCCCCGCCGCGAAGGCGCCGACGAGGCGGCTGGCGCGCACCATGCCAAGCTCGGGATCGACCTTCACCTCGGCGAACACCGCGCCGTGGGCGTGCATGGCGTATTGCTTCTGCGCCGCCGGGTCGGCCGCGCCGGTGCCCTCGCCGACGATCTCGGCGAGGCCGGCGCGGGCGAGGATGGCGGCGAAGGGCTCGCCACGGGTCTCGTCGTCGCGACGCACGAGGCGGCCATCGCGGGCGAAAAGGCCGGCGTTGCCGGCGCCATAGAGCGGCGATTGCGGGTCTCGGGTCGCAATCTCGGCGAGCTTGGCCAGCGCATCGGCGCCGGCGTTGTGGATGGCGAGGCCCGCCGTCGCCGTATGGGCGGAGCCGCCGGCGAGCCCGGCGTCGGGGAAATCGGAGGTCCCGGAGCGCAGTTCGAATTTTTCCAGCGGCAGCGCCAGCGCATCGGCGCCGATCTGGGCCAACGCCGTCAGTGCGCCCTGGCCCATGTCGTGGGCGGTGGCCTCGACCGCGCCGGTTCCGTCGGCCTTGAGGACGGCGCGCGCCGCGCCCTGGAACATCAATGCCGGGAAGGTGGCGACGCCGACGCCCCAGCCGACCAAAAGCCCGTCCTTGTCGCGCATCTGGCGGGGCTGAAGCGGCCGTCCCTGCCAGCCGAACGCCTTCGCGCCTTCGGTGAAACATTCGCGCAGCGCCTTGGAGGAGAACGGTTTGCCGGAGATCGGCTCGGTCTCGGCGTAATTGAGGAGGCGGAATTGCAGCGGGTCGATGCCCGCCGCCGCCGCCATCTCGTCGATGGCGCTTTCGAGCGCGATCGAGCCCGAGGCCTCGCCGGGCGCGCGCATGAACAGCGGCGTGCCGGTGTCGAGCCGCACCGCCTCATGCGAGGTGCGGATCGCCGGGCTCGCATAGAGCGTGTGCGAGGCGTCCGCCGAGGGCTCGTAGAACGCATCGAAGCTAGAAGTGGCGATCTTGGCGTGGTGGGCGAGCGCGGTCAGCCGGCCGTCGCCGTCAACGCCAAGGCGCAGCCGCTGGCGCGTCGGCGAGCGATGGCCGAAGGGGCCGTAAAGTTGCGCGCGGGTGGCGACCAGCTTGACCGGACGCCCGGTCAACTTCGCCGCCATCACGCCGAGCACGATCGGGCCGGTCAGCAGCCCCTTGCCGCCGAAGCCGCCGCCGATGAAGGGGCTGCGCACCAGCACCTCGGCCGGCGGCAATCCGAAAATCTGCGCCAGCCGCGCCCGCGTCATCGCCATTCCCTGGGTTGGGGTGTCGACGACGAGCCGGCCGCCGTCGAAAGCGGCGACGATGGCGTGCGGCTCCATGGCGTTGTGGAATTGCCACGGCGTCTCGTAGGTGACATCGATGGTCAGCGCGGCGGACTTGAGCCCGGCCTCGACGTCGCCCTTTTCAACAATGGCGGGATGGCCGACGCCGACATAGGGCGGCGTATAGCTGTCGGCGGCGTCGAGATGCGTGCGCGCAGGTTCAGTCTCGTAAACGGCCGTCAGCCGCGCCGCGCCCTCGCTCGCCGCCTCCAGCGTCTGCGCGATGACGACGGCGATCGGCTGGCCTGCGTAGACCACGCGATCGTTTTGCAGCGCCTGGAAGCAGAAGTTGAACGGCTGGTCGTGGAGGTCGGGATCGACGAAAATCGGCGGCTTGTTGGCGGGCGTCATCACCTCGACGACGCCGGGATGGGCCTTCGCCGCCGCGACGTCGAGCGAGACGACGCGGCCGCGGGCGATGGTGGAGACCGCCAGCGCGGCGTGCAGCAGGCCCTCGGGGCGCTGATCGGCGGCGTAGGCGGCGCGGCCCGTCACTTTCAGCGGCCCGTCGAGGCGGGTCGCCGGCTGGCCGGCGTTGGAGCCGTGGCGGGCGCGGGCGGGATCGTGCGAGAGGGCGACGTCGATCATCGGGCGGCTCCGAAGGGCGAGGCGGGCAGAGCGGGGATGCGGGTTCCCGCCGCCGCGAGTTTCAGCGCGCGCGCCGCGACCCGGCGCGCCAGTTCGATCTTGAAGGCGTTGTCGCCGACGGGCGCCGCCCCGGCGAGGGCAATCGCGGCGGCCTTGGCGAAAGTCTCGTCAGACGGTTTCGCGCCTTGCAAAGCCGCTTCCGCTTCGCGCGCCCGCCACGGCTTCGGCGCGACGCCGCCGAGCGCCAGCCGCGCCTCGACGATAACCCCGCCGTCGAGCCTGAGCGCCGCTGCGGCGGAAGCCAGCGCGAAGGCGAAGGAGACGCGGTCGCGCGCCTTCACGTAGCGGCAATGGCCGGCGAATTCAGAAGCCGGCAACCGCGCCGCGACGATCAGTTCGCCGGCCGCCAGTTCGGTCTCGCGTTGCGGTTCGTCGCCGGGCAGGCGGTAGAAGGCGTCGACCGGCATTTCGCGTCGACCCGCAGGCCCGGCGATCTCGACCACCGCGTCGAGCGCCAGCAGCGCCACGGCGAGGTCGGAAGGGTGGGTGGCGACGCAGGACGGGCTGGCGCCGAGGATCGCCGCGCCGCGCGATTCGCCGCCGATCATGTCGCAACCGGCGCCGGGCTGACGCTTGTTGCAGGCGCTGGCGGGGTCGAAGAAATAGCCGCAGCGCGGCCGCTGCATCAGGTTGCCGCCGAGCGTCGCGGCGTTGCGCAACTGCGCCGAGGCGCCGGAGAGCGTCGCCTCGACCAACAGCGGGTAGCGCTCGGCGAGCGCCGCCAGATCGGCGTTGCGCACCAGCGCGCCGATGCGAAGGCCGCCGCCGGGCAGCGTCTCGATGCGGTCGAGCCCTTCGAGGCGGCCGATATGGACGAGCCGCGCCGGCCGTGCGACGCCCGCCTTCATGAGATCGACGAGATTGGTGCCGCCGGCCAGATAGACCGCGCCCGCCGCCCCGCCCGCCGCCAGCGCCTCGTCGAGCGTGCGCGGCTCGATGTATTCGAACGAATTCATGCCGCGTCCTTTCGGGTTTCGAGCCGCCGCCCCGCCGCTTGCACGGCCTCGACGATGCCGGCGTAGGCGCTGCACCGGCAGAGATTGCCGCTCAGGCCCTCGCGGATCGCCTCCGGGTCGCGCCAGTCGCCGCCCTCGCTGAGGAAAGCGGTGGCGCTCATGATCTGGCCTGGCGTGCAGAAGCCGCATTGCAGCGCGTCGTGTTCGATGAACGCCGCCTGCACGGCGCTCAGGGTCTCGCCGCGCGCGAGGCCCTCGATGGTGAGAATGTCGGCTCCCTCGCAGGTCGCCGCCAGCACCAGACACGAATTGACGCGCCGGCCGTCGAGGATGACGGTGCAGGCGCCGCATTGGCCGCGGTCGCAGCCTTTCTTCGCGCCAGTTAACCCGAGGCGCTCGCGCAGCAGGTCGAGCAGCGTCACGCGGGGGTCGTCGAAAACGACGTCGCGTCGGACGCCGTTTAACGTCGCCGAGATCGCAAGATTCATGCGAGACTCCGAGAAAAGATCGACTACCGATGTTTGAATTTCGGCAAATCAAGCGGAATGGGCGAGTTGATTAGATTTGAGGTGAAGCGATGTTCCAGCTCGGCTATAGCGCCAGTCCATCGGCTCGACGGGACAATACGGAGGCATCCTCCGTTTTGCAACAAGCGCCTGGACACGAATAAGTGAAGTCGCGTGAGTGAAGTTCCGTCAAAACCCACAACCCGCGGTCCGCGCGCCGACGCGGCGCGCAATCGCGAGCGGTTGCTCGGCGCGGCGAAAGACGTGTTCAGCGCCGGCGGCCCGGAGGCCAGCCTGGAGGCGGTGGCGCGCCGCGCCGGCGTCGGCATTGGCACGCTCTACCGGCATTTCCCGACCCGCGAAGCGCTGTTCGAGGCGGTCTACCGCCGCGAGGTCGACGAGTTGGCGGCGCTGGCCGAGGCTTTGGCGAGGCAAGGGCCGCCCGCCGAGGCGCTGCGGCGCTGGGTGAAGGCCAATGTCGCCTTCGTCGCCACCAAAAAGGGCATGGCGAAGGCGCTGGCGCTGGCTGCCTACAACAAGGACTTATCGGCTTACTCGATCGCGCGGCTGAGCGCCGCCGGCGGGCTGCTCATCGAGCGCGCGCGCGAGGCCGGCGCGCTGCGCACCGACATCATGCCGCAGGAGATGATGCGCGCCGTCTTCGGCTTTTGCATTGTCAACGACCAGCCAGGATGGCGCGAGACGGCGCTGAAGCTGATCGACGTGTTTCTGGATGGGCTGCTCGTCGGCGAGGGCTAACCCTCACATCTGCTCGACGCCCTTCACCTCCGGCAGGAAGTGCTTGAGCAGGTTCTCGATGCCGTGCTTGAGCGTCGCGGTCGAGGACGGGCAGCCGGAACAGGCGCCCTTCATGCCGAGATAGACGATCCCGTCGCGGAAGCCCTTGAAGATGATGTCGCCGCCATCGCCGGCCACCGCCGGGCGGACCCGCGTCTCGATCAGATCCTTGATGGTGTCGACGACGTCCTGGTCGGCGCCGTCGAAAAACTCCTGCGAGGCCGAGGCGCTGCCCAACACCGCCGGCGCACCGGACATGAAGAACTCCGTCACCACGCCGAGCACCGCCGGCCGCAGATGCGTCCACTCGCCCTCGCCCTTGGTCACCGAGATGAAATCGGGCGCCAGGAACACGCCGCGCACGCCGTCGATCTCCATCAGCGCTTTGGCGAGCGGCGAGCGGTCGGCCTCGGCCGTGCTGGTCGCCTCGAAGGTGCCGGAATCCAGCACCGGGCGTCCGGGTAGGAACTTGAGCGTGGCGGGGTTGGGGGTCGGCTCGGTCTGGATGAACATCGGCGCTCTCTTTCGGTTGGCTCCAGATAGGCCCGCCCACGCGGGCGCGCAAGGAGGCGGCCGCCTTGCCGGGCGCGCGGGCGGGGCGATAGACAAGCTTGAACATCTTGATCGCGCCAACGGAGAACGCGATGACCCGAGGCAAACGGCTGCTCGCGACGCTCGCATTCGCCGTCGCGCTGGCGGCGGCGAGCAGCGCCCGTGCCGGCGAATCGGTGATCGGCGCGATCTGCGGCCTCATCGATTCCTCTGCCCGGGCGCAGGGGCTGCCGGTGGCGTTCCTGACCCGCCTGATCTGGCAGGAAAGCAACTTCGAATCGAACGCCGTCAGCCCCGCCGGCGCGCGCGGCGTCGCGCAATTCATGCCCGTCACCGCCGGCGCCCGCGGTCTCGCCAATCCCTTCGATCCCGAATCCGCCATCCCCAAGGCGGCGGCGCTGCTCGCCGACTTGCGCAACCAGTTCGGCAACCTCGGCCTCGCCGCCGCCGCCTATAACGCCGGCCCGGCGCGCCTTGCCCGCTTTATCGCCGGCGAGGCCGACTTGCCGATCGAGACGCAGGACTATGTCTCGATCATCACCAGGCATTCCGTGCAGGAATGGCGCGGCAAGGACGCCGCCAAGCTGACCGACGAGGCGGTTTTCCCCGCCGCCTCCTGCGTGCAGATCGTCGCCAAGTTCCGCCGCGCCGAGCCGACTTTGTTCGCCCATTCGCAATTCTGGGCCCCCTGGGGCGTGCAGATCGCCGGCTCCTTCAACAAGGCGGCGGCGCTGCGACAATATTCCCGCGCCGAAGCCGCCTATGCCGCCGTTCTCGGCGGCGTCAGGCCGATGGTGCTCGCCGGCCGGCTGATGAGCCGCGGTTATCGCCCCTATTACCGCGTGCGCGCCCCGGCGCAGACGCGGCGCGAGGCCGAGCGGCTGTGCGCCAAGCTACAAAAGATCGGCGGCGCCTGCGTCGTGCTGCGCTCTACCTGAAGCTCACAACAAGTCGGGCCGGTTCGCCTGGAGATAGGCGAGATAGGTGTTCGGCCCCGCCGCGAACGGATCGGGATAGCGCGCGCCGAACTCGGGATCGCGGCGATAGAGCCTTCGCGCCATGTCGGCGATCGGCGCGCCGTCGTCGAAGCGCCCGTAGGCCCAGCCCTCGCGGCCGGGCGCGGGCGCGCCGCAGGCGGCGAGCGCGCGCCTGCGGAAAGCGGCGAGTTCGTAAACGGCCAGGCGCCGGCCGGCGTAGCGCTCGGTGAGGATCGCGGCGTCGCCGTAGGGATTGGCGAAATTGTAGAATTTGAGCGGGAAGCGGCCATTGACGAGAATCCGCCCGTCGCGTGCGATCTCGATCTCGCGCCGGCTGAGGTTCCAGCTCGCGACATGGCAGCCGGGATCGCGCAGCACCTCGACGCCGCCGAACAGCGCCGGCGCGAGGTCGAAATGCTTCTGGTCGTTGTAGGCCCCGCCGGCGTCATAGCTGGCGCGGTCGAGCCGCGTCGCCCACCAGCGCGCCAACGCCAGCCCCGCGGGATCGCGGCGCACGCCCAGGAAGCTCAAGTTGTAAACGCCGTAACGCATCGCCAGCGCCTCGTTGTCGGCGATCGCCTGGGCGGCCTCGTTAGGTTCGCCCTGATGCGGCGTCAGCAGGATCGAGGCCGCGTCGAGCCGGCCTTCGAGTTCGTCGAGAGCATCGAAAACGGCGATCTCGGGGGCGAAATAGAACGCCTTTTCAGCCCCCTCGCCGAGCAGCGCCAGCAGCGCGCGGCCCTTCACCGCCGCTGCCGCCTCGGCCGCATCGTGCTTGAAGACGAAGTGCCGCCACCCCTCGCCATAGAGCGCCCCGGCCTCCAGGACGCGGTCGAAGGCGTCGCGCCAACTTTCGTCGAGCCCGTCGGCGGCGTGGTCGACCAGCACGCCGACCCGCCGCCATTCAGGATGGCGACGCTTGAGGTCGCGCGCCAGCGTCAGCGCCGGCGCGAGTTCGGCGCAAGTGAAGCTGGTGAATGCGACGACGCCGTCGGCCACCCCGCGCTCCTATCCGATCAGGGCAGCCAGGACGTCCTCATTGCGGACGGCCTGGATGAGGCGGGGGAAACGGTCGCGCTCGCGCGCATAGGCGATCGCTTTGCCGGAGGTGAAAAACGCCACGACATCGTCGTCGGTCGCGAACGCCTGCCCGCGCCGCTCGCGCTCGACGAGAACGGCGGCATGGCCGCTGTGGTCGAGCGTCACCAGATCGGCGCCCGCAGCCAGCGCCTCCAGCGCCAGGGCCGAGAACGGCTCGCAGCCCTCGTTCGCCATCGCCACGAGATCGATGCGGTGCGCGATCAGCAGGTCGCGCAGCTGCCCTTCGACGGCGAGGCTGACCAGGTTGCGGCTCGGGCGCAGGTATTCGGGCGCCGCGAAATGGTGGAAGGCGTAGGCGACGAACTCGCCGCAGGCCTCCAGAATGCGCGCGAAGGTCGGCCAGCCGTGGGCGAGCGTCGGCGGTCCCAGGAAGGCGACCCGCAGCGGCCGGCCCTCGGCGCCGATTTCGCCCCCCTCCGCGACGGCCTGCGGCGCCGGCGCGTCTTCGAGGCGCGCCGGAGCGATGACGGTCGCGGCTTCGTAGGGCAGGGCGGTCGCGCCGCGCCAAAGCGCCAGCGTTTCCGCGGAGGGGGCGACGACGGTGAAGCGGCAGCGCTCGAACAACCGTTCGAGCCCGGCGAGCAGCGCGTGGCGGGACTCGCCATAGATGCAGATGGCGCAGCCTTGCGAATCCGGCGCCGGCGCGCCGCAGAAAGCGACGTCGTTGCGCAGCAGGCGCGGGCTCTCGCACAGCGACGAGAAATCGTCGAGGAACAACAGCCGCCGCTCCGCAGCCAGCGCCGCCTCGACCGCCAGCAACCCTTCGAGCGAAGCCCCGACCAGGGTGCGCACGGCGAGGATGCGGCGCGGCGGCAGCGCCTCGCCGAGGGCGTCGAGCGCCTTGGCGATGGCCGCGTCGGTGGCGACGCCGAGCGTCTCGCCGTCGAGGGCGAGCCGCGTCTGCGACCAGGCGGCCGGCAGCAGCTTCAGCGTGTGCGCGGCGCGCAGCGGCGAGGCTTGCAAACACAGGAAGCCCGGGATGACGCTTGGCGCCGCCGGCGCGGCGGCGTCCAGGCAATAGAGCAGGCCCTCGGCGCCGGCGAGGCGCGCCTGAAGCCGCGCCGCCAGCGCCTCGGCGCCGAGGCGCGGCAGGTCTGGCGGCGGCTCGGCCGCGCGCGCCTCGGGGGCCACCAGCGCATCGAGGATCGCCCGCTCGGCGGCGCGCGGCGGCTGCGTCGCCCGCCCTTCTGCGCGGCCCTTGAAGATATAGTGCCAGAACGGGTTGTCGCCGGAGGCGAGCACGTCAGGGTTGCCGGCGAGGTAATAGGCGGTGTCGAACCAGGCGGCGGGATTGCGCAGGCTGCGCCAGCCGAAGAAATTGAAATGTTCGAGCTCGTCGAGCCCGGAGGCGGAGAAATCCGGGTTCTCGAAGGCGTAATAGGCATAATCGAAATAGGGCGCGAGCAGCGTCAGCCGGCCGTCGCGATAAAGCCGGGTGCGCGAAGGCGCCCGGCGGGCTTTCGGCGCCTCGTAGCGGCCTTGCGCGACTGCCGCCTCATAGGCGGCCTGGATCAGTTTCACCCGCGATTCGGCCGCCGGCTCCTGCACGCATCTCACTCACACATCCTGGCCGGAACCGCCCGACCCGCCGTCTGCATAGCATCCTTCGCGGCGTTTTTGCAGCCTCAACCCGCCAAGCGGCGGAACGGGTGGGCGGGATAGACGCCGAGGATGCGCACCTCGTGGGAGAAGAAGCCGAGTTCCTCCAGCGCGCGGGCGAGCGGCGGCTCCTCGGGGTGGCCGTCGACGTCGGCGAGGAATTGCGTGGCGGTGAACTCGCCGTTGACCATGTAGCTTTCGAGTTTCGTCATATTGACGCCATTGGTGGCGAAGCCGCCGAGCGCCTTGTAGAGCGCGGCCGGGACGTTGCGGACGCGAAAGACAAAAGTCGTCGCCACCGGCCCGTTGCTGGCCGGCGCCCATTTCGGCGTCTTCGACAGCACGACGAAGCGCGTGGTGTTGTGCGCCTCGTCCTCGACGTTCTCGCGCAGGGTCTTGAGCCCGTAAATCTCGCCGGCGAGACGGGTGGCGAGCGAGGCGCGGCTGAGATCGCCGGCCTCGGCGACCTCGCGCGCCGAGCCCGCCGTGTCGGCGGCGACGACCGGCTTGAGGCCGAGTTCGCGGATGATCTTGCGGCACTGGCCGAGCGCGTGGACGTGGCTGTGGACGCTGCGCAGATCGGAGAGCGAAGCGCCGGGAAGCGCCAGCAACTGGAAGCGGATCGGCAGGAAGGTCTCGGCGATGATGTGCAGGTTGGAGGCCGGCAGCAGGTTGTGGATGTCGGCGACGCGGCCGGCGATCGAGTTCTCGATCGGGATCATACCGAGTTCGGCCGCGCCGTCGCGCAGCGCCGCGAAAGCGTCCTCGAAGGTTGCACAGGGCAGCGGCTCGCCGTCGGGAAGGTTCTCGACGCAGGCGATATGCGAATTGGCGCCGGGCTCGCCCTGATAGGCGATCTTCGCTTTGCTCATGTCCATCCTCTAACCGCCAGCCGTTCGCGGGCGCGCTCCAGATCCTGCGCCGTGTCGACGCCGAGCGGGGCGGCGTCGACGAGGGCGATGTCGATGCGCAGGCCCGCCTCCAGAGCGCGCAACTGCTCCAGCCGCTCGCGGGTCTCCAAGGGGGAGGGCGGCAACCGCACGAAAGTTTCCAGCGCCGCCCGGGCATAAGCGTAGAGGCCGATGTGATGCAACAGGTCGCCCTCGCCCCAGGGCGCGGCGGCGCGGGTGAAATAGAGCGCGCGCAGCCGCCGTGGGCCGATCGGCGTGCCGATCGCCTTGACGACATTGGGATCGCCGCGCTCCTCGGCGCGGCGGATCGGCGTTGCCAGAGTGACGATATCGGCGTCGCCCAGGCTGGCTGCGGCGCGCACGGCGTCCGGCTCGATCGTCGGCAGGTCGCCCTGCACATTGACGACCGTGTCGTGGCGCCTGTCGGGATCGAGGCGGGCCAGCGCCTCGGCGATGCGGTCGGAGCCGGAGGCATGGTCGCCCTGCGTCAGAATGGCGCGCCCTCCCGCCGCTTCAACCGCCGCGACGATGGCCAAATCGTCGGCAGCGACGACCACGGGGCCGATGTCGGCCTCGCGCGCGCGCCGCCAGACATGAACGATCATCGGCGTCCCATTGATATCGGCGAGTGGTTTGCCCGGCAGTCGGGTGGAGGCCATGCGCGCGGGGATAAGGACGATCGGACGCAACGTTGGGCAAACCTGTTAATGAGCGGACACGCTTATACGTGTTGCCAAGGCGGCGGCAAAGCGGCTAATCAGCGGTGCGACCGTGGCGTCCAAACGGGGGCGCTGGCAGCTTGGAGTTCGACCACGTGTCTGGGGGCGGAATCACCACGACCGACACCAACAAGACCGCGCTGGCGGTTATGATGGTGCTGCTTCTCACTATGGCGCTCGGGGTGTTCTCCAGCGCGCTCTACGCGCCGGACAAGGCGACCAAGCCTGGCTATAACCTGCCGGAGGGGGGCGAAAAGACGGCCAAGGCGGCAGCGCCGAAAGAGCCGCCGCTGGCGCTATTGCTGGCCAAGGCCGACCTCGCAAAGGGCCATTCGGACGTTCGCGTCTGCGAGGCCTGCCACAATCTGGAGAAGGGCGCGGGGGCTAAGGTTGGGCCGCACCTCTGGGGCGTGGTCGGCCGGCCGAAGGGCTCGGTTGCCGGCTTCGCCTATTCGGACGGCATGAAGGCCAAGGGCGGCAACTGGACGTTTGCGGATCTCAACACGTTCCTCACCAAGCCCTCGGCCTATGTCTCCGGCACCAAGATGACCTATCCCGGCGAGGCGGACCCGCAGAAGCGCGCCGACATCATCGATTATCTGCACACCCTCTCCGATTCGCCGCTGCCGCTGCCGAAGGAGGCCGAGGCGGCCCCGGCGGCGAAGGCGGCCCCGGCGGCG
>Ga0134126_10010992_pt1 | contig 11409 bp, 8 predicted proteins | sample KB31752_FD_96881 | JGI IMG/M metagenome (GOLD analysis project Ga0134126, IMG submission 96881) | Terrestrial soil microbial communities with excess Nitrogen fertilizer from Kellogg Biological Station, Michigan, USA - KB3-175-2 | ecosystem: Environmental > Terrestrial > Soil > Unclassified ... | reverse complement strand
TAGCTCGTGTCGGTCGTCAACCACTGCTGTGAGGGGTACATGCGATTCTTCAGTCTTCCGTTCCTCGCCTCGCTGGGGGTGCTCGCCGTTCCGCTGGTCGCGGCATCTCCGCCTCCATCCGGCGATATCCTCGGCTTCACTCCAGCGTCCTCGCGCATAGAGCGTGACTGGGAGAACAAATTTCGCGCGCTACCGGATCCTGCGCGCATGCGTGCGGACATGAAGCTGCTTTCGGCGCGTCCACACCACGTCGGCTCGCCATACGACAAGCAGAACGCGGAATGGATCCTCAAGCAGTTCAAGGACGCCGGCTGGGACGCGCACATCGAGACGTTCAACGTGCTCTTTCCAACGCCAAAGCAGCGCGTCGTGGAGCTGGTTGCGCCAACTCGCTTCACAGCCAAGCTTCAGGAGCCGCCCGTAGCGGGCGATCCGACGTCCTTCCAGACTTCGGAGCAGTTACCGACATACAATGCCTACTCGATCGACGGTGACGTCACCGGTCCGCTCGTGTACGTCAACTACGGCATACCGGCGGACTACGACGAGCTTGCACGCCGTGGCGTGTCGGTCAAGGGAGCGATTGTCATAGCGCGCTACGGTCAGTCGTGGAGAGGCATCAAACCGAAAGTTGCCGCGGAACACGGCGCCATCGGGTGTCTGATCTATTCTGATCCGGGCGATGACGGCTACAACGAAGGCGATGTATTTCCGAAAGGGCCGATGCGTCCGGCCGATGGCGTGCAGCGCGGCAGCGTCATGGACCTGCCCACGTACCCCGGCGACCCATTGACTCCGGGCGTCGGTGCGACGAAGGACGCGAAGCGTCTCGCACTCAAGGACGTGAAGGTACTCACGAAGATCCCCGTGCTTCCCATCTCGTATGGTGATGCAAAGCCACTACTCGCCGCGATCGGCGGCGACGTTGCGCCGCGCGACTGGCGTGGCGCACTTCCGCTGACGTACAAGATCGGGCCCGGGCCTGCGCGTGTTCATCTCGTTGTAAAGTCCAACTGGGACATCAAGCCGATCTACGATGTAATTGGACAGCTGCGCGGCAGCTCATCGCCAGACGAGTGGGTCGTTCGCGGAAACCACCACGACGCGTGGGTGAACGGCGCGGACGATCCGATCTCCGGTCAGGTTGCGCTGCTGGAGGAAGTCCGCGCGATGGGCGCGCTCGTCAAGCAGGGCTGGCGCCCCAGGCGCACGATCATATACGCCGCCTGGGATGGAGAGGAACCCGGTCTGCTCGGGTCGACCGAATGGGCTGAAACACACGCGACAGAACTTGCGGCACATGCAGTTGCGTATCTCAACAGCGACAGTAACGGACGCGGTTATCTCGGCGTCAGTGGTTCGCACGTGCTGGAGAAGTTCATCAACGGTGTGATGCGCGACATAACCGATCCGGAAACCGGCGCGAGTTTCGAGAGCCGTTCTCGTGCGCGTTCGCTCCTGCATGCGTCGGCGGCCACGCGCAAGGACATTCGCAGCCGGGCCGATCTGCATATTGGCGCCCTTGGATCGGGCTCCGATTACACTGCCTTCCTGCAGCATGTCGGCATTCCATCCATGAACCTCGGCTTCGGCGGCGAAGATCAGGGCGGTGTGTATCACTCGGTGTACGATGACTTCTACTGGTACACACACTTCGCCGACACGTCGTTCGTGTACGGCAAGGCGCTCGCACAGACAGCTGGCACGGCGGCGATGCGTCTCGCCGATGCGGACGTCATCCCGTACGATTTCACCGATCTCGCCCAGACTGTCGGTACCTACGTGACGGAGCTCAAGACACTTCACAAGACCATGGCGTCGGACGTTGTCGAGCACAATCGTGAAGTCGCCGATAGCGGATTCTTCCTGACGAACGACCCGCGCCATCCGCTCGCACTCCCGAAAGACGACGCGGTGATTCCAGATCTCGATTTTGCGCCACTTGACAGTGCATCGGCTGCGCTGACTCGCGCCGCACAGCGCTATCAGACAGCATTCAACCAGTCGATGGACGGAGCCGCGACGGCGAGTTTCATCAAGCTCAACACCGACCTGCTCCAGAGTGAGCGCCTGCTGCTATCCGACGCGGGCCTCCCGAACCGGCCGTGGTTCAAGCACGTGCTGTACGCGCCCGGTTACTACACGGGCTACGGCGTCAAGACCATCCCTGGTGTGCGCGAAGCGATCGAGCAGAAGGAGTGGCCGCTGGCAACAACGGAAATCGGGCGCGTGTCAGCTGCGCTCAATGCCGAGGCTGCGTTGGTCGACAGAGCCGCAACGGAGCTGGGCCACTGATACGGCGACAATCGTGATGTGAGTTCGTCATTCCCGCGAAAGAACGTCACCCCCGCGAAAGCGGGGGCGGGAATCCATGTTATCGATCTCTGGTTGCGATGACACCAGGAAGTTGATCGGCATCAGATGGATTCCCGCTTTCGCGGGAATGACGAGTCTACGACGCAGTATCCCTCCTCAGAGCCCCGACGTCTTGTCGATGAACGCCGAAACGTTGCTCTTGAACTGCGCGAGCGACGGAACGTTCACGTAGATCATGTGTCCCGACATGTACTCTGCCTCGGTGATCTGACTGCGCACCTGTCTGGGTACTCCGAGATGATCCATCGTCCACTCAGCCGCGAAGTACGGAGTCGCAAGATCGAAGAGACCGCTGTTGAGCATGACATGCAGTTTCGGGTTCGTGCTCAACGTGTTCGCAAGATCCACGGCGACGTTGGTGTGACCCGGCCATCCGCGTCGGTCGCCGTGTGTCCAGTCCCATGGATTCACCCTGCCGGAGATCGCGTAGAGTTTGTCGCGTCCGTAGTTCAGCTCCTCGTGCATGTACTGGTTGAACAACGACACGTACGCCGAGCTGATGTCTGCTGATTGCGGATCGTACTCGGCGTTCTCGGCGAGTAGATCCCCCGTTTCGCCAACGAAGCGTGCGTCGAGACGGCCAACCGTCTGGCCATGCTCGCGGAGCAGCTCCTTTTCGAACTGTCCGGCGTTCACGCGCAGGTTTGCCTTGTCGATGTACTCGCCGCTGAGCCCGGTGTATTGCTGCAGCCTGGCAATGATCTTCGCGCGATCCGCGCTCGAAAGATTGTCGCCGGCCATCAGCGCCTGGGCGTAGTCCGTCGTAGCGAAGTGTTCGACTTCCTTGAGGAAGGGACGCAGGTCGGCCGGCCGGTTCGCCAGTGCGTTGTGATACCACGCAACAGCAGCGTACGACGGCAGATACATGACGTACGGCATATCATTACCGGCGTCGAACGTGATTGTCTGGAAGTCCAGCACCGATGACAACAGAATCACGCCGTTCAGATCGATGTTGTACCGATTCTGCAGTACAGCCGAGAGTGCGGCGGAGCGCGTGGTTCCATAGCTCTCGCCCATCAGATAGCGTGGTGAGTTCCATCGTCCCGATTCGCTGAGGTAACGACTCACGAATTCACCGAGCGCGTTGGCATCCTGGTCCACACCCCAGAAACTCTTTCCCTTCGCCTTGCCCACCGGCTTGCTGTAGCCCGTACCCACCGGATCGATGAACACAAGATCCGCCTTGTCCAGCATGCTGTACTGATTGTCCACCAGATGATATGGCGGCGGCGCCGAGTGCACCGTATCAGGAATGTCGACGCGCTTGGGGCCCAGCAATCCCATGTGAACCCACACGGACGACGAGCCCGGACCGCCGTTGTATGCAAACATGAGCGGCCTGCGTGAGCGATCCGTTACGCCGCGCTCCGTATATGCGGTGTAATAGATCTCCGCAGTCGGCTCGTCCGTGCTGTCGCGGAGAATGATGTTGCCGACGGTAGCGTCATAATCGATTCGCTTGCCGCCGATCATCGCGGAATGATGCGTGACGACGTGCACCTCTCTCGCGGGCGCCGGCGCGCGGGGGCCTTGCAGGATGGTGGTTTCGACCGTCGTGTCGGCGCGACCGCGAGCCGTCGTATCGCGGCTGCTGTCCGGGCGCGCTTCAGGGCGTCGCGTGGCACGCTGTCCGGAGACGGCGGCTGGAATCAATACTGCCGCTGCAATAAAGGCGGCTCTTTTCATGTTGGAATCCCGATTTCGGCGGAGGCGCAAGTGAGTTTCATTCGCTGTGTCAGATTTGCACGCAGGCGATTTGTAGAGGCAGATATTACACTCACGGCCAGTCTCCGCCAGCGGCGAGCGGTCGGTGGCCGGAGCCGAGCCCGGCTCATGGCCTATATTTCAGACTTACGCCAATGAAGACCGCATTCATATATACGGCTGCAGCCCTCGCGCTCGCCGCCTGCTCCCGGACGCCACCCGCGGCCGCGCAAACACCTGTTCATTGGACTGTCGCTCCGATTCCAGGGCCAGTCAGGGACGGTACGGTATCGAACGTAAAGATCGATGCGACAATCCAGGCGGGCTGGCATATCTACTCGATCACGCAGCCACCGGGTGGCCCCTATGCGACCCGCATCTCGGTTCCCGATGGCCAGTCCTTCGCCGCCGCCGGCAACCCCAGGGTGCTCCTGCAACCCCACATCGCCTTCGACAGCGCCTTCAAGATGAAAGTCCAGCTGCACGAAAAAGCGGCCAGCTTCGACGTGCCCGTGCGCTTCATCGGCAACGCCGCCACGGGCGCCACCGGTGATTCGGTCCACGTGAATGTCAGATACCAGGTCTGCAACGCCTCACTCTGCCTTCCACCGCAGACTGCGAGGCTCGTCGCGCCTGTTCTGGCAAGGGCGAAACAATAGCCCTTCATGATCTCGCGCGGCGGATGAATCAGTGATCCAGGCACCAGCCGGAATTTCTCCGGCCTTCCTCTGGCTTGCCGCGACCGCGGGCGCGCTGTCGCTGCTCACACCATGCGTATTTCCCATGGTGCCGATCACCGTTTCATACTTCCTGCGTCACGCGCAAAGCAGCCGGACCAGGGCGTTCACCGCCGTCGCGATCTTCGGGCTTGGCATCATTGTCACGTTCACCGCGCTCGGCGTTACCGTCGCGGCAGTCGTTGGTGCGGCGGGCCTCACTCGCTTCGCTGCCAACGCGTGGGTGAATCTTGCCATTGCGGCAATCTTCCTGGCTCTCGCGCTCAACCTGCTCGGTTTCTATCAGTTGAACGTTTCGAGCCGGGTGTTGAGCGGCATCGATTCGGCCACGCGCGGGAAGGATGAATCCGACGCCGTGAGCACGCTGCTCATGGGTGTGCTCTTCACGCTCACGAGCTTCACATGCACGGCGCCATTCATTGGAACTCTGCTGGTGGCGGCCTCGCAGGGAGAATGGCAACGTCCGATCGCGGGAATGCTCGTTTATGCGATCGTGTTCGCGCTTCCATTCATCGTCCTCGCCACGGTTCCGCGCTGGATCAACAGCCTGCCGAGCTCCGGCGCATGGTTGAATCGCATCAAGGTCGTGATGGGCTTTGTAGAGCTCGCCGCCGTGGCGAAATTCATATCCAACGCCGATCTGGTCTGGCACTGGAACATCTTCACTCATGATGTCGTGCTTGCGATCTGGGTCGCTCTCACGCTGGTCACGACATTCTATCTGCTGGGCGCGTTTCGTCTGCCGCACGAGCCTCCGCTCGAGCCTCCGCTCGCGCGCGCGCACGAGCGCTTGCAGGCCAGCGGAGCAGCCGAACGCGCGCTTCCTCACATCAGCGCGTCCCAGGCGGTACCCGCGGTAGTCTTTCTCGCGCTCGGGATGTGGCTGGCCACTGGACTCACGGGTGGAACCCTTGGCACACTCGAATCCTTCCTTCCGCCCGTCGGCGGTGCGCCTGCGGCAGTCAATGCCGCGGATGTGCCCGCAGAGCTTCACTGGAGGTTGAACGATCTTCCGGCGGCTCTCGCTGTCGCGCGCCAGCAGCACAGGCGTGTGTTCATCGATTTTACAGGCTACACCTGCACCAATTGCCGCTGGATGGAATCGAACATGTTCACACGGCCCGAAGTGAAGGTCGCGATGAACCGGTTCGTTCTCGCGCGTCTCTATACTGACGGCGACGGCGACATCTATGACAAGCAACAGGCGATGCAACAGCAGCGCTTCGGAACCATCGCGCTGCCGCTCTACGCCATAGTCGATCCGGACGGCAAAACCGTCACGACGTTCGCCGGCCTCACGCGCAGTCCGAATGATTTTCTCTCGTTCCTGTCAGCCGGCCTGAACTAGCGTTCCCGTCGATTTGTCCGGTATGGACCGTACGATGCTTACAGTCACATGTCGTATTTCTTGTCACGAAAAAATTGTCCTTTACCAACGCGCAAACCGCTCGTCCTGATTGGACGCACGCGACCGCGTGCCAGGCAATTCGGGCGTTATCGGATTGGATTGATACGTACCAGTGGCGCACCTTCTGGAGGCTCGACCATGTTGTCCCATCGCTCGTTGTGCATTGGGCTCCTGCTGTTGCCGGCGTTTCCCGCGTTCGGTCAGAAACCAGTCGCGTCGCACCGCGTATTGCGGAACTCTCAGGCGCGCTCGCAACAACTGTCAGCACCGGTAGCCGTACCTCAGGTTCGCGCGGTCGTGCTTCCCGTCGACGGACTCGAGAGTGATTCGGTGCAGACAATCATGTCGCGCGATCTGAATTTCGGTGACCGCGTTCAGGTGGTATCCGATCTGTCGCCGACGCTCGCACCTCCCGCGATCCAATCCACCAGCAAGGCGCAGCAGGAGCCACCTGTCGTGGTCAAGACGGTGGCAACCGCGACCGGTGTGACGGTGTCACTCGTCGATCCGCTGAGCGGCGCCGTAAGGCAGCAGCATGACTTCGTGCTGCCACAGGTTTCACATCGCACCGACCAGGCTATTGCCGATTCGCTCAATCAGGCCTTCGATGCGCGCGATCTCATGCGTCGTGCACGCATCGTTCGCGCAGAGGGAGTTCGCGATTCGCTCCAGTTCGAGATGGCCCGGAAGCCACCCAGATTGCGCGACAAGCAGGCGAAGGAGCAATACGCCGAGCTGGTCGTTCAGCGCAACAACATGCTCATCGGCGCGCTCGGCGAGTTGGCGCTGGTTCGCGGCGAGCGTGAGCGCGACGAAGCAGCCCGCGCCGGAGTCCAGCGTGATGCGATTGCGCGCGAAGCAGCGATCCGCGATTCCGCGACCGCCGCGCGCCGTTGGGCAATCCACGGTGTGTCCGACGCAGTCGAGGAATGGCTGACCGGACACCGCGGTATCGCGCAGTCGCGCGTCGCGTATGTGTCGAACGGCGTCATTCGGGTCGTCGATTTCGATGGCGCCAACGATCATCCGGTCACGCGCATCGACAAGGATGGAGACAAGGCCATGTCGCCCGCATGGCGCCGCGACGGCACCGCTATTGTCTACAGCGAGATGAGCGACGCGGGTACTCAGATCGCGATGGTCGATCTGCTTACGGGAAAGACACATGCACTCGCGGCAACGCCGCGCGGCCTCAATATCACGCCGATCTTCTCCACGGATGACAAATCAGTCATCTACGCGAATGGCTCTGACTTCCATACGAGCCTCGTGTCGGTGCAGCTGGATGCGGCTACCGCAGCGAAGCCGCTGCCTCTCAACCGATCCTTCGATGCGGATGAGCCAATCCTGAGCCCGGATGGCACTCGCATCGCATACGTATCCTCACGTCCAAAGACGCCGCAGATCTATTCTTCCAACCTCGACGGCACGGACGAGCGAGTCGAAGCGCCGGCTCCGCCAAAGACGCGAGTCTACCATACGAGCCCGGACTGGAGCCCCGACGGCCGAATGATCGCGTATCAGCAGCAGAACGGCGATTTCCAGGTATGGCTCGTGAACCGGGATAGCCATAGTGTCCGTCGTCTCACCTCCGTCGGCGAGAACGAGGACCCTTCATGGGCACCGGACGCGCGCCACATTGCGCTTACCTCGAATCGGGGCGGTGCCAAGGCTATCTGGGTCCTCGACATCCAGACCGGCCGAGTCCGGCAGCTCACCGCAGCCGGTGACGCTCGTCTCGCGGCCTGGTCAGGACCGCTCGGATCCAGAGCACCAAGTCCGCTCGCAGTGGCTCGGTAGTCGGATGTTTGCCATGGGCTGAAGCGTTGCACCTGTAACGCTACGTTACACACATTTCGTTTCGCAATCCGGCGGGTCACAACGTAAATCATTGATATATAATGACTTACGATGTGGCCCGCCGGTTGCTTTAGGATCATGCGCAAGAACCTTCGCACATTACTGGAGCCAAGCACATGTTTCGCACTTCGATCGTTCGCTCGACCATATTCGGACTCGGCGTTGCGCTCATCGCGACGGGATGCACCCCGGAAAATCTTTCCGGACCGCAAACTTCGCTTTCGCCGCCGAATGCCACGGTCACCTCTACCGTCGCGCCGACGCCGGGACCGACCGCGAGTCTACTGGGCTCAGTCGTCCAGCTGACCGGAACTGTGGTCCAGACAGTAGACCAAACGGTGTCGTCGCTGCTCTATCCCGTTGTTCAGCGTCAGACGGCGCTCGCCAGGCCAATCACGGTGACCCAGACGATTGGCACCGCTGGTGGGTCGATCGCAATTCCCGCGGCAGGCTTCACTATAAAGTTCGCACGGGGTGCTGTGCTGCAATCGACCCGAATCACGGTCACGGCCGACTCGGGAAAAGCGATCTCATACGAGTTTGGTCCGCACGGCATACAGTTCTATGCGCCGGTGACGATCACGCAGGACATGAGCCTGACCACTCTGGTCAATGATCCCGGTGCTGCTTCCGGAATCCAGGGCGGGTACACTGCCAATGGTCTCCTGGACATCGTCAATGGATTGCTGGCTCACGTCGCCGAGCTGCTCAAGGCAACGACCACGATCGTGATCGGTGCGGATGGCCAGGCCCACCTCGGTACTTCAAGCTTCATAATCAAGCACTTCTCGGGCTACATTCTCATCAGCACCTGAGGCGCGCCATGAACCCGGAGAATATGCGCTTTCCACCTACACCCTTCGATGAGCTGCGCGCACGCGCAGCTCAGTTCATCGACAAGGCCAAGACAGCTCAACGTCACGGCGATGCGGACGGAGCGCTGGCGCACTACGACGACGCGCTCTCGTTGATGGAGGATGAAGGGGATTCTCCCATGGCCGCCGACGCGCTCCGATGGAAGGGCTGGGTTCTGAGCGAACGAGGAGACACAGCCGCGGCGTACAGGTTCTTCAATCGCAGTCTCGCCATGGCCGAGCGGCTCGACTACATCAACGGTCAGGCACATGCGCTCAACTGTCTCGGAACTGTCGCGCAGCGTCGCGGTGAGCTGAAGAACGCTGAGCGATTGTACACACAAGCAGCCTTTCACGCGGAAGCGAGCGCTGACCGGCGGTTGCTCGGAATGATCGAGCTCAACCAGGGAGTTGTCGCATCGTCGCTGGGTGACTGGGACACTTCGATCGTCCGCCTGCGGCTCAGTCTCAAGGCCTTCGAGAGCGTCGGCGACAGGGAGGGGGCGTCGTACGCACACAACAACATTGGACTGCATTACGCCGCGAGGAAGCGTTATGCGCAGGCAGTTGAATCGTTCGAAATGGCACTCGCGATCGCATACTCGCGAGAAGACATGGTGGTCGAGGCAACGGTCGAGTTGAACCTCGGCGACGTTCGTATCCGCCAGGTGGAGCTGGACAGCGCGACGCGGTCGGTAGCCAGAGCGCTCAAGATCGCCGAGATCAGGCGGGACCGGCTTCGAATGGCGGAGGCGCTACGGCTCAAGGCCCGGATCGAAAGGCTGCGCGGGCAGTTGGCGACAGCCGTGGAAACCCTCCGACAGGCGCGCTACCAGGCGCGGGAGGGGGAGGATGCGCTGCTTCAACTGGAGCTTCTGACGGAGCTGGGGGAGCTGTGCCGAGAGCAGGGCGATTCGGAGCGGACCAGAGACGTACTTCGCGAGGCTCTGGTTGGTTTTACCGAGATCGGAGCCATCAGGCGGGCCGAGGCGATTGCGGAGGAATTGGCCGCCCTGTAGCCCGTAGCGGGCCCCTTGGCTGTTACAGCTTGATGCGAGGTTGGCCGACACTCTGAGGGTGTCACCAACCTCGCATCCGCATTGAGTACTTACACCGAGCCTGTTTCGCTAGGGATCGGCTGGGCGCCACCGCGTCTGCCCGACCCGGCCGCGCGCCAGATCACCCGCCAGGAACCCGCGATCTGGACCGAGGGGATGGTCGTCGGGCAGAGCGACTCCCTGCAGGCTGCGGTGGCGCTCGCCACCAGGGTGGGCACGAGCCGCGCGGCAACGGTACTTGTTTGCGGTGAAACGGGGACCGGAAAGGAGCTGTTCGCTCGTGGAATCCACGCCTGCTCCTCCCACTCCAACGATCCCTTCGTCGCGATAAACTGCGCCGCAATTCCGGAATCCCTTCTGGAAAGCGAACTCTTTGGCCACGAGCGCGGCGCGTTTACGGACGCCCGCGCCATGAAGCGGGGTCTGCTCGAAGTTGCGGGACACGGTACGATCTTCCTGGACGAGATAGGCGAGCTGCCGCTCAAGCTGCAGCCGAAATTGCTCCGCATACTGGAGCAGCGCACCTTCAGGCGTGTAGGTGGTTCCGTCGAGCTGCCAATCGGCGCGCGAGTCATTGCGGGCACCAACGTGTCGCTCTCCGATGCGGTCGACAGTGGCGCGTTTCGCGAGGATCTATTCTATCGATTGAGCGTTGTACGTCTCGATCTTCCGCCGCTGCGCGAGCGCGTTGGAGACGTCGAGCTGCTTGCGCGTCATTTTCTGCGCGACCTGGCGCGCGAGAGCGACGGCGTGCCGGCGACCCTGTCCGCCGATGCACTCACCGCGCTGTGCACGCACGCATGGCCAGGCAATGTCCGCGAGCTGAAGAACGTCATCGAGCGTGCGGTGATCGTTGCCGGTGGAAAGACGATCCAGCTGCAGCATCTCCTGTTTCAGCGCAGGCGTAGCATTCAGCCGGGTGTCGACGTGGAATGCGGAACGGTGATTCGCATACCGCCGGGTGGAAAGACTCTCGACGAAATCGAGTCCGAAGCGATTCAGGCGACGCTCGCGCTCACGCACGGTAACCTCAGCGCCACGGCACGCATCCTCGGAATCTCGCGCCCGACGCTCGGCAGGAAGTTGCGCTCGGCGGGTCTCGAGCGACGCATGGTAGTCTCGAGCCAGTGACCACGGCGACAATGACATCCGCACGCGCGGTAGCGACTCCGGACTCGTTCGACGACGTCGTCAACGAGGCAAAGGGCTACGAACGGAACGGCCGGTGGGCAGAGGCGCGCGCCTGTTACGAGAGCCTGCTGAGCGACGATGCACTTACCGCGGCTGCGCGCTCGTCTGTATTGCGCTGGATGGGCCGCACATTCACCGAGGAAGGCAACCCGGATACCGCCTTCGCCGTTCTTGAGCGCGCGGTTGCCGCTGCGGAAGAGTCGGGCGACGTGGGCGTT
>Ga0134126_10010990_pt1 | contig 11411 bp, 9 predicted proteins | sample KB31752_FD_96881 | JGI IMG/M metagenome (GOLD analysis project Ga0134126, IMG submission 96881) | Terrestrial soil microbial communities with excess Nitrogen fertilizer from Kellogg Biological Station, Michigan, USA - KB3-175-2 | ecosystem: Environmental > Terrestrial > Soil > Unclassified ... | reverse complement strand
TTGCTGGTACAGTTCAACCTGTTTGGAGCCGGCCTCGGCTCCAAACAGGTTAAGGCGTTTTCCCGCTCAGGTCGTGACGGGGAGGGCCAATGAGGCGCGATAGGCCGCGAGCTGCTTGGCCATGCCCTTCTGGTTATTGACCGTATTCCATTGGTCAGCCAGGGCGTTGAGAGCATCCTGCGCCTTGCTCTGGCCGGAGACAACCTTCTGGCCGGCTACTTCCGTGTCGTCCTGGAAGGTTGCGGCGCCGGGCAGGCGCAGATCATGTACGGCATTGGGGTCCAGGTCGCTGGTGCGCATGGCCGCCAGGTAGAGGCCAAGATCCGGTTGAGGATAGCCCACCGCCTCCCAGGCCGCGACATTGCTGAAGTGCGAGGTCCGATACGGGTTCATGCCGGTATTGGCTCCGGTGACCAGCTTCAGGCTGAAGGCGGGACTGGCGAGGAACGAGAGGAACTTGTAGGCCAACGGGATGTTATGGGCGGTCTTGGGGATCACCCCGCACCAGCCGCCGAACGCCAGCCAGGCCGGACGATTGAGTTTGGCCATCGTGGCCCACTTCTGCGTCTTGTAGTTCCAGACCTTATTGCTGCCGGGCAGCAACTGCGAACCGATCTTGCCCTTGACCTTGCTGCCGGCCTGCAACTCGCCGATGATCGGGGTGTCGTCCCAATCGATGCACAGTACCGCTTCACCGGCGGCGAAGTGTTGCCGCACGGCATTGCTATCAAAGTTGATCATCCCGGGCGGGCCGTACTTCAGAGCCTCAGCGTAGTTGTTCATCCCTTGCACATGGCCGGGATCGTTGACGAGAGGCTTGAGGCTGGACGGGTCAAAGAACATGCCGCCCTTTTGGCCGGGATAGGTGCAATAGGCCACGCAGTTAGACATGTAGTACCAGAATGCCTGGCCCCCGTGCTGGTACGCTTCGAGCACGCCGCGGACCCCATGCTTGCCGTCGCCGAAGAAGCGAGCGATATTCATGAAGTCATCCCAGGTGGCCGGCGGAGCGAGCGGTTTGCCGAACTCCTTCTGATAGGCGGCGCTCAGGCTCTTGTTGCCAATAATATCGCGTCGATAGTACGAGAGTTGATTGTCGCCGTCGACGGGCATGGCAATCTGCTTGCCGGCCCACTGGCCGTTGCCCTTGTAAATGATGTCGTTCCAGTCGAGCGATGTGTCCTTGGCGATCATGGACGTCAGGTCCACGATGTACGGATTGTAGTCGCCCAACCAACTGGAGGCGCCGAGGATCACGTCATAGGCGCTGCCATGGGTGATGAAGTTCTGGAGCGTTTTGGTATAGAGGCTGCCAAAAGGGGCGGTGATCAGCTTGACCGTAGCACCGGTAAGCTTCTTGAACGGTTCCATGGCGTCCTGGACGGCGCTGGCGATAGGGGGGCCGTTCTGGGTGATCAGCGTGAGCGTCTCGCCGGCGTGCTCACGCGAGGCACGCGCGGGTAGGGTAGGATCGATAAGCGTCAGACCGGTCCCGGCGGCCACGGCGCCCACGCCGGCCGCGGCGGCTTGCTTCAGGAAGTCACGTCGTTTCACAGCGCGTTGCCCTCCTTATGAGTTGGCTAACATCAGCGTTACGCTTTGCTCCTGGATGAAGACTCAACCGCGATGGATGATGCCTCGACCTGCAAACGTGGGCGGCCACCTCCTCTCCTCACGGCCACCGGTATGATTGTTGGCGGCGTGGTAGCCCGTGCCCCGCATGGTAGAATGATGAAAGAAAACACAGAATGGACAAGGCGCCTTAGGAGGCCAGCACCGGCGGCTTTCGAGCCGCTGCCCATGAAAACCTAAAGACCTGTGCCCTTGTCATTACAGGATGGGGCCGTGTTTAGTACAATACCAGTGACCATCCACGCTGTCAAGACACTCTAGTAAGGCGGTACCGCCTCGGGTCGGTGGATATGAATCCCGGCTATTCCGATAGCATATGATCTTGTAATGACAGGACGCCGATGCCCCTGAGTACGGAGATCGACGGGACGATCCGGCGGGACGTACCGATCCCCTACTATTACCAACTGCTACAGATCGTCAGGGAGGACATTCTGAGCGGCGCGCTTGCCGCTGATACGGTGATCCCCTCGGAACACAACCTCTGCGCCACGTACGGGGTAAGCAGGACAGTGGTGCGCCAGGCCCTCGGTGAGCTGGTCTCCGAGGGCCTTCTTTACCGCGTGAAGGGAAAAGGCACCTACGTCGCGCGCCGCAAGCTGGAGGAGAAGTTCATCCAGCGGTCCGACGGCTTCTTTCGCGAGATGACCTCTCGCGGCTATAAGGTCAGTTCACGGGTGCTTGAGCAGATCACCGTAGCCACCCCACCACATGTGCGGGCTGCTCTACGACTGGAAGCCGGAGACCTGACGATCAAGATCGATCGCTTACGGTCTATCGATGACGAGATCCTGCTCTTTGTCCAGACCTATATCCCCGAGCGGCTGTGCCCGGATCTGGTCGATGTCGATCTCTCACACTGCTCCCTGTATGGTTTGCTGCGTGAACGCTACAATCTGGTGGTGGCCTCCGGCACTCGCACGGTAGAGGCGGTGAGGGCACCGTTGGCGTTTGTCCGATTGCTTCAAGTAGAAAAAGGCGCGCCGCTCCTCAAGATCGAGAGCACAAGCTATCTTGCCGACACTACACCGCTGGAGTATTACGAGGCATGGCACCGAGGCCAGCGGAGTAAATTCGAGATAGAAGTGGTGCTAAGCGCTCGTGAAGGCCAGTAATTCCTCCTCCGTACCCAGGCCGGGCACCACGCCGGGACGGGTGACACAGAAGGCGCCGGCCAGGTTGGCAAAGGCCACGGCGTCGTCCAACCCTAAGCCGCGCGCCAGCGCCACGGCCAGGGCGCCGGTGAAGGCATCACCGGCGCCCGTAGTATCAAGTACGGACGCCACTACCCCCGGAACGTGCCGTCCGCCGGCCTCGTCCAGGATATAGGCGCCGGCATCACCCATCGTAAGCACCACCGCCTGGGGGCCACGCGCCCGAAGAGCACGCGCAGCCGGCTCGGGATGGTTGTTTTCAACGGCGATGCCGGTGAGCGCCTGTGCCTCGCTCTCGTTTGGGGTAATGACATCCGCCAATGCCAGCAGCGCATCCGGCACTTCTCGAGCGGGCGCCGGATTGAGGACCGTGCGCACGTTGTGCCGCCGAGCCAGGGTCAACGCGCGCTCCACGACCGCTACCGGCGACTCGAACTGGGCGACCACCACCCGCGCGCCGGCGATTGTGTCCTCCGCCGAGTCGGCGTCACCGGCGCCCAGGGCATTGTTCGCCCCCGGCACGACAATGATGCGATTCTGCCCCTGGGCGTCCAGCATGATAAAAGCCATGCCCGTCGGCTGGCTGGCGACCGTACGCACATACGCCGTCCGCAGCCCCTCGTGCTGCCAGAGGTCGCGAGCAGCCGCGCCAAAAGCATCTTCGCCTACGCAGGCCAGGATGCTCACCGAGGCACCCAGCCTCGCCGCCGCGATGGCTTGATTTTGCCCCTTACCGCCTGGGCCTATCTCGGAATCCGTGCCGAAAACGGTCTCGCCCCCCTCTGGAAAGCGGTTGGCACGTACGACAAAGGCGTGCATATAGCTGCCAACGACCACTATGGACGGCTGTTTTTGCTGCATTATCACTCCTTGTCTCACTTGCGCGATCGTAGTCCTTGAACACTCGCCCAGTGCGCGGGCCTAACGGCCCATGCGAGCGCGCCGTTGGCGATACGACTCGGGCATGACAGTGCCCGGCAGGGCAAACCAGGCATCCGGATCGGTCCCGCAAATCAGGCCAATATTCCCCCATGGATTGAAGGCGCCCGTGCGCACGATCACCTTGGCCCGGTGCGCCAACTCCGTGAGTACCTGATCGGCGGCCACCGCTTCAAGCTCCGCGCCGGTCCCCTGGAATCGCTCTTCCAAGAGGGCCAGCAAGGGTGGGTTGTATTGCGGAATGAGATCGGCATACAGCACCTTCTCCACCAGCAGCTCAGGAAGCACGAGGTCCAGCACGGTCTCCAGATCGGGCAGGTTGTTGGTGATGGCGAGGTCTACTCGCCAGCGATCCAGCGGGATAGGAAAGCCGGCATCACAAATCATAAACAGGTCGCCATGCCCCATCAGGGCGATCGCCTTACTCAGCTCGGCATTGAGAATCTTCCCGCGCTTCATGACCACACTTCTCCCATCAGCTCTACGGAACCTGCCGATACCTTAATCCTAACCCTTTCAGCACAATTCGCCACCGCGCCCGCGAAGGGCGCCCGGATCGCTGTCGCGGCTCCGCGAGTGCTACACTACCCCGAGGCTCTGGTGCCTCAAGCGAACCGGTCTTTTTCGCGTTTGGTATTTCTCGGTAGCTCGAACGATGTGGAGGTACACGGTATGACCATTCCCTCAATCGGACCCCGCGCCCGTTTCGGTTTGACCGCGCGCGCCGCCTGCGCCGCGATTCTGTGTGCCGGTCTGGCAATCGCTCCCCAGTCGGCCGCCGCCCAGCGCGCCGCGGCGGGGTTTACCGATGTCGGCACCCTCACGGTCGCGGGCTATGGCTCGGCGGCGGATCTCGATCCCGCCTCGAATGAACTGGCCTCCTCGGATATGATCGCCCGCAACATTGACGACACCCTGGTGGCGATTAACGGCAGCTCGATCAACGACTACGTGCCCTCCTTGGCGACCAGTTGGAGTGCCAACGCCGATAAGTCAGTCTGGACCTTCCACCTGCGGCACGGCGTCCGCTTCCACACCGGCCGATGCTGCATGACCGCGACCGACGTGCAGTACTCGCTCGCACGCACGATGCAGGCGAATCTCACCAATGGCTACGTACTGGCGCGTTTCATCGCCAATCCCATGAAGCAGATTAAGATCATCGATCCGTACACGATCCAATTCGACCTTGGAAGCCCCCAGCCCATTTTCATCGCGGCGCTTACCCAGAATTATGCCGAGCTGATTCTTGATTCCCAGGCGGTGAAAGCCCATTACAAGGGGAACGACTGGGGCCATGCCTGGGTCTCCAGTCACGATGTCGGCACTGGACCATACATGATCCAGAGTTGGGCCCGGAGCGAACAGGTGACGCTGGTCCGCTTCCCCCAATATTGGGGCGGCTGGAGTGGACCGCACTTCAGCAAGGTGATCGTGGAGTCAGTGGCCAACCCCGAGACTCGGCGCGAATTGGCCGAAAAGGGCCCAGCCGTGATGACCCAAGATCTCACTCCTCAGGACTACGATGCCTTGAGGAAGGAGTCATCGGTGAAGCTGGACATCCACTACGGCACCGAAGTCGAGTACCTGCCGTTCGCGGAGTCCGGGCCGCTCGCCAGTCCGCTGGCCCGCCAGGCGCTATCCTATGCCTTTAACTATGATGCCTTCATTACAGCGGCATTCCGCTCCTACGCCCACCGCGCCTACGGTCCCCTGGCCAGCACGTTGTTGGGCTACGACCCGAACATGTTCCACTATACGACCGACTTGAACAAAGCCAAGGCTCTATTGGCGCAAGCGGGAGTCAAGCCCGGCACTACCTTTACCTATCAGTATTCCAATGGGCAGCCGGAATACGTGATCGCCGGGCAGATTATGCAGGCCCAGTTACAGCAAATTGGCTATAACTTGACCATGCAGGGTCTGGACGAGGCCGCGTATAACACAATGTTCTACGGCTCCGAGCCCGCCAGCAAACGGGCGAATATCATGGAATTCGGCTGGTGGCCGGATTACAACGATCCCTACGATGAGTCCGTGCCCCTCGTGGCCTCCACGTCGGGCGGCAGCAATGGAGCCAACGCAGGCTTTTATCATAATGCCCAGGTGGATCAGCTCCTAGCGAAGATGAAGAACGCCGACCATGCCCAACTGATCAGCGCCGCAAAGGCCATGCAGAACATCACCAGCCGCGTGGATCCGCCGGCGATTTGGCTGGACGAGCCCGCCATGGTGACGGTCATGAGCAAGGATCTCCAGGGATTCGTGTTCAATCCGCTGGATATTTCCACCTACGAGTTCTACAGCATGTATCGCTAAGGCCATGAATGGTTGGGTTTGCCGGTGGCCCGCGGGCCACCGGCAAACCCAACCACAACATGTTACGCCTCGACTGTATGGCCAGCCTCCGCGAGGGCCTCCAGCGCCCGCGCGAGATCCGCGTCCTTCACGAGCACATAGTCGGTGTCATAGGTTGACAGGGCGAAGACGCCGACTTTCGCCTCGGCCAGAGGCGCCAGCACCGACAGGAGAATCCCCACCATGTTGAAGGGGAAGGGGCCTAGCAGCATCAGGCAGCGCCACCCATCCTCACGCTGAACCCAGCCCGGAACCACATCCGCCGCGCAGACGACCGAGAGTTCATCCTTGGTGCGCGTGATCGAGCTAAACGTACCGTCCAGAGCCCAGGCAGGCAACGGCGATCCAGCGGCGAACCGGCAAACGCTGAACCAACCAGGTAGGGTCCGCAAGCGTAGGGGTTGAGCCATAGTTCCTCCTTGTGCCCCGATCCCCCGACTGCGGTCGGGTGGTAGCGAACGCCGACTACGGTCGGGGGATCGGGCTCTATGCATTAGACAACCGGGAGGGACGAAGTCCGAACCTCTCGGGCTGGTCCGGCGGCCTCCTGTAGGATGGGGGCCAGTCGCGCCACGCCTTCCACTAACCTGGCGGGCCGGTGGCTGGCCCAACTGAGCCGGAGGCGGGCACGTCCGTCGACCGGGCCCGGTCCTTCGGGCGGGTAAAATGCCTCACCCGCGATCACGGCGACCCCAGCGCGCGCGGCGGCCAGGGCCACCATGCGGCTGCTCATCCCGAAGGGTAATCCACACCACACATAGAACCCTCCTGGTGAGCCGGGAAAGATCCGCACTCCGGGGAGGGCCGACACCGCGCCCGAAAGCGCCAGCGATCGCTCGCGATAAGCGATCCGAACCTCGGCCAGATGCCGGTCGTAGGCGCCATCCAGGAGCATCCGGCAGAGAGCCATCTGCGCCATGCCATTCGACTGAAGATCGGCGAACTGCTTGGCGAGGGTGAGGCGGGCGATGACCGGCGCCGGCGCGGCCAGCCAGCCGATCCGCATCCCCGGCGCGAGGGTCTTGGAGGCGGTGCCCAGATACAACACCAGACCGTCCCGATCAAGACTCTTCAGGGGCTGGGGGCCCTCGCCATGAAACCACAGCTCGGCGTATGCCTCGTCCTCCAGAATGGGGATCCCATGCCGTCGTGCCAGTCCCAGCAACCGTTCGCGCCGATCGGGCGACATGGTAGCGTTCGTGGGATTATGCAAATTGGGCTGGACGACGATCAGCCGCGGCCGCACCCGGCCAAGCAGAGGAGCGAGCAGGTCGACCCGCATCCCGTGCTCATCGACCGGGATGGGCAGGAGGCGCGCCCCGACCGCCGCGAAGGTTTGCAACACCCCAATATAGGTCGGAGCCTCGACCACAACCGTATCCCCACGTTCGATCAGGGTCTGGGCCGCCAGGGCTATCCCCTGAGTAGCCCCGGAAAGAACATGGATTTCGTCCTCCTGGATCAACAGGCCGCGGCCCCGCAGCCGTTCGGCCAGGGCTTGGCGGAGCAAGGGCAGCCCTTCAACCGGGCCATAGGTCAGGGCACCGGGGCCTTGCCGGCGCAGGCCCTCCTCGAGCGCCGCCTGGATGGCGCTGGAGGGAATGAGATCCAGGCCCGGCGCCCCAGCCGCCAGGGAAATAACCTCGGGACGCGCGCTAATGGCCGCTAAATCACGGAGCAGGCTGGGGTCCGGGCCGAGGCTTCCCTGCCCAAACGGAGGCAGCGACAACAACCACGAGAGATCAGACGGCGGACCGGCATCACTGGGGGGATCCGCGCCGGATCCGCGGTACGGGCCCATGACAACCGTGCCTCTTCCAGGGCGGCCTTCCACCAGCCCGCTTGCCGCCAGATCCTGATACGCCTGCATCACCGTACTCCGATTCACCCCCAGGGCGGTGGCCAGGGTTCGCTCGGGCGGCAAGCGCATGCCCTGCCCGAGCGAGCCACCCAGCACGGCCGCCTCCACCCCAGCGCGGATCTGCTGGTAGAGGGGAGGCGCGGCCGCTGCCCGATCCAGTGACAAGCCGAGCAGAAGGCTGGCAACCGGCCGTCTCGCGGCGCGATCGGCGGGTGGAGCAGCCACCTCTTAGCGCCACCGAGCATCGGGCGAGGCGCTCAGGCACCGGGAAGGGGTCATGCCAGACTCCCGCGGATCACCGTGACCGCCTTGCCGCCCACCCGCACTCGATCATCCGTTACTCGCACCCAGATCTCGCCGCCGCGGGCGGACGCCTGGTAGGCGGCGAGATTGGCCATGCCAAGCTGGTCCGCCCAATAGGGCCCCAGGGTACAGTGCGCGGAACCGGTGACCGGATCCTCGTTTATTCCGGCGCCAGGGGCGAAATAGCGGGAGATGAAATGGTAACTGGAATCCTCCCCCCGGCTGGATATAATCACCCCACAGGGGGTGCCCGCCCGCAAGGCGGCAAAATCGGGGCGGACCTGGCGCACCGCCTGTGCATTCGGCAGGATCAGCAGGTAGTTCCGCTGCACCGAGGCCGAGTCGTTTCCCGGTCCGGCGATCCCGGCCCAGATGGGAGTCACTCCCAGAGCGGCGAGTACCGAGGGTGGCACCGTGGTGGGCTCGGCGGCCCAGACAGGCAGGTCCAGCCAGATCAGCCCATCACGGCGGCTGGCGGTGAGTTCACCGCTTCGGGTCTGGAAATGGATGGCCGTGCCCTGGTCCACCAGCCCTTGCTCCCAGAGGGCGTGCGCGGAGGCCAACGTTGCATGCCCGCACAGATCCACCTCGACCGTGGGGGTGAACCAGCGGAGGGAGAAACCGTCTCCCTGGCGGACGAGAAAGGCCGTTTCGGAAAGATTCATCTCGGCCGCGATGGCCTGCATCCAGGTAGCCTCGGCCGGAGCACCCAGCAAGCAGACAGCGGCGGGATTTCCGCCAAACGGTTGTTCGCAAAAAGCGTCGATATGCCAGAGTGGGGTAGGCATGTGCTTTCCCTTTCAGCTTGAGGTGCTAAAAAGCTACCCCGCCAGCACTGGACTGGCGGTCGCCGCTCTCTGTTGTGCCTTGATAGCCTCGCCCAACCGGCGGACCCCCTCCTGAATCAAGGCAGGGGCGGCATGCGAGAAGCTCAGGCGCATCGAGCCTGCCCCCCCGCCATCCACATGAAAGGCGCCTCCAGGCACGAAGGCGACCTTCTGGCGAAGCGCCTCGCGCAACAGGGCCGCGCTATCCACGCCCGCCGGCAGCGTGACCCAGACGAAGAGTCCGCCCTCCGGTTTGGTCCAGCGGGCCTCCGCCGGGAGGTAACGGGCAAGCGCGTCGAGCATGGCCTCGCGCCGTTCCCGATAGACCTCTCGAAGCTGTTCGATGTGCGCCGCCAGATCGTTGTGGGTGCAGAAATGGAGCAGGGCGCGTTGGGCCAGCGAATCGGTGTGTAAATCGGCGGCTTGCTTTGCCATGACCAGCCGATCGATGAGCGGCCGGGGAGCGACCGTCCAACCCACCCGGAGGCCGGGGGCGAGGATCTTGCTGAACGTCCCGAGGTACACCGTCTCCGCCCCCCCGGGGAGCGCGCGGAGCGGCGGCACCTCCGGTCCGGCGAAGCGCAGTTCCCCATAGGGATCGTCCTCGACCACGGGGAGTGTCCTTCTGCTTGCCAGCGACACCAGCGCCTGCCGCCGGGCCAGGCTCATCGTACACCCCGAGGGATTCTGGAAGGTGGCGACCGTATAGAGGAGAGCGGCGGGTACTCCGGCATCGTCGAGCATGTCATCGAGCACATCGACCCGCAACCCCTCGTCGTCCATGGGCACGGGAACGAATTTCGGCTGCTGGGGGAGAAAGGCATTGAGCGCGCCAACGTAGCTTGGCGCCTCCACCACCATCGGGCTCCCTGGAGCGAGCAGCGCCTTGCCCAAAAGGTCTAGCGCTTGCTGCGAGCCCGTGGTGATCAAGACCTCCTCCATCGAGGTATGAATTCCCCGTTTGGCCAGGTGCTCCACCACCCAGGCCCGGAGGGCGGGATGTCCTTCGGTGGGACCATACTGCAGCGCGGATGATCCCTGCTCGCGGATCACCGCATCGAACGAGGCCCGCAGGCCCTCGACGGGAAAGTAGTCGGAGGCGGGCAGGCCGCCTGCGAAGCTAATCACCTCCGGCTGCATGGTGACGGCCAGAAGGTCGCGAATCGCCGAACTGCGCATCCGCCCATCCGACACCGCCAGCAACCGTTCCCATGGCAAACCCATCACCCAACCTCCCCATGCGTGACCCCGCCAATCATTGGCGGCTATTTGGCCGGTCGGCCAATGTGCTATTGGCCGACCTATGGCCCAGTCTACGGCATGGAAAGGGAGGAAGGAAACAGCCAATCGGGGCGAAACTACCCAGCCAATCTAGACCATCGGTACAGGGCGGGCACTCTTCCGATCGCGGACCGTGGTGGTCCGCAACTGGCCGCAAGCGGCGCTAATCCCGGAACCCCTCGTGTCCCGGATGGTGGCCGCCAGGCCGTGCTCCACCAGGCGATCGCGGAAGTTCGAGATAGTCAGAGGCGATGATGGATGATAGGGCATATCCTCCACCCGGTTCCAGGGGATGAGGTTGATATGGCACAGCATGCCGCGGAGCAATCGGGCCAGGCCCTCCGCCTGTTCCGCCCCATCGTTTACCCCTTCGAGCATCGTATACTCGAAGCTGACTCGCCGGTGGGTGCGCGCGATATATTCCTCGCAGGCATCAAGCACCTCGGCGACGGGATAGCGGCGATTGAGGGGCACCAGCGTACTTCGCAGAGCGTCGTCCGGGGCGTGTAGGGAGACCGCCAGGCCCACTTGCAGGCTTTCACGGGCGAGTTGGCGGATCGCGGGGACCACGCCCGAGGTGGAAATCGTGATATGGCGGGCGCCCAGACCGAAGGCGTCGGGATCGGTCAGCAGGCGGACGGACTCGAGAACGGCCTCATAATTGAGGAACGGCTCGCCCATCCCCATGTAGACGATATTGCTTACTTGCTCGCCGCGAGTCCTCAGGACACGCGCGTAATACAAAATCTGCTCAACCATCTCGCCGGCCGTCAGATCGCGCGCCCAGCCTTGCCGCCCGGTCGCGCAGAAGGTACAGGCCAGGGGACAGCCAACCTGCGAGGACAGGCAGACGGTGTGGCGACGGCGAATGTCTCGTCCCCCGTAGGCCATGAGCACGCTTTCCACCAGGGCGCCATCCGGAAGGGCGAACAGCGTCTTGGTGGTCTGGCCGGAGGAATCCCGCACTTCGCGTACCACTTGCAAGTCACTGAGCCGCACTTCCCGGTCAAGCTCCTCACGGAGGGCCAGCGGCAGATCGGTCAGTTCACTGGGGCT
>Ga0134126_10010989_pt1 | contig 11411 bp, 10 predicted proteins | sample KB31752_FD_96881 | JGI IMG/M metagenome (GOLD analysis project Ga0134126, IMG submission 96881) | Terrestrial soil microbial communities with excess Nitrogen fertilizer from Kellogg Biological Station, Michigan, USA - KB3-175-2 | ecosystem: Environmental > Terrestrial > Soil > Unclassified ... | reverse complement strand
TGGGCGGCGGCGAAGAGCGTGCCCAGGGCGGCGACATAGGCGCGCTCGCGCGGGCTCGCCTCGGACGCCGTCGCAGCGCTGGCCAGCGCCTCGCGCCCAACCGCGATGTCGGCCGTGCCGGGCAGGCGATAGATCGGGTTGCCGACCCGGCTCATGGCGACGCCCCAATAGGCCATGGCGCAAGCGGGGTCGCGCCGAATGACAGCGGCATAGAGCTCGCCGGCATCGGCGAATTGGAAGAGATGGAGCAGCGACGTCGCGGTCGTGAAGTCCCGCTGGCTCACCCAGCCGCAGCTGATCGGGAAACGAACCACGCCGAGGCGGGCATCGCGCGCCATGAAGGAGGTGCCGAACGCGCTGACAGCGATGATCACGGCGAGCCCGAGCGCGGCTGCAGCCACCCCATGGCGCCAGCGCAGCACGGCAACGCGCAGCGCAGCGCCGCTGAGGCAGCGCCCTCCCGCGCGCCCCGGCGCCGGCGCAACCGCAAGCCGTGGACTGAGGCTCAAGGGTGAATCCCCGATGGCGAACCCAACCGCTGATGCTATCCGGTCGTATCCGCGCGGCCAATCCTTAAATTCAATCCTCGATATCCCGCTGCGGCATCGCGCGAAGTTACCGGGCACGTTATGTCGAGCGAGCGGGCGCGCCCTGCCGAGTCCATTCGACAGCAAAAGCGGCCCTCTCCATTGGCGCGACGGCGCTTCTGGAGTCGTTGCGGAACTGCAGCGTGGCGGTTGAGCTCCCGGCCAGTCGCAATTTCCCGCTAAAGGTCTCCCATCTGGTACGAGCACCGGGAGGATCATCCACGGGCAGTTGCATCATCTCACTCTCCGGGTCGCTTACCTCTCGCCGGGCCACGCCTCGATCAGAGATTGAAGCGTCGCAAATTTTGTACGCCCCTATTTCCTCACGCGAGAATGCGGGACCGTCGAACGATGTTCCTTCAATGGTCGGGGCCGCGCCTGTCATCGCCGCTTCCGGTCTTCAGGCGATGGCCCGAGTATTTCACGAAGGTGTATTATGACGGAGTTCCCTAAGCCACCCTTCCCCATCCAGCAGCAATCAACGCCTGGCGCCACCGCTGTGATGAGGCCGGAACCCGATCATGGCGAGGGCAGCTATAAGGGATGCGGCCGACTTCTCGACAAGAAGGTGCTGCTTACCGGCGGCGATTCCGGGATTGGGCGCGCCATCGCCATCGCCTTTGCCCGGGAAGGTGCCGACCTTTTGATCTCATACCTCGACGAGCACGAAGACGCGAAATCGACCAAGCGCCTCGTTGAGGATGCCGGTCGCCGATGCGTGCTCATGCCCGGCGATATCGCCGACCCTGCTCATTGCCGGAAATTGGTCCGCAGCGCCGTCGATGCCTTCGGCAGGATCGACGTGCTGGTCAACAATGCGGCTCACCAGATGACCTTCGAGTCGACCGATGAGATTTCCGACGCGGAGTGGCAGCGTACTTTTGCGGTGAACATTTCGCCGATGTTCTACATCTCGAAGGCTGCGGTCCCGCATATGAAAGCCGGAGGCGCGATCATCAACACCGCCTCTGTCAATGCCGACAGTCCCAACCCGCATCTTCTCGCCTACGCCACGACGAAAGGAGCGATCGAGAACTTCTCGGGAGGCTTGGCGCAGCTGCTCGCCGAGAAGGGTATCCGTGTGAACGCGGTCGCGCCCGGACCGGTATGGACGCCCCTCATTCCATCGACCATGCCGCCGGAAAAAGTCGCTCATTTCGGTGAGCAAGTGCCGATGAAGCGCCCGGCACAGCCGCGCGAGCTGGCGCCTGTCTACGTTCTGCTGGCGAGCGACGATGCCAGCTACGTTTCCGGCGCGATGGTTGCCGTCACCGGAGGCAAGCCGATCATTTGAGCAGCGACCATCATTTCGCCTGCGGCCCCACCGTGTCGGCCATCAGGGCGCCGCGGCGCCCGAGCGGGCGCCAGGAGCCGGTCGTGCTGTCGCGTGCCGTCTGGTGCTCGATCTCGGCATTGAGCTGGGCACCGAACAGGACGACGAAGGCGGAGAGATAGAGCCACATAAGGAGCACGACCACGGCGCCGAGCGAACCATAGCTCTTGTCGTAGGTTGCGAACCGGCCGACATAGATGGAAAACAGGGCGGAAGCGACAATCCAGAGGACCGTAGCAGTGACGGCGCCCCAGCTGACCCAGCGCCACTTCGGCTCCTCTCGCGATGGTGCGAGGCGATAAATCGCGGCGAGCGCCACGATGACCAACGCGATCAAGATCGGCCAGCGTATCAGTGCTGCGATGGTTTTGCCCACTCCGCCGAGCGGCGCCAGATTGAGCACGGCCGGCAGAACGGCAATGAGAGCAAGCGCGACCAAGACGGAGAGGACGGCACCGACGGTGAGGCCCAGCGCTACCAGCTGTAGCCGTACATAGCCGCGCTTCTCGGCCTCGCCGTACACGATGTTAAGGGCGGTGATCATGGAGGAGATGCCGGAGCGCGCGCTCCACAAGGCAAGCGCGAGACTCATCACAAGGCCGGCGCCGAGCGTCGAGTTTGAATGAGAGGCGAGAGTTTGCAGCTGCTCCGAGATCAGCCTTATCGCCTCATCCGGCAAGAGGCCGCGCATAGCCTCGACCTGGCGCTGGACACCGCGCGGATCGAACATCAGACCATAAAGCGAGACCAGCGCCGTTATCGCGGACGGGATGGCGAGGAAGCCGTAGAACGCGGCGCCGGCGGCGATCAGCGACAGGTTGTTGCGGGAGACATCGTCTTTTGTCCGCATCACGATATCCCACCAGCCGCGCCGCGGGATCTCGCCCGGCGATTTGGCCGTCCGCCCACGCGCATCGCGCGCTTGGCCGACGCTGGCCTTTCGCAAATGTTCGCGTCGGCGGCGTTTCGCCAGCATGGCGTAGGTAGTGAGGCCGGCGAAGATCACCGCACCGAGCGCCGGCTTTGCTTCCTGTGCGGTTACCGCTTGTTGGACCTTCATCGCTGCCCCCGCTACGTCACACGCGTATCTCGCCAACAAGCACGTTCGTTACTTGGCTCCACATCAGTGATCCAGATTCCGGGAGCGACTGGGATCGGGACTCGCATTCCGTGCCGCCTATGGCGCCGTCGCTGAGGTCTCTCGAGCAGGGCGGAAACTGCTTTGTTGCTGCGCCCTTTCGGCCAGCAGCTGACGATTTCCCGCTCGCGCGCGGTCAGCTGAGCAAAAATCGGCGTCTTGTCCCCCGATTGCCCGTGCCTGATATAGACGTCGAGCATCGTCTCGACACCTTCCAGGTGAAATACGGCTTGTGGTCGGCGAGCGCATGCACCGCAGTCACGATGTGTCGCGTCGCATCGGATTTGAGTAGATGCCCTGCGCGCCGGCGCTCAGGACATCCTGCGTCAGCTGCTGCGTCTCATGCATCGTGAAGATGAGTATCTCGGTGTTCGGCAACACTTTCTTGATCTGACGGGTCGCCTCTAGCCCGTTCAGTTCGGGCACTGCGAGGTCGAGAATGACGAGGACGAGCTTAACAGTGAGTTCCACGGCCCGGCCACCCCGTGGAGGCCTCTGCGCAAACCTCCCAATACTTTTGCTCCTCGATCAGCTTGCGAAGCCCCTGGCGGATCATCGCGTGGTCATCGGCTATCAGGATGCGGAGCATGGTCGACCTGCAGCAGCCTTCCTCTTCCGCGCCATGCCGCGAGACAGCGTGCGGATGGCACCGCCCTCGCTGCGCGTCTCCATCGTACCGGTCTTTGCACACTAGAACTTGGCCGTGAACGCTCGCGAGGTGCTCGCCGATCCGGCGACGCATACCGATTGGTTGGAATCCTGCGCGTGCTCATCGAACGCATCGACGTGCGCCCGGCTGACGACGGCTCTACCATCGAATTTGTGGGCGAGATCGCGAACATGGCAACGCTCTCCGCACTTGGGAGAGCGTCACCATGTTCGTATCGGCGTTCGGTAAGTTGGTTGGGGGAGCCGCAACCAGCGTTATTTGCACATATTTCGGGCCTGGATCCCTGCCCTAAAGCGGACGCAACTGCCGACAGTTTACGACTACGGTGGCGGTATAGGTTCAAATTGGGCCCGCAGCCATCGTTTGGCGGGCACTACGCGCTAGGATCCCTGGCTTAACCAATCCCGCGGACGTAAGGCAGACCCACATGGCTGCAAGACCCGGCGGACAGCGACTCTGACTCCGCCTCCGCAGGCTAGGTTCGAATCCGTCGCGCCTGATCTGCGCTAGGTTGTTCGGAGGATGGCAATGCTGACGCCGCGGGCCGCGAACCAGCATTATGACGCACGGCGGTGTCCTCGATCTGATTGCGGATAAACTCGACTTTTGCGGCAAGTTAGTCCCCGAGTAAATTCATGGCCGCTTGGACGAGTGTCGTATCCGGGCGAGCGGGAAGACGAGATGGACACTCATCCTCTCGCTGGCGGCTCATGGTGCCATGGGGTCTAGTGCCCGGCGCCGCCCGCGCCGCCGCCCCGCGCTCCCGGTGAAGTGCTGCTCCCCGACGTGCCGGCTGGTCCGCACTCGTTTTCCGCCGGCTTGGCGGCACCGTGCTTTTCGCTGCTTGGGCCGCTACTGCTCATCCGGTTCGATGGGGTCCTGCGCTCGCAGGCCATATCTGTCGTATTGTTCGTGCCGGACGTTGAGCCGCGCGTGGAGCCGCTCGGGCCGGCGCTTGTGCCCGACTTTTCCGTGGTTTCCGCGCCGCTGGTCTGAGCCAGAGCGGCCGTCCCCAACGTCAGCGCCAGGATTGGCACGGCGGCGACAAGAAGACGCTTCATCCGCTGACCTCCTTCGCGAAGCGAATACCCGGGGGCAAAGACCCGGGATGCTGATGCGCAAACCGCGCTCCTCAGCATATTGTTCCCTCGCGGTCCGGAGCCTGCATTGCGCCGGCCTCTCAAGGACACATTCGCCGGATGTCGGCACCCAGGGCCCTGCTGTCACCGAGTCCCGTGTCGGCACGGGCGGGCCTGCCTCGTCAACTATCCGGGCCACCAGGCTGCCGCGCATTGGCCGACCGGCCGCGCGCGCTCTTGCGTTATCTCGATCGTCAACGAGCCGGTCGTCAGCCAGCCTTCTGCGAGGGATGAACCGGGCCTAGGGCGGCGGTGCCCATGCGGCATCGAGCCGTAGGTCAGCGTGCACGATCCCGAAGCTCTTAACGGCCCAATCTGTCTGGCGAGTCGCCTTGCCACTCCGTGGTTCGGCCAGTGTGACTGGCTGAAATTGCTTGGATCATCGCAATACCCGACAGAGCGGAGCCAAATAAAACCTGAGGTTATTCCGCCGGATGAACCTAGCCCGGAGCAGGAAGAATGACAACGACGCGCCCGCATCCGCGGACGAAGCGGACGCTGCCGCCATGGCTTCGCGCTACTTGGCGGACGATCGCGAGGCCTAGCCCGGCACCGGGAGAATTCGTCTGCAGTTTGCGGAACCGCCCGAAGACCTCCTCCTCCGCCCCGATCGGAACGCCGTCACCTTGGTCCGAGACTTCGATCATAATGCCAGGATGCGGGGCGTCCGTGTCGCGACGCACCCGGACGCCAACCGTGCCCCGGCCATGCGAAAAGGCGTTTTCAAGCAAGTTGCGGACGAGGTCCCTAAGATCGTCCGCGTGCCCGCGTAGAGCCGCTTGGTCGGGAACGTCCAACTCCAACTGTCTCCCTTGATTCTCGAGCAGGGGCACCACCATAGCCGCGGCCTCGCGAACGACGCGCGACAAATTGATGACTGGCAGTGTCGCCGGATCATGGCGATGTGATCGTGACTCCTTGCGCGCCAAATCCATCAGCTGAGTGATGACCGCCGTCATTTGGGCTAGATCGCGATCGACCGCGGGCCATTCCACCTTCCCGGTGTCGCGTGCCCGCTGCAGCCGAAGGCTCAGCACCGAGAGCGGCGTTCTCAGCTCGTGCGCAGCATCGGCGGTCATCTGACGTTCCGTTGCGTAGGCCATTGCGAGGCGCTCCAGCGCTCCATTCACCGCATCGACCAGGGGGCGGATTTCGCGCGGCAGCCCATGAGCGGAAATGCGGCTGTCGGGATTTGCCGGCCCGACGCGCGCCGCGTCGCGTGACGCCCGGGTGATCGGGCGCAAGCTCCACCAGGTGAGCGCCCAGGTCAAACCGAGCGCCAGAACGGCAAACGGCCACAGCACGAGAAGCTGTTCGGAGGCCTCCTCGAACAAGCTGTCAACCAGCGTCTTGCGGCCGATGTCACGGTGCGCCACGACAAGCAGGTAACCGCGCGGGGCGCGCACTGCGGTTAGCGCCTGCTCTTCCGGCCGATTGCCAATGAGATCGATGGGGGCGTAGGCACTGCCATCCGGGACGGCCAGGAACGGCAATGGCTCGCTCAGGTTGGGAGAAAGCAAGACGGCATGGTTGCCGGGATCATAAATCGTGTACTCGAATTGGCCCGAGGCATCGGCATAAGCTTGCCGCCAAGCAGGCGAAATCCGCAACTGTACGCTGCCATCACTCTGCACGTCCAAGCCGGCGAGCAGCACGCGCGTCTGCTGCCGCAGCGTGACGGCCCGGAGATCGCGGACCCGTTTGTTGATCTCCAACCCATAAGAAATGAAGGCGGCGAGAATGCCCATCGCGAAGATCAAGATCATGGCACCAAGGAGGCGTCCGCGCAGGCTATAGCCGCCCCTCATGCGTCACCGCTTTCAGCGATGCGGTAGCCGATACCCCTCTTTGCATCGATTCGGACGCCGGCGCCGGCGGAGGCAAGCTTCTTACGCAGGCGCGATACGGCTGCCTCCAGCGCATTGGCGCTACCGGGCTCATCAAGTGCATAGAGGCGATCTTCTAGAATGTCCTTGGCGATGACTCGCCCGGCAATCCGCAAAAGCTCTTCCAATACCGCCGTCTCGCGCCGGGTGAGATCAAGACGAGTCGTGCGCACCGTGGCGTCGCGCGAGACCGTGTCGAAGCTGAGTTGGCCGAGGCTGTAAACCCGGTGTTGCCGCGGCCCGGGTCGCCGCAGGACTGCGCGCAGCCGCGCCTCGAGTTCGGCGAGGTTGATCGGCTTGATGAGATAATCGTCGGCGCCCGCGTTCAAGCCACGAACCCGGCTTTCGACGCCGTCGCGCGCGGTGAGGATCAGCACGGGCAGCGCCGTCCCCGAGCGCTCCCGCAGCGCCTTCAAGAAGTCCATGCCATCCATGCCCGGCAAGCCCAAATCGAGAATGGCCGCGTCATGGGCACCGGTGCGCGCAATCGCCAACGCGTCCTCGCCGCTGCCCACCGCATCGACGACAAAGCCGTGCTCGATGAGATGGTCGGCGATCATCTCGCGCATCGGCACGTGGTCTTCAACCAGCAGGATCTTCATCGCGGGCTTGTCCGCACGGTCTGGCAGGCGTGGGCGTCGTCTTCGGTCACTCGAACATGGCCCTTGGCGCGAAGGAGTTCGAGGGGGAGATCGGGGCGCGGCGCAAGGCCGGTGAGCGCCGCTCCCGCCGCCGCCGGCAAGAAATCGTTCACGCCGTCAGCGTCGCGTCAGCGTCGTGGGCCATATCTCCGCCAGTTCACCACGCTGGAGGACACCATGTACAAGATTTTCAAGAGAGCCCTCGTCTCGTTCACCACTCCGGATCCGATCGCGGCTCCCGAGGTTTCCGCCATCGCCTGGGCGTCCTTCGGGCTATAAGCCAAGCGCAGCCACTGGACGGACGCGAGTGCACGCATGGGCTTGGGCGTGCACTCGCGGCGCGGATTGCCCTGCTACGGAGGGCCGCTCTGGCCTTCGCCGGCGATCTGGCGCTCAGCGATTCCCTCCTCGACTCCGCTGCGGAGTGCGTTGGCCGAAGGGTTAGCTGCCGGTCTTGACCCGGGTCCAGGCGCGGGTGCGCAGCCGCTCGTATTGCGACGTCACAGGCTTGTCGAAGAACAGCCGCGCGCGCACTTCAGGCGGGGGGTAGATGTTAGGGTCGTTGCGAAGCGTCTCGTCAACGAGCTTGGTTGCTGCGCGGTTGGGATTGGCGTACGCGACGGTGTTGCTGATGGCCGCGATGATCTCCGGCCGCAGGATGAAGTCGATGAATTTCAGCGCGTTCTCTGGATGCGGCGCATCCTTCGGGACCGCCATAGTATCGACCCATATCATCGCACCTTCCTTGGGGATGCTGTAGGCGACGGTGATGCCGTTCTTGGCTTCGGCGGCGCGATTCCTCGCCTGGACCATGTCGCCGGAATAGCCGAAGGCGACGCACAGATCGCCATTGGCGAGGTCGTTGATGTATTGCGAGGAGTGGAACTTGCGGACATAGGGTCGGATCGCCATCAGGGTCTCGACCGCGGCATCGAGGTCCTGCTTCTCGCGGCCGAGCGGCGCACGGCCGCGATAGGCGAGCGCCGCCGGGACCATCTCCTGCGGCGTGTCGAGCAGCGAGATACCGCAGTCGGCGAGCTTTTTCGCGTTCGCTGGGTCGAAGATCAATTTGAGGCTATCGACCGGCGCGTTATCGCCCAGCGCAGCCTTCACCTTGGCGGGATTATAGCCGATGCCGGTGGTGCCCCAGAGATACGGCACGCCGTACTCGTTGTCGGGATCGACATTGGCGACCGCCTTCAGGATCTGTGGGTCGAGGTTGCCATAATGGGTGAGCTTGGCCTTGTCGATCTTCTGGAAGACGCCGGCTTTGGCCTCACGCGCCAGGAACGGACTCGCAGTGGGCACGACGAGGTCATAACCCGAATGCCCGGCGAGCAGCTTGGCCTCGAGCACCTCGTTGCCATCATAGACGTCGTAGTGAACCTTGATCCCGGTCTCGGCCTCGAAACGCGCCACGGTGTCGTCGGCAATATAGTCAGACCAGTTATAGATATTGAGGACATTGTCTTCCGCGGCGCGGGCATTCCCGGCCGCGGTGATGGCAGCGATCAGCAACGGCAGAAAAGCGCGAAGGATCATCCCCCTCTCCCGGTCCTTTTCACAACGGCGGCGCCATTCAGCGGGGCGCCTCTCCGCTTGTCAATCGCAGAAACCAAGCTCAGTCACAGCTTCTCTGTAGCCTTCTTGACGGAGCTGCCCTTGAGCAAGGTGATCGCGGCCTGTGCCTCGCCGCCGCTCAGGCGGGGAACGACGCGGATCGCCTCGTAGCCCGGATTCGCCTTCACTGCTTCGGCGACGGCGTCTGCCAGCGATGTCTTGGCCTTTGCCATGGCGGCAACCTGCTTTTTCGCGTCCTTGACGTCGTCGGGGTCCGCGAGCTTCTCGGAGCTCTTGATTGCGCCGGTCGCGTAGTCGACGATGACCTCGTCGATGTCGTCGCCCTTGCTCACGAAGACCGATAGCTGGTATTTGCCTTCATCTACTTCGTATTGCGCCGAGATCGCCTTGCCGCCTTGCTCGGCATCCTTAATGCCCTGGGCGAGCGGCACCTTCGCTTGCGGCATCGCCTTAATAAGGGCCGGCATCTGCTTGCCGTACTCGTAATCCGAATCCGCCAGCGCAAACGTTGCGGTAAGGGCTACGAGGCCAACCGCCGCGGCTGCCGCGACAAAGCTTTTCATCATCTTAACGCCTCCCCTGGCTTGTCACTCTTTCTCGACTGGCCGGAACACTCGCTCGTCGATGGCCGGCATTTCAACGCCTATTCGGCCGCACCTGGCCGCAGGCGATGCACTACCGCCTTCACGCGCCGCATTGCCGGCACGCGCTCGCGCTTGTGCACGAGCAAGCCGACCAGCACCGGCATGGCGAGCAGCACGAGCGGCAACTGCACGATGCTGCCGGCAATGATCGCGATCGCCAGCGGCTGCAGCATCTGGTCGCCCGAGCCGCTGATCGCCGCACCGAGCGGAAGCAGTGCCAGGATCATCGCCAGCGTGCTCATTACGATCGGCCGCAAGCGGTTGAGCGCCGCCTCGAAGATCGCCTGCCGCGGCGGCATCTCCTGCTCGAGCATCTGGTATTCAGAGAAGAGGAATATCGCCATCTCGGTCGAGATGCCGATGATCATTACCATGCCCATCATCGCCGTGATGTTGAGCTCGACGCCGGTGATCCAGAGCCCGGTGAACACCGCGCCGGTCGAGATCAGCGAGCTGACGATGATGATGATCGGGATCGAGAACCTCTCATAGAGGAAGAGCAGCAGGATGATCTCCGCCAGAATCGCCGCGGTGCCGACCTTGACCATGCCGTTGACCGCCATCTGCTGCTGCTTGTATTCGCCGCCGAGGTCGTAATAGACGCCGGCCGGCAACAGGCCGGGCTGATCCAGCACCTTCTTCACCGCAGCGATGGTCGAGCCGAGATCGTGCGCGCCGCCGATCACCGCAGTCACCGGAACGATCTGCGCCAGGTTATCGCGGTTCAGCTGAGGCTGGCCGCCGACGAACTCGACCTTGGCAACCGTGCCCAGCGTGAACATGTGGCCGTCGGGCGACCGGAGCGGCAGGTTCGCGACATCGCTGCGATAGATCTTCTCGCCGCCCGGCGGATGCGCCCACAGCCGCACGCCGACATCTTGCGCGGCTCCGAGGTAGTTCGTCACGACTTGGCCGCCGAAGTAATTGGCCACCTGGTCCTTGATGTCCGCTGGCGTGATGCCGTTGGCCGTCGCCGCCGCCGAATCGACATGGATTTCCAGCGCGTCGCCCGCCGGATTGACGCCGTTGTTCACCGATGCCGGTTCGATGCCCGGAACCCGTTGGATCGCTTTCGCGACCTTGCCGGCGACCTTCGGCAGAACCGTCGGGTCTTTCGCGCTCAGATTGATGACGACGGGTTGGCGACGCCCGACCATGTCGCCGATCATGTCGCCCATGAGCTGGTGGGTGTCGAAGTCGATACCCGGGACCTGGCTCGTGACCTTGCCGGTGATGTCGTCCATCACCTTCCAGATCGGCGGGCGCTTCGAGGGATCGACCAGCCGGACGAAGAAGTCGCCCGCGAACTGCTCGATCAGGTCGCCGCCCAAGCCGGCGCCGGTTCGCCGCGAGTAGGTGTAGACGTAGGGATTCTTGGCCAGGATGGCCTCGACCTGCGAGAGCTCGCGATTGGTTTCGGGGAGCGAGGTGCCGGGGCCGGCCACGTAGTCCAGGACGAAGCCACCCTCGTCCATCTTCGGCAGGAACCCTGTACCGACATGCGCATAGCCGAGATAGCCGACGATCACGAAAGCGCCGACGCCGATGCCGATCAACCACGGGCGCGCGAACAAGGCGTTGAGCGCGCGCTTGTGCGTCCGCTTGATGACGTCTTCGCGCCCATGCGACGGATCGTGCCATTTCTTGAAATTGATGATGCCATGCGCGAGCAGCGGCACAATCAGTGCCGTTAGACCGTAGGATATGATCAGCGCCGACGCCATGGTTATCGACAGGAACTTGAAGAATGCGCCGGTGACGCCCGACAGGAAGGCGAGCGGGATGAACATGA
>Ga0134126_10010988_pt1 | contig 11412 bp, 14 predicted proteins | sample KB31752_FD_96881 | JGI IMG/M metagenome (GOLD analysis project Ga0134126, IMG submission 96881) | Terrestrial soil microbial communities with excess Nitrogen fertilizer from Kellogg Biological Station, Michigan, USA - KB3-175-2 | ecosystem: Environmental > Terrestrial > Soil > Unclassified ... | reverse complement strand
CGCTGGCCCAGCCCCTCGACACCCTCACTCGCCGGCCCGGCAAGCGCTTCCCCATGGCGGCGCTGCAGGCGCACCTCGCCACCCACGCAGTGACCGGCATCGTGGTCGGACTTCCCCTCGACGCCGCGGGGGCCGAAGGCGAAGCCGCGACGGCCGCCCGGCAGCTGGCTGACGACATCGCCCGGCGCACCGGCCTCCCCGTCGCCCTCTGGGATGAGCGCTTCACAACGGCCCGGGTGCTGGGCGCGGTCCGGGAGATGGGCGGGAAGACCCGGGGGCGAAAGGGCGATGTCGACGCGCTCGCGGCGACCCTGCTCCTGCAGCACTACCTCGACGCCATGCGCGGGAGTGCCGTGTGAAGAAGCTCATCGCCCTCGTCCTGGCTGTTCTGCTTGCCGGGTGCTCTACCACCCCCGCCCGTGGCCCCCAGATCGACGTGACCGTTCCCCACGGTGCGACGCTCGACGTCGCGATGGACTCCCTGTCGGCGCGTGGCGTGATCGCCCATCCGTTCTGGTTCCGGATCTACGCACGCCTCGTCGGTCTCCGGTCGAATCTCAAGAGCGGGACGTACGCCTTCCACGAAGATGAGACGTGGCGAGTGATCACCGAAGCGCTGTCGACGGGGCGCGGCGCGCTGGTGCACTTCACCACGCCGGAAGGACTGATGGCCACGGAAGTCGCCGACCTGGCCCAGAGCCGGCTCGGCATCCCCCGTGATTCCTTCCTCCTGGCCATTGCGGACCCGGATCTCAAGTCCGAGCTCGGCCTGCCGTCCAGCGCACCGACGGTGGAGGGGTACCTCTACCCCACCACGTATCTCGTGCCTGCGAAGATCGGCGCGCACGACCTGGCGCGCGCCATGGTGCGCGAGTTTCTGGGACAGTGGGACTCCGTCTGGACGGCGACGCTCGACTCGCAGCACCTGTCACGACAGGCGATCGTCACCGTGGCGTCGATCGTCGAAGCCGAGGTGCGGTACGACCCGGATCGGCCCTATGTGGCGGCGGTGTACCTGAATCGACTGCGACGGGGGATGAAGCTCGAAGCGGATCCGACGGTGATCTATGCGTATGGACACCGGCTCAAGCGGGTCTTCGAAAAGAATCTCCTGATCCGGTCACCGTACAACACCTACCTGCACGCGGGACTTCCCCCCGGACCCATCGCGCAGCCCGGGCATGCGAGTCTGGACGCGACCATTCATCCGGCCGACGTGCCCTATCTCTATTTCGTTGCGCAGCCCGACGGGAAGCACATCTTCTCGGTGACCTACGCGGAGCACCTCGCCGCCATCCAGAAGGTCAAGCGACTGAAAGCCGCAGCTCGCGCGAAGCGCGCTCCGGGTCATCAGACGCCAGCACCGACGCGATAACCGCGACGCCTGCCGCGCCTGCTCGCCTGATCGCGGCGGCGTTGTCCTTGGTGATGCCCCCGATGCCGAGCACGGGCAGGCCTGCCGACGCGAGGCGGGCCAGCCTCCCGAAGCCCTCCGGGCCCAGGGGGGCCCCGGCGTCCGTTTTGCTCGCCGTGGCGTAACAGGGACCGATACTCCAGTAGTCGGCGCGAGGATCGGCGGCCTCGGCTTCCGCCGGCGAGCCCACGGAAATGCCCACGATGAAACCGGGCGGCAGGTGTGCAGCGAGGGCCGTGGCGGGCAGGTCGTCCTGACCCAGGTGCACGCCCGCGGCACCAACCGCCAGCGCGACGTCGAGGCGGTCGTTGACCAGCACCGGGACGGAGAGGGCGCCTACGAGGGCCCGCGCGACAGTCGCCACTTCGCGCGCCGGGGCGGGCTTCCAGCGGACCTGGATGGACGTCGCGCCGCCGGCCACGGCCCGGCGACACACCTCCACCACATCCCGCCCCTTGAGAAGCGAGGCGTCCGTGAGCACCATCAAGCGCACCCGATCAACGAGCATCGATTGACCACCCGGATTCTGCGGGGGCTGCGCGGCGCCACGACGGCGACCGCCAACACCTCCGACGCCATTCTCACTGCGACGGCCGAGCTCCTCGCCGCACTGCAGGAGGCGAATGCCTTCGCCCCTGAGGACATCGAGAGCGCCATTTTCACGTCGACCGCCGACCTGACCGCCGAATACCCGGCGCGCGCGGCCCGGAATCTGGGCTGGACCGGCGCCCCGCTCCTCGGGGCGCAGGAAGTGCCGGTGCCCGGGGGCGTGCCTCTCTGCATCCGTGTCCTCCTTCATTTCTACACGACGCGGAAGCCGGGCGCGCTCAAACATATCTATCTCCGGGGGGCGGCCGCTTTGCGCCCTGATCGGTCGACATGAACGTCGCGATCACCGCGAAGGGCGCCGCGCGGTGGCGTGCCGGTCATCCCTGGGTCTACCGGTCCGATGTCGCCGAGGAGCCGGGCGACCAGGCTGGGATCGTCCGGGTCACCGACCGGAAGGGCAAGTACCTCGCCCGCGCGCTCTACTCACCGAAATCGGAGATCAGGCTGCGCCTCCTGACCACGGAGGACGTCGAGATCGACCGGGAGTGGTGGCGGTCACGAATTTCGGCCGCGGCGGCCAAGCGCACCGGCATCGACGCCACGGCGTGGCGGGTGGTGCATGGCGAGGGCGATGGATTGCCGTCACTCGTCATCGACCGGTACGGCCCGTATGCCGTCGCGCAGCTCCTGTCGGCGGGCGTCGAAGCGGCTCGCGAGGAGATCGGCGCCGCCATTCAGGATGTGCTCCATCCGGAGGGGATCCTGCTCCGAAATGACGCCGCTGTACGGCGACACGAGGGCCTCCCCCTCGAAGTGTCGCTGCTTTCCGGCGCGGTACCGGAATCCGTCGAGGTCATCGAGGCGGGCGTGAAGTATCTGGCGGCACCGTGGCAGGGTCAGAAAACGGGCGGGTTTCTCGATCAGCGTGAGAACCGCGTGATGCTGGCGGCGCACACGAAGCCGGGCGGCCGCGCCGCCGACTTTTTCGCCTATCACGGCTCCTTCACGATTCACCTGGCGAAGGTGGCGGGATCGGTGCTGGCGGTGGACTCGAGTGCCGAGGCGCTGGCGCGGGGCGCGAAGAACGTCGCGCTGAATGGGTTTGGCAATGTGACGTGGAAGGAAACCAACGTCTTTGATCTCCTGCGGGAACTGGAGGGGCGAGGTGAAGCCTTTGACACGATAGCTCTGGACCCGCCGGCGTTCGCGAAGACCAAGGCCAGCGTCGACCGCGCCCTCGCGGGTTACAAGGAGATCAACCTCCGCGCAATGCGGTGCCTCGCACCTGGCGGTGTCCTGTTTACGTGCTCTTGCTCGTATCACGTGCACCGTCGCGACTTCGAGGCCATGCTCCTGGAAGCAGCGCAGGACTCCGGCCGGAGGCTCGAAGTCCTGCGCTTCACGGGTCAGTCCTCGGACCACCCCGAGATCCTCACCATCCCCGAAACCGGCTATCTCAAGGGCGCCCTCTTGCGGCGGGTATAGGTCGTTTCGAAAACGACCTGGTTGTCCTTCTCCCAGATCTGCTGAACCTGCGACGGCCCCCGGCGGATCACCAGCATCCGGTTCCCCTCGGCCAGGAATTCCGCCGTATCGCCCCTCACCATACCGCGGTCAAATACGTGTGCCCGCCCCTCGTTGTCCGCGAAAAACGCCTTCCAGGTCTTGCTGTCGGCACTGTACGCAAAAACGTTTTCACCCTGGTGATTCCCGGCGATCCATGTTTCCGTGAACACGCATCGGTCCATGGAGACGGACACCTGGCTGGTTCCCGTCGAGTCCGCCCAGTTCCCGATCCAGAAGTCCAGCTTTCTGACTTCGGGGTTGGAGTTGCACGACACGAACAACGCGATGAGTTGAAGCCAACCATGCATGGGACATCCTCGGCGTCTGGTGTGTGGGTACGTACGCCGTTGTGTGGTTTTCGCGCTTTCGATACTTTGCCAAGTAATGTCGGAATTACGACACGCGGCCCCTGAACCGCTGGGCACCACAGGTGCCGACGTCCGGACGTGGACTCGAGACTATCCGGCACAGTACCTCATCCCGGCGCACTATCACGACCGGGATCAACTCGTCCACGCGAGCCGTGGCGTGATGACGGTCGGCACAGGAGCGGCGACCTGGGTGGTCCCCCCGCGCCGCGCCGTCTGGGTGCCCGCCGGGGTGTCACATCAAATCACGACGTCGGGGGTCGTCGAGATGCGCACTCTCTACCTGCGCTCCCGGACCGTCCCGAAAATGGAGTTGGGCGTCGTCAGCGTCACACCACTTCTGGAAGAGCTGATTCTGGAGGCGTGTCGAGCGGGAGAACTACACCGACGGATCAAGCGCGACCGGCACCTGATCGACTTGATCGTCGACCAGCTGCGTGCCATTCAGATGGTTCCCCTGCAACTCCCTTATCCGCAGGATCCCAGAGCCCAGAAGGTGGCCCACGCGATCCTTGCCTATCCCGAGCCCGGGGCCTTGGAGGACCTCTGCGACTACGCCGGCGCCAGCCGGCGCACCATTGAGCGCCTGTTCGTGTCGGAAGTCGGGATGGGATTGGGCCGCTGGCGGCAGCAGGCGCGGCTGATGCACGGGATGCGGCTTCTGGCGGAAGGTGCCAAGGTGAGTCACGCCGCGCTGGAGGCCGGCTACGCCACCCCCAGCGCCTTCATCTCGATGTTCCGCAAGGCGCTGGGGGTGACGCCTACCGAATGTTTCCGATCCACTCCGAAATCGTCGTGACCACCTTCGGATCGACGGGCACGGTCGGATCCACGTAGGTCGGCGCTTCCGCCATCCGATCCTTGCTCGCCGCGACTTTGAACATGTGGGTATCCCCCGCGAAGATCACGAGAGTCGATTTCGGATCTGCCGCGTGGAGCACCTCGGCATCCGCCACCGTGACCTGTAGGTCGTAGTCACCCTGCAGGACCAGTACGGGGCAATGCAACTGTCCGACTTCCTTCGCATCGAAGGCCATCATCGATCGAAGGTAGTTCCGCAGCGCGGGGACGAAGAGTGACGCGAGGTAGCTGGGCACCGGCGGGTCGCGTCCGGCGAGATAGGCCGTCATCGACGTGTCGTACATCTTCAGGGTGTTCGAGTCGAGCTGAGCCGCCAGCTGCTCCCGCAGGACCGTCGCGAACGGGCGTCCCATTCCTGCCATCGAGACCACTCCCGCCACCGGCGCGCCATCGTGCGCGGCCATGATGGAGAGCGCGCTCCCTTCGCTGTGGCCCACCAGGATCACCCTCGAGAAGCGGTGATCCGCGTGCAGAGAGTCGGCCAGGTTCCGGACATCGTTGGCGTAGTCCTGCATGGTGGTCCGGGCCACGACCGCGGAATCCATGGCGCCCCGGGAGGCGGCGATGCCCCGCTTGTCGTACCGCAAAGAAGCGATGCCCCGCTCCGCCAGGCGCCACGCGAGCTGGGCGTAGGTGTTGCTGCGGATTCCGGCCGGAGAGTTGGCATTCCGGTCGGTCGGACCGGAGCCCGCCACGATGAGGACCACCGGCACGGGGCCGGTGGCGCCCTGGGGAACCGTCAAGGTGCCGTACAGCGTCCATCCCGACGAGGTCGCGACGAACGGGCTCTCGACCGCGGCCCCCGGGGCCACGGTATCGGCCTTCTGCTGCGGCGCCTGGAGTAGTGCGAGACTAAGCGCGATCACCGTGCTCTCCCTTCCACAACAGGTAGGACTGCACCACCGGCGTCAGGGCCGTCACGACGATGGTCCCGATCATGACCGGCAGGACGTTGCCGAGTGGGGTGATGCCTTCGATCAGGAGCGCGCATCCACCGAGCAGGAATACGAACCCGCCGGTCCGGTGCGTCTTCCGCCACACGGTGTCCGACGACAGGGTCCAGGGGGTCCGGATGCCCACGAACCAGTTCGGTTCCACGCGGGGCAGGACGTTTCCCAAGGCGATGAAGAGGACGCCGAGGCCAAGGGGGAGCACGCGCGTCATCGACACGCCGTAGCCGACGCCGTACGCGAGCACCATGAGATGGACGATGCCCAGAAACAGGATGACGGCGTTCGCGATCACCCAGTACGTGTCGGCGAACTTGGCGTAGTTGGCGCGGCGAGGATCGAGCGCCGGCAGGACCTGGAACAGCAGGGTCAAGCCGATCATCATCCCCGGCGCCAGCAACGCGCCGAAGGCCCGGGACGAGTAGCCGTTGATGTGGCCACTGGCGTCCCAGTGCGTCGCCATGTGCGGGGGGAGTTTGTCCCACGCGAGCCACGTGGCCACCAGAGCCAGCGCGGCGATTACCAGGCCGAACCATCGGCTACGCATCAGCTCCTCCCGAGAACGTTTTCACGAGATACCGGGCGATTTCCTGGAAAACCGTCGTGTTCAGCCGGTACCGCATGTGCTGCCCCTCCCGCTCCACCGCGACGAGCCCGGCGTTTTTGAGGACGCCGAGGTGGTGCGACACCGAGGCAAACGCGATCGGAAACTCCTCCGCCAGCTCGCCGGCCGTGCGGTCCCTCGCGGCCAGGAGCTCGAGGATCTTCCGTCGCGTGGGGTCGGCCAGGGCCTTGAACAGGTGATCGCGCATTGATGAGATATTTAGGTAAACGTCTAAGCATTGTCAAGCTTGAATTGGCGCGCCCCGCTTACAAGGTTGCTCAGGTGCCGAATTCCACTGCCGTTCGCCGGGTGCTGACCGGCATCCTGGTCGCCAACCTGGCCGTGGTCCTGGTGAAAGTCGGCGTGGGTCTGGCGTCCGGATCCCTGGGGGTCTTGGGGAGCGCTCTAGATTCGGCCATCGATTCGGCCAACAACGTTCTCGCTTTGATCGTGACCGCGGTCGCAGCGAAAGCCCCCGATGAGGAGCATCCCTACGGGCATGGGAAATTCGAAACGCTGGGCGCTCTGGCCCTGGTGGGATTTCTCTGCGTCTCCTCGTTCGAGCTGCTGCGGGGTGCAGTGAACCACCTGACCTCCGGCGGCCACCCCCTGCCCGTGACCAACACCCAGGTCGGCGTCCTCGCGGCGACACTGGTGGTGAACGCGGGGGTGGCCCGGTACGAGCGACGGCGCGCGACTGAGCTGCAGAGCGAGATCCTGCTGGCCGACTCCGCGCATACCAGTGCCGACGTCCTCATCACCGCGGGCGTCGTCGTCGCGCTGCTCCTGGCGCGGCGTGGCTGGTGGTGGGCTGACCCGATCATCGCGATCCTGGTGGTCGGCGCCATCCTGTCGGTGGCCTACCGGGTGCTGGTACGGACGGTGCCGGTGCTGGTGGACGAGCGCGTCCACCCGCCGGAGCGCATCGCGGAATGTGCCCGGGGCGTCCCGGGAGTCTGTGACACGTATGACATCCGGTCGCGTGGCAGCGCCAATGGGCGCTACGCGGAACTGACGATTTCCGTAGACGGCGGCGCCACGGTCGCCCAAGCCCACCAGATTGCGGACCAGGTCGAAGCCCGGTTGAAGGAACAGCTCGACTTTCACGGCGTCACGGTGCACGTCGAGCCATGCTGAACACCGTCGCGCAAGGTTCTCCGCACGCCACCGGGCCCACCCGGCGCCCGCCGCGATCACAAAAGCAGGAGTATCAGGAATTCCTGCTCCAGCGTATCGAGGAGTACAAGAACACCGTCCCGCGTGAGGAACTGCTGCGCATCGGCGATGAGGCGGTGCGAGAGCTCGAGTCGGGAGAAGGTCAGTACCTCCTCACCGAGGTGCTCCTCCTCGAACACGTCGACCGGATCATTTCACGCCGGCTCAAGTTGCCGTCGTTCCGGCGCTGGGCGCAGAACCACCGCGCCCTGCGCACGGCGCAACGCGAGCCGACCCACTGGGGGCTCGAGGCGAGCGATCCCGTCGCGCAGGGCGTGAAGCGGCTGGAGGCGGGAGACCTGGTGCTGGTGGTGGGCGCCGCGGCGTTGCCACACGCGCTCTTCGTCGCCGCGCACGACGCGGAAGTCTTTCTCCTCGACCAGGAGCTTGGAGCGGTGGAATCGGCGGAAGGACGCGCCGTGTCCGAACAGCTCGCCGGTCGCTTTCAGGCGCTCGTCGTGAACTTCGGCGGATGGCTCCCCGACTTGCGTCCGGCACTGACCGTCATCGAACCGAACGCCCTGGCGACCGCGGATGCCGGGGACCGCGAGAACCTGGTCCGCCGCCTTCAGGCCTGCACCCGCTCGGGAGGCGTTCACGTCATCCTGAGCGTCGATCCCGATGGACCGGGGGTGCTGCCCCTCGCGCCCGATGCGGTCCAGAGCCTGTACGGCGAGTGGCAGGTGGAGCGCCGGAAGCGACGCGGCCGGGGAGAAGGGTTTGTCGCTACCAAGCCGATGCGTCAAAGCGACACATAGCTACGCGTGTCAGATTGACGAATCGCGCTCCTACGATGTTTAGTAACTACAGATAATACAACAACTTAAAAAGCGCTCCGACTGGCAGGTGTCTTGCTTTGGGAGGCGGCATGACCAGCCTCCCTCTGTACCTGGAAGACGAGCCGATTGGAATCATTCTCCGGATGGGGCGCGAAGCGCTCAAGCCGGCGAAGATCTGGGCCTACGTATGGTGCGCGGACGGGGAAGCCGGCGAGGATCACCCGCACCAACACTTGCCACTCGATCGCCAACGCTGAAAATCCGAGGGCCGGCTCACCGCCGGCCCTTCGTTTTTCCTACTGCGTCGCCACCTCGAACGTCGTCTCCGCCGAGTAATCCGTCACCTCGCACAGCCAGACCCGAAGCTTGTAGTGCCCCGGAGCGAACGTCACCGAGTCGGGAATTGCCACGGCTTCCCGCACAGTCGCGCTCAGGTTGATTTGCAGGCTGGTGAGATAGGGGCCCACCGTCCACGCCCCCGTCCAGATCGGCTCGACACTCCGGTCACTGGGAAGCACCGAAGCGCAAATCACCTTGTTGTTGTGGAACGAGAAATCGATCGGCGCGTCCGAGTGATTGGTGATGGCGTACGTAATCACCGGCCGTGTCCTTCCCGAGGATGCGGAATCCGCGTAGACGATCTTGTTCGGCAGGATGCCCACCGACACCTCGGCGTGCTCCATGAAGGTCCGCTGCACACTGCGGTCCCCTTCACCCGGAACGTTCATCAATTTCACGTTTCCCACGGCGAGTACCGGATGTCCGGCGTCATCCGCCTGCAGCTTGCCCCGGAGCTCGGCGTACCGGTTTTCATCACGGTCGATCCGGCCCAGGCTTCCGGCGAGATGCAGAAAGTTGAAACGGACGCGAGCGACTTGCGCGGGCACCGGCAAGAACAGTCCCCAGGTCGACCCCGTGTCGCGCATGACAATGCCGCGAAACGAGACCGTGGTATCGGGGACTTGAGCCGTCGCGGAGAGCGGACCGGCCATCACTGCCGCAGCAATGGCAACTGCACACCGAATGCGCCTCATGGGACCACCCCTTCCCGGCCTTCGGGTACCCCTTAACTTGGCCCCCATGCAAGCCATCGTCAAAGAGACCCGCGCACCCGGGCTGACCGTCAAGACCGTTCCCGATCCCGCGCCCCCCGCGGCCGGCGAAGTCCTGATCGCCGTCAGGCACGCCGGGGTCTGCGGCACCGATCTCCATATCGCGGATTGGGATGCCTGGGCCTCCGGACGCATGCATCCCCCCACAATAATCGGACACGAATTCGCCGGTGAAATCGTGAAGGTCGGGCCGGGCGTCACCGAGCTCTCAGCTGGGCAGCTGGTCACCGCCGAAGGCCATATCATCTGCGGCCACTGCTTGCAGTGCCGGACCGGTAACGGCCACATCTGCAAGAACACACGGATCATCGGGGTGGATCGGGATGGGGCCTTTGCCCACTACATCGTGATGCCCGCGAGCAACGTCCTGACGCTCGACGGCATCCCGACCGAAATCGGCGCGATCATGGATCCGATGGGAAATGCGTTTCACACGGTCCTGACCGCCGACATCCCGGGGAGCACCGTATTTGTGGTCGGCTGCGGTCCCATCGGATGCTTCGCGGTCGGCATCGCGCGTGCGGCCGGCGCGGCCAAGGTGATCGCCTCCGACGTCAATCCGAAGCGGCTCGCCCTCGCCGCCAAGATGGGAGCGCACGTCACCATCGATGCCAAGAAGGAAGACGTGACCAAGGCGGTGCTCGCAGCCACCGGTGGCGAAGGAGTCGACGTCGTCTGCGAGATGAGCGGCATCCCGAGCGCTCTGCACCAGGCGTTCGCCACCGTGCGCATGGGCGGTCGCGTGCAGCTCCTCGGCATACCCAAAGACCAGGTACCGATCGATTTCGCGAACGAAATCATTTTCAAGGGGATCACCGTCTACGGCGTCGTGGGGCGCAAGATGTACGAAACCTGGCACCAGATGCGCCGCTTCCTGTCGGCCGGACTGTTCGACCCCCGCCCCGTCATTACGCACCGCTTCCCGCTCGCCAAAATCGACGACGCCCTCGCTGCCATCCGCTCCGGGGACGCCGGCAAGGTGATCCTGGAGATCTCATGAGCCTCGCCTCCCGCCTCGCAGCCGAACTCCAGCAGTTTCAGAAAGACGGCGTCTACAAGCGCCTGAACTACATCGACTCGCCGCAGGGTGCCCGCGTGAAGATGGAAGGGCGCGGGGACGTCGTGATCCTGTCGTCGAACAATTACCTGGGCCTCTGCAACGTCCCGGAGGTGGTCAAGGCAGGCCGGGATGCCCTGGACCGGTACGGCGCGGGCACGGGGTCGGTGCGCTTCATCTGCGGCACCTTCACGGTACACCGGGAGCTCGAGCAGGCGCTGGCCCGGTTCGTCGGGTGTGAATCATCCCTGTCATATGTGAGCTGCTGGAACGCGAACGAAGGCCTTTGCCCCACCCTGCTCACCGAGCAGGACATCGTGATCTCGGACCAGCTGAACCACGCGTCGATCATCGACTCCATCAGGCTGGCGAAGGCCATCACGAAGTGCCAGACGGCCGTCTACAAGCACTCCGACATGGCCGATCTCGAGGACCGGCTGAAGGCGGCGTCGGGAGCGCGGCTGCGGCTGATCTTCACCGACGGCATTTTCTCGATGGAAGGGGACATCGCCCGTCTCCCGGAGATCGTGGCGTTGGCCAAGAAGTATGACGCGGTGGTCGCCATGGACGACTCCCACGCCACGGGTGTGCTGGGGAAGACCGGACGCGGCACCGCCGAGCATTTCGGGATGCTGGGACAGGTGGACATCATCACGTCGACCCTGGGGAAGGCGCTCGGGGGCGCGGCAGGTGGGTTCACCGCCGGTCCCGCCTCCTTGACCGACTACCTCACCCAGCGCTCGCGGCCCCAGCTCTTCAGCAACGCGCTGCCGCCGACCGTTGCGGCCAGCGCGCTCGCCGCCGTGCAACACGCGGAGCGGCACCCGGAGCTGGTGACGCGTCTCCACGAGAACGCCAAGTACTTCCGTGGCCGCCTCGGTGAGCTCGGCTTCAAGCCGCTGCCGGGTGAGACCCCGATCGTGCCCGTGATTCTTGG
>Ga0134126_10010987_pt1 | contig 11412 bp, 10 predicted proteins | sample KB31752_FD_96881 | JGI IMG/M metagenome (GOLD analysis project Ga0134126, IMG submission 96881) | Terrestrial soil microbial communities with excess Nitrogen fertilizer from Kellogg Biological Station, Michigan, USA - KB3-175-2 | ecosystem: Environmental > Terrestrial > Soil > Unclassified ... | reverse complement strand
TGAGAGCGTTTTATTGTTGCATCTTTGATAAACACATATGGCAAGCATACGCGGTATAGACAGCAGACGGGGCACATGATGGTACCCACCACAACCTATCAGTTTCTAAAACTACAACATCATACATTTATCCATATTCTGCTTATAAAAAAATCATCATTATCGAAAGGACTATGCAGCACATAAAGGATAGATCTACAGAAGAATGCTTTGATGGCTATTTTCTCCCATTCAAAAGAAAAGAGAAATGCAAACTAAAACATGATCAAATGGTTAAAATTATTTATGGATTTTCATAACAAGGAATGGAACGTTAAGTGAACAGAGCCGTTTTATTAAACCTAATTTAAAACTACTTTTTAAATTAGCATTATTTCTTTATTTAAGATAAAATTAGCATTTTTTTGTTTTTTGTTATTTTATTTTTTTTTTTATTCTTTTTAATTATTGCTTTATGTAGTATCTGAGGGATTAGAATCAGTTTTAGTCATGCCACGTTTGCGATATTGTTCATTTGCTTGCTCTGTGTCTGTACCTGTTTGGCCTGGTTCTGTAATTGTTTGATCACGTGGATCTCTTTTTACTGCTGTTGGTTCATGTTCTTTGATTTTTGCTGGAGTCATTGCTTCATTTTCTCTATATTCGGTTAATGGATCGTCTTTTCGTCCTATTTCTGTACCAGGGCCGCCTTCTTCGTATTTTCTTTCTTGATTTGAAGCTGATGTCGATGCTGAATCTAAAGTGTCTTTAGTCTTATCTGCAGTATCTTTGGTGGTATCTACTACGGTATCTTTGACATCTTTTGCTTTTTCTTTAATTTTGTCAATGATTTCACCCATGTTTTTAATTATGCTATATAGTATAAATATATGATATGTTATAGTGGTTGAGCAGTATTATCTGCATGATATTGATATAATAAAGATGTAATAATATAGAATTTAATCTTAATTTCCAACAGAATAATGATTTTAATTTTTATTAAAAAAGCATCTTTTTTATAAAGTCATGCAGATTCTGAAGATTTAATATAACAAAAATTCCTGTCTTTTTTATCCTTTTTTAAAATATCATGCTTGCTTAAAAATTAAGAAATAATCAAAATTAAAAAAAGATATATTTAACAATTTAAAAGTCAATAGCAATTGATTCTTGAAAATCAGATAAATATTTAACCTTTAATTGAATAATTTTAGTTTCGATTTATTTTTATTAAAAAAGAAAAACGGGGTTTTTTAGATGGTATATTGTTAATGTTCCACTCCAAATGCTATTTTTATGGTTGTATGATATTCTATTATATTTCCACTATTTGGATCTACTTTTGCAGTCATGTCTATAACTTCAATTCCGGTTATGCCGTGTATTGTTTTTTTGGCTTCGTTTAGTGCTGATTGAGCTGCTTCTTCCCAGCCTCTTTCAGAATTACCAACTATTTCTATAATTTTTGCTACATTGGTCATATAGAAACTAGGAATAATCTTTCTAATATATAAGTACATTCATTTTGAGTTAGTTTCTCTTTACCTTCAAATTATATAATAATAGCGAAACTGGATCTGAACAAGGAATTATCAAATAATATGAATTATGATTAGTTATTTTGAAACTGCAATCTAAAAAAATATCTATTTGCAAATATATAGGCATTATCAAATCAAATTATAATGGTCTTTTATAGTCGGGTTAATGATGACGTTCCAATACATCTCTGTCCCAGTTTGAAAGGGTTGCAGCCGCTTCATATGTACTTTGTAAAAATGCCATCAAGACCTTGTCTGGATCTTTTGATTTTCTAACAAATTCATACGGTAAAATAAACTCACTCATCCCTGTATGATAAAAAGCTTCAGATGGTTGAATATGAAAATCTCTAAAACCGTTGGGTTCAGGATATGCATATGAATAGAAAACTGGTCCCTCAGTAATTCCAATTCCTCCTGGCCAAAAACCGCAACTACTTACTTCGTGTGTATATGCTTCAACGGCAACAAATCTCGCCATGTTAGGTGATCCTGAATGACTAGGAGCAGATCGTCCAGAAAAACGTGTTACTGCCAGATCAAAAGCTCCCCAGAAAAAATGAACTGGGCTTGCTTTACCAATAAAATAAGAACGAAACTCTTTAAACACTTTATTTACTTGAATTAAAATTTGCCATAATCGATGTACATATTTAGGATCATAGGATACATGCTTATGGTCTTCTTCAAAAGGAGTTCTATCTTGTATTTCAACCGGAGTTGTCCACAATGGAATGTATATGTCAAGATCTCCTAAGATAGACATCACTTCATGATAAAAATCCGCCACAGATTTAGGACATAGAACAATTGTCTTTGTATCTCCCTCCGAGGTCTGGATTATAAGCATGTTCTTAATGAAATCAAAATCTATCTGAAGTTGTATATTTTCATATGGCATTGTTGAAGTTGTAAGCCCACGCGGACTAATGTATAAGGTAGTGTTCCACCAGTGGTTTACCATAGGCTCAAGGGCAAGGCGAATTTTGCCAACTATTTGAATCCACCTATGCAAAGTATCATATGTATCCTTCCATTCCATCAATGGCAATTGTGGCCATGAATTTTTATTTATTGACATGTATGATCATATACATCATATATCAATAACTGTTATTATGGAATTTAAAAATTTTTACCTAGGTAAGTAGTGGATTATCATATATCATTGCGCATGTTCAGGATGTCTATCGTTGTTGGAATATTTAGCAAAAGGGGATGATTTGAATTTATTATTTACTTATCTAAATATTTCTTTAACTGAAACTATTTATAATAAATTTGTAATGTATAAAAAATTGTAGACGATACCAAATTTCATTGATTTATAATAGCAATAATTACAACAACCGTTGAATTAGAATCGTTTTGCTTGTAGTAGTATTATTCAACAATATCAAATATAAATCGGATTATATAAAAAATACAGTTTTAAATATCAATTATGCTTACTATACCCTTTCGTATGATCTTGATAAAGTGATACTTATCATATATATAATGATTAGAAGAAAAAAATTAAGTATACTGGAATTGGACAACAATATATCTAAAGGTAATTGAAAATTGTTTGGTGAAAAATTTAGTTTAAAAAGGACTTTTTCAGAAAGTTTTAACCCTTTGTGTGTTGGAAATCCTGGACCTCCAAAGTTATATGGAACGTGTAAAGTAGTACAATTAACGGGAGATACTGACCGAGAGATTGGCAAAAAAACACCTAATCAGACAGCCCAAAGATTTGGGGTCTACGGTACTGATTTGGGAATTTCTTTTAATTATGATGGAAAACTCTATTTTCTTTTTGGTGATACTACTCGTAGAGGTCCTTCGCAGGGACTTCCAAAATCTGCTCTTCCTGGAACTCATTTTAATGAAATTGAAACCGATTATGATGCAATAGCTTGTACAACAACTGATCGTGCATATAATGGTATTTTTCTCGTATTCAATTCAACACCGCCGATTGTTGAAGATATATCCCAACTTACTGCAGAGACTCCAATTGAAGGTTTTAGTATTGGTCATGATATGTATGTTTTCTTTGCTACGGACATGGATCATACCAAGCGAATACTGCCTACGCGCACCGTCTTGACAAAATCAACTGATGGAGGATATAAATTTGGAAACTCTTTATATACATTATCTACAGACAGATTCATTCACGTTTCAGTTCAAATAGTGGATAATGATAAAATTGATGGTTTACCAAAATCTACTGGCAAAGGACTGCTTTTATGGGGGACAGGAAAATATCGTGAAAGCGATGTATATCTTGCTTTTATGCCGTTGAATGAAATTACAAACAGATCTTCTATTAGTTTCTTTACGGGATTTGAAAAGGATTCTAATAAGCCATCGTGGAACTCGGATGAATCTTTAGCCAAACCTTTATTTTCTGCTAATTGCGTTGGCGAAATCTCAATTAGGTGGAATTATTATCTTGAAAAGTGGATTATGTTGTATAATTGTGATTTATGCAACACTAGTGGAGTTATTGTTCGTTTAGCTGATAAACCATGGGGCCCATGGTCCAATTCCAAAATAGTTTTTGATCCCGAAGATGGTTACAGGCGATTTATACATGTACAAGGTCAAGATAGTCTGGTAGATAAGGATAGAGACGATAAAACAAATCCTTATGATTTAGGCTATCCTTATGGACCTTACCAAATCACTCCGTATACAACGGGAATTAAGTATCGATATACAAAAATATATTTTACTTTATCAGTTTGGAATCCCTATCAAGTACTGCAGATGTCTGCCATTATTCTCAGCGAAAAGGAGGAAATGGATCCTTTACCATACGCTAAGGATGTATTTGATAGAAATGATAGAAAATATGCTTATATTTCTGTACTGCTATCGCATCTTGCAAATACAAAAAAATTAGTATTTAAAAATACTTTTGGTAATAGTTCCTTTATTGCCGATCACATCGAATGGGCTCAGTTTCATACTCATTTAGAATTAAGAAATACTTTAAAAGAAAAGATTTCACAATTTTTTAGTATCTTGACAGTTGATACTGAGATATCTGATGCATATGTTGCTATTAATTCAGCTCTAGGTCGTTTAGCATATGATTATACTCTTTTTAATAATGTTGTAAATATAGATGTATACAAAAAATGGGCCTTGACAACTGCTCATAGTGGTAATAGAAAATGGCTTATAGAAGAATTAAATAAAATTATTGATAATTCCCAATTTTTACCTGATCATGATCATATTTGTTATGCATATGGTACTCAGGATTCAAATGAATTTAAATATGCAAGAATAAGTTTGCTTGAAACCAAAATAGCATCTTCTGCCAAATTCATGTGGAATTTGAAGCATCAGAGCATGTCCAATTGCACTTATTATCTTACATGGGCCAGGTTCAGAGACGTTAATGAGCTAAGAAATGATCTAATCGATAAATTTAAACAAATGGTATACAAATTAGAATCTAATACTTATATTGCTCTTGCGTTTTCAGAAATAATTCAAATAATAAGTATTTTATCTAATAAAAAGGAAGATAATGAGTTTAAATCCCGTAAGTATGAATGGGCTTTATCTATGATTAATTCTAATAGGAAAGAGGATGTTGTAGAAGAAATGTCAAAATGCGTCGTAGATGATAGTTTTCTTATTCCAATTCCAACAAACAATATTTCAGCATAGTTTTTCTATTTTATTAAAATAAATCCATTATTTTGGCGTTGGTTTCACTTTTTTTGTTTACATTTAAATCAATCTAAAAAGAGGACAATAGGTTTCTTATTACATAAAGTTATGTTACCCTATTTTTAAGATGGTTTTACAGATTTTTATCTAATTTTATTTATTTTATATAATTAAAGTTATGAATTCTATTTACATCTTTTAAAGATTTGACAGTATGGTATATGTATTAAAAGTATCATTGTTTATAATCAATAGGTTATAACATGGACTATTTTTACAAAAATGCTAATAAATTATTTAATGAAAATGATTATAAAAGTCAAGAAAATATATCCACTGAATTTTCCAAAAGAAATTTTCTCTATACAAAAACAATAGCTAATGACAAGAATAACAATAAAGATGATAATAACATTGAAGATGAAGATAAAGCTGATATCAATACTGAAGAGAGTGAAAATGTAAAAGAAATTCAGCAATATCAACAATATCAAGAAAGTCAACAAAATCAACAACCTTGGTCGGATTCTTCAGATATTCGTATAGTTGATTCTGATGAATTACCTGATCCTCATCCTATTACAGATACAGAGGTTTGTTCTAAATGTGGTAACAATCAAGCCCGCTGGTGGATTGTACAAACCGACTCGGCCGATGAACCAAGCACACAATTTTTCCGTTGTACAAAATGCAATCATACATGGAGAACCACAAGATCGTCTTGATGTCTACTCTAATATTTTTTGTTAACATTTTTTTATTATTGTAATATTTATAGTATGATTTGTCCTAGATTCTTTGAAAATAATTTTTTATATATTTTTACAGTAGTATTACTGAATATATATAAAAATTTATCAATTATCAATAAGTTTCAATTATAATTTTATTTGAAGCAAAGGTGATTTATATTGATAATAATTCTTTTTTAAATTATGGTTTTGTTCTTTTACATATAGATACAATAAGCAAGAGTGGAAATAGTAGTCGTATAGTTTATCAAATAATAAAAAAATAAAGATACCATATATTTTAATTTTTTTAGTTTATCTTTATCTTTTTTTATATATTTTCTTATTTTATTGCTTTGATTCATCGCCAACTTTGGTCATACCGCGCTTTCGGTATTCTTCATTTGCTTGTTGGCTTTCTGTACCTGTTTGACCTTGTTCTGTAATTGTTTGATCATTTGGATCTCTTTTTACTGCTGTTGGTTCTCCTGCATTAATTTTTGCTGGAGTCATTGCTTCTTTGTCTTCGAATTCTTTTAGTGGATCACTTTTTCTATTTGTATTTGTTCCTGCTGCACCCTCTTCATATTCTCTATCACTATTATTTTCATTTGAGTAAGTCATTTGGATATTGATGATTAACAAATTATTTAACTATAGTATATTTTGCTACTAAAATACGTCATTATTTATCTGTCAATAACTCTAATGTTTAAAAGTTGTTCTAATTTAAATATTTGTTTTGAGATCAGATGCTCATCTATAATCATTATATCCGTATTTTGCAATTCTTTAACAAATTCTTCTATTTCTTGTGCTTTACCTGTTCCCATACCATATTTTATATGATTTAAGTATTTTTGTGCAAAAACCTTGATGATTCCATAATCTAAATAGAATTTACAATCTCTTGGCTTCATTTATAGTAAAATTGTCAGGATAAGTCTAAAATTTTTTAGTATTATTATTAATATGTTAATCCATTTACTTTTGTTGATATCTGTTAGTTGAATCTTTTAATGCTTTTTTTAAACAAATTTGTTTTGATAGTTGACATATTCATGATATGTTAATTTTTTGATTTTATAGTTGTTTTCTATTTCTTTATCTGTGTTATTTTCATTTAATATTATTATATATTTCCTATTAATTGATATATATTTAGACATCATTTATTATTTATTATCCTAATCATCATTACTGTAACATTGTTATTAAAGTTGATTTCTGTATTTATACTTAAGTGATAAATTGTATTTTTGTTTAATATCCATTTATTAATAATGGCTTCTTTAACATTTGCAAAAAATAAGAATGTACTTTAATTTATACTGTAGAGGAATTTGGTGGCCTTGAGGGACTTTTGATCCGCGTTGATTGCCTTGTCCTTCTTTGAAAGATTTTCAATGGATTTTAATACTATTGTGACTATATTAGATTTGGTATTATGAATAAAACTTCAGAAACAATTGATCCCATTATTAATGAATCTGATGTAGAAAAAGAGGAGTCTTTTCGTAAAAGATATTCTCAAGAATTAAAAAGTAAAAGACAGCAAATAGGTGGTAAAGACCAGGGTTATAATGAACTAGAAGATGAAAGAAGAAAGGTTAGACAGCAAATGATGAGAACCCCTGGTCGAAGAGGCGAAATCATAAAAGAAGAGGAGATAAATAAAGAGATTGGCGAACGTTATAGTAACTCATAGATGTTAATGGTTGTGGCAATTTATATTCAAATAATGATAGAGAATCTATTATTATAAAATACTTTATAATTATTACCTTTTTTAATAAAATGTTAATCTACTATACCATCAAAGACTAATAAAAATTATGTTACCTTTTAAATAAACCTCTTTTGTTTGCCTTATAAAGATCGATCATAAATAGTTTTTGCTCTATAAAATATATCAAGTCAATGATGAAACATGTTACTAAAATTCAATATTTATTTAAGTATTTTTATAAAATATGGTATTACTATCTCTCTTAACAAAAACCTACGGCTTTCTGGTACTTTTGCTTTTATTATCAGTCTCTTGGTTGCATATATATTGGCTATATTTTCTACAAGCAATTTTGCAAATTTGCTTTAACCGTAATAACAGGATTTATTGTTTCTACTACGCTTTTTGACATTTCTTTCATCCTGATAATAAAAAGAAATATATAAAGAAATTGACAGGCAAATTGAACTTTAACATTTTAAAATAAACATTAATTAAAATGGTAGTATTAACTAATTCTGCATTTGACATTATAAATGATTTATCCCGATTCTTTATTTTGTTTGGCTTGAAAATTCAACATCCTTCTACATATAAGCTGCTTTAATATCTTCTATTATTTTTCATCTTTTTCTTATGTGACTAGAAATCTAATTAAAAAATAAGTTAATATAATTGATTCGACAAAGAAAAAGATATTTTAATTGTATATACTATTATTATATTCTTTTCAGGGATCTCAAAATTTGTAAAAATTGCTAAAAAGAAAGATAAATACTTTGCCTATTTTTTATTTATGTTATAATGGTTTTTGGAATATTTAATTCTGCTAGCATATTTAAAAATCATATTTCTGGTTCAACTTTGGAAGAGAAAGCCTTAAATTTATTTAAAGAAGTCTATTCGTATGATGACCTTAAAATAAATCTTTATAGAGCCATTGAATCTGAGCATAATGTTAATGTTCTTTTAATTGGTCCTCCTGCTACCTCCAAAACATTATTTATTAGATGTCTATATGAGAATTTAAAAAATTGCATCTATATTGATGTTGCAAATGCAAGTGGTCGTGGTATAATGGATAATCTGTCGAGCAATAGAAATACAAAATATATTTTGCTTGATGAAGTTGATAAATTAAAGAAAAATGAACAATCTGTTTTATTTAATTTATTAGAAACAGGGGAAATCAATGTAAATTTAAAATCAGAAAAGATAAAATTTAAGATGAATAATCCAATTGTATTTGGAACTTCTAATAGTAAAGAAAGATTAACCAAACCTTTGTTTTCAAGATTTCAATCATATTTTCTTCCAGAATATACAGATGAGGAATTTATTCTTGTTTCGGAAAATTTATTACTATCTAAATTCCATTTTTCATCCTTTGTATCGGATATGATTGCTCAAAGACTCTTATCTTATGGATCTAAAGATATTCGTAAAGTTCTACAAATTGCTAAATTAATTAAACCAACAGATGGACAAAAAGAGGTTGTATCAATAATTGATACCTTTTTAAAATATCAAAGTGAAAAAGAAACTGAATTCAACTATTAATGATTCTTTTAGGAAATAAAATACTTGTATACCAAAACAACAACAAATTTTATTGTATGTTTTATTTTATAATGAAAATTACTTTTTTATTATAAATCTGATTTGATATACTGCTTCTTTTTTTGTGTTAATGTTATAGAAATTGTGGTTTCTGCTGCAAATGTTTTTGTTGATTATTTTTTGCAGACATATTGTATTGATTTTATATGTTCTTCTCTAATTTGAATTTAATAAAATCTTGACAAATTAATTTTAGATATTAAAGATCGATGTTGGTCTTTTACCAATTATATAATTTTCTATACTCGTAATAAAGTGTATAGATAAGGTGTTGTGAAACTTTAAACTCTATTATTGAGAAAAGAGACCAGCCTAGGTTGTTTTATCTTGTGATTGAGGCTCTTTATCTTCTTCTTCTTCTTTAAATCTATCAGCTAACTTCCAACCTAATTTAATTAGGTAAGGTGAAAGAAATGTAGATATTATCGTTATTGTACCTATTATTGGTAAAACAAAAGGACTTACAACTCCAATATCTATTCCACCTTTTGCTACTATTAGTGACATCTCTCCGCCTCTTGATGATGAAAGGCTTATTCCACTTTGAAATGCAGTCTTTTTACTAAATCCTTGGGACCTTGAGCTGAGAAATACTATGGCTAATTTTGCTAGCGATGTAATACCAACTAAAACCAATGATGGAATAATAAATACCGGTATCAAGTTAATATCCAATAGTGCACCTACCGATACGAAAAAGATGGCAACGAACATGTCCCTTATAGGAGTTGTAAGAATACTCGTAACTGCATGAGATTTTGATTCGGCTATTAAAACACCTGCAAAAAATGCTCCTACAGCTACTGATATTCCTAATATATTTGAAACATAGGCAAATCCAAAAGCAAGACCTAAAACAGCAACAACTAAAACATCACTTTGATTGGTTTTTGCTACAAAATCGACAAGCCGAGGTATCGTTTTTGAACCTATTATTAATACAGCCGCAATAAAAGCTACTGTTAGGACTATCGGAATTATTATTTCCTGTAGTGATATAGTTCCAGATACGCTTGTTGATTGTAAAATAGCGAATATTGATAATATTACAACATCTTCAATTATCAAAACACCCAACGTAAGATAAGACGATTCTTCTCTTAACACCTTTAGTTCTTCTAATACCTTCATTATTATTACTGTACTAGATACCGATAGCGCTACTGCAATGAAGAGACTATTGTAAAATGAAAATCCAAGTGCCTGTCCGCCAAAATATCCCACTATTAGTGTTCCTATTTGTTCAACAACTGTTATTATAGTTGCTTTCTTACCTATATTCCTTAACTTTTGAATCGGAAATTCCATTCCAACTGTAAATAACAATAAAATAATTCCAATTTCTGAAAATAAATTTAAAACATCTGTATTGCTTATAAGGTTAAATGGTGGAGTATGAGGGCCAATGATTATGCCTGCTGCTATGTACCCGAGAATAAGTGGCTGTTTTAATTTCCAAGAAATTATAGTCATAATTGCAGCTACTATCATTATTATAGCAAAATCTTGTAAAATGTTGACAATCTCTATAGCCACAATAAAAATTCATGATAACAATATATAAATAATTGTAAAAGTTGATAATATTCTTTTTAAAATAGAAATTTGATAATTTAAATAATAAAATATAAAAAAACTGAGTTATTTTTATTGAATAAATTCTTTTTATTTTTTTCTTCCTAATTTTTTTGACTTATCGATGTTGAATTTTTCTTCTTATGATATCGAAAATTTTAATGATGCAAATCAATTTCGTAGTATACATTTTATTTTTATATGTGTTTTTACAAATGATATTTGAAAATACAATCTTTAAATGCAAATATTCATATTTATATTAGATGGCTTTAAAAAAAATTGTTTCTTTAAATGTTAGGTTATATACATCAGTCGCAACAATGATACTTGTGCTTAGTAATTTAATTTTTGTTTTGCCTTTAAATAATATTAATGGTCAACATGTAGATAAATATTTAAATAATGATAATACTAATAATGCTTTAGGCAGTACCAGCATTATAACTTCTTCAAATCAAACTCAAGAGGCAAAAATGCATCCGTGCTTGAATATGATGAATCCAGGAATGATGACAGAATATGCATATAATACTGTTAATGGTTCTATAAAGTT
>Ga0134126_10010986_pt1 | contig 11412 bp, 12 predicted proteins | sample KB31752_FD_96881 | JGI IMG/M metagenome (GOLD analysis project Ga0134126, IMG submission 96881) | Terrestrial soil microbial communities with excess Nitrogen fertilizer from Kellogg Biological Station, Michigan, USA - KB3-175-2 | ecosystem: Environmental > Terrestrial > Soil > Unclassified ... | reverse complement strand
GACCGGCTCTACCGCAAGGGCGTGCTGCGGCGTTTCCGGCTCGGTCGTGCCTTCGGCTACGAGACGCGCTGCTCGCGGGATGAGCTCTTCGGACAGATGGTTTCCGGGCAGGTCGCCGATCTCATGGCCGCCTGCGGCGACAGCACGCTGCTGCTATCGACTCTCGTGCAGGCGGTGGGTCATACCGACGCGGTGCTGCTCGATGAGCTCGAGGCCCTCGTTCGCGCCGAGCGCGAGCGGCTGAAGGAAGAGCCTTAACGTCTTCTCCGTCCCGCAGGACGGTGACTTCCGCCCATGACAACAGAGACACCCAGAATCAGGCAGTTGACGTTCCAACTGGAACACGCTCCGTGTGTCCTTATCCGACGCACGCTCGCAGCCACAGCCACCGCGCCGTCGCACCCGCTTGCAACGGGCCGCTCGAGAAAACTGTTTCATATCTGTCGGTGGCGTAACCGCCGAATAGGCCGACAGAAGGAATTCTAATCCTGTGTTTTTGTACAGTCAACAGAACGATCGGCCCTTCCTCTCCGCCCCTGCGTGCGGGGCTTTCGCGCCGGAGATGCGATGAGCTTCGATGCGACACTGCCGCTTGTGATGCTTGCAGCCTACGGCATCTGCAACCTGTTGCTCTCGGCCGCGGTGGTGATTGCCTGGCGCGCCGGCCTGCGCGCTCATTTGGCCGCTGCGGACACTGTTCTGGGCGTGCGGCTCTTGCCGGCCGCCGGCTCCGCCGCTCTCGTCCTGACGGTCATCCTGCCCGCATTCTTCGTTTACGAGCCGCGCCACGCGCACGATCAGCCCGGGCCCCTGCTCGTGATTTCCGCACTATTCGCGCTCCTGCTCATCGCTGACGGTGTCCGCCGAGGTTGGCGCGCCTGGCGTACGACCCGTGCCCTCCTGCCGAGTGCGCTGCCGCATCCGAGCCGCCCGCTGAGCGAAGCCGCCGAAGTAACCGTCGTGAACGTCGCGCAGCCTCTGGTGGGAGTCGTTGGAAGCTGGCGGCAACGGATCATCGCCGCCCGGTCCGTCGCCGCCGCCTGTGACCGTGAGGAGTTTCGTCAGGTACTTGCCCACGAGGCAGCCCACATGGATGCCCGCGACAACCTGAAGCTGCTGATGCTGCTCGCGATGCCCGATCCCCTCGCCTGGCTCCCCACGGGCAGCGCATTGCGCGAGCACTGGCGCGCCGCGACGGAGCTCGAGGCTGACGAGCGCGCCAGTGGGTCGGATCCACGCAAGCGTGTCGCCCTCGCTTCCGCGCTGATCAAAGTGGCGCGCCTGTCGCTCGCGAGCTCGATTGCGAGCAGCTGGCCGGGCAACGGCTGCCCGCGGGCCGCCGCCGCAGAGTCAGGCGGGCTCGAGCGGCGCATACGGCGACTGCTGGCGCCGACCCCCGCGATCTACCGCAGCTTTCCCGGGCGGCGCCTGCTCACCTACGCGCTGTTGGTGCCCTTGCTCGCCATGCCGCTCTACTCGTCCGTGCACCGGCTCATCGAAGTGCTGGTGGCTTTCGGCCGCTAGCCGGACCGCTCAGCTCGCCCCTTCCTGACTCGTTCCGAGATACTGCGCGAACCAGTGCAGCGCACGCTCCATGACGTCACGGGTATCTTTCGGCACGTGGAACCCGTGCCCCTCCCCGGCATAGACCACGAGCTGCGTCGGCACCCCCATGGAGCGCAGCGCATGCCAGTATTCGAATGACTGGGGCGCCGGACACTCACCGTCGTATTCACCGACCACGACCAGCGAAGGGGTCTTGTCCTTGTCGATGAAGTTGATGGCCGAGCTCTTGGCGTAAGCCTGCGGAGCCTGGTACACGGATGCGCCGAAGAATGGGATCATCCACTCGTCGATGGAGTTCTCGCCGTAGTAACTCTCCCAGTCCGAGAGGCCGGCGCCCACGACCGCTGCCTTGAAGCGATGGGTCTGCGTCGGAGCAAACATGGACATGAATCCACCGTAGCTCCAGCCGGTGAGGCCGAGGCGGTTGTCATCGATCGGATAGCTCGCCTCCACCCGGTCGACGCCCGCCAGGATGTCGCGCAGGTCGCCGTAGCCCATGTTGAGGCGCACGCCCTGGGTGAAGCGCTCGCCCTCGCCATAACTGCCGCGCGGGTTGGGCATCAGCACGAAGTAACCCATGGCCGCGAGCGGCACCGGCCCGTAGCCGTCACGCGGCCAGCCCGGGCGCGTGGCCGAGCTCGGCCCTCCATGTACGTAGACGATCATGGGGTAGCGCTTGAGCGGATTGAAGCTCGTTGGGAACAACAGCCAACCCTGCACCTGGAAGCCCTCGTTGCTCCAGTGCACCGCCACCGCCTTGCCCCACATCGGCTTCACCGCATCGTTGATGTGTGTGATGGCACGCGGCGAGCCGGTTACGCCCGTCGGCTCGCCCGCGGCGCTCGTCTCGAGCACGGCCGAATAGACCTCAGGAGGGCTGTCGAAAGTGCTCTCGATGAAGGCGAGCAGGCTGTGTGCGGAAGAGACCGAGACGGCCGATTCGAAGGTTCCGTCCTCGATGCCGGAATCCGCCGTGAAGAGCGGACGCTCGGTCGCAGGGGAATTTCCGTGCAATGCAAACGCAGACAGCCGCGTCGCCCCGGCGGCGATGGACGAGACCAGCAGAGTCTGGTGACCTGTCCAGGTCAGCCAGGAGGGTGAGATGCCGATTCCCGGCGTGACATTCACCGCCTCGCCGCCGGCGGCCGGCACGAGATAGATATCACCGCCCGTGGATCCCTGGTCGCTCATCAGGCCGCCGATGAGAGCGATCTGAGAGCCGTCCGGTGACCACCTCGGCAGGGCAATCTGCAGCCCATGGAGCGGTCCTTTGACCGATGAAGGGTCGAGCGTGACCTTTGGCGCACCGTCCGGAGTCTGCGTATAGAGTTTGGCCACCCACCAGTTGTCGCGACCCGGTGGCGGAGCCCCTACATAGGCAAGCCGATCTCCCTTGGGGGACCAGTCGTATTCGTAGACGAACACCGAGGTCGGCGTGATCTGGCGGGCCTCGCCGCCGCTCGCCGCCACCACTGCGACGCCTTGGCGCTCGACACCGGTCTCGCCGATGACTCCGATGCGCGGCTTCGTAGCGGACACGGCGCTGATGGGGTGGGTATCACCCTTGACGAAAAGAAAGCTCAGCTGCGAGCCGTTCGGTGTCCAGGTGAGCTCATGCACGAATCCCTGGAGATGCGTCATGCGCCGTGCTACCCCGGCCTGGGGACCGACTTCGTAGATGTCGAACTGCTCGTCGGACTTCTTGGCGTGATTGCAGTTGGACAGGAAGGCTAGCGTTCGGCTGTCGCTCGACCACGCGAGATCGCTGTAGCTGCAGGACTTCGCCGCATCGGCGATCGTCACGGCCCGCACTCGTGTACCGTCTGCATTGGCGAGCTGAAGAATCTGCCCCGGCTTGCCGTCGTTGGCCTCGCCGCCCGGCGTCGCGCCCATGTCGTGTTTGCGGCTGCTTGCGGCCGTGGACCTGCCCTTCTCTTTGGTCTTCTCCTCAATGGTCCAGGCCACGGTTCTGCCGTCCGGGGCGACCGCTACCGCACCGAAGCGCTGTACGTCGCGCAGACGATGCATGATCTCGGCAATGCGCGAGGCGTTCTGTCCCTGCGCGTCGGCGGGAACCGCCATGGCGGGCTGGGGAATGATGCCGGCTCCGAGGACGAGCAGCGCGGCACCCGCCAAGGCAACACTACGGTGCGATCTCATTCCGCATCTCCGGTCACTTGGACGCGCAAAACGGCCGGAATGTTAACAGCGCTGCCGTGCCTTGACCAATTAATTGCAGCTATGGTTAAATATTATCCCGATTGATAAGTTATTTACGGGAGCCTCTCATGACCAGCGCCATACCGCCCCGCCCGGCCTTCATTCCGTCGCTCGTCTACAAAGACAATCGCGCCGCGCTCGGGTGGCTGCAAAAAGCCTTCGGCTTCGAGCCGAGCGAGGTTCTCACCGACGCGCAGGGCAATATCGCTCATGCCGAGATGACGCATGGCGACGGAGTGGTGATGATCGGCAGCGAGTGGGCGGATTGGACCCGCAGCCCCGCCTCGCTCGGGGGGAAGAACACGCAGCGCGTTCATGTGCGCATCGAGCGGGCCATCGACGAGCACTGTGCCCGGGCCCGACAGGCCGGCGCCAAGATCCTGATGGAGCCCGCCGACCAGTTCTATGGGGATCGCAGCTACATCGCCGCCGATCTCGAAGGCCACTACTGGACTTTCTCACAGTCGGTGCGCGAGGTCTCCAAGACCGAGATGGAGAGCGCCACCGGTCTCAAGTTCGAACCGGTTCGGTGACGACACCGAGCCTCGATCGGACGCTCGCGGCGCTCGCCGATCCGCACCGCCGGCGGGTCGTCGATCTCCTGCGCGAGCGGCCCCATAGGGCGGGAGAGCTTGCGCGGACCGTGCGCATCTCCTTTCCGGCGATGAGCCGGCATCTGAGAACACTGCGCAAAAGCGGCCTCGTCGAGGAAGATCGTGACGACTTCGATTCCCGCGTCCGCATCTACCGTCTGAAGTCTGAGGCCATGACGGAGCTGAAGACGTGGCTGGCGGAAACGGATGCCCTATGGTCCCGCCAACTCACCGCGCTGAAGGCGCATCTGCAGAAGACCCGAAAATGACATCGCGAGTCTTTGTAGCGCTGCGCGTGCCCGCCGATCCGGCACGTACATTCGAGGCCTTCACCCGCGAGATCGCTGCCTGGTGGCAGCCGGATCCTCTCTTTCGGATCACGCCCCAGGGTGACGGTGAGCTCGCCTTCGAGCCCGGCCCCGGCGGGCGCCTCATCACCCGACTCACCAACGGCGAGACCCACGAGATCGGTCGCATCTCGGCGTGGGAGCCCGGCAGGCGCCTGGTATTCGGCTGGCGCCAGTCGAGCTTCTCACCCGAGCAGTCGACGGAGGTCGAGGTGCTGTTCGAGCCCGTGGGCGAGGAGACGCGGGTATCGATCGAGCATCGGGCCTGGGACACGATTCCGCAGCAGCATGCCTCACGGCACGGCTTTCCCGAGCATGTCATCCTGCAGCGGGTCGCAGACTGGTGGCGCGCCTCACTTGGCGCACTGCGGGCGCATCAGCGACGGAGCGCGCCCTCAGCTTAGGGCGACTTCCTCTGTACGAGCATGAGGGCGCAGAGCGCCGCGCCGCAACACACGCCACAACCGATCGCCATCGTGAGGTGAAAAGAGTGCAGCAGACCCTGCTCGTGCGATGCCAGCACGAATCCGACCAGTGCGGTCGCCAGCAGCCCGCCGCTCCGAGCGATTGCGGTGTTGAGCCCCGAGGCCACACCGGTATAACGCGCCTCGACGCCACCCAACACGGCAGCGGTGAGCGGGGCAACGGCGGCGGACAGCCCGAGAGCCACCACGGTGACGGCGGGCAGCAGTCCGGTCCAATAGCTCCCGGAGGGACCCACGCGAAGCGTGAGGAGCAGACCCAGGCCGACTACACCGGCGCCGATGGCGATGGGCATCCGTGCACCGACCCGCTCGGCCAGCGACCCCGCGAACGGGGAGATCAGAACCATCACGAATGGAAGGGGCAGAAGCGCGGCGCCGGCTTGCACCGCCGAGTAGTGCAGCGCCTCGATGAGGACGTACGGCACCAGCACGAGCAGTGCGCCCAAAGCGCCGTAGAGCAACAGTGTCAGGAGATTCAAACCGACGAGTGTCGGCGTCGTGAAGAGGACCATCGGCGCCAGAGCCTGGTCCCCCCTTCGCGCCTCGACGAGGATGAAGGCAACGAGCAGCACGATGGCGCCGAGACCGAGGAGACCCGCGGCGCGCGTGAAACCCGCGGGGCCGCCGGCAAGGGTGAGCGACCAGGTGAGCACGCCGAGGCCAGCCGTGACGAGGACGGCGCCCGCTACATCGAGCGAGCCCGCCTGCCCGGAGCGATCTCTCGGAACGTACCGTAGGGCCATCGCGACGGCCGCACCCGCGATCGGCAGGTTGATGAGAAAGATCGCGCGCCAGCTGCTGAGGTCGATGAGCCAGCCACCGAGCACCGGCCCGAGCGCGCCGGCGATTCCGCTCGCGGCCGCCCAGATACCCACCGCCCGCCCCTTCTGCTCCCGGGTGAAGGTCTGCCCGAGAATCGCGAGACTGTTCGGCATCAGCATCGCCCCGCCGATGCCCTGGAGGAACCGCGCCGCGAGCAACAGCCCGAGCCGCGGCGCGAGAGCGCACCCGAGCGAGGCCAGCGCAAACAGAGTCGTGCCCCACACCAACAATCGGCGGCGGCCGAAGCGATCGCCGGCGCCGCCGCCGAGCAACAGCATGGCGCTGAGCGGCAGCAGGTACGCATTGACGGTCCACTGCAGCGCATCCGCCCGCGCCGAGAGCGAGCTGCCGATCGCCGGCAGCGCAACGTTCACCACCGAGCCGTCCACGAACGCGAGGCTCGAAGCCAGTACCGAGGTAACGAGGACCAGCCGCGGGTGCAGCGCGGGCGCCGACCGCTCGACACACCGGGCCGAGGCGGCGTCACAGTACGCTTGGGCTGAAGTGCTCATTCAGCCAATAATGGCGGAACAGAAGTCAAACGGCTGAATCTCCAGCGACTGGCGGATGAGGTCTTCCATGCAAGCTTTGAATACGAATCCCGGGCTGCTCTCCCCGTTCCACGTGGCTTTCCCGGTGCATGACCTGGCGCAGGCGCGCGCCTTCTATGGCGGGACACTCGGCTGTCCCGAGGGGCGAAGCTCGGAGGAATGGATCGATTTCAATTTTTACGGCCACCAGATCGTCGCTCATCTGGCGCCGGGAGAAACCCGTGAGGCACAGCGAAATACAGTCGATGATCATGGGGTGCCGGTCCGCCACTTCGGCATCGTGCTGCCGATGGCCGAGTGGGAGGCGCTGGCGGAGCGGCTGCGGGCAATGGCCGTAACGTTTCTCATCGAGCCCTACGTGCGATTCAAGGGGCAGCCGGGGGAGCAGGCAACCATGTTCTTTCTCGACCCTTCGGGCAATGCGCTCGAGATCAAGGCCTTCTCCGACATCACGAGGCTCTTTGCCAGATGATCTGTGCGACAATCACCACTCCGTGGTCATCCGTCGCATCTTGAGGATACCCAGTATGCAAAGCGAGCATCGCATGAAGATGTCGAGGCCATTGCTGCTCCTCGCCCTGACGGCCTGCGGCGCCATCGGCGTCGTTGCCGCGCCCGCCTTCGGGGCCGATGCAGCTCTGCAACACGCGGTCGACGGCTCCTGGCGCTCCGCGGCCAACAAGGCGCGTGACCGCTACCGTCATCCGATCGAGACGCTCGAGTTCTTCGGCCTGCGACCGGACATGACGGTGATCGAGCTCGAGCCCGGCGGCGGCTGGTACACGGAGATCCTGGCGCCGGTGCTGCACGATCGTGGCCACCTGATCGAGGCAACGCCGCCGCCCACCGAGGGCAAGCCCTTCATGCGCCACATGGCACAAGGGTTCGCCGATAAACTGAAGGCCAATCCGGCCGTATACGGCAAGGTCACCACGGTTCCCTTCGCGCCGCCGAGTGAGTTGAACCTCGGGCCGCCGGACTCGGCCGACATGGTTCTCACCTTCCGCAACACCCACGACTGGCTCAATGGGAGCCCGGCGGAGCTCGCGGCTATATTCAAGGCGGCCTACGACGTGCTCAAGCCGGGCGGCGTGTTGGGTGTCACCGAGCACCGCGCCCGGGCGTACGCCGACCCGCTCCAGAGCTCACGTGCGCTACACCGCATCACCGAGGACTACATGATAGAAGTCGGCCTGAAGGCCGGCTTTCGCCTGGGCGGGGTATCGGATGTCAATGCCAACCCGAAGGATCCGGAGACGGTGAACGTGCATCAACTGCCGCCCGACCTCGCAGGGCCTGCCGGCGAGCGCGCCCGGATGCAGGCGATCGGCGAATCGGACCGCATGACGCTCAAGTTCGTCAAACCGGGGGCCTGACCCCTACTGCCAAGCTCGGGTCCGCCGGCGGCGGAACTCAGGGGTGGGCGTGCCCGTTAGAAGCGGAGACTTCCCTTTGAGGAGCCCACATGCACAAGTATCTCGTGGCCGTAGCAGCCCTGGCGCTGACCAGCGCAGCTGCCTGGGCTGACAATGGCAGCAATCATCCGATGAAGGATTCCTACATCACCAGCAAGGTGAAAGCCGAGCTGGCCGCCGATCATGACACCAAGGCGCGTGATATCCATGTCACCACCGTGAACGGCATCGTGACACTCCGCGGTGTAGCCTCATCCTCAGCCGAAAAGGACAGGGCCGAGCAGGACGCCATGCACATCAAGGGCGTCAAGTCGGTCAACAACGAGATCAAAGTACCGGACTAGGACCGCGCCGGACTGCCAGCGCGACCCTGCCCGACTGCGCGGCTCAGCTGCCCGCAGTCGGGCACTTGCGCGCTTCGTTCTTCACCTGCCGCTTCGGCTCGAGCTTCCAGTCGGCTGGAATTTCGAACTGATCGGATGGGATGCTCGAGGTATCCAGTGAGGTGGTCTCGGTCGTGAGCGAGACGACGCGCACGAGCGGCCCGGAGGCGCTCGGAGCGGGCGTCGTCGCACCGCTGGCCCCCGACGGAGCCGGCTGCCCAGACATGGAGTTGGCCGCTGCGCTGGCGGCCGGGTCGGCTGCCTCATTGGCGGCGCCGGCTGCCGCCGCGCCGCCCGCGGAATCGGCATGGATGGCCGCGGCGCCCCGGTGGAAAAGCCCGGCAAATCCGCCGGCGAGGGCGTGGGAGGCGATGGAGTGCATGCTGAGCTCACCGCCGCCACCGTTGCTCGCCTGCTGCTGCGCTGCGTCCTTCGCCTTGCCGCAATGCGCTCCGCCGAAGGCCATGTAGAAAGTCGTGCGCAGTGGGTAGCCTTTGAGATCGGCCGCCTTGGCCCGCAGCTGCTTCAGTGCGTCCGCGTACGGCGCCATGAGCTGCTGGACCGCGTGCTGCAGCTGTGGGCTGTTGGGATCGAGACCCTGGGCTGCGAGATACTTCTTCACGAAGGCGGTGCGCTCGCCGGCGCCGGCGAGCTCATCCGCGGTGAGCCAGGTCTCGAAGCCGTAGTCGAACTCGCACACATCCCCGGTCTGCGAGTCGGTGCAGGTCTGCGACATCACGACGCTCGTCTTGCGGGCATCGTGGCCGAGGATCGTGGCATGCTCGTCGGTAGCCGTGACATTGAGGACCGGTGCCGACATCTGGCAATGCGAAGTGTCGGGACTGCGCTGCGAGACGTTCTGTGACTGCGGCATCGGACACTTCTTCATCTCCTCCATCGCCGCCTGGAGCTCCTGCTGCGCCCGAGCGCGCTCCTCCGCTGTCGGGAAAGCTGTTTCCGTGTAGCGCCTGTTCGAGGGTTGCAGCTCCCACTCGACCTTCCTATCGAGGCGGACGATCTTGCCTCCCTCGACATTGTGGCAGAAGAGCGAGAGGAAGCCGTGGCACTGTACGTTGGTGTCGGTACGCTGCTTGTCGGCAGTCGTGCGCTCCACCGAATTGACGTCGATGTTGAGCCCGGCCAGGCTCATGGATGTCTTCTGCCCGACCGTCACGTCGGCGCGCGCCGCTGTCGGCAGCATCGTAAGAGCCGCGGCGCCGGACAGTACGAGGGCGAGAGTGCCCCGGGCGAGGCTATGAATTGTGGTCACGGCGGTCTCCCCTTATAAGAGTTGGAGTTGGACATCGCCTCCTGCTGAGGCGGATATTGTCCGCCTTCGCGTCCCGCCTGTCGATGCTACCACGCCGGCCAGGCGCGCCGTGAGATGCCGGGCCGAGTCTGAGATCAAGTCCCTGAGGACCCGGGTCCGGCGCTGTCTTCCGGACCCGGACCCGGCCGAGCTCAGCGGTCGCAGAGCGAGATGTCGCCGCTCAGGCTCTGCAGCCGGATGTGGCCACCGCCCGCCCCTCGCGTTCCATCGAGGTGCCGCCCGGGTCCGTACTCGCTGGTCCGCTCCGATTTCTGACCGAAACAATCGGTGATGTCGCCGCTGAAAGTCTTGGCCTCGTAAGCGTAGCCACCGTCCACTCGGATTCTCTGACTGCCGCTCACCGTCTCCGACTCGACCGTGCCGCCCTGATCGAGCCGGGCGCTCAGGACCATATCGCCCGAGGTGGTGTTGAGCCGCACCATGCGAGCGGTCGAAAGCCCCGCCTGGAGCGTGCCGTTCACCGTCCTGGCCTCGAGCTCACCGGCGACGTTCGTGACGGTCACATCGCCGCTCACACTCGTCACGCGCAGCCTGCCGGCACGACTGCTGCCCTTGAGGTGCACCTCTCCGCTCACCGATTGCACCTCGTCGTCTCCCGACCCGAGCTCTGCGTTGATGTCACCGCTCACGGTGCGAAGTTGTTGGGTACCCTCGACGCCGCTGGACCTGATGTCCGAGCTGACCCCTGATACATCGACTTCGCTGCCCCGCGGCACGTAGATCTCGAGGCGAACGGACGAGTCGCCGCCGAACAAGTCATTGTCGGACGACCCGGGTGAATTGCAGCCCCGCGAGTTGTACGTGACACAGATGCTCGTGCGGCCGCGGCTGCTCCTGACCTTCACCCGGTCGCTACCCGACACATCGGCATTGACCGATACCGTGGGCTTGTCCCACCCGGTGATCACGATGTCTCCGGAGATGTTGCTGACATCGACCTCGCCGTTCGGATCGGCAGCAACCTGCTGCTGGAACGTGCCGGCGTGAGCCGCTTGCGCCGCTATTGCGAGCGATGCCGCCAGGATTGCCATACGGGATATGGATGTGCTCATGTTCCGGACTCTCCGCCGTCGCCCGCCTGCTGGACGGTCGACAGCACTTGCATTTCGTTCTGATAGGAATCGATCAGCAGCTCCTGCAGCAGCGCATTCCCGGGCTCCCGGCCCAGCGCCTGTTGGATCTCCTGCATCGACTGGTGAATGGTGGCGAGGCTCGTGAGCACCTTCTGCCGGGTAGCCGGCGAGAGGTGCGCGAGTCGCGCGTTCAGCGAGCTCAGCAGCGCCGCACGCTCGCGCAGATACCGCGGATCGGTGACATAGGCGACGGTCATTCCCCCGCCTGCGATGCTCGCATTGCTGCCGCTCTTCGCAACGACGGGCGGCGCCGAACGGACGGAGGGCGAGAGAATCCATCGGTCGATGGATATACCGATCACGACCGCAGCGAAGACAGCGGCGAGAGCAGCGGAGAGGCCGGCGATACGCATGATCCGCGGCCGGCGTACTGCCGGCTCAGCCGTCTCGTGGCGCTCCCCCTCGCTGACGCTCGCGCGCAGCTTCGCCTCGAGCGATGTCCACCCGTCATGCGGTGGCGCAATGTCTCTCGGCAGCTCGCTCAGCCGCCTGATCTTGGAAGTGACAGGGTCGCTCATGGATGAGCCTCCGGTTCCAGCCTCGTGCGCAGGAGCGCGCGGGCCCGGT
>Ga0134126_10010985_pt1 | contig 11412 bp, 8 predicted proteins | sample KB31752_FD_96881 | JGI IMG/M metagenome (GOLD analysis project Ga0134126, IMG submission 96881) | Terrestrial soil microbial communities with excess Nitrogen fertilizer from Kellogg Biological Station, Michigan, USA - KB3-175-2 | ecosystem: Environmental > Terrestrial > Soil > Unclassified ... | reverse complement strand
GTTCACGACATTGAGCCGGAACAGCAGATCCTCGCGGAAGGTGCCGGCGCGGACGGCGTCGGCAAGGTTGCGGTTCGAGGTCGCGAGGATGCGGATATCGACCGGCACCGGCTTGCCGCCGCCGACACGGTCGATCACGCGTTCCTGGATCGCGCGTAAAAGTTTCGCCTGTAGCCGCACGTCCATCTCGGAAATTTCATCGAGCAACAGCGTGCCGCCATTGGCCTCCTCGAATTTGCCGATGCGGCGGCCGAGCGCGCCGGTGAAGGCGCCCTTCTCGTGGCCGAACAGCTCGGATTCGAGCAGGTTTTCGGGGATCGCTGCGCAGTTGACGGTGATGAACGGCTTCTTGGCGCGCAGCGAACGCGCGTGCACATAGCGCGCCAGCACTTCCTTGCCGGTACCGCTTTCGCCGGTGATCAGCACCGAGGCATCCGAACCGGCGATCTGCTGGGCGAGCTTGACCACGCCCGCCATCGCGTCGTCGCGATAGATCATCTCGCGCCGATCGTCGGTGACGGCGGCGAGCACCGCCGCGATCAGCTCGGGATCGGGCGGCAGCGGGATGTATTCCTTGGCGCCGGCGTGGATGGCGTTGACCGCGGCGCGCGCGTCGTTGGTGACGCCGCAAGCCACGATCGGCACGTGGATGCGCTCGGCATCGAGCCGGTTCACTAGGTCGCGGATGTCGAGGCTCACGTCCACCATCAGCAAGTCGGCGCCGCGGCCGGAGCGCAGCACGGCGAGCGCCTGCTCGTTGCTGTCGGCGTGGGTGACGGATGCGCCCTTGTCCATGGCGATCTTGCTCGCGATGGTGAGCTGGCCTCCGAGTGTGCCGACGATCAGGAGTCGCATGGTCGTGTCCTTTTAACGTTCACGCGCAGGGCTTCGGTCCGCGCTAGTTCTGGTCCGTCTTGATGATTTCGGTCATGGTCACGCCGAGCTTGTCCTCGACCAGGACGACTTCGCCGCGCGCGATCAGGCGGTTGTTCACGTAGATGTCGATGGCCTCGCCGACTTTGCGGTCGAGTTCGAGCACGGCGCCGGGCCCGAGCTTGAGCAGGTCGCCGACCGGCATGCGGGTACGGCCGAGCACCGCCGACACCTGGACCGGCACGTCGAACAGCGCCTCCAGGTCGGAAGCGCCGCGGTGGATCGAGTCGTTGTCGGCCGGGGCAAGGCTGCCTGCGTCCTCGACGGTCTGCATTTCGCTGCCGGCTTCCAGTTCGGGGAGCGGGACTTTGCTGTCGCTGTCACTCATCGCGGGGCTCTCCAGAATTCCTAAGTGTTGACGCTGGTGCGGGCCGCCACGTAGCGGCCGACCACGTCATCGATAACGGCGAGGGAGGCGGCGCGGTCGCGGGCGACCCCGCCATCGGCCCATTCGATCCGGCAGTCGCCGGGCGCCATGGCCGGTTCACTCAGAACCACCAGCCGGCCCTCGAAGCCGCGCGCCTGGGCGATCTCGTCGAGCTTAGACTTGGCCATTTCATAGATATCGGCGCCGATATGCACGACGACGTGCGGCGCTTTCACCAGATGACTGAAGGTGCTGGTGGCGAGTGCCGAAATCTCGGCGAACGGCTCGCGCGCGATCAATTCGGGCGCGAGCTTGCCGGCGACCGCGACCGCCACTTCGACCGCTTCGGTTTCCAGCCGCGCCTCGATGCCGCCGAGCGCCTTGTGCAGCCGTTCCATGGCGTCGGCGATCAAGGCGAGCGCGGCCGCGCCCTGGCCCTGTGCCTGTTGCTCGCCGGCGGCAAAGCCCTTGCGATAGGCCTGCGATTCGGCGTCCGCGCGCCGGCGCTCCGCCTCGACTAGCGAAATGGTCGGCTTGACGCCGGAGGAGAAATCTTCGTCGAACAGATATTTGGCGGCAGCCTTCATTCATTCCTCTCTTTGCGCATGACCTTGTCCGAAAACCGTTTCTCGCTTTTCGGGATCATGCGCTAGTACACCAAATCGTCGTCGCCACGGCTCTTCGTGATCAGGATTTCACCCTTGGCGGCCAGATCCTTGGCGATATTGACCAGTAGCGTCTGCGCCTCGTCGACGTCGCGCAGCCGCACCGGGCCAAGCGCCTGCATATCGTCCACCAGCATCTTGGCGCCGCGCGTCGACATGTTGCTGAAGAAGAACTGGCGCACGGTTTCGGAGGCGCCCTTAAGCGCGAGCGCCAGCTTGTCCTTCTCGAATTTGCGCATCAGCGTCTGCGCCGAGCCGGAATCGAGCTTGATCAGGTCGTCGAAGGTAAACATCAGCGCCTTGATGCGCTCGGCGGCGTCTTTATTTTCATCCTCCAGCGCGGTAATGAAGCGCGTTTCGGTCGAGCGGTCGAAATTATTGAAGATTTCCGCCATCGCTTCATGCGCATCGCGGCGCCGGGTCTGCGACAGACTGGACATGAATTCGGTGCGCAGCGTTTCTTCGACGCCCTCGATCACGTCCTTCTGGATTGCTTCCATCCTCAGCATGCGGTTGACGACGTCGAGGGCGAAATCCTCGGGCAGGATCGAGAGCACGCGCGCGGCGTTTTCCGAGCGCAGTTTGGAAAGCACCACCGCCACGGTCTGCGGGTATTCGTTCTTGAGATAGTTCGCCAACACCTCTTCATGCACGTGGGCGAGCTTTTCCCACATGTTGCGGCCGGCGGGGCCGCGGATGTCGTCCATGATGCCGCCGACCCGCTCCTGCGGCAGATATTGCTTGAGCAGGCGCTCGGCGACATCGTAGCTGCCAAGCAGCGCGCCCGAGGCCGACATGCGGGACACGAATTCGAGCAGCAGTTCCTCGACCGATTCCGCTTCGATGGTGCCAAGCGCCGACATCACGGTGGATATTTCGCGCAGCTCGTCGTCGTCGAGCAGGCTGAAAATCTTGCCGCCGTATTGTTCGCCGAGTGCGATCATCAGCACCGCCGCCTTTTCCGGGCCTTTAAGCTTGCGCCGTCCTTTGTTGACCTGTGGGCGGCTGGCGAGGTCGGCCATCAACCCGGTAATGTCCGAGCGAGTTTGCGCCTCAGTTCTTACGTGTGCGCGAGCGGAAGCCATGACTTAGGCCGCCTCCTCATGGAGCCAACTGCGGATGATGGAGACGGCCTCGGGCGGATTCTGCTCGGCGAGTTCGCCGACTTTCTGCACCGATTGGGCGTGAACCTGCCCTTGTACCTTGGCGACGTCGATCATCGCGGAGGTGCGGTTTGAAATCGCGACCGATTCGCCCGAGCCGACGATGGAAATATTCGTGGACGAATTGGAGCCGCTGACGTTGCTCGCCGGCATCACGTTGCTCGCCGTCATAACGGTGGCGGGCGGAACCGACATCCCTCCCATGGCGCCGGGAACCCCCATCGCACCGGCAACCCCGGCGGCGCCGGCAGCGCTGGCCGCCATCGCGCCGCCTGCCACCGCACCTTCGGGCGTCACCACCCGGCGCACCAGCGGGCGAACCACAAACAGCAGGACGAGCAAGCCGAGCACCACCATCACGCCCTGCTCGGCGAAACGCATGATGTCGTCTTTGGTAAAACTTACATAGCTCATCCAGCCGGTTGGCTCGGTGATCGGCATCGGCGGCGTTTCGGCAAAGCGCAGGTTGACCACTTCGACCTGATCGCCGCGCTTGGCGTCAAAACCGATCGCGGTGCGCACCAGCGCTGTGATGCGGTCGATCTCTTCCTTCGGGCGCGGCTGATAAGCGACCTCGCCTTTGTCGTTCTTGCTGTAGTTGCCGTCGACCAGCACGGCCGCGGAAACGCGGTTGACCCTTCCGGCCTCGGTTACTTCGGTTTTGGTGGTGCGCGAGATTTCGTAGTTGACGATTTCCTCGGTCTTGCGGTTCTGGTCGCCGGCGGGCGCGCTTGCTTCCGCCGGCTTGGCCGCGCCGGGCAATTCATTGCCGACCGACACCGGGGCGCTTTTATTTTCGCCACCACTGGCGGAGCTTTCCTCGCGGGTCTGGCTCGATCGCACCACGCGGCCGTCCGGGTCGAACTTGTCCGAGGTCTGCGTAATGCGGTTGAGATCGAAGTCGGCGGTGATCTCGACCCGCGCGCGACCGGGTCCGACCACCGAGGAGACGATCGTTTCAACCTGCTCGCGCAGGCGTTTCTCGTAGGCCGCCTTGCGCTCGTCGGAGCCGGCGCCCTCGAGCGGATTGTTCGGCGTGGCGCCGTCGGCGAGCAGCTTGCCGCTCTCATCGATCACCGAAACGCGCTCCGGCTTTAAGCCGTTGACCGCGGTCGCCACGAGATGACGAATGGCGCGCACCTGCTGCGGCTCGAGACTCCCGCGCACTTTCAGTACGATCGAGGCCGACGGCTCGATCTTGTCGCGCGAGAACAGCGGCCGGTCGGGCAGCACTAGATGCACGCGCGCGGCCTGCACGCGGTCGAGGCTGCGGATGGTGCGCGCAAGCTCGCCCTCAAGCGCGCGCAGGTGATTGATGTTCTGCACGAAGGCGGTGGAGCCGAGCGCGTCCGTCTTATCGAAAATTTCGTAGCCGACGCCGCCGCCTTTAGGCAGGCCGTTCTCGGCCAGTTTCATGCGCAGGCGCGCGACGTTGTCCTTGGCCACCAGCACGGTCGCGCCGTCGTTCTTGGTCTGATAGGCGATGCCTTGCCGCTCGAGGTCCTTGACGATCGAGCCCGTGTCCTCGGCCGACAAATCGGTAAACAACGGCACCATTTGCGGGGTCGTCATGCGGATCATCAGAAACGAAAAGAAGCCGATCAGCGTCAGCGTCACCGCGGCCATGGCCGCCATACGGGCAGCACCGAGCGATTTCACGAATTGGAAGAAGGCTTGCACCGGGTTCCGTCCCAATCTTGAGGCGCCGACGATGGCGGCGTTACCCGGCAAGATTTGCCCAGTTTATGGTTAGCGTCCGGTTAATCAGGGGTCAGTAATCGATCATCAGCGATCAGAGGCCGGGAAGGAGGCGCCAGAGAAATGATGATCGAAATCAGAAGCACGCGGCTTCTGATGCCTGATCACTGATACCTGACTTATTGGCGATATTGCTGGATACGGGTGGTGCGCAGGCCGGCGAGGCCATGCTGGTCGATAGAATACTGCCAGGAGAGGAATTCCTCGACGGTCAGCGTATAACGCGTGCAAGCCTCTTCCAACGACAGCAGGCCGCCGCGTACCGCAGCGACCACCTCAGCCTTGCGGCGGATGACCCAACGCTTTGTTGACGGCGGCGGCAGATCCGCAATCGTAAGGGGACTGCCATCGGGCCCGATGACGTATTTAACCCTCGGGCGGTGGGGTTCGGTCATTGGTTTACTCACACGACTCGACTTGACTGACAGTTACTGGGCGGAAACTACAGTCCGCGACTTAAAATTTGCCTAAGCTAAGAGCGCAGAACGGGAAATGTTTGCCCGGTTCGTGCTAACCTTTTGGTTACAGATGGGGCCGCGAGCGCCGCCTCGAAAAAGCTACCTTGATGCCGTTCCTTGGCCAATATAGCGGCTAGGCAAGGCAGTTTAGGGGGCGCCATTGACAGAGTTCCCTGCAAGGCAGTCCCTTTCCGGGTGGCGCGGGTACTTGCGCTACCTGGGTGCCCTGCTGCTCGTGGCGATTGCCTATTTTGTGTTCGCCAAGCTCGGCCTGCGGTTAGCATCTATTAATCCGAGCGCCAGCCCGATCTGGCCGGCGACCGGACTTGCGTTGGCAGCGGTATTGCTGGGAGGCCTGCGAGTCTGGCCGGCAATCTTGATTGGCGCTTTTGCGGCCAATGCCACCACCGGCGGGACCTTGGAAACATCCGCCTGCATTGCGCTCGGCAATACGCTGGAAGGCGTGGTCGGCGGCTATTTGATCGAACGCTGGTCGGGCGGCCGCGCGACTTTCACGAGCCCGTTGCGGGTGGCGAAATTCGCGCTCGTCGCGGTCGGGCCGGCGACCATCATCAGCGCCACCATTGGCTTGGTGACGCTGAGCGTGGCGGGCCTCGCGGCCTGGGATAATTTCACGCCGATCTGGGTGACCTGGTGGCTGGGCGACGCCGCCGGCGCGCTGGTGGTGACGCCGGTGATCGTACTGTGGGCGCAAACCGAGTGGCGCGCGTTCGGCGGTAGACAACTGTGGCTGGCGATATCGGCGCTGATATCGGCCGTCGCCGTGGGCCTGATCGCCTTCAGCCCGCTGCTGCCGCGCACCGAATATACGAGCCCGCTCGGCTTCCTCGCGATCCTGCCGCTGGTATGGGCGGCGTTGCGGCGCGGGCCGCGCGACACCGCGACGGTCGGGCTGATCGTGACCGCTTTTGCAATCTGGGCGACGATCGAACACGCCGGGCCGTTCGGCGATATCGGCCTCAACCCATCGTTTCTGCTGCTGCTCACCTTCATGCTCAGCGTGTCGGTGCCGAGCCTGGCGCTGAGCGCCGATGTCGCGATGCGGCAGGTGACCGAAGATGCTCTGCGCCGCACCCAGATTGATCTCGATCAACGCGTCAAGGAACGCACCTCGGCGCTCGCCGACGCCAATATCCATCTCACCGAAGCGCAGCGTCTCGCCAATCTCGGTAACTGGCGGTGGGACGTGCTGCAAAACACCATTTCATGGTCCGGCCAACTGCTGGACATTTACGGTCTGCGGCCTGGCGACTTCAAAGGCACGGTGCAGGAATTTGTCGGTTTTATCCACCCCGATGATCGCGCACAGGTGCGTGACAGCATTAGCGCCGCGCTCCGCTCGGGCAAGGAGTTCAGCCACGAGGAACGCATCATCCGGCCGGACGGCAGCATCCGTCATCTGCACAGCGTCGGCGAGGTGATCCGCGACGAAAACGGCGCCGCTGTCCGCATGCTCGGCATCTGCCAGGACGTGACCGAACGCAAACAGGCGGAACGCGCGCTGCAGGATTCCGAACAAAACTATCGCTTGCTGCTGCGCGGCGCGCGCGACTATGCGATCTATATGCTGGACGTCCAGGGTCAGGTCCGCAGCTGGAACGAGGGCGCCGAGCGCCTCCAAGGCTACGCGGCGGAGGAGATTATCGGCCGCCACTTCCGCATTTTCCTGCCCGAGGAGATTCGCGCCGGCGCCATGGCGAGCGACGCCCTGATCACGGCCGCGCGCGAAGATCAGTTCGAAACCGAGACTTGGCTGATACGCAAAGACGGCAGCCGGTTTTATGCCAACGTGGTGATGGACGCCGTTCGCAACGATGCCGGCGAGCTGATCGGTTTCGCCAAGCTCACGCGTGACATTACCACCCAGCACGAAGCGCAACTGGCGCTCGAGCAGGCGCGCGAACAGGTATCGCAGGCGCAGAAGATGGAAGCGCTCGGCCAGCTGACCGGCGGCATCGCCCACGATTTCAACAATCTGCTGATGATCGTGTCGGGCTACGCGCAAATACTGCAAAGCAGGCTGCGCGAGGCCAAGGACGTGCATGCGATCGAAGCAATCCGCGCCGCCGCCAATCGCGGGGAAAGGCTGACGCGGCAATTGCTGGCCTTCTCGCGCCGCCAGCAATTAATGCCGGTGGTGGTCGATCTGCGCCAGCGTGTCGATTCAGTGCGCGACATGCTGGCGCCCTCGCTGCGCGGCAATATCGAGCTGATCTGCGACATCGAAGACAAAATCTGGCCGGTCGAAGTCGATCTCGGCGAGTTGGAGCTGGCGCTGGTCAATATCGCGGTCAACGCGCGCGACGCTATGCCGGACGGCGGCATCATCACGCTGACCGCGCGCAACGTGGTGCTCAAACCCGGATCGGCGGCGGGCAGTCTGCAAGGCGAATTCGTGGCGCTCGCCATCATCGATACCGGCAGCGGCATGCCAGCGGACGTACTCGCGCGCGTGTTCGAGCCGTTCTTCACCACCAAGCCGGTCGGCAAGGGCACGGGCTTGGGCCTTTCGCAGGTGCATGGTTTTGCCAACCAGTCGGGCGGCGAGGTGACGCTGAGCAGCGAGCCGGGCCGCGGCACCGTGGTCACCATCTACCTGCCGCGCAGCACCAATGCGGCGGAGGACAATACCGGCGAAGCCGCTTCGGACAACGGCCCCGCGCAAGGCACGGTGCTGGTGGTGGAGGACAGCCGCGACGTGGCCGAGGTGACGGCATCGCTGCTCGAACAACTGGGTTACCGCGTGGTGCACGCCGAAAATGCCGCCGAGGCGCTGCGCCATCTGCAGCAGGGCATCGGGGTCGATTTGCTGTTCTCGGACATCGTCATGCCGGGCACGATCAACGGGCTTGGCTTGGCGCAAATCTGTCAGGAGCGGTTTCCGGATATTCCGGTGCTGTTGACCAGCGGTTTCAGCGATGCCGCGCAGGCGGTCGACGGCCGCTTCGGCATTCTACGCAAGCCGTTCGAACTCTCGGCGCTGGAGCGCGCGATCGAATATGCCATGAATAATGGCCATGGACCAAGGTCGGCCGCATCGGCTTGATATACGTCGCGCGCGCGACCGGGCCGGTTAAGTCCCGGGCGCAACGATCCGCTGGATCTGATCGATCGTGTAGGTCTGCCCGCCCATCGATAGGACCGGCGGCGTCTGGGTGAGATCGACCGAACTCACCGTTCCCTCCACCTGCGCGCTGATCGGGGTTGACTGGCCGCTGGCGGATACCGCGGTGGCGGTGAGGGTGTAATTGCCGGCCGGCCACTGCGTGCCGTCATTGCCGATGCCGTTCCAGGTAAACGTCTGGTTGCCGGCAGTAACCGCGCCGGTCGCGGTATAGGCGGTCACGCCGGACGGCGCCGTGACGGTGACGGTGGCGGTCGCCGGCTGGGTGGAATTGAGCGACCACATCGCCTGGCCGTTGGCCAGCTGCGCGGTGTTGCCCTTGACGGCCACGGTCGCGCCGACCAGCGAGAGCGCCTGCGTCGTTTGCGCGCTCTGTTGCAGTGACACCAGCGTGCTCAACGTGGTGTTGGTCTTCATCTGCTGTTCGACGCCGGCAAATTCCACCAGCTGCTGGGTAAATTGGTTGGTGTCCATCGGACTTAGCGGATCTTGATTCTTCAATTGCGTCGTCAACAGCTGCAAGAACGTCGTGAAATTGCTGGCGATTTCGGTGCTGTCCACGGCGCTCGCCGCCGCGCTGGCGGTGGCGTTTGGATTCGTGGTCGTCGTGACGGGCGGGATGACCGTGGCCATGATCGTTCCTCAGACTCGGATGTCGATGCCGCCGCCAAGTCCGGCGAGACGGCTGTAATGGCGCGGGGCGAGGTCGGCGACGGCCAGCAGATCGTCCTGCACGACGATCTGCGCGGCGCCAGGCGTCGGGGTATTGTTCGGGTCGCGGCCCATGGTCTGGTCGCGCAGCGAGAATTGCAGGCTGTTGTCGGCGGTTTTCAATCCGGCATCCTGCAGGGCGCGTTCGAGCCCGGTGGAGTCGCGCCGCAACAGGTCGAGCGTGTCTGCGCGGTCGGCGATCAGGCGCGTGGTCGTGTTGCCGTCGCGGTCGACGTCGAGGCGCACCTCGACGCGGCCGAGTTCGGGCGGATCGAGCCTGATCTCGAAGCGGTTCTTACCGGCAAATGCCTTGCCGGCGATTTCGATGGCGACGCCCGCGAGCGGGACCGCCAGAGCCTGCGGCGCTTGGGGCGCTGGGGCGGCCGGATTGGCGGCAGTCGGCGCGACGTTCTGCGCCGGTCCGCTGAGCGCGGCCGGCTGCATCGCGTCCGCGGCTACTTTCGGCGCGGCGGGTTGGGCATCAGCGATTATCGCCGGTGGGGTTTCGGCCGTCGCGATATGACGGCTCGTGTCGGCGGCCTCGCCGTGCATAAGCGGCGCGGCCGGCTTGTCCGCGTCGCCGGCGGCCTGTTGGGCCTTGCTGCCGGTTTGCGGCGCCGTCGCTGTTTTGACCGGCACGGTCGTATCGCCACCTGATGTTGTCTGAGGATTTTCCGCGACCGTGATCGCGGCGTGCAGAGTGGTGGCAGGCGCTACCACAGCGGCGATGGCGGCAACGACAGTGGCGGCGGCGGGGATCGCCGTTGGGTTCGAGACAGTGGCCGTAGCATCGGCCGTGATCAGACTGTCGGTGGCCTTGTTGACAGTCGCCGGTTTGGGGTCATCGGTAGCGTCAGTCTGGCTAGCGGTTTTGGTGGCCGGCTTATCGGCGACCGCCTTGAAAACCGCCTCGACTAAGCCGTCGCGTTTGCAGATTTTGTCCGTTGTGCCGGCATCGGCAGAAGGCGTGGCGTCATTTGTTTTTGGCGCGTTGGCGTCCGCAGTCTTGGCCGGCGGCGGGGACTGATCGGCTTGTGTCGCGGGTTGAGTTCTATCGCTGCGCGGCGGCGGGGATGCCGGCGACGGCGGATCGCTCCCGGCTTGCGGGTCGTCGTTGAGAAGAGCCTCGAACGGCTGGTCGGACGTGCGCCCGGAACTCGGCGTCGGCCGGGCCGAATTTGGCAGCGGAGGCGGAAAGGCAGGTGTGGACGCTTCTGACGCAACGGGCGGCACGGTTTGGTCTCCGGATATATCCGGTCTTTGGTCTGCAATCGTCAGGCCACCGGAGGGAAACGGCAAAATAGGCCTTCGATCAATAACTTATCCGGCAGTCTCTCGGCGCCGGAGAGCGCCGCCCCGGCAGTGCCTGCTGGCGGAGCGGCAATATTTGCCGATTCGGACGGCTCGCATTGCGCGCCAGCCATCGCCACCTGTAGTAAGAAGCACTATGCCCAATAGTCTCGATCTCGACGGCAGCCCTGCCAGCACCCGCGTCGTCGTCGCCATGTCCGGCGGCGTCGACTCCTCGGTGACCGCCGCGCTACTCAAGGCCGAAGGCTATGACGTGGTCGGCGTCACGCTGCAGCTCTACGACCACGGCGCCGCGACCCATCGCAAGGGCGCCTGCTGCGCGGGCCAGGATATCTACGACGCGCGCGCGGTGGCCGAGCGCATCGGCATTCCACATTACGTGCTCGACTATGAGAGCCGCTTCAAGGAAGCGGTGATCGACCGCTTCGCCGAAAGCTACATTCACGGCGAGACGCCGGTGCCTTGCGTCGAATGCAATATGTCGATCAAGTTTCACGATCTGCTGGCGACCGCGCGCGACCTGGGCGCGCAGGTGCTGGCGACCGGTCATTACGTCGCCTCGCGGGCTTTGCCCGGCGGTGGCCGCGCGCTCTACCGCGCGCGCGAAGAAGAGCGCGACCAAAGCTATTTCCTGTTCGGCACCACGCGCGCGCAGCTCGATATCTTGCGGTTTCCGCTCGGCGACCGCGGGAAGGCCGAGACGCGCGAACTGGCGCGCACCTTCGGGCTGGCGAATGCCGAAAAGCATGACAGCCAGGACATTTGCTTCGTGCCGACCGGGCACTACGCCGATGTGATCGAGCGGTTGAAGCCGGGTGCGGCCGAAGCCGGCGAGATCGTCGACCTCGACGGCAAGGTGCTGGGCGCGCATTCCGGCATCATCCATTTCACCATCGGCCAG
>Ga0134126_10010983_pt1 | contig 11413 bp, 11 predicted proteins | sample KB31752_FD_96881 | JGI IMG/M metagenome (GOLD analysis project Ga0134126, IMG submission 96881) | Terrestrial soil microbial communities with excess Nitrogen fertilizer from Kellogg Biological Station, Michigan, USA - KB3-175-2 | ecosystem: Environmental > Terrestrial > Soil > Unclassified ... | reverse complement strand
GAAGGCGACATTGGCCCGCACGGTGCGCCAGGGCAGCAGGCGAAAGCTCTGGAAGACGAAGCCCATATGCGGTCCCGGCGCCGGCGGCCTGCCCTCGACCAGGACCTCGCCGGAATTGGGCCGGATGAGCCCGTTCAGCATGCGGAGCAGCGTGGTCTTGCCGCAGCCCGACGGGCCGACGAGGGTCACGAACTTGTTGGGCTGAATGTCGAAAGAGACGTCTTTCAGCGCCACCACCGGCTCGGCGCCGGGCCGCGCGAAGACCTTGCCGACATTGCGAATGGTGACCGCGGGCGCGGTCGTGCTCATGGAAGCCGTGCTGACGCTGTTCTCGTCGGGGAGCACGGCCAGCGACACGTCTCAGCGGCCAGTCGGATCGAGGCCGGGCGCGACGCCGTCCTCCTTCAGCACCGCATCGATGAAAGCGGTGTCGATCCAGTCATTGGGCTCGACCCGCTTCAGATCCTTGAAGTCGGGCCCGTCATACTGCGTCTCGGTGGTGAATTTCGCTTCCGCGAGATTGAGCCCGCCATTGACGTCCCAGCTCGCCTTGTAGGCCCGGGCGAGCTCCTCGAGCGTCGGCCGGGCCATGTCGGGCCGCGCCTTGGCCATGGCATCGACCCACAGCTTGGAATCGGCGGCGAAGGCGCGCGAGGCGAGGATGATGCCGCGCACCACGGCACGGATCTCCTTGGCCTTGCTCTTCGCGACCTCCTCGGTCACGACATTGAGCTTGCTGATCAGCGGCGCGCCTTTATAGAAGCTCGCCTGGTCGGTCAGCATGGTGAGGGCGCTGCGGTCGGGAATGCTGGTCCAGATGCCGATCGAGACGGAGGTCGCATCGACCTTGCCGCTGACCAGGGAGGTCGCGCGCACCGACGGCTGGCCGACGGCGAGGTAATCGAGCTTGTCGGTATCGACGCCGAGCTTGGCCAGCACCAGCCGGCTCAGGGAATAATCGACGGCGCCGACCCGACTGACCGCGAAACTCTTGCCCTCGAGCTGCTTCGGCTGGGTGATGCCCTTTCTGGCGGCGATGATGAAGGGCAGCGCCTTGTCGGGCGAGATCACGCCCTTCAATTTCATCTGGTCGCGCGCGATCAGCTGCAGCGCCGTATCGAAGCCGATATTGGCCATGTCGCCCTGGCCCGAGCGCAACGCCGCCACGGCCGACGGCGTCTGCTGCACGCGGATGAGCTCGATCTCGACTCCGGCGCGCTTGTAGTAGCCGAGCCGATCGGCGAGATCGATCACCGAGTTGGGAACGAGCGGCGTCTCGAGCTCGGTGATGATGATGCGGAAGGCGGCTTTGGCGTCGCCCGCCGCGAACAGCCCGAGAAGAAGGATCGCGGCGCCGAGAAAGATACCGGACTTCAGTCGAGTCATGCGCTCTCCCCCGCCTGTCACATCTTCCAGAAGGCCATCGGGCAGGTGCCGACGCCGCGCACCGGCTTGTGCTCGATGAAGCTCGGCGGCGCCGTCTCGACCACGCCCAGCACCGTCACGTAATTCAGGAACTCGGCCGTCGAGTTGCCTTCCTCGATGAGGCGCGGCACGGTCAGCGTATCGATGATCTGGTCGCGGTTGCCGGACCGCATCTGGTCGAGAATCCAGCCGCTGAACTCGGCATTGTACTTGCCCATCTTGGGGCCGCCGACATCGATCGTGAGGTTGAAGGATCCCACCACCGCGATGCGGTCGTCGCCCGGCCAGGATTCGATGGCGCGGCGCAGGAACTGGCCGAGCTCGTACCAGCGGCGCGTGATCGGGATCGGGTAGCCGAAGGCGTTGGTCATCACGGGCACGATCGGCAGATCTTCCTCCGGCCGCACGAAAGACAGCGGCACGGTGAAGGCGTGGTCGATCTTGAACTCGTGCACCTGGCTGAACTGGATGCCGGATTCGACGCCGTTGCGCAGCAGATATTGCGCGAAATCCTGGCGTACTTGCGCCTTGTAGTGCGGCAGGTTCATGACCTCCGATTCATACCAGAAAGGTCCTTCCGCGACCGGTCCGGTGCCGATCGAGAAAGTCGGAAGATTGTCGAAGAAGAAATTGTCGAGATGGTCGTTGGCGATGCCGACGATCATGTCGGGCCGGCTGTCCGCCAGGCGCCGCCGCAGCTCGCCGAAATTGGCGTAGAGCGCCTCGAGGTCGTCCTTGTCGGCCTGGTCGCGGTTCCAGAAGATGCGGGGATTGTGGGTCGAGGCGATGACGGAGACGATTTGCGCCATGATTGACTCTCAGCTCTTGCCGGTGCTGTAGCGCCAGCGTTCCATGCGGCGCTCGACCAGCTTCAGGGACTGCATGACGGCGACGCCGATCGCCGCCAGGCACAGCACCACCACGAAATAGGGCGCCATGCGAAAGGTATTGCCATAGATCGACAAGAGGCCGCCCAGCCCCTTCACCGCGGTATAGAGCTCGGCGACCACGGCATTGATGAGGGCGAGCGAGGCGCCGATGCGCAGGCCGGACGTGATGTAGGGCAGCGCCCCCGGCAGCATGATCTTGCGGAAGATCTGCGTCTCCCTGGCGCCGGCCGAGCGCGCCATCTCGACCAGCTCGCCGTCGCAATTCAGCACCCCGACATAGGTGTTGATCAGGATCGGCATGACCGCGCCGAGAAACACGATGACGATCTTCGCCTCGTAGCCGAGGCCGAGGAAGACGATGATGAGGGGGATGAAGGCGACGCGCGGCGTGGCGCTCAGCGCATCGACATAGATCTCCATGGTGGCGCCGAAGATTCGGAAGCCGCCCATCAGGAGCCCGAGCGGAATCGCGACGGCCGCCGACAGGAGATAGCCGGACAGGAAGATGAGGACCGTGTCGACCGTGGCGCGGAGCACCGTCCCGTCGCCGATCACCTGCACCGCCGCCTGCAGCGTCTGCCAGGGGGTCGGCACGAAATTCTGGCCGGCCAGGACGGCGAGCAGCCACCAGATCGCGATGAAGATCGCCAGGGCGACGAGCCGCCAGGCCGCGACGCTCATCGCGCCGAGCCGGAAGCGACGGGACAGCGCAGGCGCGGTGCTGGGCGCATCGATCATGTCAGGCCGTCTTTGCCGACTCTTCGGCCGCAGGCTGCGGGCTCTGCGGCTCGTAATAATCGTACCACATGTTCGGGACGCCCTGGATCTTCGGCACCACGTTCTGGATGTACCATTCCCTGGGGTTGAGCACCGCCGAAAGATGGAACAGGAGGACGGGGTGGACGTGCAAGGACCAGAGCTTGGGAAAGTCCCGTCCCGTCAAAGCCTGGCGCTCCTCCGACGTCAGATCGAAGCGCTCGAGCACGGCATAATCCTCGCGGCGGAAAGCATAGGTCCGTTCGCGGTCGATATAGATGTGGTGGATGGCGCGGTTGAGCTCGTAGACGGACATGGAATCGGCTTCGTCCCTGACAGGCCGGGAAAGTCTAGGCGCCGGGCCGGATTCCTCAAAAAAGGAATTGCCGATAGACATATAGGGGAAATCTATACCCGGCGCGAGCGGCGCCGCGCCCGCCTAGTGCCGGCCGAGCCCGATCCGGCTGCCGGCATCGACGACCAGCCATTCGCCGGTCATGTGGTGCGCGCCGGTGAGCAGCCACAGGATCGACTGCGCGACATCCTCGGGGCCGCTCGTGCGCTGCAAGGGCGAGTCGGCCTCGAACTTGCGGATGCGCGCGGCGAAAGCCTCGGGGCCGACGCCGGCCTCGTTCCAGCGCGTCTTCACGAATCCCGGGCACACGGCGTTGACGCGCACCTCTGGCGCCAGCACGCGCGAGAGACTCATGGTGACGGCGTTGAGCGCCGCCTTGGAAGCGGCATAGGCGATCGAGCTGCCGGTGCCGTTGAGTGCTGCCGTGGAAGAGACATTGACGATCGCCGCGTCGCCGGTCGCCTTGAGATGGGGTGCCGCGGCACGCGCCATCTGGAAGGCGCCGATCGTGTTCACGGCGTAGATGCGCTGGAAATCCTCGGCGCTCAACCCCTCGAGATCGGCGTGAGCGACCTTCTTGGTGGTGCCGGCATTGTTGACGAGATAGTCGATGCGACCCCAACTCTCGAAGGCCGCCGCGACCAGCCGACGGCAATCGGCATCCTGCGCCACGTCGCCCTGGGCGAGCTCGGCCGTGCCGCCGGCAGCCCGGCAGGCGTCGCGCGTCGCTTCGGCTTCGGTGCGGCTGCGGGTGAAATTGACCAGCACCGAAGCCCCCTGCCCGGCCAGCAGCCGCGCCGTTGCGGCGCCGATCCCGGTCGCCGAGCCGGTCACGATGGCCACCTTGCCTGCGAGGTCCCTTTCCATGTGGCTAGATTAAAGGGATCGCGGCGACGCTGTAAGCCCTCTCCCAACGGGAGAGGGAGGGGCCCGCTGCGCAGCAGCGGGAGGGTGAGGGGAAAGTCGGCAAACGCTGATCCCCTCGCCCTCCCATCGCTTCGCGATGGGTCCCTCCCTCTCCCGTTGGGAGAGGGCTTAGTCCGCGTTATGCTGGCTCATGGCCATACGCGACCTTCGGCTGGTGCACAGCTCCGACCTGCATGTCGACGACGACTATACGGCGCGGCTCTATGGCGGCGACGGCACGGCCGGGCTCGCCGGCGTGATCGCGGCGGCGCGCGACAATGCGGCCGATCTGCTGCTGCTGGCCGGCGACACCTTCGACTGCAACCGCGTTCCGGCGCGGCTCGTCGAGCGCACCGCCGCCCTGCTCGCCGCGGCCGATCTACCGGTCATCATCCTGCCCGGCAATCACGATCCGGCGGTCGCGGATTCGCCCTATCGCGCGCCCTGCTTCGCCCGGCCCAATCTCTTCGTGCTCGGCATCAGCCATGCGGAGCGGCTGCATTTCCCCGCGCTCGATCTCGAACTGTGGGGCCGGGCGCATCGCGATTACGACGATATGGTGCCGCTCGCGAATCCGCCGCCGCGGCGGGCGCGCTGGCGCGTGGCGCTCGCCCATGGCCATTATGAGCCGCTGCCCGACCGCAGCACGCCGTTGCGGCCGTCCTGGCTGATCGGCGATGCCGAGCTCGCGGCGGCGGGCGCCGACTATGTGGCGCTCGGCCATTGGAACCGGGCCGTCCGCATCGGCGGCGCCGGCTGCGAAGCCTGGTATTCTGGCTCGCCCGATTATGCCGGCAGCGTCAATCTGGTACGGCTCGGCGCCGCCGGCGTGTCGGTGTCGCAGCTCGCTCTGCCGGCAGCGCTGCGCCGCGCGGCGGGCTGAAAAGAAACTTGGGGAGAAGAAAAATGATCCGCATCGCCGCTTGCTTCGTCTTGCTCGCCACCCTGCTCGGCGGCGCCGCGTGCCGAGCCGACGAGATCGCCGATTTCTACAAGGGCAAGCAGGTGACCTGCTATGTCGGCTACGAGCCCGGCGGCACCTACGATCTCTATGCCCGCATGCTGTCGAAATATCTGCCGCGCTTCATCCCCGGCAACCCGACCGTCGTCACGGTGAACATGCCGGGCGCCAGCAGCGTCGTGCTCGGCGTGCATCTCAACGGCACGGCCCCCAAGGACGGAACGCAGTTCGGCCTGCTCAACCCGTCGCTGCTGATCGATCCGATCCTGTACGAGAAGAGCTCGGTGCCCTTCAACCCGGCCAACCTCACCCTCATCGGCAACCTCACCCAATCGCCGCTGGTGCTGGTGGCGATGAGCAGCTCGGGGCTGCGCAGCCTCGAGGATCTGAAGACCAAGGAGCTGGTCATCGCCGCGACCTCGCCGACCGGCGACACCTATATCATCCCGCAGAGCTTCAAGAACCTGCTGCATCTGAAGCTCAAGATCATCATCGGCTATTCCGGCACCAAGGAAGCGCTGATGGCGCTCGAGACGGGCGAGATCTCGGGTCGCGTCTGGACCTATCAGAGCCTGATGGAGACGCGGCCCGACTGGGTGCGCGACGGCAAGGCGCTGATCCTCACGCAATTCTTTTTGCCCGAGCGCGATCCGAGCCTGAAGGACGTGCCGCTGGCGCAGGAATTCGCGAGCGATCCGCTCGACCGCCAGGCGCTCGAGCTGGCCGAGCTCAGCACGCTCATCGCCAAGCCCTTCGCCGCTCCGCCCGGCCTGCCGCCGGCCCGCGTCAAGGCGCTGCGCGACGCCTTCATGGCGGTCGCCACCGACAAGGAATTTCTCGCCGAGGCGGCGCAGCGCAAGCTCGACGTGTCGCCCATGAGCGGCGAGGCCATGGCGGCGCTGCTGAAGAAGGCCTATGCCTCGCCGCCCGAAGTGGTGACGCGCCTGCGCAAGGCGATCCAAGGTCCGCAGGGCTAGACCCTGTTTCTCACCGCTTGTGCGAGGTCAGGCGCTCGATGCGCGGGCCTTCGCAACCGGCTGCGCGACCGGATGGGGAAGGTTGAAAACCCTACGGACATTTCCGTACAGAATCTTGTCGCGGTCCGCTTCCGACAGCGCGATCTCGTTGAAGAATTCCAGCGTCTTGTGATGGTCCAAGCACGGATAGTCCGTCCCATACATGACATGATCGACGCCATAATATTCTATGGCGAACTTGATCCCCGCGGTATGGGGAGACACCGTGTCCGTATACATCCGCTTGATGTACGTGGTGGCCGGCTGCTGTAGCTTGGCGCGCGTCATGTTGTGATCCATCTTCCCCGACTGGTAGGGAAGCGCGCCGCCGGTATGCGACATCACGATCTTCAGCTTCGGATGCCGCTCCATGAGGCCCGAGACGATCAGCCGCGACGCCGCGACGCTGACTTCCATGATGCGGCCGATGCTGTGGTGCAGGGCACCGCCATAGCCGGCAAGCATATCGGCGAAAATCGCATCGGTCGGATGCAGGAAGAGCGGCAGGCCGAGTTCCTCTACCCGGTCGTAAAAAGGCTCCAGCCGTTCCGCATCGATATGCGGATCGCTGCCGATGCTGCCGGGAAGGTTCACACCGATCAGCCCCAGCCTGCCGACGGCGTCCTCGAGCACCTCGAGCGCCATCCGCGTGTCGGTCAAAGGAACCGCAGCGGTGGCCCAGACACGACCGGGATAGTGAGTCTGGGCCCAGGCCATTTCCTCGTTCCAGTGGATCGCGGCATCGCGGCCTTCCTCGGGCGGTAATTGGGAAAAGAACACGGAGAAGGTGCCGGTCGAGCAGAGGACGCTGATGTCGTGCCCCGGCTTTTGGATTGCCTCCAGCTCCCGGTCGAGATCGAACCAGTTGCCGCCGATGTTCGAAGAGGGAGCGCTGCCTTCCTTGAGCCAGGTGGTGAACCCATTGCGGTCGTTCGGGGCGATCCGCGGGAAGCCCTGGCGCTTGCTGAGGCGCTCATACACGGCACGCGGCTTCCAGTGGAAGTGGCAATCGATGATGTGCATCCGTCGCCTCCGAACCAGCGCGCGCTGTCGACCGGCCTGCCCGAACCGGCCCTGTTCCAGACTATATCATTCTTGGAAATTGAGGAATGAAGCCGCTCCGCGCACGGTCGTCACTTGTTCCCGATCAGGAAACCCTGCCGCCTCAGCTCGCTTTGGAGATAGTCTATGACCTCCGGTGACACTTTGGACAGCTCGTGCACCACCCGTTCGAGGTCGGCCTTGCTCACCTGCGGCGAACCGGGATCGGTTTTGGCGATTGCGGCGATGTAGTCGGGATCCCGGACCGTCGCCTCATAGGCTTTCAGATAAGTGGCAAGGATGGTATCGGGCGTCGCGGGCGGCAAGGCGAACCACCGCCCGACCTGGCTGGCATTTTCTCCATAATCATAGGCCCGCTGCGCCAGCGGATCCTTGATATGGCCACGGACGAGGTCGGAAAAGATCGGCGCATCGCCCAGCCCGGGGCGCGGCTCGACCTTGCCGTTGCTGACAGTGCCGGACTGGCTGAGGACGGAAAATTTGCCGCTCTTGAGCAGATTGTCGATGTCCTTCACATTTCCGAAGGAGCTCATATCGACTTCGCCACGCTCCATTGCCTGGCGCAGCTCGGGGGTGTCCTCGTAGGCATGCACCCACCGCAGGTTCCAGCCGAGGAATGCCACGCCCCAGAGCGGTTGATAGTAGCCGCCTCTGACGACCTGGCTGATCGCCCCCATGACGACGGGTGCCGCCGACTTGTCGCGCAGGCGCGCGACGGCATCCTTGTTGATGAAGAGCGCCTGGCTGGGCGCGCCCAGGCCGCCCACATATTTGAAGCTCGTCGGATCGTACTGGACGTTCGCGCGCAGCAAGGAGGCCGGGTCGATCTCGGTCAGCCCGCCGACCGTCACGTCCAGCCCGTCGGGCTTCGCCTTCTTGACCCAGCTATTGTGGCCGACGAGCCCGCCGGCGCCCGGCTGATTGATCACGACGAGGGACGGGTGCCCGGGCAGATGCTGCACCAGATATCGCCCGAGCACGCGGCCGTACAGATCGATGCCGCTGCCGGCGGCGACGCCGACGGTCATGGTGATCGTCTTGCCGGCGAAGGACACCTCGTCCGCCGCCACAGCCGGGCCGGCACCGGCCACGGCCACCAGGCCGGCCGTGCAAGCAACCACCAAAACGAATGCCCCTTTCATGGAGAGTCTCCGATTCATCGGTCCGGGCTTCACTTTTACCATCGTCTCTCGCTCCTCAGCCCGCCGCCACGCCGAGTGCCGCCAGCCGGCTGCTCAGCACCTCGACACCGCTCGCGGTGACGCGCACCGGCTCGCCGCACAGCAGATATCCCGTCTCGGGCAGATACTGGTTGGGATGCACGACGAAGATCATGTCGGGCTCGAGCCGCCAGTGATTGTCGATCGCGACGTCGCCCGGCACGGTCGAGCCAAATCCCAGCCCGTGGCCGCGGCGGCGCATATGCGGCGGCCGGCACAGCTCGCCATAGCCGGCCTCGGTCAACACCGCATCGATGGCGCCGCACACGTCGGCCACTGTCGCGCCCGGCCGCACGGCACGGATACCGGCCTGCATGGCATCGACCACCAGCGCATATTTCTGCGCCAGCACCGGGCTCGGCGCGCCGATCGAGGCGGTGCGGCAGATCTGCGCGAACTGGCCGCGATAGGTCGGCGTCAGCTCGGCGAGCACGACGTCGCCCGGCTCCAGCCTGCGGTCGCTCGACGGCCGGACATTCTTGTTGTGCGGCAGCGCGCTCAGCAGCAGGAAATTGTCGTCGGCGCCGAGCGCTTCCATATGCAGCTTGAGGGCGACCGCCAGATCGCACTCCTTCATGCCGGGCCGCGCGATCTCGAGGAGATGCGCGAATCCCTCCTCGGCGATCCAGGCGGCGCGCCGCGCGAAGCCGATCTCCTCCTCGGTCTTCCAGGCGGTCGCGGCATGAAAGGGATCGTCGAGCCGCTTGGCCTGCTTGCCCAGCAGCGCGTCGATGCGCGTCACGACATCGTGGCGCAGCCCGGCGAGACCGACCGTCGCGAGGCTCATCCCCGGCGCCGGCAGGAAGTGGCCCAGCGCTGCGCTGAGATCCTTCACCGCAACGCAATTGGTAACCGCGCTGCGCAACCTGACCCGCTCCTCCTCGGCGGCGGGCGTCGCGATGAGATGCGCATCGTCGGCGGCGAGCAGCAGGGCGCTCTCGTCGCGCGGCCGGTAACCGCTCAGATGGAAGACCGGATCGGGCGCCTGGATGGCGTGCAGCCCGTTGGAGAAGGCGAGCAGCAGGTCGACGCCCTCGGCCGCCATCAGCTTGCGCACGGCGTCGCTGCGATCGGAAAGATTCATGGACTTAAGCTCCGTCCCGGTGCCGAACTGCGCCACAGCACATGCGCGCCGTCTGCGTTCAGAGCGATCATGGCGGAGGCAAGCGCCTGGTCGCCGCCCTCGCCCGCCGCGCCGAGGCGCAACGCATAGACACCGCCGGCGACCAGCGGCGTGTTGGGCTCGCTCGGAAACTCCTCGAGGGACAGGCCGATGCCGGCGGCGGCGCCCGCCGCCGTCAGCGGATGCGCACGGTAGGCACCGAGCAGCTTCGGCGCCGCCACCGTCAGGCTGGCCACCGAAAGACGCGGCCGCATGAGCTCGATCAGCCCCGACAGGGCGGCGGCGGCGCAAGCGGCGGCGGCGCTGTTGGCCGTGCCGAAGCTCGCCAATCCGCGTGCCCAATAGCCGGCATGGCGCACGGCGAGCGAGAGATGCAGCGGATCGGATTCCGCCTCCTCGATCCCGTCGAGCGGCAGCGGCAGGCCGCCGTCGCTGAGGCTCGCGAGCAGCACGACATCCTGCGCCCCCGCCGCATAAGCGGCGCGCTTCGCTTCGATCGCCGCCTTGCGCAGACCGCTGCCGCGCACCGCGCCGAAGGCGGCGAACGCCGTCTCCAGCATGGCGGCGGCGCGCGCGATGAGACCCTGCTCGCGTTCCGATTTCACCTGGCGGAGCTCGGCGAGCGGTCCGTGGTGATCATCGGCGATGGCAATCGTGCCGAGCGCCGCGGCGAGCCGCTGATAGGCGCCCTCGGTGAGGGCGGCGGCGCCACACAGTCCGATGCGTGCCGGCTTGCCGGATGCAAGGCCGATCGCGCCGAGCCAGTCGCCGATCTCCTGCTTCAGATCGCGCACCAGGCGCATGTCTTCGATCCAGGTCTGGCGCGGCGTCGGCAGGCCGGCGAGGCCGAGACGTGGCGCATGCCCCTTGGCGAGAAAGGCCCAGGCCGGCATGCCCATGCGCGGCACGAGGCCGCTGACCCAGGCGAGCGTGCCATGGTCGCGTGGATTGCCATGCACGATGATCCCGGCGAGGCCGAGCGCCTCGCCGATGCCGAGCAGTGTGCCAAGTCGCGCATCGTATTCTGCGCGCGGCAGCAGCGATGCATCCCAATCATAGGGCCCGACCAGATGCGCCGAATGCATCGGCGCGAGAGCAGCCCCCGCATCGATGCTCATGCGACCTCGGCCGGGGCGCGCGCCGGGAAATATTTGGCGAGCCAGTCCTCGAGCACGCGGATCACCCGCAGATTGTTCTCCGACAGCATGAAATGGTCGGTCTCGGAGAAGAGATGCAGGTCGGTCGGCTGGTTGGCGCGCTTGAACAGCTCGACCGACTGCTCGGTCGGCGTCACCGAATCGTTGGAGCTGTGCATCAGCAGCAGCGGCCGCGGCGCGATCTCGGCCACAACCTCCTCCGCCTTGAAGTCGAACATGCTCTGCGGCACCTCGGCCGGGAACATCTCGACATCGCCATGCCGGCGATGGGCGCGCAGCCGTTCGGGAATCGGCACGATCTCGTAGCGCTGCACCATCAGCGAGGTGCCGGTGCGTTCGCGATGGCGCTTGCCCTCCTCGAGCATGGCGGTGAAGCGCGCCCAGGCCTCCGGCGTCGGATGCTGGCCGCGGAACTTGCGCTCGCCATTGCCCCAGCCCGAGGAGGCGACGACGGCGGCGATGCGCTTGTCCTTGGCGCCGGCATAGACCGAGACGGCGGCGCCGAAGCTCGATCCCGACAAGGCGATGCGCTCGGCATCGAT
>Ga0134126_10010981_pt1 | contig 11414 bp, 8 predicted proteins | sample KB31752_FD_96881 | JGI IMG/M metagenome (GOLD analysis project Ga0134126, IMG submission 96881) | Terrestrial soil microbial communities with excess Nitrogen fertilizer from Kellogg Biological Station, Michigan, USA - KB3-175-2 | ecosystem: Environmental > Terrestrial > Soil > Unclassified ... | reverse complement strand
GGCCGGGCCGCCGATCAGCGCCGCCAGCCGCGCGGCGACGGCCGGATCGGTGAAGTCGCCCTCGATCAGCTCGGCGCCCGCCAGCGCGTCGATTGGCAACAGGTCGACGCCAGCCACCTTGCCTGCCCCGCGCGCCAGCAGCACCTGGATCCAGCCGCCGGGCGCAGACCCCAGGTCAATGACCGCCGCGCCGCGGCGGATCAGCCGCAGCTTGTCGTCGAGCTCGATCAGCTTGAAGGCGGCGCGCGAGCGGTAGCCCTTGGCCTTCGCCTCGGCGACGTAGGGGTCGTTGAGCTGGCGCTCGAGCCAGGCTTGCGACGACGGCGTGCGCTGCTTGGCGGTCTTCAGCCGCTGGGCGCTCGCGCGTCCCTCGCCACCGGTTGGCGGACGCACCATCCGCTTGCGGGGCGGCTCGTCGGATGAATTTGGCATCACCTGCGCCGGCGGCGGCCACGCCGTCGCCGCTCGCTCATCAGCGACATCAAGACGCCCTCGCGCAGGCCGCGGTCGGCGACCCGCACCCGCTCGCACGGCCAGACCGACTGCACCGCCTCCAGAATGGCGGCGCCGGCCAGCACCAGGTCGGCTCGGTCGGGTCCGATGCAGGGCTGGCGGGCCCGCTGGCTGGCGGTCAGCGCCGTGAGCCGGGCGCGCACCGCCTCGCATTCGGCGCGGGTCATCCAGAGCCCATCGACCCTGGAGCGGTCATAGCGCGGCAAGTCGAGGTGAAGGCCGGCCAGGCTGGTGATCGCGCCGGAGGTGCCGATCAGGTGGCAGCGCCCCGTGTCGAACAGCTCGCGCAGCGGCCGCGCGGCCGCGAACCCGGCGATCGGCGCGCGCACCGCCTCCACCATCTGGCCGAACCAGGCCGCGCTCTCCGCCGCATCCTGCCCGTCGCGCTCGGGAAAGCGCTCGGCGAGCGTCACCACGCCGATCGGCACCGAGAGCCAGGCGGTGATCGGCGGCGCGCCGCGCGCATCGCCGCGGCGCCGGCGCAGGTCGAGCCAGGCGAGCTCGGTCGAGCCGCCGCCGACGTCGAGCACCAGCGCGGCATCGGCCTCCCGGTCGATCAGGTTGGAGCAGCCCGCAACGGAGAGCCGCGCCTCCTCGCGCGGGCTGATGATGTTGAGCGCGATGCCGGTGCGCGCCTCGACCTCCGCCAGGAACTCGGCGCCGTTGGCGGCGGTGCGGCAGGCCTGGGTGGCGATGGCGCGCAGGCGCACCGGCTGGCGGCGCTGCACCTTGTCGGCGCACACGCGCAGCGCCGCGAACGCCCGCTCCATCGCGGCCTCGGACAGCCGCCCCGAGGCGCTGAGCCCTTCGCCCAGCCGCACGATGCGCGAGTAGGCGTCGACGATCCGGAAGCCCCGCTGGGTGGGCTGGGCGATCAGCAGGCGGCAGTTGTTGGTGCCGAGGTCGAGCGCCGCGAAATGGGCGGCCGCGCGGTCCCGCGGTCCTCGCCGCCCGTCGCGACCCCCATCCTCGCGGCCCGCCGCCTCGCGATTCCCGTCCTCGCGAATCTGGGACGCCGCGAGCGTCTCGGCCATTCGGCACACCGTCCGCTTCAAGATCACCTGGCGCGGGCGCGCCTCTTGGCGCCGTTCGCACGTCCTTCGAGGGATGCGCCCACTGTGGCGGCAACTTAGCAACCGCGGCCCGCGACCGGAAGACGCACCTTGCTCCACAGGAAGAAGGCTTTACGTTCATCTCCCAGTCAGGGGCCCAGGGGTAATAAAGCTGTCATGGATATGCGTGATTCACCCACCGCCTGGGAGCCCGGCGCCACGGGGCCGCATCCCGAGGTCGTCGCCCAGATCGCCGATGAGCCGGCGCTCGCGGCGTTCCGCGTCGCCAAGTTCGGCATCGGCCAGGTGGTCAAGCACCGGGTGTTCTCGTTCCGCGGCGTGATCTTCGACGTCGACCCGGTGTTCGCCAACACCGACGAGTGGTGGCTGGCGATCCCGGCCGAGATCCGTCCGCACAAGGACCAGCCGTTCTACCACCTGCTGGCCGAAAACGACGAGGGCGGCTACGTCGCCTACGTTTCCGAGCAGAACCTGCTGGCCGACACCACCGGCGAGCCGGTCGGCAACCCGAACACCTCGCTGATCTTCGACGGGTTCAACCGCGGCCAGTACCACCTGCGCCCGCGCATCACGCACTAGCTTCCCTAGCGCAGCCGGCCTAGCGCAGCTGGCGGCCGAACACCCAGCGGCCCTTCACCACCGTCACCTCGAACGTGGCGACCTCGCCTTCGAACTCGGGCGCCTCGTCCGGTTTGAAGAACCGCCAGCCGCGCGAGCGCGAGCCGAGGAAGACCGCGAAGAACAACGTGTTCCCCGCCAGATCGCGATAGCGCCGCAGTTCATGCTGGGCCGGAAGCATGTTCTCTATTTGTTCACGTCGAGGGACATGAGTCGAGACGCCGCCCCGCGTCCCGTGCTTGCGGGCAAGGGGTTCGCGAAAGCCGCCCCAGGCGCGCTGAGCTAGAAGTCCTTGCGCCAGCGGATCTCGATGTCGGACGCGTTGGCGCTGGTGCCGGGGGCGCCGCTGACGGGCCCGACGGTCGGGGCGCCGCCGATGCGGGAGATCAACGACAGGTTCTTCTTGATGCGCCATTCGACGGAGCCGGTCGGGCCGTTCGGGCTGCCGGCGATCTCGATGTAGACGTTGTTGGTCACGTACTTGCCGCCGGAGATGATGGCGCCGGGCGTATCGCCGCCGAACGCCAGCCGGTCGAGGTGGGCGAACGAGCGCAGGTTGCCGGTGATGTCGAAGCCGGCGCCGCCAGCCAGCGAGGCGGCCGCCGAGGCGAGCGTGGCGGCGTCCAGCGGCGAGAGCTGCGCTGCCGAGGCTCCGAACAGCACCTGCGAGAGCACCTCGTCGCTGGGCAGCACCGGCGTCGAGGTCAGCGAGATGCGAGGCTTGGCGGCCGTGCCCTCGATGCGGATCACTGCGGTCAGCGAGGGATCGTCGCGCGTGGCGGTGAGGTCGAGCCGGATGCGCTCCGGGTCGGTCGACAGGTAAACCACGCCGCGGTTGTCGAACGAGAAGCGCTTGCCGGCGAAGTCGTAGTCACCGCGCACCAGGTGCGCCGTGCCGGAGAGATCCGGCGCCGCGGTCGTGCCGCCGACGTGGGCGTCGAGCGAGAGCTCCAGGTTGAGGCCCCTGCCCTTCAGGTACACGCCGCGCGACGCCTGCAGCGACACGTCGAGCGCCACGGCCACCGCTCGGCCGCCTTCGGCCTGCAGGCGGCCGCCCGTTCCCGGACGGCGGTTGATCTCGACCACGTCCATCGGCGTGACGCCCGACGGGGTTGGCGGATTGGCGGCGACGTCGGCGCGGTCGATGTTGAGCGCGCCGGCCAGCTTCACCGAGCCGTCGGCGGCGCGGCTGATGGTGGCCTGGCCGGACGCCGAGGCGGTGGCGATGTCGTTGTCGATCAGCCGGAAGCGGTTGAGGTCGAGCCGGAACGAACTGACGCCCGCCCGCTCCAGGCTGATGCGCCCCTGCCCCGAGACCGAACCGCCGGCGCCGTCCTGGCCGGTGAAGTTGCTGACGTCGACGGCGGTCTGGTCGAGCCGTGCGGCGAGGCTGACGTTGGCCAGCTTCAGGCCGGTGGCGGAATCGTTGAACGCGCCGTTGGAGATCCCCGCCTCGCCGCGCGCCTGCGGATCGGCGATGGTGCCGGCCAGCGTGCCGGTGGCGTGGACATTGCCGGAGAGACTGCGCTCGCCGCCCATGAACAGCGCCCACAGCGGCTTGATCTCGCCGTCGGCGGCGAAGTCGCCGTGCATCGGCTGGTTGCGCACCAGCGCGATGTGGAACGGCGCGGCGCTGGCCGCCGCGGGCAGCACCAGGTGGGCGTGGCTGTTCAGCCCCTGGGCGTTGCCGAGCTGGGCGTCGATGGTCATCGCATCGCCGGCGAGGTTGGCCCTCACGACGCCGTCGATGCCCCGGGCGGCGGCGCCCGCGCCCTTCTCGCCGGCGCCGGTGAGCTTGGCCTCCAGCGCGCCGTTCAGGTGCTCGCCCTGGCCGGCCAGCGTCAGATTGGCGTCGAACCGGCCGGCGAAGTCCTGATCGAGCAGGCCGAGCCCGACGTCAGTGAGCGCGGCCTTTCCCTGCAGGACGTCGCCCGCCTGATGCACGTTGACGTCGGCGCGGCCGCCGCCGACGTCCGCCAGCAGCGTCAGCGTGCGCTCCTTGTCGGTGAAGCGCAGCACCGCCGGCTGCAGCGTCTTGAAGTCGACGCCGCGCAGCCGCCCGCCGCCGCTGAACGTCGCGCCGTAGAGCGGCGCCTCGCCATCCAGCTCGCCGGAGCCGTTGGCCTGCCAGCTGCCGTGCGACGTGTAGCCCGACGCAATGACTTTGTAGGGCATCGCGGCCAACGGACCGGCCGCCGTCAGGCTCGCCTTCTCCAGCAGCAGGCCGCCCTCCTTGGTGAGCGCGTCGGTGGCGGTCAGCTTCAGGCTGGCGCGCGCGCCGCCGGGCGCCTGCGTGATGGTCAGATGGCCGGCGGCGTCGCCGCGTGTCAGGAACGCGCCCGGCCCTATGGCCAGCGTCAGGTCCGCCGACGAAGGCGCGCCGCGGCGCAGCGACGCTTGCCCCGACGCATGGGCGCCGCCAGCGTTCACGTCCAGCCCGCTGAAGTCGATCCCGTCGCCGGCGAAGCGGAACGCGGTCTGGGCGCGCGCCGGGCCGTAGGGGCTGGCGGCGGCGAGCGTGAAGGCGCCGTTGGTGTCGGCGGGTCCCTTCAGGAAGGTCAGGGTGACGTGGGCGTCGGTGAGCCGCAGCTGAGGCAGGTCGACGTTCGCGAAGGCGGCGGTCAGGTCGGCGCGCGGCGCGCCGAACGAGCCGGTGACTGCGCCGCCGCCGGAGGCGGCGCCGGCGATCTCCAGCGGCCCCACGTCGAGCGGCCCCTTCGCCTGCCAGCCCACCTTCAGCGCCAGCGACCCGTCGCCGCCGACCGTGCCGGCCGCATTCGCGGCGCCGGCCGCGCCGGTGAGGTCGGCCCGCGACACCTCGAAGGCGCGCCCGTTCCAGATCGCCTGGCCCTTCAGCGCCGGCGAGCCACCCAGCAGCCGGTCGAGGTCCGCAAAGCCGGTGGCGAAACCATGGGCGCGGGCGTCGAAGGTGAAGCCCCAGGGATTGCGGCCCGACTGGCTGGCGGTCCAGCTGGTGGTCATCAGCCCCTTCGCGCCGGGATGGGCGATGGCGAAGTTCGAGAAACTGGCCTGGCCCTTGAACGAGAGGCCGCCGAAGAGGCCGGTGGCGCCGTTCCCCGCCACCTTCAGGCCAGGCCCGGTAAGGCTGACCTGCTTGATCAGCATGTGCCCGTTCGGCAGCCAGTCCACCTCGCCGGCGGCGGTCGGACGGCCGCCCAGCAGCGCCGCCAGCAGTCCAGCGCCCTGGCCGCCTGCGCCGTCGAGCGCGGACTGCACCATGATCGTGCCGCCGCCCCAGCCGAGCTTGGCCGGCCCTTCGGCGCGCGCCAGCCGGTAGCCCCAGGCGTTGGGGGCGTCGACCGCGATCCGGCCGGCGAGGAGGCCGCGGTCCAGGTGGCCGGTGAAGGTCCCTGCGAACCGGGCGCCGCCCATCGCCGGCCAGCCAATGACGCGGTTGAACTGGCGCGCCACCAGGCCAACGGCGAGGCCTTTCGGGCCGACCGTCGCGTGGCCGATGTCCGCCTCGCCGCGGGCCACGAGATCGATGTTGTCGGAATCGGCGGCGATGTTCACCGCCTCGAGCCCACTGGGCGCCTTGGCGCCGATGATCTTGAAGCGCGCCTGCGGCCCCAGCATTTGCTGGAAGCCGGTGAGCAGCCGCGAGGCCGCCAGCGTGACCGACCCGTCCGCCTCGCCGCTCTGCGGCGTCCATGCGCCCTGCGCCTCGATCGGCGTCAGCTCGCCGCTGCGGCTGGCCACCTGGAAGCGGCCCTGGCTGGTGGTGCCGACCGCGCTGGCCTCGATCAGGAACGGCTTGTCCGCCGCCAGCCCCAGCGCGCCGGCCATCGCGCCGCCCTGCGCCTCGTGCGCATCGAGCGCCAGGCGGATCGTCTTATCGCGGCCGAGGTCGAAGACGGCATCCACGCGATCGCCGGCGTGGGTGAGGCTCGCGGCGCTGACGTGGCCCGCCATGCCGCCCAGCCGCCGCAGCTCGAAGCCGCCCTCGAGGTCGTAGAGGCCGTAACGCGTCGAGAACGAGGGCAACAGCTCCAGCTGGGCGACCAGCTTGTCGACGTTCACCGAGACGGTCGCGCCGCCCCCCGGCGGCGGCGCCTTCGGCTTCGGCGCGCGCAGCACCGTGACCAGGCGCGAATCCAGCTCGCTCACGGCGAAGCGGCGGCGCAGCAGCTGGGTCCAGTCCCACCGCATGCGGACGGCTCTTGCGTCCAGCCATGCGCCGTTGTCGTCGCTGATCGTCAGTCGTCTGATGGTGAAGTCGCGCCAGACGTCGCCCTGCAGCCCCTCGACGTGCAGGCGGCCGTAACCGGCGAGGTTCAGGCCATCCAGCGTGGATTCGACGAGGCCGTGCCCGGGCGCGGTCAGGACGCCGTAGCGAACGACGATGCCGGTGAGCGCCACCAGCGCCACCAGCGCGACGATGGTGCCGGCGGCGAGGCGCCGCCCCCACCGTCGGCGTCGCGGCGGCGGGGCGGGCGCATCGGTCCCCGGCGCCGCAGCTGGTATCGCCCCTGGGTCCTTCCCTGGGTCCGTTTCGGGGCCCGTCCCGCTCAAAAACTCTGCCCGATGCTGATGTAGAACTCCGCCCAGGGATCGCCCTTGCGCCGCGTGACCGGCGTGGCGATGTCGAGGCGCAGCGGCCCGAAGCCGAGGTTGTAACGGACGCCGACGCCCGCCCCGACATCAACCTGGCTGAAGTCGGGGACGAAAGTTGGGCCGAGCGAGCCGGCGTCCACGAAGGCGACGACGCCCCACGGACCGGTCACGTGCCGGCGCACCTCGAACGAGGATTCGAACAGCGAGGCGCCGCCCACCGGCGTGCCGTCGACCAGTTGCGGGCCCACCTTCTGGTAGCCGAAGCCGCGCACCGAGCCGCCGCCGCCGGCGAAGAAGCGCCGGTCGGCCGGCACGTCGGGGATGGAGCCGCCGACGATCGAGCCCAGCTTGATGCGCGCCGCCAGTGTGGTGTTGGCGTCGGCCCCGAACGAGTAGTAGCCAGAAGCCTGGCCCTGCAGCTTCAGGTAGGGCAGCGTGCGGTCGCCAGTGACATAAGTGGGGTCGGCCTCGGCCGAGAGGCGCCAGCCCTTGGTCGGGTTCAGCGGATCGTTCGACCTGTCGAGCGAGAAGCCCGCGAGCGTCGAGAAGATCAGCAGCTTCAGGTTCTCGCCGACCGGGATGCCGTTCGGGTTGATGGCGGTCTTCTCGCGGGTGTTCACCGCGTCGATCGCCCCGCCCAGCGTGGTGAAGGTGGTGCGCGTGTAGTGGTGCTCGACCGCGACGCGCAGGCCGAGCCCGTCGTCGTTGTAGGCGTCGGTCACGTCGGCGAACACGTCGCCGCCGATCTTGAAGATCTGGTCGGGCTTGCGCCAGTTGGGCAGGGCGAGCTCGGCGTCGAGCTTCTGCTGGATCTGCGCCAGGCGCGCGGTGATGGTCAGCGTGTCGGCCCGGCCGAGCACGTTGTACGTGCTCCACTTGACGTCGCCGCCCGCGCCCTCCGAAGTCGAGTAGCCGGCGCCCACCTCGATCGTGTGCGGCGGCCGGTCGCCGAGGCTGACCACTACCGGCCGCAGCCCGCCGGCCTCGCTCTCGGCCCGCGGCGCGATGGAGACCGTCACCGAGTTGAACACCCCGGAATCGCGCAGCCGCTGCTCGAGCTTGGCCACAATGGTCGGATCGTAGACGTCACCCTTCTTCCAGGGCGCGAGAGCGCCGACCCAGTTCGGGCGGGTGCGGCTCTTGCCGACCACCTTCACCTCGCCGAGGCGGACGAGATCGCCCGACGCGAAATGGAAGGTGGGCTGGACGGTGTGGTCCCGGTGGTCGACCACGACGCGCCTGGGCCGCACCGTCGCGTCGGCGTAACCGTGGTTGCGCAGCACGGCGGTCACCCGGCCCTCGGCGGCCACCACGTCGGCCGCGCGGCCGGGCGCGCCGACCTTCAGCGCCAGCGCCGCCTCGGCAGCGGCGACCGTCTCGGCGTCGGGCGCGGTTCCGTCCCAGACAATCTGGCTGGGCGCGAGGGTCGAGCGCGGGCCGGGCGTCACCTTGACGATGGCCTCGGGCGTGTCGCCCTCGCCGACGTCGGCCTCGACCTCGTAGTCGTAGAAGCCCTCGGAGCGAAGCACCGAGATCGCCGCCTCGCTGGCCTCGCGGGCGCGGCGGCGCGCGTCGATGCGGCTTTCGGCGCGGGTCTTCGATGTGCCGACGGCGCGCTGGATCTCGGCTTTCAGGACCTTGTCGAAATCGCCCTGGATGACCGCCTTGGGCTCAGCGGCCAGGGCGACGGCGGGCGCGAGCAGGCTGATCGCCAGAGAGGCAAGGATCGCGGCCTGAGCTCGTCGCACGCACCGTCTTTCTTCCTGTCGCCTCCCCGAATCCCGTTTAGAGCGCACCGTGCAAGGTGTCACCGGGCTTGGGTGTGGGCGCAAGCGTCATCAGGCGCAGGACCGGCATGCGGCCCTGCGCCTGAACGACGTGGTACTTCAGTGGGGAGGCTTATGCGGCGACGAGGTCGACCGCCGACTCGCGGCCGGTCTTGCGGTCGCGGCGCAGCTCGAAGACCACCTTCTGGCCTTCGGCGAGCTCGCCCAGGCCGGAGCGCTCGACGGCCGAGATGTGGACGAACACGTCCTTGCCGCCGTCATCGGGCTGGATGAAGCCGTAGCCCTTCTGGGAATTGAACCACTTCACGGTTCCGGTAGCCATTAAGTTCCACCTTGTTCGGGGGTTTGGAGGATGCGCGGGCGCCGAATTGGCGGCGCGCTGGTTAGATCAAATTCTCGAAGAGGGCGGAGCCGGACCGGCGAAGGCAAGACCTTGAGCGCTGGGTTAGACAGCCGAACCAGAGGAATTCGACGCGAGGGACATAGCCGAAATCGCGCCCACTGCAAGCTGAGCGGCGCTGATTCCGCGCGGCGTTTTGCACGCGGGACATGTCGCGGGCGCCAGGAGCGGGCCGCCAGGCGCCGAGATCGGCGAGCGATACGGCAGCCAGCTCGTGCTTTTGTTGCATATTACCTCTTATGCACGTATTTGCTCGGGTACGCGTATACGTGGCAGGAGGGAATCATGAAGCGTTTCGATGCACGGCTGGCGATGGCGGTGATCTGCGCGCTGGCGCCGGCGAGCGCGGCCTTCGCGGGCTACCTGAACTTCTCGGGCAACTGGACGGCCCCCTCGACGGCGCCGATGTCGAAGGGCGCGGCGACCAGCGTGGTGGGCAAGTGCTCGACGGTGAACACCTACGCCAACATGGGCGGGGCCAACAATGGCGCGACCGTGGTGGCGGGCCCGCACACCACGCAAGGCGACCACAACCTCCACCTGACGGTGCGGCTCTACAAGAACGGCGCACACGAGAAGAGCTGCCACGTCTACGTGGGCAAGAACAACGCCTACACCAGCTGCAGCTGCGTCTATACGGACTAGGCTCGCGCCGTGCGCCCATGGCGGCGCGACGCCGCGCCGCCGCGCCTCCCTCATCGGCCTCGCCGACCAGCAGCGGCATCAGCAGCAACAACCGCAGCAGTAGGTCACGCGGCCACGAAGCCGGCGTCGGCCGCGGTCGGCAGCCAGAACAACAGGCTGGCCAGCACCTCGCCGGCCGGACGGCCGCTGGCCTGCGCGGCTGCGGCGCTCGCGCCTTGCACGTCGGCGCCGGCCTGCACGGCCCGCAGCCAGGCGAACGCCCAGGGCTCCAGCGGGTGGGCGCGGACCGCGTAGCGGCGTCTCGCCACCGCCACCAGGGTCGGGCGGGGCGGCGGCGGCGCGGGGTGGTCGCCGGCGCGGTGCGCGGCGAGCGCCTCGGAAAAGTCGAAGCCGAGCTCCAGCAGTTGCAGGGTCGCCGGCGTCCGCAGCCGCGCGCCGGGCTGCAGGATGAGGGTCGGGGCGTCGAGCGGCGGACCAGGCGGCGCGCCCTCCAGGCCCTCCGCGCGGCCGCACTCGGCGATCGCCCGCTCCAGCCGCGCCAGGTCGGCCGGCAGCGCCGCCAGCGGACCAGCCGCGCCCGGCGGCCGCGTCGCCGCCAGGTAGTCGGCGAAGCCCGCGCCCAGGTCGTAGAGCGTGGTCGAGCGTGACGGCCGCGCCCCCAGGTAGGCGCCGGCGAACAGGCCCCAGACCTCGTCGCCGATCATCGCCGCCAGCACCGGGAACTCGGCGCGCAGGCACTCGGCGAGGCGCAGCACGTAGCTCTTGGCGTAGATCGCCAGCCGCGCGCGGGGCGACAGCGCGCCAGAGCCGGCGACCACCGAGCCGGCGACCACCTCGGCGGCCAGCGGCCCTTCCGCGGGATCCTCCGGCAGGTCCCAGACGCCGGCGGTGACCCGCGCCTGCAGCCACCGCTGCAGCTCGGCGAGCGCCGGTCCGCCCTCCCCGCCAACGCCGCCATCAGGCATCGGCGAGGCTCAGCTGATGGTCGATCGGCGTCGGGATCGCGCCCGCCTCGGCCGCCGGCGCCGCGCCGGCCTGCGGCATCGCCCCCGCCCGCGCCAGCCGCGCCTTGGCGAGCTCGGCCAGCAGTTCCTCGTAGGGCGGGATGCGCGCATCCCATTCCAGCAGCGTCGAGACCCCCGCACACCTCCCTTGAGCCTGCGCATAGAGCGGCCAGACCGGCTCGGCCACCGGGTGGTCATGGGTGTCGATCAGGTGGGCGCCGCAGTCGCTGGCGCCGGCCAGGTGCATCTGCACGATCGCCTCGGGCGGCAGCGCCGCGATGTAGGCGGCCGCGTCGAAGCCGTGGTTCACCGCGCTGACGTAGACGTTGTTCACGTCCAGCAGGAGGCCGCAGCCGGTCAGCCCGGTCAGCCGCGCCAGGAACTCCCATTCCGGCATCTGGTCGGCGCGAAACTGCAGGTAACTGGAGGGGTTCTCCAGCACCAAGGGCCGCCCCAGCCAGTCCTGCACGGCCCGCACCCGATCCGCCACGTGCGCCAGGGCCGCCTCGGTCAGCGGCATAGGCAGCAGGTCGTGGGTGTTCACCCCGCCCACCCCGGTCCAGCACAGGTGGTCCGAGACCCAGACCGCCCGCACCCGCGCCGCCAGCTCTCTCAAGCTCCGCAGGTACGCCCGGTCGAGCGGGTCGGTGCTGCCGATCGAGAGCGACACCCCGTGCATCACGATCGGCCGGTGCGCCGCCACCACCTCCAGCACGTGCGCCGCATAGCCGTGATGGCCGATGAAGTTCTCGCTGATGATCTCGAACCAGCCGACGCCCCACTGATCCGGCGGCGTCGC
>Ga0134126_10010980_pt1 | contig 11414 bp, 12 predicted proteins | sample KB31752_FD_96881 | JGI IMG/M metagenome (GOLD analysis project Ga0134126, IMG submission 96881) | Terrestrial soil microbial communities with excess Nitrogen fertilizer from Kellogg Biological Station, Michigan, USA - KB3-175-2 | ecosystem: Environmental > Terrestrial > Soil > Unclassified ... | reverse complement strand
GGCCGCGGGACCTCGACGGCAAGCGCGTGGGAGTGTCGGGCCTGCCGTCCGACCCGGCCTTCCTGAAGGCGATCCTCTCGCGCGACGGTGGCGACCTGTCCACCGTCCACCAGATCACGATCGGCTTCGGCGCCGTGCCCAACATGATCGCGCGGAAGATCGTGGCCGTGCCGGCGTTCTGGAACGCGGAGGGGGTCGAGTTGCGCCAGCACGGCATTCCCGTGAAGGAGTTCCGTGTGGACGACTACGGCGCGCCGCGCTACCCGGAGGTCGTGCTGGTGACCACTCGCAAGACGCTCGAGCAGCGGCGCGACATGGTGGCCCGCACGCTCGCCGCGATCGAGCAGGGCGTGAACAAGATGGTCTCGGACAAGGCGCTGGCCACGAAGGTGATCGCCGCCGCGGCGGGCAACGCGGATCCGAAGCTGATCGCCGCCCAGGTGGACGCGCTGGCGCCGTCGGCCGTGCTCCCGCCGCTGACGCTCGACAAGAGCGTGCTCGAGCAGTGGTCCGCGTTCGACGCACGGACCGGCCTGCTGCCGCATCCGGTCGATATAGGCAGGGCATTCGATTTCTCGATTGCTAAGCTCGACAACTCGAAGGGAAGTAGTTCCTGACGGGTGACGTTCGTCAACACGGCCTCTGATCGGGCCCGGCGTCACCGGCCCTCGCGGCGGACGAAACCTTCTCCCGAATCAATGGAGAAGGAAGTTTGTCCCCCACAGCCTGGTCAATCCTCGGTGGTCTCGTGGTCGTGCTGCTCGCAGTCGACCTGGTCGTGTTCGCGCGCCACCACGCGCCGACGCTGCGCGAGTCGGCCATCTGGTCGGTCGGCTGGCTGGTGCTCGCGCTGGTGTTCGGCGCCGTGCTCTGGCTCTGGCAGGGCGGCCAGGCCGGCTCGGAATACCTCACCGGCTACCTGCTCGAGCGGTCGCTCTCGCTCGACAACGTCTTCGTGTTCGCGGTGATCCTGAGCTACTTCGCGGTGCCGCGGGAGATGCAGCCGAGCGTGCTCGGCTGGGGGATCGGGCTCGCGCTGGTCCTGCGCCTCGTGTTCATCCTGATCGGCGCCGCGCTGCTCGAGTCGTTCCAGATCACGTTCTACGTCTTCGGCCTGCTGCTCCTCTACACGGCGTACAAGCTGGCCCGCCACGACGACATCGAGATCGAGCCGGAGCGCAATCCGGTGCTCCGGCTCACGCGGCGGCTTGGGCTCACGAGCCCGCTGTTCGCGGTGTTCGTGGTCGTTGCGACGACCGATCTGATCTTCGCGGTCGACTCGATCCCGGCGATCTTCGCGGTCACCACCGATGCGTTCATCGTGTTCGCCGCCAACGCCTTCGCGATGCTGGGGCTGCGGGCGCTCTACTTCCTGCTCGTCGGGATGCGCGACCGGTTCGTGTACCTGTCGCAGGGGCTCGCGGCCGTGCTCGGGTTCATCGGGGTGAAGATGCTGCTCGTCGACGTCTGGCACGTGCCGATCTGGCTCTCGCTGGCCGTGGTCGTGCTCACGCTGGCCGCCGCCGCGGTGCTGTCGATGAGGGCGAGCGCGGGGGCGGCGGCCTGAGCGCGCCGCCCCCGGATCGCCTGCGGATCAGGTGCCCTGGTCGTCCGACACGGGCTGGTCTCCGTTGAGCTGCGCCGCCGGCGGCTGCGTCACGGTGACCGTGAACGGCTGGCTGGCCGCTCCCTGGTTCGCCGGGCCGCCCGGGATCAGCACCCGGAACACCTTCGTGCCGGGGGAGAACAGGCGGCGCGTGATCGAGTAGACCGAGCCGGTTCCGACCGTCCCCACCTGCACCGTGTGGAACCCGTTACCGCTCGGGTTCTGCCGCTGCAGGTAGATCACGTGGCCGGTCTTGTCCGGCGCCACCGTGCCGCTGAACACCACGGTCTGACCGGCGGTGACCGTCGACGGAGTCTCGGACGCCGTGAGCAGGTCCTTGACGCCCTCGTAGATCTGGGCCGACGACTTCCCGCCGCCCTTCACCTGGTAGATCGTGCTGTGGAGCGGTGTCTGCGTGAACGTGTAGTTGCCGCTCGAGTCGGCCAGGGTCTGGGCCACCTGGGTGAGCTTCTGGCCGTGCGTCATGGCGAACAGGGTCACGACCTGACCCGCGCCGCCGTTCAGAGTGCCGCTGAGGATCACCGACTGCCCGACCGTGATCGGATCGGCCGACGGGTTCAGCGTCAGGTTCGGATTCTGGGCCTGCGAGATCTGGTAGCTGAGGACGTTCGACGCGCTCGCGAGGTTGCGCCGCGTCCCCTTGACCAGCACGCGGATGTCGGCATCGCCCGGCACCCGGAAGGTGTGGGTGATCGAGAAGCCGCCGCCGGCCTTCACCCGGCTGCGGTCGATCGTGTTCCAGCCCTTGCCCTTGTCCGAGTTCTGGCGCTGGAGGAGCACCTGGTCACCCCGGGTGAACGGCGCGACCGTGCCCGTGAACGTGACCTTGTGCGCGGGTCCCGTCAGCAGGTTCGAGCCGTCGGCCGGCCCGCTCAGCGTGACGAGCGAGAACACCCGCTCGTGCACCGTGCGGCTCCGTGCGCGCAGCGACCTCACGTACCAGTTGCGGTTCGTGTTCACCACGCCCCGCTGGCGGAAGAACGCGTAGAAGCCCTGGCTGTCGGTCGTGGTCCTCTGGACCGGCGTGAACCTCGGCCTCGGGTTGATGCGGTGCCACAGCGTGACCACGCGGTGGCCGTTGTTCGGGCCCTTCAGCCTGCCGAAGATGACGAGCTGGTCGCCCGCGACCACCGGGTTGTCCGACACGGTGATCGAGATGTTGTGGCGGCCGTTCGGGCTCGAGTGCCTCTTCGCCTGAGCCGCGGCCGGCAACAGCAACAGCATGCAGATGAGCGCGCCGAATCCTGCCAGGCGCAGCCTGGAAAGCAGGTACATAGGGCAATCCCTCCCCTGGGAATTTGCGTTTGGCGACTGCGCTAACACCGGCCCGAGTTCGGCGGTGCGGTGGTGCGGAAGATTTAGGTTCGCGCGACTCGGGCCGAGACCAGAGTGCGCGCGTGCGGCTAGGCGATCAGCCCGACGCCCAGCGCGAGCAGCACGATCGCGCCGAGCGCCACGCGGTAGCCCACGAACACCGCGGTGGAGTGCGTGGTGAGGAACCTCAGCAGGAACGCGATGGTCGCGTAGCCGGATATGAACGCGAGAACGGTGGCGGTCGCCAGCGCGCCCAGGGGCGCGCCGGTGGCGGTGCGGTCGAGCAGAATCCCGCCGAACTCGAGCGTGCCGCTCAGGACCACCGCGGGGACGGAGAGCAGGAACGAATAGCGAGCAGCGGACGCGCGGTCGAGGCCGAGGAACAGCCCGGCGGTGATCGTCGCGCCCGAGCGCGATACCCCCGGCACAAGCGCGAGCGCCTGGGCGCCGCCGATCACGAGGCCGTCGCGCAGCCGCAGGCTGCCCAGGCCCCGATGGCGGCGAGCCACGCGCTCCGCCAGCAGCAGGAACAGCCCGAGCAGGATCAGCGCCGCGCCGATCAGGTGCAGGCTGCGCGCGCCCGTCTCGATCTGGTCCTTGAAGGCGAGCCCGAACAGCCCGATCGGGATCGTGCCGAGCAGGATGTACCAGCCCAGCCGCCCGTCGAGCGACCGGCGCTTCACCGGATCGCGCAGGACGGCGAGCCAGGCTTTCGCGATCCGCAGCAGGTCGCGCCTGAAGAACAGGAGCACCGCGGCCATCGTGCCGAGCTGGGTCACGGCGGTGAAGGCGGCGCCCGGGTCCTCCCAGCCCGCGAACGCGGGAATCACCCGCAGGTGCGCGGTGCTGGAGATCGGCAGGAACTCGGTAAGGCCCTGAGCGAGGCCGAGCACGATGGCCTCGAGGGCGCTCACCTACCGAGTGTCGGCGATGCCGCCGCCCGAGGTCATAGGGGAGAGACCCCATCCTCAGCCGGGGCCAGACCCCATCCCTGCGACTTCAGGCGATCGCCCCCTCCGCCTCCACCTCCGGCGAGAACGACCGCTGGGCGATCGCCGTCGGCACGATCGCGGACAGCACGACGACGGTCACGAGCAGGGAGAACTGAGTGCGGTCGATGATCCCGGCGTTCAACCCGTACAGCGAGCTGATCGTCCCGAACGTGAGACCGGTGGACATCATCAGCGTGGTGAACGCGGCGTGCTCGGGCACGTGCCGCCGCGCGAGCGGAAACACGAGCGAGAACTTCGGCACCATCTTCGCCGCGAACAGAAGGGCCAGCACACCGATGTTGGCGAACACCGCGGCAAGCGACACGTTGATCCCGCCGCGCAGGAAGAAGAACGGGGTGAGAAACGCGAACGCCACCACGCGCAGGCGCTCCTGCTCGAGCCGGTGCTCCTGGTAGTGCCGCGACATCACGAGGCCGAGGACGAACGCCGGCAGCACGGCGTGGCCCTTGGCCAGGTCGGCCACGACCATCAGCGCGAAGATGCACGCGAAGACGAGCTTGATCTCCGGCTCGATCACGCGATCGCCGTAGCGGCCGAAGAACCAGGGCGCGATCTTCGGCAGCCCGACGATCAGCGCGATCGAGCCCCCGATGTAGAGCGGGAACCACGCGTTCGGCTTGATGAAGATCGCCGACAGCGCGATCGCAGTGCACATGTCGGTGACGAAGCAGGCCGACATGACCAGCTTGCCGATCCGGGTCGAGTTGAGCCCTGTCTCGACGAGCACCGCGTACACGACCGCCAGCGACGTCGTCGATAGCGCGGTGCCCGCGATCAGCGACGCCTTGAGCGTCCAGCCGAGCAGCCAGGCGGACACCGCCCACGAGACCAGGAAGGGGCCGGCGAAGGACACCAGCCCGATGCTCACCGAGGCCCCGAAGCGCTCCTTGAAGTCGTCGGGATCGACCTCGGCGCCGGCGAGGAACGTGAGGACGATCGACGCGAACGACGCGATGAACGCGAGCCACGGCGTGTTCGGGTCGAGATGGAACAGGTTGCCGGCGACCACGCCGAGTCCGAGCTCGAGCAGGGCCACCGAGATTCCGAGCTCGACGGAAACCATGCTCGCGAGCACGACGACAGCCGAGAGGACGGCGGCCAGCTCGTTGGCGGTCATCGGACCCTCTCCCGGCCGCAGTAGGCGCGGAAATCACGCTCGAACTCGGGCCACCAGCCGGGGCCGCCCGGCCCGGAGGGCCGGTCGTCATCTCCCCAGCCATCGCCGTCCTCGCCGGACGACCGGGAATCGAGAGCGTTCGTGCAGACCACGAGGGCCACCACGCAGAGGCACATCACCGTTACGAAACCGAAGGACGCAAGCGTCGAGCAGCCATCGGCCAACTGCCCGATTGCCACCGCGTCCGCGATGAACAGCACGAAGGCCAGAACGACCGAGAACTGCAGACTGAACCGCGACACGAAAACCTCCACGACGATTGACACGACGTAGAGGCCATCAGCGGCTGGGCCGCGGTTAGAGCGAGCCTCATCGCTCGACCGGCCACTATACGCCAGGTTGTGAACGGTTAAGACGTGTGGCGCGATCGATCTGGATCGTGTTACGCCTGACATGGCGCTGGCGCCCCTCCACCAGGAGCCTCATATGCCCTCCAGATTCGCGAGCAGGATGCTTGTCGTCGGGATCGCCGCAGCGGTCGTTTGCCTGGCGCTTGCCGCATCGGCACTCGCCGACTTCCCGGACGTGAGCCAGGTCAACCCGCTCGCCGACGGAGTGGGCGGCGTCGCGCTCGCGCAATTCGGGAGCTCGTGGCACCTCCAGTTCCCGTCGGACATCTACGTGACGCCCAGTGGGGGAGCGCTGCAGATCTCCGGCTCGCGCCAGGACACGAGCGTCTACACGATGGACGCCTTCGAGGGCGGGGTGGGCTCGCCCGTGGGGGCGCTCGAGTACAGCGTCGCCTACGGCCACAACCACTGGCACTACCTGGCGCTCGATCGCTACGACCTCCTGCCGCACGACCCTTCGGTCGCCGGCGACGGCCTGGGGGACACGCTCGGCCGCGATCAGAAGTCCGGCTTCTGCCTCGAGAACTCGACCGGCGGCAACGGCTTCAACCTCTCCCAGTGCCAGTTCAAGAACCCGAGCGCGCTGTCGCTCGCCGGCACGAACTCCGAGGAGATCAAGCCGGGCGAGCACGACCTGTACGAGCCCGACGTCGACGGCCAGTACATCGACGTGACCGGCCTCCTGCCGGCCAACGGCGCGCCGCCGGTCTTTCGGGAGCTGGTCGAGTGGGTGAACGCCGACTGCCGCCTGGCCGAGCCCGCGAACAGCACCGGCAACAACACCTGGTCCACCGTCCTGAAGCTCTGGACCGATGACAGCGGACCGCACGTGGCGACCACCGACGACCCCACCTACTGGAGCCAGTGGTTCGCGAACCACCCGGCCCAGCAGTGCCTGCCGAAGGACACCGTGCGGCCACAGATCAGCGGTGCCGCCCAGACCGGCAGCGTGGTGTCGGGCGCGCCCGGATCCTGGCTCATCCGCATGGCCACCGGCTTCTCGTCGCCGTTCCTCTACCAGTGGCGGCGCTGCAACGCGTCGGGCTGGGACTGTGACGACACCGCCGCGGGCGACGGGAACATCCCAGGCGCCACCTCCGCGAATTACGTCCCGACTTCCGCGGACATCGGCCACACATTGCGGGTGCGCGTGACCGGCCAGTTCCCCGGCACCACCGAGCAGCAGACGCCCGAGGACTCGCCGGCGACGTCCGTCGTGGTCGTGGGACCGCCGCCGTCGCCCGTGCCGGCACCGGCGCCATCCGTCACGCCGGGCTCATCGCATCCCGCGACGATCCCCGGTCTGACCGCCGCGTTGCTGGCAACCAGGCACCTGAGCGTCCACACCCTCCTGCGGCATGGGCTGCACGCGCGCGCGCACTGCTCGCAGTCCTGCCGGGTGCAGTTGAACCTGCTGGGTCCGGGCGCGATCACCGTGGCGAAGGGCACCGGCCTGCTGCACGGGGCCGGCAGCCGCACCTTCACCGTCCGGCTGAGCCGGCGGATGAAGCGCGTGGTGAGCCACTACCACGGCGGCGTCACGCTGATGCTCTGGCTCCACGTGCGGACGAGGGACAACCAGCAGCAGACGCTGTCGCACGTGATTCACCTGAGTAACGGCTGATCGCGCTGAACATCGGGGCAGTGATCCTGGTTGTCCTGCACCCGGCGCTGCCGGCGTTGCTGGTGGCGGCGGTCGGTTTCTGCCTGAGCGCACTGCGTGGCCATCAGCTGGTGCAGCGCGCACCCGCGCTGCGGGCGCTGCCCAGCGGGCGGCGGTGACCACGGAAGCCGCACCGGCGCCCACCACAACCGCGGCAGAGCCCGAGCCGACCGTGAAGACCGTCGTCGTGCGCGACGCGAAGCCCATCGGCGGGAGTGCAGTCGATCACCGTCAAGCAGGGCGACAGCCTGCGCTTCGCCGTGCAGTCCGACGTCGCCGACGGCATCCACGTGCACGGCTACGACATCGAGAAGCCGGTCGGGGCCGGCGGCTTGGTGACCTTCGCCTTCCCGGCAAAGATCGGTGGCGTCTTCGAGGTCGAGCTCGAGGATCGCGGCGTGCAGATCGCGTCGCTGAAGGTGGAGCCGTGAGCGGTAGCTAACCTCGCTATATGGCGTACATCGCGGGAGACGCGCGGCAGGAGATGCTCGACACGCTCGCCACGGCGATCGACGACATCGCCGTGGCCCTCGCCGCGCTCGGCGGCGCCTATGAGTTGCTCACCGAGCGCCCCGCCGACCGGCTCGAGGAGGAGCTGTTCGGCCCGGTTCAGAGCGCGTATGGGCGCGCCCGGCGGACCCACAGCGGGTTCGCCCAGCGGCACGGCCTGCCGGGACGGACGTTCAATCCCGCGCCGGAGGGATTGCCGTCGACCGGCGTCCACGGCTTCATCGACAACGCCGTCGCCGCCGTCGAGGAGGCCGACGCCGAGCTCGCCGACCTGCAGGACTCGATGATGCCGGTCGAGGTGGGGGATGCCGAGCTCCGCGCGGGGCTCGCCGAGGTGCGCGAACTGCTCGGCGCCGTTCCCGGCAGGGCGCGCGAGTTCACCCGCACGCTCGGCCGCTAGGCGCTCTGCGTAGGAATACGCGCTCGAAGGCTCCCGCGACTACGTGATGCCACCCGGGTCCTGACCGCCGGCAGGTTTTCCGGCGCTTGGAAATGCGCCGGGGTCGTGAGAGCATCGCGTCGTGCTCTCGCTGAAGTCGCGGCTGCGCGAATCGGCGCTCTTGCGTGGGCTGCGCCTGAGGTTGCGCGACCAGATCCGGTCGCAGCCGCCGCGTTGGGAGGCGACCCGGGACGACCTGGCCTTCCGTTACCTCAGCGGGGACGGAATCGAGATCGGCGCCCTCTACCGCCCGCAGCGCGTGCCGCCGGGGGCGAGCGTCACCTACGTGGATCACGCGGCTGCCGACGAGCTCCGCCGGATCTACTCCGAACACGACTGGATCCAGCCGCCTGACGTAATCGACGACGCTGAGCGCCTCACCACCTTCGGCGACGACTCGCTCGACTTCGTCATGGCCAATCACGTGCTCGAGCACGTGGAGGACCCGGTTGGCGCGCTGTCCAGCTTCCTCCGCGTCCTACGGCCCGGCGGCGTGCTGTTCCTCACGTTGCCGGACGCCCGCCGGTCGTTCGACGGGCCGCGCGAGAGGACGACGGTCGAACACGTCCTGCGTGACCACCGCGAGGGAGCCCAGGTCTCGCGATCGGACCACTACCTGGAGTACGCGCTGCTCGTGGAGGGCGCGACCGGCGACGACCTGGTCCGGCGGAGCGCCGAGCTGGAGGCCCAGCGATTCCGCATCCACTTCCACGTCTGGGAGCCCGACACGTTCCTCGAGCTGCTGCTTGCGCTGGAGCTTGCGGTCGACGTCGAGGCCGTGCAGTCGACCGAGATCGAGTTCGCGGTCGTCCTGCGGAAGAACCCGGAGAAGGCTCGATTTCAGGGCGAAGGCGCCGGCTTCGGCCAGAGCGTGCACTCCATCGACGTCCACACGGGCACGAACCCGAGCCGGGCGTAGAGCTCCTTCGGGCGATCCTCGTCGTCGGCCGTGATCCAGAGGTCGTCGGCGTCGCGCGCGGCCTCGATGGCGGCTCGCGTCATCGCCGTCCCCACGCCGCGGCCGCGGTGCTCTGGGTGTACGAACACCTGGGTGATCTCGGCGCCGCCGGCGGCGCGCTCCAGCTGGGCGAACGCGATCGGCACGCCGTCCGCGCGGACGGCGTAGACGCGGGCGTCGCGGCGCAGCGACACCTCGCGCGAGTAGCGGTGGTAGTCGCCCGGATCCTGGTCCGGGAAGTCCTCGCGGTGCCACGCGATGCGCAGATCGTCGACCTCGTCGTAGGACACCTCCTCCACTTCGAGGGCCCGCTCGTGCGGTGGCGGCGCCTTCTCGTGGCGCATCCAGACGAGGCGCACCGACCTCCAGCCCCTCGCCTCGAGGGCGGGCCGGAAGCGATCGGCCACGTCGATCGACTCGAAGTCCAGCCGCCGGTGGGCCAGGCCGGCCAGCCCCTGGTCGGCCACCGCCACCAGCTCGTCCACGCCCATGCCCGGGCCGGGGTCACGCTCCACTCGCACCAGGTTGAACTCGTAGTAGCTCGGATAGCGGCTGGCGCGCACCACCGTGCCGTGCTCCCACGGCTCGATCAGGTCGCAGATGGCGTCGTGGGCACCATGGCGCCATGCGCGAGCGCGAGCGATCACGCGTAGAGGGTAGGCGCCGTTGACCGCACCTCCACGGTCAGTGGACTCGTCGGCGCTCAGGTGAGGGACGCCCCGATGAAGGCGAGCGTCTGGGACTCGAGCCGCGTCTTCTCGCGATCTGGAAGGGAGCGCAGTGGCCCGCGGAGGAGCACGGCGAGTCCGTGGACGGTGGCCCACGTCGGATATTCGATGTTGTGCCGGCGCCGTGGGTCAAGGAGTCCCGCCTGCACGAGGCCGTCGAGAGCGGTCTGGAGGAGTTCCAAGGGTTGTGGCTCATCGTCTGCGCCGGTGGTCGGGTGGTCCGCTGCCGCGAAGGCGGTGTCGAAGAGGCCGGGCTGTGTACGGGCGAACTCGAGATACGCCTGGCCTACCGCCCGCAGCCGGAGCCGCGCGCCCGTCGGCGTGTGCGCTCCCGCGCGGACCCGGCTCATCCCATCGGCCATGCGCTGAGCGAGCTCCCTGACCGCCTCGTCGCGGACCCCCGCAAGGAGCGCGTCGCGGTCGGAGAAATGCCGGTAGGCGGCATTGGGGACGACCCCGACCATGCGGGTGACCTCGCGCAGCACAACCGCGTCCGGACCGCCCGATCGGGCCAGCTCGACCCCGGCCTCGATGAGCGCGGAGCGCACAGCGCCGCGTGCGCGCGGTCCCCGCCGCCTGGGCCTATTGCTCGCCTGCGTGTGACGCACCTCACGAAAGCTTAGTGGACAGCGTCCACATCGGCGCTAGTGTGGACAGCGTCCACAAACTTTGAAACCGAGGTGACATGAGCACGCAATCCACCAACCGCTACCCGCAGCGCCAGGCGAACGAGTTCGAGGCGACCCGGCCCGACCGGCCCGACCCGGGCAACATCGAGACGGCGGTCGCGCGCAATCGCCTCTTCGCGGCCGCCGGCGGCCACGAGGGAGCCGTCGTCTTCCCCAACCTGAGCCTGTTCGTGATCACCTGCCTCGATCCCCGAGTCGACCCCGCGCACTTTCTCGGCCTCCAAGTCAGTGACGCGATGGTGGTTCGCAACGTCGGCGGGCGGGTCACGCCCGAGGTGATCAACGACGTCGCATTCATCAGCCAGATTGCCGAGACCGTGTTGCCCGACGGCCCCTTGTTCGAGGTCGCGGTGATCCACCACACCCAGTGCGGCGCCGGCGCATTCGCCGACGACGCCTTCCGCCACCGCTACGCCCAGCGGATCGGCGTCGAGGACTCGGGGCTCCGCGAACGTGCCGTTGTCGACCCGGCGAGCACTGTCACAAGCGACGTCGGGCGCTTACGGTCCGCGTCCGCGATCTCCCATCGCGTGACCGTTTCCGGGCACGTCTACGACGTCGTCACGGGCCTGGTTCGAACCATCCTCCCCGCAAGTTCCCAGGCCGCCAACGTTCAGACACCATGACACCGCGGTCGCACCCTTATGCGACTCAGCAATTCGGTCTAGCGCGCCCGGCAGGATTCGAACCTGCGACTTCTGCCTCCGGAGTTGCTCTGAAACGGCCCGGATTCCGCTCTAGAAAGCGGAATCCGGGTCGGGTGCGTTTAGCGCAATTTGCGACCTTTTTGGCCCATTCTGGTCGCAATTCGGTCGCAAATCCTGGCGATCAGCGCGACAGAGCCGTCGACTAACCCCAGACGTTCCCGACCCTTATGCACATGGCCACGAAAACCCCGCTGCTTACGGAACTCGGTAGAGAGTACGGCTGGCCAGCTGCAGTGGAG
>Ga0134126_10010979_pt1 | contig 11415 bp, 9 predicted proteins | sample KB31752_FD_96881 | JGI IMG/M metagenome (GOLD analysis project Ga0134126, IMG submission 96881) | Terrestrial soil microbial communities with excess Nitrogen fertilizer from Kellogg Biological Station, Michigan, USA - KB3-175-2 | ecosystem: Environmental > Terrestrial > Soil > Unclassified ... | reverse complement strand
GACATCAGCGCGCGGCCCATCGCGACCATCTGCTGCTCGCCGCCCGACAACGTGCCCGCGAGCTGCTGGCGCCGCTCCAGCAGCCGCGGGAACAGCTCGTGCACGCGGTCGAAGTCCTCGGCCAGCGACTTGCCGCGGCGCAGCACCGCGCCGAGCTCCAGGTTCTCCCTGACGGTCAGCTGGCCGAACAGCCGCCGGTTCTCGGGCACGATCGCGATGCCGCGGGCGATCCGCTGCGGAACCGTCCAGCCGGTCACGTCATCGCCACCCAGCCGGACCCGGCCCGAGCGCGGCCGCACCAGCCCCAGGATCGTCTTGAGCGTGGTCGACTTGCCTGACGCGTTCCCGCCGAGCAGGCAGACCAGCTCACCCTCGCCGACGCGCAGCGAGATCCCCTCCAGGATCCGCATCTGCCCGTAGTAGGTGGTGACATCCTCCAGACTAAGCAGGTCGTCGGTCATTCCGCCTCCGCCAGCGACTCGGGGTCGCGGCCCAGGTAGGCCTCGACGACGGCCGGGTGGCCGGCCACCTGGTCGAAGCCGCCCTCGGCGATCTTGACGCCGTGGTCGAGCGCGACGACCCGGTCCGAGCACCCGGCGACCACGTGCATGTCGTGCTCGATGACCAGGATGGCCAGGCCGAGCTCGTCGCGCAGCCGCCCGATCAGCTCGGTGACCTCGTGTGTCTCGGTCGGGTTCATCCCGGCGGCCGGCTCGTCGAGCAGCAGCAGCCGGGGCCGGGTAGCCAGCGCGCGGGCGATCTCCAGCCGCCGCCGGTTGGCATACGACAGTGAGTACGCGGGCTGGTCCCAGCGGTACCCGGCCAGCCGCTGGCCGAAGAACGACAGCACCTCGACCGCCAGCGCCCGCACCTCGCGCTCCTCGCGCCGCGCCCGCGGCAGCCGCAGCACCGACTCCACTGGCGTCGCCCTGGTGCCGCCGTAGGTCGCGGCCATCACGTTCTCCAGCACCGACATGTTCGGGAACAGCCGCAGGCTCTGAAAGGTCCGCGCGATGCCCAGCCGGGCGATCACGTGCTGCGCCCGGCCGCAGATCGACTGCCCGGCGAAGACAATGTCACCGTCGTCGGGGCGGTACACCCCGGTGATCAGGTTGAAGACGGTCGTCTTGCCCGCCCCGTTGGGCCCGATCACGCTGACGACCTCCCGGTCGCCGACATGAAACTCCAGCTCGGACACGGCGCGCAGGCCGCCGAACGACAGCGAGAGCCGGTCAAGAGCGAGGATGGGCACGCGCTCCTGTTCAGGCTCCTCCGACGACTCCGGCTGAGCCTCGGGCTGAGTCTCGGGCGAGGGCTCGGCGCTCACGTGATCACCTCGACCCGGCGGGATCCGAGCAGCCCCTGCGGCCGCGAGTTCATCATGACGATGAGGATCGCCCCGATCAGGATCTGCCGGGTGATCGAGGGCTCGGCGGCCAGCCGGGCCTCCCAGACGCAGGCGGCCAGGTAGATCGTCGGCACCAGCAGGGCCGTGCGCCACCGGCCGTGCAGCTGCACCAGCGCGATCAGCAGGCACACCACCAGCACGAACCCGACGTTGCCTGCCGTCTGCGCGCTGGCGGGCACGATGATCCAGTCGCGGAGCGCGCTGCCGATCCAGCCGCCGGACTGCGGCCCGCCGGCCACGGCGCTGGCCGAGATGGCCCCGGCGATCGCGTGCGCGGCGAAGCCCAGCGCGATCGTCGCCGCCAGCAGCGCGCCGAGCTTGCGCCACGGCCGGACCTTGACCACCAGCGACACCAGGATGAGGCCGTAGAAGATGTAGCCCGCCTCGGTCGGGCTGCGCAGCAGCCCGTCCAGGATGACGACGACGGTGAGTCCGCCCACCACCGCGCCGGCGATGCTGCCGGCCCCGCCGAGGATCAGCCCGGCGTAGATCAGGATCAGGTAGGCGGTGTTGAAGTCCGGCGGGAACACGCTGATCTGCTGGGCCGCGAATACCGACCCGGCCAGGGCCGCGATCATGGCGCCAAGGGCGAACGCCATCAGCTTGACCCGGTTGACCGGGATCGTCATCGACGCGGCCGCGAGCGGGTCGTCGCGGACGGCGCGCCAGGCCCGCCCGGTGCGCGAGCGATCGAGCAGGTGCAGCCCGGCCATCGTCACCACCAGCAGGACCAGCAGCAGGTAGTAGTAGTCCCGGTTGGTGGTGAGCTGCAAGCCCTCGGTACCGATGAACTTGATGCCGATGCGGATCGGGTCGATGCCGACGATGCCGTTGGGGCCGCCCAGCGTGTGCGGCGCGACGTTGTTGGTGAACTCCACGAACGCCTCGCCGAAGAACAGCGTGACGATGGCCAGGTAGTCACCGATCAGCCGGCGCGACGGCAGGCCGACGAGCAGCCCCAGGATCGCCGCGCCGATGATCACCGCTGGCAGCGACAGGTAGGCGGGCAGGTGGATGCCGCTCGATCCGATCTGGCCCGAGGACAGCAGCGCGAACCCGTAGGCGCCGAAGCCGAAAAACGCCACGTAGCCCAGGTCGAGCAGGCCAGCCCAGCCGACCGTGACGTTCAGCCCGACGGCCAGCAGCGCCAGCAGCAGCGCGTTGATGCCCACTTGGAGCTGGAAGCCGCCCAGGCCGAACAGGGGCAGCAGGGCCGCGACCGCCGCGGCGGTACCGAGCCGCGGCCACCAGCCGACCCGGTCGCCCAGCCGCTGGGCGTCGCCGCGCCAGCCGGGCAGGTACTCGCGGCGCTGGGCCTGCCTGGCCACCCACTCGTCGGCACCGACCCGGGGCCCGGAGGCCGGGGGTTCGGGGGCTGCCGGTCCGGGCGCGGGGGCGCCCGCCGGAAGGGGCTCGGGTTCGTGGCTCACGGGCGCCTCATACCTTCGCCAGCTGCACGCGGCCGAGCAGGCCGCTGGGCCGGGCCAGCATCACGACGATCAGGATCCCGAACACGATGAGGTTGGTGAACGTCGAGGAGACGTAGCCGGTGATCATGGACTCGGCGATCCCGATCAGCAGGCCGCCCAGCATCGCGCCGGGGATCGACCCGATCCCGCCGACGACCGCCGCGGTGAACGCCTTCAGCCCTACGAGGAAGCCGATCGTGTTGGCCACCTGGTTGAACATGAGCCCGGCCATCACGCCCGCGACGCCAGCCAGCGCCGAGCCGATGAAGAACGTCGCCGCGATCGTCATGTTGACGTTGATGCCGAGCATCTCGGCCGCCTCCCGGTCGGAGGCCACCGCCCGCATCTGCCGGCCGAGCCCGGTCCGGCTGACCAGCAGCCGCAGCCCGATCATCAGCACGGCGCCGCTGACCAGCACCAGGATCTGCACCGTGTCGATGGTGATCGGGCCGATGGTGATCCCGCTGGACAGCGAGATGAAGTCCGGCGTGTTGTAGACCCTGGTCTGCCCGCCGAACAGCAGCAGGACCGAGTTCTCCAGGAAGAACGAGATGCCGATGGCGGTGATCAGCGGCGCGATCCGCGGCGCGTCCCGCAGCGGCCGGTAGGCGAACCGCTCAATGGCCACGCCCAGGCCGCCGACCAGTCCCCCGGCCAGCACGAACATGATGATCAGCAGGAGCGGCACCGGGATGCCGAGCGCGCTCGGCCCGCCGAACCACTGGATCAAGAAGTAGCCGACAAACGCCCCGACCATGTACAGGTCGCCGTGCGCGAAGTTGAGCAGCTTCAGCACCCCGTACACCATCGAGAAGCCGAGCGCCACCAGCGAGTACAGGGCGCCGGTGGTTACCCCGTTCACCAGTTCCTGGAAGAAGAAGGCCATGCGTGCGAGATCCCGCCGCCGTGGCCGCGGCGCGCACCGGCTGGGAGCCGGCGCGCGCCGCGGCGCTTGTAGAGGAGTCAGTCAGCCGATCATCAACCAGGGATCAGCTGGTACTTGCCGGACGAACTGATCTTGAAGAGGAAGAACTTGCCGTTGACGAGGTCACCGTGCGAGTTGAACTGGATCGGCTGGCCGAGGATCGAGGAAGACTCGTTCGTCTTCTTGATCGCCGCCAGGACGTTGCTGCGGCTGGGGGTCTGGCCGGCCTTGCACACCGAGGCGATCGCCTCATCGATCACGTGCGTCGCGGCGAACACCGGCGGCCCGAACGTTCCGAACGACCCGTACTTGGCCTTCGCGGCCGCGGCGATGGAGGCGTCGGCCGGGATCGCGGTGATGTCGGGGCCGAAGGACGAGACGTAGGAGCCGCTGATGGTGAACGTGCCCGGCGAGAACAGGCCGTCGGTGCCGAAGATCACCGTCTTCTTGTGCTGCTGGGCCAGGTCGCGGCCGAACTGCTGGGCGTTCGCGGCCACCTGCCAGGGCAGCACGACCACCGAGGTGCTGGGCGTGACCTTGCTGACCAGGGAGGAGAAGTCGACGTTCGTCTGCGGGACCGACTCGTGGTCGACCTTGATCCCGGCCGCCTTGAACACCGGCGTCATCGCGGCGACCAGGCCGGTGGAGTAGGCCTCCTGGTCATCGACGATCATCAGCGACTTGGGGTGCAGGGTTTTCACGATGTAGTTGGCGTCCTGCGGGCCCTGGACGCTGTCCTTGGACACGACGCGGAAGAACGTCGGGTACTTGCCGGTGGTCAGCGCCGCCGCCGTCGCCGATCCGGTGATGAACGGCATCCCGGCGCGGGCGAACAGCGGACCGACGGCCTCGACCTCCTGGCTGCCGGCCGGGCCGACCACAGCCACCATGTTCGAGTTCGAGGTGAACTGCTGGGTCACGGTGGTGGCCTGCGAGGGCTGGAGCTGGGTGTCCCCCTGCTTCAGCGTGATCTTTGTCTTGTTCGCCTTGTTGTCCATCGACAGGGCCAGATTGGCGAAGTGCAGCTGCTCCGTGCCCAGCACCGCGACCGGCCCGGTGATCGGGCCCTCGAAGCCGATCGTGGCGACGCACGACTTGGCCGCGGTCCCCCCGCCAGAGCCGCTGGTGCCGCCCCCGCTACTGCTACTGCCGCAGCCCGCCACCGCGAGCGCCCCGAGCGCGGCGGCAGCGGTAATCACGCGACCCTTCATCTGTGTCTCCGTTTCGCCTAGGGCGCCATGCAGTGAAAGTCAGCGGAGATGCCGCCCAGGGTGCGGTAGAGACGTGCAGAAGCCGACTCGGCAGCAGCCCTAGCGTGCCCCTCCCAGCCGCCGAATTAATGCGCCAAGCAAACCATTGCCGGCACTCTATTGCAAGAGGTGTATTTCTGGGACAGTTGTGATCACAATCGTTATCGAACCAGGTAGGAGACTTATGCGGATGGAGAGTTGCCGATGACGGAGACGCTTGCCACGGGTCTGGACATCGAGGCCGTCCGGGCCCGTTTCTCAGCGCTTCAGCGGGGGTTCGCGTTCCTCGATGCTCCGGGCGGCTCGCAAGTGCCCGACGAGGTCGGCGACGCGATCGCCCGCGCGCTGCGGGAGGCGAGCGCCAACCTCGGCGCGGTCTACGCCACCAGCCACCGCGTCGCCGAGATCCTCACCGGCGCCGAGGCCAGGGCGGCCAGGTTCCTCGGCTGCGATCCGCACGAGGTGATCTTCGGGCCGAACATGACCTCGCTGGACTTCACCCTGTCCCGCACCGCCGGGCGGGACTTCGCGCCTGGTGACGAGATCCTGGTGTCCTCGCTCGACCACGACGGCGGCGTGGCACCGTGGCTCGAGCTGGCCCGCGACCGCGACCTGGTCGTCCGGCACATCGAGCTGAACGAGGACACCACGCTGGACTTCGCCGACCTGGAGGCCAAGCTCGGCCCGCGCACCCGCGTGGTGGCCTTCGCCTGGGCGTCCAACGCGGTCGGCACGATCGTCGACGCCCGCCGCGTGTGCGAGCTCGCGCACCAGGCCGGCGCGCTGGCGTGGATCGACGCCGTCCACTACGCCGCGCACGAGCCCATCAATGTCCGCGAGGTCGGCGCCGACGTGCTGATCTGCTCGCCCTACAAGTTCTGCGGCCCGCACCTGGGCATGGCCTACGGGCAGGCCGAGGTGATCGAGCGCTGGCGGCCCTACAAGGCCCGCCCAGCGCCGGGCAGCCCGCTGGGGCGGCGGTTCGAGACCGGCACCCAGCCCTATGAGCTGCTCGCGGGGTTCAGCGCGGCCATCGACTACCTGGACTCCATCGGCGGCTTCGCCGCGATCGCGCCCTACGAGCGGGCGCTCGGCGAGCGATTCCTGAGCAGCATCCCCGACGAGGTCACCGTGTACGGGCTGCCCGGCATGGCCGGCCGGGTGCCGACGTTCCTGGTCAACGTGGACGGCGTGGCCGCGGCCGACGTGGCCGAGCGGCTGGCCGCCGCCGACATCGGGGTGTGGGCGCACGACTCGTGGTACTCGCTCGACCTGTACCGGCGGCTGGGGTACGAGGACAAGTCGGTGCGGATCGGCTTCATCCACTACAACACGGAAGACGAGGTCGACCGGCTCGTGCAGGCGCTGTCCGACGCCCGTCGGTCGTAGTCAGGCACCGCGCGCGGGCGCCGCCGGCCGCCCGGCGGCTAGCCGGCCAGGATCTCGGCCACCTTGGCCAGGTTGATGTTGCCGCCTGACACTACGCACACGATCTTGCCGGTCCCGGCCCGGCCGCTCAGCGCGGCGGCCGGGGCCAGCGCCCCCGCGCCCTCGGCGATGACCCGGACCCGCTCGGCCAGTATGCGCAGCGCGGCCGCGACCTCGTCGACCGGAATCGCCAGGGCCTCGTCGACCAGCGGCGAGACCAGCGGCCACATGCTGTCCAGGACCCGGCGGCTGCCCGAGCCGTCCACGAACGAGGCGGTGTAGTCGACGTCGACGGGCCGCCCGGCCGGCAGCGCGGCGGCCAGCGCCGCGGCGGTGGCCGGCTCGGCCGTGATGATCCTGGTCTGCGGCCGCAGCGCGCGCAGCGCGCTGGCGACGCCGACGGTCAGCCCGCCGCCGCCGTAGGGGATCACGACGGCGTCGGGGTCGGGCAGGTCCTCCAGGATCTCCAGGCCGATGGTCCCGTTGCCGGCCATCACGCCGGGATCCTGGACGGGATGCACGAACATGCCGTCGACGCCGTCGACGCGGCTGGTGACGATGATGTTCCACCAGTCGTCGTAGGGCACCTTCCGCACCTGGCCGCCCAGTCGGCTGATGGCCGCGAGCTTGGCCTCGGGCGCGTGATCGGGTACCACGATCGTGGCCGGGACACCCAGCTCGCGGGCCGCCCAGGCGACGCCCTGGGCCATGTTCCCCGCGCTCGCGGTGACCAGGCCACGGGCCCAGGCCTCCTTGGGCGCGGCCATGATCGCATTGGTCGCGCCGCGGATCTTGAACGAGTTGATGGGCTGGAGGTTCTCCAGCTTGAGGTAGATCTGCGCGGGAACGTCGTCGACGTGCAGCCGCACCAGCGGAGTGCGGACGGCGGCGCCGGCGGCCGCGATACGGTCCCGCGCGGCCTCGATCTCAGCCAGCTCAATCACAGCTCGATCTCCGTTCCCAGACCCTGCTCGGCTGCGGCCGCCACCGCGATCTGGGCCGCGGCCAGGTCCTCCACGGCCAGGCCCAGCGAGCGGAAGACGGTGAGCTCGGCGTCGTCGCCGCGCCCGGCGGCGGTGCCCGCGAGCACCTCGCCCAGCTCGCCCCGGACGTGCTCCTCGCCGGAGATCAGACCCTCCGCGATCGCCAGCTGGAACTCGCCGGCCTCGTTGCGCAGCGACTCGCGGCTGTCGCAGAACAGGGCGCTCGCCGCCACGGTGGCGGTGTCCAGCTCGCGCGAGCTGGGGCTGCTGGCACCGACCGCGTTGACGTGGGCGCCCGCAGCCAGCCAGTCCCGGCGCAGCACCGGCTCGCGGGAACTGGTGGCGGTCACCACGACGTCGGCGCCGGCCAGCGCCTCCTGCGCGCTGGCGGCGACGGTGACCGCGCCGGCCCAACCACCCCCACCACCCGCACCAACCCCACCACCCGCATCACCCCCACCGACCTCACCAGCAGCCCTGGCCCCAATAACCCCACCAGCCATGCCGGCCGCACCGACCCCACCAGCAGCACTGGCCCTAATAACCCCACCAGCCACACCGGCCACACCGGCCTCGTCGGCCAGCTTGCGGGCGTGCGCCGCCGTCGGCGAGTAGATGCGCACCTGCTCCCAGGCGCGGACCGGGGCGAGCGCCTCCAGGTGCGCCCGCGCCTGGGTGCCGGCACCCAGGATGGCCAGCACCCGCGCGTCGCGCCGGGCCAGGGCCTGCGTGGCGACGGCGGTCACCGCCGCGGTGCGGCGCTCGGTGATCGCCGAGGCGTCGAGGATCGCGGTCGGCTGGCCGGTCTGACCGTCGAACAGCGTGACGATCCCCTGATGCGCGTCCAGCCCGCGGGCCGGGTTGCCCGGCATGATGCACACGGCCTTGAGGCCGAACGCCGCGGCGGCGCCGTCGTGCGCCCCGCGCCAGCCGGGCATCAGCCCCATGAACCCGCCCGCGTCCGGCGGGATCATCACCGACCGCAGCGGCAGGTAGGCCTCGCCGTGCGCCCGCGCGGCGAGCACCTCGGCCATGGCCTCGGCGCAGGCGGCGACCGGCAGCGCGGCCAGCACATCACGATGACTCAGGACCAGGACTCGCATCAGCCAAGCACTTCCTCGATTGCCGCTCGCTCCTCGCCGGACAGCGGGTGCCCCAGTGCCTCGGCGACAGGCGCCAGGTGCTCAGGCCCGCCCGGGCCGATGACGACCTGGGTCACCCGGTCGTCGGCCAGCAGCCAGGCCAGCGCCAGCCCGGCCAGGGATGTGCCCCGGCTGGCCGCGATCGCGGCCAGCCCCTCGATGGTGTCAAAGGTCGAGTCGGCCACCAGCCGCCGGTACGGCTCGGGTCGCTGGGTCATCCGCGAGCCGGCCGGATACGCCTCGTCGCGCCGGTACTTGCCCGTCAGCCAGCCCCCGGCCAGCGGGCCGAACGCCAGGTAGGCGACGTGCTGCTCGGCGCACAGCGGCAGCAGCTCCGGCTCGTCCTGGCGGTCAAGCAGCGAGCGGGAGTTCTGGACCGCCCGCGGCGCACCGGCCTCCAGGGCGACGGCGAGCTGCGCGGCGTCGAAGTTGCTGACCCCGTAGGCCCCGATCAGGCCGGCCGCCTGAGCGTCGTCGAAGGCGCCCAGCGACTCACGCAGCGGCACGTCGTGGTCGAACTCATGGGCCAGGTACAGCTCTACCGCGTCGACTCCGAGCCGGTCCAGGCTCGTCCGCAGCTGGCGGGCGATCCGCTCTGGCCGCAGGCCATGGTCGGCGCCGTCCCGCATCGGGTTGTAGGTCTTGGTGGTCAGCCGCGGCCGGACCCCGCGGCTGCGGATCCACTGGCCGATCGCCTGCTCGCTGCGGCCGCCGCCGTAGGCGTCGGCGGTGTCGAAATAGGTGATGCCCGCCTGCCAGGCGGCGTCCATCAGCTCGAATGCCTGATCCTGGCTCAGCCCTTGGCCGAAGAAGGCGGGCGACGAGCCCACACCGCCAAAGTTGCCGCAGCCAAGCGCGACCCGCGGCAACTCCAGGGTGATCATCGGCGCCATTCAATCAAACGCGGGCTGAGCCGGGCAATGCCCGCGCTGGCGGCCGGTGTGACGGTCAGCGATAGCCGGTCAGCGACGGTCGGCCAGCCATGGCCGTCAGCGCCAGTGGTCGAGCGGTACCGGGCCGCGGGACTCGACGGTCCGGATGACGAAGGTGCTGCGTGCCTCGACCACGCCGGGAACGGCCAGTACCTGGTCCAGCAGCAGTCGCTCGTAGCCGGCCAGGTCGGGCACGGCGACCTCGACCATGAAGTCGTCGGTGCCGGAGGTCAGGTAGCAGGCCACCACCGCGGGGATGGCGGTGAGGGCCTGCTCGATGCTGGCGGACATCTCCCGCGAGTGCCCCTCGACGCGCAGCCCGATGAAGGCGGTCAGGCCCAACCCGGCCTTGGTCCGGTCCACCTCGGCCCGGTAGCCGGCGATGATGCCGCTGGCCTCCAGGGTCTTGACCCGGCGCAGGCAGGCCGACGGCGAGAGCGAGACGGCGTCGGCCAGGTCGATGTTGGCGATCCGGCCGTCGCGCTGGAGCCGGGCGACGATGGCACGATCGAGACGGTCGTGTTTCTGATCTGGCATATCATTGATCGTAACGCGGGTTTCTTCGCATGATGTTGTTGAGCTTGGCCTGCTCGGCGCAACATTTGCCATCGCGTGCGAGGCCGTTTCGGCCAGGCTGAAGGCATGTCGGTACAGCAGGCAACACAACCCGCGCGAGTGGTCTCAGCCCCGCGGCCGGCTCTCGGCTCGGCGCCTAGCTCGGTCTCTGGCTCGGCGCCTAGCTCGGTCTCTGGCTCGGCGCCTAGCTCGGTCTCTGGCTCGGCGCCTAGCTCGGTGTCGGGCTCGGTGTCGGGCTCACTGTCGGTCCCGCGCGGGGCCGCCCTTTATATCGGCGCACTGCTCGGCCCTGGGCTGCTCCTGCTGCCCGGCCTGGCCGCGGCCCAGGCCGGCCCGGCCTCGGTGCTGGCCTGGCTCGGCCTGATCGGGCTGTCCGGCCTGCTGGCCATGGTCTTCGCCGCTCTGGGCCGGGCCATCGGCGCGGGCGGGGTCGTCGGCTACACCACCGCGGGCCTGGGGCCGCGGGCGGGCGCGGCGGCGGGGTGGTGCTTCCTGGTTGGCGTGGTCTGCGGCGCGCCGATCGTCTGCCTCATCGGCGCCACCTACGTCACCGAGCTGACCGGCGGCGGCCAGCTCATGCGGGCGCTGGTGGCCGGCGCGCTGCTGCTGGCCGTGCTCGGCCTGGCCCTGGGCGGTGTCCGGGCCACGACCTTGGCCCAGCTCGTGCTGGTGGCGCTGCTCATCGCCGTGGTCGTGGTGGCGGTGGCCGGCTCGGCGCCTGCGGCACGGGCGGCCAACTGGACCCCGTTCGCGCCGCACGGCTGGCCGTCCATCGGGCGGGCCGCGTCGACGCTGATGCTGTCGTTCGTGGGCTGGGAGGCGGTGGCCCCGCTCACCGCCCGGCTGCGCGACCCCGGCCGCACCCTGCCGCGCGTGATCGTGATCGCGTTCGGCACCACCACGCTGCTCTACCTGGGCTTGGCCGTGGCCACGATCGCCTGCCTGGGCCGGGGCGCGGCTACGGAGGTCCCGCTGGCCTCGCTGCTGCAGCTGGCCATGGGCCCGGCGGGCCGTGCCGTGGCGGCGGTGGCGGCGCTGATCCTGACGCTGGGCGCGACCAACGCCTACCTGTCAGGCGCCACGGAAATGATCAGCCAGCTCACGGGCAGCCGACGCCGCACTGCGGGCCAGCGGCGCACGGCGGACCGGCAGCAGGCGACAGACCGGACGAAGGCGACGGGCCAGCAGCAGGCGACGGATCGACGGACAGTGGCGGCCCAGCGGCAGGCGACGGGCCCGCGGCGGGCAGCGGGACGGCGAGCCGAGGCGGGACGGCCGACCGGGTTCCTGCTGATCATCGCG
>Ga0134126_10010977_pt1 | contig 11417 bp, 10 predicted proteins | sample KB31752_FD_96881 | JGI IMG/M metagenome (GOLD analysis project Ga0134126, IMG submission 96881) | Terrestrial soil microbial communities with excess Nitrogen fertilizer from Kellogg Biological Station, Michigan, USA - KB3-175-2 | ecosystem: Environmental > Terrestrial > Soil > Unclassified ... | reverse complement strand
TCAAGGAGCCTGTCGGCCCCGTGGCCGCCTTCGCTCCCTGGAACTTCCCCCTCATCAACCCGGGCCGCAAGCTCGCGGCGCCGGTCGCCGCCGGCTGCTCGGTGATCCTGAAGCCCGCCGAGGAATCTCCGGCCTCCGCGATCGAGATCGTGCGCACGCTCGTCGATGCCGGCCTGCCCGCCGGTGTCGTGCAGCTGGTCTTCGGCGTGCCCGATGAGGTGTCGCGTCATCTGCTCGCCTCCCCCATCGTGCGCAAGCTCTCCTTCACCGGCTCGACGGCCGTCGGCAAGCACCTGCTCGCGCTCGCGGCAGCCACCGTGAAGCGCACCACCATGGAGCTCGGCGGTCACGCGCCGGTGATCGTTTTCGACGATGCGGACCTCGACCGCACCGTCGAGCTCCTGGCCACCGCGAAATTCCGCAACGCCGGCCAGGTCTGCGTCTCGCCGACCCGCTTTTACGTGCAGCAGGGGATCTACGATCGCTTCGTCACGGCGTTCACGCAACGGACCCGCAAGCTGGAGGTGGGCGATGGGCTCATCGAGCGCCACCACATGGGTCCCATGGCCAACCCGCGGCGCCCGCAGGCAATGGAGGCGCTGATCGGCGATGCGGTGAGCCGCGGCGCGACACTGCGCACCGGCGGCGAGCGTCACGGCAAGGAGGGATTCTTCTATCAGCCGACCGTGTTGTCGGATGTGCCCGCGGCATCGCGGATCATGAGCGAGGAGCCGTTCGGCCCCGTCGCAGTGTTTGCGCCGTTCACCACGTTCGAGGAAGCCGTCGAGCAGGCAAACCGCCTTCCGTTCGGACTCGCCGCCTACGCCTTCACGGAGTCAGGCAAGCGCGCCATGCTGATCGGCGATGCCCTCGAGGCCGGCATGGTCGGCATCAACTCCGTGGGCATGGCAGCGGCGGATGCGCCGTTCGGCGGCGTGAAGGAAAGCGGCCACGGGTCCGAGGATGGGCTGGAAGGCCTGGAGGACAGCCTCGTCGCGAAGGCCATTCACCAGGCTTGAGGCAGGGACCGGCGCCCTCAAGCCCCGCCCGACGCGCTCTGCTCCGGGTGAGTGATGATCTGCACCTCGGCGCTGTCGGCGGGATCGTAGGCCATGACGCAGTTGCGGCCCGCCCGCTTTGCGCGGTAGAGCGCGGAGTCGGCGTGCGCCAGGAGGCGCGCGAGCTCATACCCCGACGCGCCGCTGCAGGCGATCCCGAAGCTCGCCGAAACCGCGATCGTGGCGCCACGGTACTCGGTCTGGACGCTGTTGATGGTCCGGCGCAGCTGCTCCGCCTGCTCGCGGGCCGCCTCCAGCCGGCACCCGGGCAGCAATATGCTGAACTCCTCGCCGCCGAAGCGCCCGAAGATATCGCTGACGCGCAGGTACTCCTTGCAGACCACCGCGGTGCGCTTGAGGACGAAATCCCCCGTGGCGTGCCCACAGCGGTCGTTGATCGACTTGAAATGGTCGAGGTCGAAGAGCACCACGCAGACATCCTGGCCCGACCGGTTCGCATGGGCGAGCACGGCTTCCGCCCGCTCGATGAAGTGCAGTCGGTTCGAGATGCCGGTGAGGCCGTCGAAGCGTGAGAGATTCTTGAAGTGCAGCTGTGAGCGCTTGGTCCATATGGCCCAGAGGCCGATGAAGACCAGGATCAGGGTCAGGATGACGCCGTAAAGCCGCGTCGCCTCGACCTGCTTGGCCTCGAGCCTGCGCCCGAGCTCGAGCAGACGGTTCTTCCTGCTGAGCGCCTGGATCTCGGCGCGCCGCGCCGCGGTCTCGCGCAGCACCTCGTCGTACGCCGAGTCCCGAGCCGCAACGTCCTTGAGATAGGCGATCTGCGCCGCCGCGTAGCGCTCGTGAAAGCTCAACGCGGCACGGTAGTCGCCGCGCGAACGCGCAAGACCGTACAACACCTCGTAGGCCTGCGCCAGCGGTTCCGGGAATTGATTGGCCTGCGAGCTTGCGATCGCGGCCTGGGCGAAACGGGAGGCGGCCGCTGCATCGCCCATCCGTGCATAGCCGCGTGCCAGCAGGGCGTCGTACTCCGCGATCAGCCGCGCGTAATGCGTCGCTTGTACCTCATCGTAGTGGGCGCGCAGCAAGGCGATTCCATCGCGCACCTCGCCGTGATCGAAATCCAGACGGACCGCGTAGGAGCGGCTCTCGTCGGCAAACATCAACTGTCCTTCCCTGACGCACTCGTCCACCACCCGCTGAATCTCCGGGTCGCCCCTGTGCAGCCTGCCGCCGCGGTACATGGCCCGCAACTCGATCTGCCCGCCCTTGCACACGCCCGCACCCTGCCAGTTCTCGCTGATGACCGCGCGGGCATACTTCAGACTGAGATCGTACTGCCCGACCTCCTCGTAGAGGAACGCCGCGACCAGCATGGCCTGTTGCCGGGCAGCCGCGTCGGTGATGGAAGGCAGTTGCCCGACGAGCCGGCCGAGCACCCGATAGCCTTCCTTGTATCGCGCCGCAATCGTCAGGAGATTGACGAGAGTAATGCCGGCGCGGAATCGCACCGTCCCGTCGGCCGCGCCCTCCGAGATGCGCGTCAGTGTCGGGATGGCCGCCGCGTAATCTCCGCGATAAACCTCATCCCAGCCGTGCAGGTAATCGAGGTAGGCCCGCTGCGCCGCCGTCAGCTCGCCCGACCGCCGATCGAGGCTCGCGACGATCGACTCGAAGCGCGCATGATCCATGAGCTTGATGTCGTCCGCCGTGCTCAGCAACACCGCAGGGTCGGTCGCTGCGGCAAGGGCCGTCGATGCGGCAGAGGCGGTCGACGCGACCGGCGCCGCGGCGGCTCCCGGGGCCGCCGCGAGGAGCCACGCCAACAACAGGCCACCCGCCAGCCTGGCCATCAGCGTCGCGCGCCCAGAGCCCGGCGGCATCCGTCACGGCCGCGGCACATCGTCGGGCACTCCCTCTTTCTCGCTCTCGTCGTCGTCACCATTTTCCGGTTCCTCCTCTTCCTCTTCCGCTTCCTTCTTCTCCTCTTCATCCGGTCTGTACACGAGACAGCACAGGGTGCGCTCGACCTGCAGCATCGATTGCAGCTTGGCCGGATCGCCGGTCAGCACAGCGCCCGCCAACAGCGGCTCGATCTGCGCCTCATCGAGGGCACGGGCCAACTCTTTCCCTGCGGCATGACGAAGCTGCGAATCACCGCCCATGCGCTCGAGAAATCCTATGATACTCGACATCGACACCTCCCCGGCATGTTTGATCATTCTCGTACCACTGGCTGCGCGTCACGGACCTGAAGGCCGTGTCGGGCATCCGGAGCGCGGCCGCGACCGCCTCGCGGCGCGCAAACCCGATTGCGTCCAGCATCGTCTCCACGGCCGGATGAGCCGCGGAGTACCGGGCTCCTATCAGATCGACGGGCAGCGCCGCGAACGCGTGAGCGACGAGTCCGGCGAGTATCTCCCGGCCGAACCCCCGGCCGCGCAGGCACGGCCTGAGAATGAGCCCCACCTCCGCCCGGCGCGCGGCCCGATCGATGCGCTGAATGCTGCCGATGCCGACCGATTCCGCGGCCTTCCTCTCGACGACGGCGAAATAAAGCAGGCGCCCGGACCGGCGCGTCAGCCGCAGCGAGCTGCCGAAGCTGATGGCGGCACGCAGCGGCGTGAGAGGCCGCCCAACATGGCGCATGACGACCGGATCGGTGAAGAGGTCGCAGTACAACTTCCGGTCCCGCTCCGACAGTTCGCGGGCGAGGAAGCGGTTTGTGTGGAAGCGGCGCATGTGTGCACAGATGGACCCCGTACATCGGTGGAGGTCGTCTCAGGCTCCCGCCGCTTCGAGGGCCCGCAGCCTCTCCAGCACCTCCGTCCGAGGCGCCGGCGCCGCGGACGGAGGAATGACGAGAGTCGTATGCATGTCGAGCTGCGCCCCGGGGAGGGACCCGAGAGGAATGCGCTCGATCCTCGGGCCCGATATCGGCAGATTCGCCGCGCGGTAGAGGATCACCTCGTGGGCGGCATCGTAGTCATGCGCCAGCAACTCGAGCAGCAGTTGCCGGTGTTCAGTCCCGGTCGCGAAACGCGCGAACGAGCGGTCACCGGCGACTCCGATCTGCCACAGGAATACGTAACCTGACGGATCGACCCGGCGCCGGTAGAACATGAACTGGCTCGCCTCGATGTGCTGGCAGCCGTATCTGCCGGGGTCGATTCCGAGGTCCGCATACAGACAGTCAGCGGCCGACACACCCGGCTCCATGTGCGCGCGATATCCCTCCCTGCGCGCCATCTCGATGGCTTTGTGAGCAGGCCAGGTGAATACGCCGGGGTGGCCATAGAATGCGCCGCAGACCTGCTTGCCCGCACGGACCTCCACCAGCATGGCTTGCACCATCTGCCGATAAGTCTCCAGCCGGGACTTCCCCTCACAGTAATAGGACTGCAGGCTGCGCACGTCCGGGTGCATCTTCGCCAGCCACAGCTCCATGACACCGTCCGACATGACGGTGAAAACGACATCTGATTTTTCTATGTAGCTCTTTGCGAGCGGCGTGATGTGTGACCCCAAGGTCATCCCCACGCCGACGCAGACGAGACTCCCCGTACTGCTCACACCCGTCCCCGCCGATCATTCGCAGGGCCGTCTCCGGCCCCAATTCCCCAGCCGAGATAGCCGCAGATTACGCGTAACCCGGGCTTGGCGGCAACAGCTAATTGCACCCCACGGGAAGGGCGCTCATCCCCTGCGGGTCGGGTTAGAGTCGCGGAGTGGGTGTGCTGGCGTGGTTGTGCTCATGCGCACGCTGACACGCCGCGCATCGATTTGCTGTCGGATACGCTTCCAGTCGTTCACGCTCGATAGGTTGGCCACAACTGACGCAGATGCCGTACGTCCCCAACGCGATGCGTTTCAGCGCGCGCTCGATCGCACGGATTTCCTGCACATCGCGGGTGACCTCCGCCAGGTTGACGTCGACCAGCAGGTCGGCAAGGGATTGATCCTCGAGATCGCCGACGCGGCCGGCGATATCGGCATAGCCTTCGGTGTCCGACCGCGCGAGCACCTGGCGTACCTCGTCCCGCAATTCGCACCATCTGTCCCGCAGCTTGTGCTCGAAGCGCGCGTATTCGTCGCGCCTGCCCGTGCTCTCGACGCCAGCGGAGTCGTGTGTTTGCGATGCCACGCCGGGGATTCAGCAACCGCAATGCCCGTGGCCGCGGGTATCCGGACCGGTGGGCACGGCAGCACCGGAGCCGGCGTCTTCACGTGCTATCATGGTGGGATGTCACGTGCCGCAACCGGCGTCCTCATCCTGACGGTGCTGCTCGCAGCCTGCACCGGCCGCGATCCCTCGTATACGCTCAAGAGCATCAGCGGCCTCGTGCCGTCGCTCGAGTTCCAGTTGACGGATCAGGACGGCCGGTCGGTCACGGCCGCCGATTACCGCCACGACATCGTGCTGCTCTACTTCGGCTACACGCAGTGTCCGGACGAGTGCCCGACGACACTCACCACGCTCGCCAACGCCCTGCATACGCTGGGGCCGCGAGCCTCGCAGGTCAGGGTGCTCTTCGTGAGCGTCGATCCGGGCCGCGACACGACCGCGGTGCTCAAGAGATACGTCAGCCACTTCGGCCCCGAGTTCGTCGGACTGCGCGGTGACCCGGCCGAGCTCGCCGCTCTCAGCAAGCGCTACCGCATCGCCTATCACTACGAGAAGCCGGATTCCTACGGCAACTACGAAGTCGACCACAGCAGCGCGATATTCGTCTTCGACCGCCGGGGCCGCGCGCGCCTGCTCGGCCAATCGGACAACACGGCACAGCAGGTCGCCTCCGACCTGCGCCGTTTGCTCGCCAGCACCTGACCGTGGCGCCGGCGATGCGACTCCTCACCACGCTCGTGGTGGCTCTGCTCGTCTGCTCAGCGTGCGTCCTGCCAGCCGCCGCCAGTGCGCGGCCCGCATCGCCCGTCGGCCTCTGGCAGCCCCTCGACGGCGCCGGCAGGCCCCTCGGGCTGATCCGCATCTTCGAGTCCAACGGCCTCTATTACGGCCGGATCGAGCCGAGCTCTACCGGCGACGACCGCAGCGCCCGCTGCACACGGTGCCGGGACGATCGTCACGACCAGCCGATCATCGGCCTCGTGTTGCTGCGCCATCTGCGGCCGCAGAACGGAGAGTACGTCGGCGGAGACATCCTCGATCCGGACACGGGTCGGATCTATGGCTGCACGCTGCGCCTCACGGACGGCGGCCGCCAACTCATCATGCGCGGCTTTCTCGGCATCTCTCTCCTCGGCCGCTCCCAGACGTGGCGGCGCGTGGACAAGCCGCGCTAGGCGCCCGCCGCCTTCTTCAGAGCCGTCGCCTTGGAGCTGATGACGCCCATCAGGCTGTCCCAGGAGCTGACGAAAGCCGCCGCGCCATCCTGCTGCAGCTTCGCGGCGAGCGCTGTCAGATCCACTCCCGCCTGAGTGAACTGCGCGAGCACCGTCTCGCTGTCACCGCCATCGGCGCGGATCGCCTCGCCCACCTTGCCGTGCTCGGCGAACGCCTTGAGTGTGTTCTCCGGCATCGTGTTGATGGTGAGCGGCGCAACGAGACCTTCGACGTAGAGGACATCCGGAGCCTTCGGGTCTTTCGTCCCCGTGCTCGCAAAGAGGAGCCTCTGCGGTCGTGCCCCGACGTTGAGCACCCGTAGCCAGCGCGGGGATGTGAGCAGCTCGCAGTACGCACGGTAGGCGCGCCGTCCGATCGCGAGCCCCAGCCGGTTGCGCAGCGCCTGCGGAACCTTCTCGGCCGTGGCCACGTCCCAGCGGCTGAGGAAAATCGAGGCAACGGAGGCGACATCGGGACTGAGGCCCGCCTCGATGCGACGCTCGATACCGCGCAGCCAGGCTTCCGCCGCCGCCACGTACTGCTCGGGCGAGAAGAGAAGCGTCACGTTGATCGGCACGCCGGCGAAGATCGCCGATTCGATCGCCGGCAGTCCCTCTTTCGTCCCCGGTATCTTGATGAAGAGGTTGGGACGCGCGGCGCGCGCGTGCAGGTCGCGCGCCTCGGCGAGCGTGGACTGGGTGTCGTAGGCCAGACGGGGCGAGACCTCGAGCGATACCCAACCGTCGACCCCTGCCGTGCGCTCGTGCACCGGGCGGAAGAGATCGGCGGCGCGGGTGAGGTCCTCGCGCGCGAGCTCGAAGAAGAGCTTCTCGTCGGCCAGACCCTTTCGCGCGAGCTGCCGGATGTCCTCGTCGTAGGCCGACCCGTGCTTCATCGCATGATCGAAAATCGTGGGATTCGAGGTGAGGCCCGTAATGGACAGCTCATCGATGTACCGCTTCAGGGTGCCGCTCGAGAGCAGCTCGCGCGTGATGTTGTCCAGCCAGAGGCTCTGGCCCGCACGATTGAGCTCGCGTGTCGCTTGCATCATAGACTCCTCAGGTGGATTTCAGCGCATCGCCGACGATCTGTTGGGCCTCCTCGACGACGGTCGCCAGATGACGCTCGCTGCGGAAGCTCTCGGCATAAATCTTGTAAAGACTCTCTGTTCCGGACGGCCGGGCCGCAAACCAGCCGCTCGCGGCCACGATCTTCAATCCGCCGATCGGCGCGTCATTTCCGGGCGCGCGGGTGAGCTTGGCGGTGATCGGCTCGCCCGCGAGCGTGGCGGCGCGCACGGATTGCGGCGACAGACCTGCAATCCTGACTTTTTCGTCCGCCGTCGCGGGCGCGTCGATGCGGGTGTACCAGGGTGTGCCGAACTGCGCCGTCAGCTGCCGATAGTGCTCGCCAGGATCCTTGGACGTCCGCGCGGTGATCTCCGCCGCAAGCAGCGCCATGATGAGGCCATCCTTGTCGGTGGTCCAGACGGTGCCATCGCGCCGCAGAAAGCTCGCGCCGGCGCTCTCCTCGCCGCCGAAGCAGATCGAGCCGTCGAGCAGTCCCGGCGCGAACCATTTGAACCCGACGGGCACCTCACGCAGCGGCCGCTCGAGGTGCGCGACGACGCGGTCGATCAGCCCGCTCGAGACGAGTGTTTTGCCGACGGCCGCGGTGTTGCTCCAACCCGCACGGTGGGTCAGGAGATAGCGGATGGCAACCGCGAGGTAGTGGTTGGGATTGAGAAGACCCGCTGACGGGGTGACGATTCCGTGGCGGTCGGCGTCGGTGTCGTTCGCGAAAGCAACACGATAGCGGTCCTTGAGCTGCAGCAGGCCGGCCATGGCATACGGGCTCGAGCAGTCCATCCGGATCTTGCCGTCATGGTCCACCGTCATGAAAGCGAAGGTCGGATCCACCTTTGGATTGACGATGTCGATGTCGAGGCCGTATTTCCTGTTGATGGGCTCCCAGTAATGCACCGCGGCGCCCCCCAGGGGATCGACCCCCACCGACAGCCGCGCTGCCCGGATCGCCTCCATGTCCACGACGTTGGCCAGATCCTCGACGTAAGGCGCGATGAAGTCCTCCGCATGCGTCGTTGCCGCCCGCTGAGCCGTCTCCGCGGGTATTCGCCGGACAGCGGCGTTGCCCTCCCGCAGCAGCGTGTTGGCCCGCGCTTGTATCCAGCCTGTCACATCGCTGTCGGCGGGGCCGCCGTTGGGTGGGTTGTATTTGAACCCTCCGTCCTCCGGTGGGTTGTGCGAGGGAGTCACGACGATGCCGTCCGCCAGACGCTGCGTGCGTCCCCGGTTGTGTGCCAGGATTGCTCGCGACACGGCCGGGGTCGGGGTCACCCCGTCCTCGGGCTGGATCACCGTCTCGATGCCGTTGGCGGCGAGCACCTCGAGCGCCGCGCGCTGCGCCGGACCCGAGACCGCGTGCGTGTCGCGCCCCATGTAGAGCGGTCCGGTGATGTCCTGAGCGGCGCGGTACTCGCAGATGGCCTGGGTGATGGCCAGGATGTGCGCCTCGTTGAAGGATCCCCTGAGGGGCGAGCCGCGATGCCCGCTCGTACCGAAGCTCACGAGCTCCTGCGGGTTCGACGGATCGGGGCGGCGCGCGTAGAACTCGCGCTCGAGCCGCGCGGGATCGATGAGCAGCGACTTCGGCGCCGGCTTGCCGGCGAGGGGGGAAAGAGGCAAGGTCCGACCTCCGCGCTATCCGAGGACCCCCATTATCGAGGCTTGCTCCCCTGCGTTCCAGGGGCGCGTCCTGCGTGCGATGCGTTGCGCGCTCTTGGCCGTGGCGTTGCGGTAGACTTCCACGCCGATGAAACTCTACTCGTGGAACGTCAACGGCATTCGCGCCGTCGTTAAAAAAGGCCTCTTTCAGAAATTCGTGCAGGCGCACCGGCCGCAGGTGCTCTGCCTGCAGGAGACCAAGGCGGAGCGCGGCCAGATCGAGATCGACCTCCCCGGATACCATGAGTATTGGCATTCCGCCGTCAAGAAGGGCTATTCCGGCACCGCGATCTTCTCCAGGGAAGAGCCGATCGCGGTCACCAACGGCTTTCCGAAGACCTTCGCCAAGCGCTTTCGGTTCGCCGACGAGCTCGAGCGCGACAGCAGCGAGGAAGGCCGGCTCATCACCGCGGAATTCCCCCGCCTGTACGTCGTGACGGTCTACACGCCCAACGCCAAGGACGATCTGAGCCGCCTCGCGCTGCGGCACAAGCATTGGGACCCGGCGTTCCTCGCCTACGTGAAGCAGCTCGAGAAGAAAAAGCCCGTGGCTTTCTGCGGCGATCTCAACGTCGCCCATACGGAGCTCGACCTCGCCAATCCCAAACCCAACCGCGGCAGGAAAGGCTTCACCGACGAGGAGCGGGAGGGATTCCAGAACCTCATCGACGCCGGCTTCGTCGATACGCTGCGCCTCTTCAAGCAGGGCAACGGCCACTACAGCTGGTGGAGCCACTTCGCCAACTCGCGCGCCCGCAACGTCGGCTGGAGAATCGATTATTTCCTCGTCTCTGCGGCGCTGCGCAAGTCCGTCAAAGCGGCGGAAATCCACACCGACATCATGGGAAGCGATCACTGTCCCGTCAGTGTGACGCTCGCCCTATAGCCTGGCAGCCGCTCGAGTCCCTTCAGAATATCCCGGGCTTGCCGCCGCTCGCGATGAAAGCCTGCATGGCGCTGAGCTTGCGCGGCGGCAGCACAGGGCGCGCCTCGAGGCTCGCGGCCAGCACCATGACCTGCGGATCCTGCGCGCTCATGGCCGGCCAGGACGGCAGCCCGGCGCCGTTGGGATTGCCGGTCTTCACGAAGTTGAGCCAGTAATGCATCAGGCGGGCGGAGAGCGCGAAATCGACGGCGGTGAAATGCCGCTGCGCAGCGGCACCCAAGGTGCCGAACACATAGGACAGCTCCGATGAATGGAACATTCCCCAGCGGCTCGCTTCGGGACCCGGCTCCAGATGATCGAACAGGTAGCCATATATCGGGCTGCGCGCGTGCGCATCCCACGCCCGGCTGAAGGAGTAGAGCGCGGCGAGCCCGAGATCGCGATGCATCTGCCGCAGTGCGCTTGCGCGCTCGGCGCCGGTGGCCGAGGGATACAGGCCTGCGAAGCGCGGCGCCAGGGCGCCGAAAGTCTCGCCGAGGTCGGCCTGCCAGGCAGCTTCACTCAGCGAGGCAACGAGTGGCGTCGAGAAGGCAGTACTCTCGTCGGCATCGATGCCTGCGAGAAGGGGAACGTCGGCGAACGTGCCCGGAATGAGGAGCGTCTCGGGAGGTGCGGGCAGCAATACTCCATCGACGATCGGCAGCAGCAGCGGCCCCTGCTTCGGGCCTGCGCCGCTCGTCAGCTCTTGCGCAGTCAGGGCCCGCAGTGCCGCGAGGGAAGCCGCGCCCTTGCCACGCGCGAATGCCTCGCCTGCCTTCGCCGCCTCGGCGAGCGAGGGTGTCGGCTCCGTGTCAGGTAGCCCGCTGTGCGCGATGGCGCGCTGGAAGAGTCCCGTGGCGAGCGGTGAGACGATGAGGTCCTGCACCGACATGGCGCCCGCCGACTGGCCCCCCAACGTGATGGCATCCGGATCGCCTCCGAACGCGGCAATGTTGCGATGCACCCATTGCAGAGCCGCGATCATGTCCTGCAGGCCATAGTTGCCGGGCGGCTCGTGATCACGGGCGGCTTCCCTGGCGAGTGCCGGCGTCACGAAGAAACCGAACAGGCCCACCCGGTAGTTGATCGTGACGACGACGATGCCCTGCGCTGCGAGACTCGCGCCGCCATAGACGGCGGCCGATCCGGAGCCTGAGGTGAAGCCACCGCCCGGCACCCAGATCAGCACCGGCAGGCGGTGGCGCGCGTCCGGGGCAGGCGTCCAGATGTTGAGATACAGGCAGTCCTCGCTGACCCTGCCGTGGGGAACGTATTCGCGGGTCCACGGACCGACGCCGGCAGGACTCAGGTGCTGCCAACAGTTGGCGGCGAATCGCTTCGCCGCGCGGATCCCCTGCCAGCGGGGCGCGGCTTGCGGTGCGCGCCAG
>Ga0134126_10010976_pt1 | contig 11417 bp, 11 predicted proteins | sample KB31752_FD_96881 | JGI IMG/M metagenome (GOLD analysis project Ga0134126, IMG submission 96881) | Terrestrial soil microbial communities with excess Nitrogen fertilizer from Kellogg Biological Station, Michigan, USA - KB3-175-2 | ecosystem: Environmental > Terrestrial > Soil > Unclassified ... | reverse complement strand
CTCTATCTCGGCGCGCAGGGTCGGCTGATTGGCTTTGACCGCCAGCAGATAATCGGCCCCCTTGTCGACGATCGCCTGGGCGATCTTGGCGTTGGTGGCGATCGCGTCGATGGAGACGAGCGCGCCTTTCAGCGAGCCGCCTTCGTAAAGCCGATCGAGCAGGACGGGAATGGCGGAGAGTTCGTTGCTCTTGCCTGCGACCGCCTCCTGCCCGAGCACCAGGCGGCTGGTCGTGGCGAAGGCGGAGACGAGATGCAGCGGCGCCTTGCCTTCGGCGCGATCATGGCTGCGGCGCAAGGTTTTGCCGTCTATCGCGATGAACTCGGGACGATCCGGCCATGTCTGGCGCACCCAGGCGGAAAATGCCGCCGAAAACAGCGCCGGATCGACGCGGTTCATGAGCAAAGTGAGCCAGCGGCCGCCGGGAACGCCGTGCTCATAAGGCAAGTAGCGGCGTAGAAAGCCGATGTTCGCGTCGCCCCAGGCGGCGATGGCGTCGAAATGATCGCAATCGGCCATCGAGGCGCAAACAACAAGCAGAAGCACCTCGCGCAGCGGATGCGCCACGCGCCAGGGCTCGCGCGGGTCGTCGATGATCGCGAAATGGTCGAGAAGCGCCTTCAGACGCGACTTCTCTTTGAACACGGCGAAAGCGAGGCTCATCGCGGCGGCTCCAGAATCAATCCGCCGCCAGTGAATCACGCCTCGTTCAATCCGTTAACCGCCGTTAACCCGAATTCGCAGCCCTGCGTCCAGCCGCCGCCGTAGATGCCGCAAGAGAGCGGCCGCATTGCGGTCGAGAGCACGTGCGCGGCGCGAAATTCCCCGTTAGGCTCACCGCAACGGCGACTGCCGTTGACGCCGATTCCCTGATGACGTGGAGCGCACTCGATTGAACCCGCAGATCGCTGCTTTTGCGTTTATGGCCGTTTGCGTTGGCGCGCTGTTTCCCGTGCAATCGGCGGCCAACGCTTTGCTCGCACGCGGCATTGGCGGGACGATCGCGGCGACGCTGGTCTCCTTCATCTCCGGGCTCATCGTGTTGCTTTGCCTCAATGCGCTGGTGTTCCGGCAATGGCCGAGCTTTAGCGACCTCGCCGCGCAGCCGATGTGGCTTTTGTGGGTCGGCGGCATCATCGGCGCAACCTTTCTCAGCTCCAATGTCTTTATGGCCCCGCGCTTCGGCAGCGCGGCGACGCTGGCTTTCGTGATGGCGGGTCAACTCGCCTCGGCATTGGCGATCGACAGATTCGGGCTGTTCGCCTTCCCGATGCGCGATCTCTCGGTGGGGCGGATCGGCGGCGTCGCGCTGGTGGTTGTCGGCGCGCTGCTGGTGCGCCTGACCTGAAGCCGCGTCTATGGTATAGCGCGAGCAAGACGCGAGGGGGCGCCAAGTGCCGAAGACGACTTTCGAGAGGCTGCTGTTCGCGTGCCGCTGGGTGCTGACGCCGTTCTACCTGGCATTGATCGTCGTGCTGTTCGAACTGCTCGTCAAAGCGGTGATGCAAGCCTATCAAATCGCGCTGCAATTCTCGACCATGAGCGAGGACGAGGCGATCCTCGGCGCGCTCAGCATCGTCGATCTCACCTTATGCTCCTGCCTCATCGTGCTGGTGGTGTTTTCGACCTATTCGAACTTCGTCTCCCGCGTCTCGCCCCCCGACCACGACATTTGGCCAGCTTGGATGATCGGCATCGATTTCGGCGAGCTCAAGCTCAAGCTGGTCGCCTCGATTGTCGCCATCGCCTCGATCAAGCTGCTCGAAGCGTTCATGAACGTCGAGCATGAGAGCAACCGCGATCTCGCCTGGCAGGCTGGCATGTTCGGCGGCTTCGTCGTCGCGGCGCTGCTGCTCGCCATCGCCGAGGCGGTGACGCGGGTCTATGTCGGCGACCACGACCGCTAGATATGGACGGCGCGCTGCTCTCAACTGTCTCGGCGCTGACGGGAACCGCCATCGGCGCGATCTCCTCGCTCGGCTCGACTTGGCTGTCGACCCAGGCGCATACCCGCGCCACCCGCCTCGCCGCCGAGCGCGCCAAGCGCGAGGATATCTACGCCCGCTTCATGGACGAGCTGGCCAGGCTTTATGCCGACGCGCTCAACAATGCCGGCGTCGACAATGAGCGGCTGACCATCGCCTATGCGCTGGGCGGCCGCATCGCGCTTTATGCGAGCGAGCCGGTCAACGACGCGGCGGAGCAGGCGCTGCGATACATCGTCGATCTGGCGCTGGGACCGAAGCGCTCGCCGGAGGACGTGCGCGCGCTGATGGACCAGCCGGAGGCCAACGTCATGTTGCCCAGCGCGGCCGAGCGGAGTTGCGCGGGCTCGGGAGTTAGCCTCTTAGGTTAGACCTGCGCCGCCGGACGCGCTAGGACGGAGGCCGCGATTCCGCCGCCTGCGAGGCCCGCTTGTCCGAACCCGCCGATCTCACCCGTCTGAAAGCCGTTTCCGCTGATCTCGGCGCCGATCCGCTGCGCATCCAGGGGCCGGGCGGCAACACCTCAATCAAAGAGGGGGCGCGGATGTGGATCAAGGCCTCGGGCACCGAACTCGCCGAGGCCGAGCGGCGCGACATCTTCGTCGTCGTCGATCTCGATCGGATGCGCGCCGCGATGGCGGCCGGCGCGCCGGAAGCCGACCAGCCGGCGCAGTTTTTACTCGATCGCGGCGGCTTGCGGCCGTCGATCGAAACCAGCCTGCATGCGGTGTTTCCGCAGCGCGTGGTGCTGCACGCGCATTGCGTCGATACGCTGGCGCTCGCTATCCGCGCCGACGCGCGCGCGCGCTTTGCCGAGCGGCTGCGCGATCTGCCGCACGGCTTCGCGCCCTATGTCAAGCCGGGCGCGACGCTCGCCAAGGCGGTGCAGGCGAGCGGCGGCGTCGAAGCCGGCGTCGTCGTGCTCGGCAATCACGGGCTCATTGTCGCCGCCGACACGGTTGAGGCGGCGGCGGAACTGTTCGACCGCGTCACCGCCGCGCTCGCCGCCGCGCCGGCGGCTTTTCCCGCGCCCGACATGGCGGCGCTGGATGAAGCCGGCGGCGCGGCCTATGCGCCGCCGCCGGCCGACCATCCCCTGCATGGCGTGGCGCTGTCGCCTCATCGTTTGCAGGCGGCGCTCGGAGGCAGCCTCTATCCCGATCATGTGATCTTCTGCGGCGTCGCCGCGACGGCGCTGGCGCCGGGAGAGAGCGCCGACACGCTCGTCGCCCGGCTCGCCGCCGCCGGGCTGGCGCCACCGCCGCTGCTGCTGGTCCCCGGTCGCGGCGCGCTGATCGCGCGCCAGGCGACGGCGGGCGCGCGGGCTTTGGCGCGTTGCCTCGGCGATGTGCTGGCGCGGGTCCCCGAAGGCGCGCCGCTTTCCTATCTGACAGACAGGCAAAACGCCGAACTGATCGATTGGGACGCCGAGAAATACCGGCGCGCCTTGAATGTCGCCTGATCTTACCCTGGGGATCGACCTCGGCACGTCCGGGGTGCGCGCCCTCGTCGTCGACGCCGCCGGCGAGGTCGTCGCCTCGGGCAAGGCGGCGATGGCCGAGCATGGCGCCAACCCGCGCGACCCCCAGGTCTGGCTCTCGGCCGTCGCCGCCGCGCTCGGCGGCGCGCTCGGCGGCGTCGAGGCCGCCCGCATCGGCGCGCTGTGCGTCGACGGCACCTCTGGCACCGTGCTCGCGGTCGATGCGCTCGGCCGCCCGCTCGGCGACGCGATGATGTACAACGACGCCGCCGAAGCCGCCGGCGTGCTGGCGATCGCCGAATCCGCGCCTGACGTCAGCGCCGCGCATGGGGCGACCAGCGGTCTCGCCAAAGCTATGCAGATGCGGGCGTTGAAGCCCAATCGCGTGTTGCATCAGGCCGATTGGATCGCCTCGCGCTTCTCCGGCCGCTACGTCACCGACGCCAACAATGCGCTGAAGACCGGCTACGACCCGATCGCCTCGCGCTGGCCGGACTGGATCGGCGAACTCGGCTTCAACATCGGCCTGCTGCCGGAGGCGCTGGCGCCGGGGCAGACGGTCGGCTTGGTGACGCGCGAAGCCGCCGCGACGTTCGGCTTGTCGCCTGCGACGCGGGTGGCGGCCGGCACCACCGACGGTTGCGCCTCGTTCCTGGCCACCGGGGCGGCCGAGGTCGGCGACGCCGTCACCGCCATCGGCACCACGTTGACGTTGAAGTTGCTGTCGGAGCGGCCGATCTTCTCGCCGCAATACGGCGTTTACAGCCACAAGCTGTTGGGCATGTGGCTCGCCGGCGGCGCCTCCAACAGCGGCGGCGGTGCGTTGCTGGCGCATTTCAGCGCCGAGGAGATGGAGGCGCTGACGCCAAGCCTCGATGCCGATACGCCGACCGGCCTCGATTATTACCCGCTGCCGCGCCCCGGCGAGCGCTTCCCGATCAACGATCCCGATTATCCGCCGTGCGTCGCCCCGATCCCGGCGTCGCGGGCGGTTTTCCTTCAGGGACTGTTCGAGGGCGTCGCGGCGATCGAGGCGCTGGGCTATCAGCGCCTGGCCGAGCTTGGCGCGCCGAAGCTCAAATCGCTGCGCACGGTCGGCGGCGGGGCCAAGAACCCGGCCTGGACGCGCATCCGCGCCCGCAAGCTCGGCACGCCCATGCCGGCCCCGCGCTCGGACGAGGCGGCCTATGGCGCGGCGCTGTTGGCGCGAGCCGGCGCATGATCCGCGCCCGCTCTTTGAGCGAGATCGTCGATCGCTACGACGCCTTCCTGGTCGATCAGTACGGCGTGCTGCTCGACGGCGCCGGCCTCTACGATCACGCTCGCGGCGTGCTCGACGAACTCGCCGCGCGCGGCAAGACGGTGCTGCTAATCAGCAATTCCGGCAAGCGTTCGGCCCCCAATGTGGCGCGGCTGGCGAGCTTCGGCGTCTCGCGCGCCACCTTTCTCGACGTGCTGAGTTCCGGCGAGGTCGCCTATCGGGAGATGCAGCGGCGCATCGGCGTCAGCCTCAAGGCCGGCGCGCGGGTCTGGATCGAAGTCACCGACCCCCACGCCCGGCCGGCCGAGGGGCTGGACCTGTCGCCCGTCCAAAGCCCCGACGAGGCCGACCTGCTGTGGATCGCCGGCTGCCGGCCGTTCGAGCGCTCGCTGGAGGATTACGCGCGGCTGCTCGCCGGCGCGGCGCGGCGCGGCGTGCCGGCGATCTGCGCCAATCCCGACATGACCATGCTTACGCCGAGCGGCGCCATGTACGGCGCCGGGGCGGTCGCCCGGACCTATGAGGAGCTTGGCGGCGCTGTCGAATGGTTCGGTAAGCCTTATCCGGCGATCTACGAGGAGGCGCTGCGGCGGCTGGGGCGGATCGCGCGCGCCCGCGTGCTGGCGGTCGGCGACAGCCCCGCCCATGACATCCTCGGCGGCGCGCGCGCCGGCGTCGCTACGGCGCTGGTGCGCACCGGCGTGCATGAGAGCGAGAGCGAGGCGGAGTTGTTGGCGCGCTGCGAACGCCTCGGCGTCGCGCCCGACATTCTACTGCCGCGCTTCGCGTTCTAACGCCTTCTGCGCTACAATGGAATCGCTGACCCATCGCGGCTTGCCGTTTCCCTCTCCCCGTTCTTCACGGGGGAGAGGGCTAGGGTGAGGGGCGCCTGCGCGGCGCCCCTCGAGAGGGGGAAGGCCAAGCGGCGGCCCATCGCCCGCATTACAGAACGCTCTAGGAGATTGATGGATGCCGTTCACGCTGTCGCTGAGCATGAATCCGCTGGTCAACCGCTTCGCCGAACCGGAAGATCTGATCGATACCATCGCCGACAGGATCGGCATCCGCGACGTGCAGATGACGCATGAATTCATCAACCCGTCGTGGCCGCCGCAACTGATCCGCGCGCTGACGCGGCGCATGCAGGCGGCGCTGAAGCGCACCGGCGTGCGCGTCACCAGCGGCATGACCGGGCCTTACGGACGGCTCAACAATTTCGGCCATCCCGAGCGCGACGTGCGCCGCTACTATCTCGATTGGTACAAGGGCTTCGCCGACATCATCGCCGACCTCGGCGGCGCCGCGATCGGCACCCAGTTCGCGATTATGACGCATCGCGACTACGACGACCCGAAGCGGCGCGCGGCGGGGATCGCGGCGGCGATGGAATGTTGGGCGGAACTCGCCGAGCACGCCAAGGCGGCGGGGCTCAAATATCTGTTCTGGGAGCCGATGTCGGTCGGACGCGAGTTCGGCGAGACCATCGAGGCCAGCATGAGCCTGCAAGACAAGCTCTCCGCCGCCGGCTTCGCCATCCCGGTGTGGATGATGGCCGACATCGACCACGGCGACCTCACCAGCGCCAACCCGCGCGATTACGACCCCTACGCCTGGGCGCGCGCCGCGCCGCGCGTTTCGCCGATCATTCACATCAAGCAATCCCTGATGGACAAGGGCGGCCATCGGCCGTTCACCGCCGAGAACAACGCCAAGGGCCGCATCCAGCCGGAAAAACTGATCGCCGCGTTGCGCGAGGGCGGCGGCGAGAACAACGAGATTTGCATGGAGCTGTCGTTTCGCGAGCGCGACCCCGTCGATCGCCGCGTCGTCGCCGATCTCGCCGAATCGGTGGCCTATTGGGCGCCGCATATCGACAGCGGCGCCGGCGACTTGAAGAAACCCTGAGCCGCTGGGTTCACCCCATCGCGCGCAGTGTCAGCGGCAGGCCGTCGCGCGGCTTGGGGATCGGCCACAGGCGCCAGTCGGGGCGATAGCCGGGCTCGACGACGGCTTCGGCCGCGCCGAGCAGATGATAAGCAAAGCACTTGGCCTGCATATAGGCGAAATGCAGCCCCAGGCACATGTGCGCGCCGCCGCCATAGGGCACGAAGGCGAATTTGTGCCGCCCGCGCGCGTTGGCTTCGCTAAAGCGCAGCGGGTCGAACTTTTCCGGCTCCGGCCAGATCTCGGGCATGTGATGCGTGAACACCGGGTTGACGCTGACGCGCGCCCCGGCAGGAATACGAAAGCCGCGAAACTCGGTCTCGCGCACCGCTCGGCGCGGAATGGCCGGCACCGGCGGGATCAGCCGCAATGCCTCCTTGAACGCCATCTCGGTCAGCGGCAGGTCGTCGAGCCGCTCGTGCGCCAGCGGCGCGCCGCGCGGCAGCCCCAGGGCGGCGATTTCCTCGCGCAGCCGCGTCTGCCAGGCCGGATTCTCGCACAGGAACCAGACGAACGAGGTGAACGACGAGGTCAGCGTGTCATGCGCGGCCATCATAAGGAAGCTCATGTGGTCGATGATCTCCTCGGCGCTGAGCAGCCGCCCTTCGTCGGTCGAGGCCTTGCACAGATGGGTGAACAGATCGTCGCCGTCGCGATGGCGCCGCGCCTCGATCTCGCGGCCGAGAAATTCGACCATGAAGCGCCGGCCGCTGACGCCGCGCCCCATCGCCGTGCCGGGCAGGGCGGCGCGGATCGGGGTCACGACGGCCGCCACCATGGCGATGAAAGCGCGCTTCAACGGTTCGCCGTCGCGCCCCAAGTCGCGGCCGAAGAACGCCGTCGCCGCCAGATCGAGCGTCAGTTGCTTGATGGCGGGGTAGAACAGCATAGGCCCGGGGCGGGCGAGCCAGGCGGCGACGCCGCGCGCCAGGCCGGCGTTGAGGCCGTCGAGATAGGCCCGCAACGGCTCGACCTTGAAGGCCACCGACAGCGCCTTGCGATGCAGACGGTGCTCGTCGAAATCCAGCAGCATCAGGCCGCGCGGGAACAGCCGGCCGAGGAACGGCCCCCAGCCCTCGCCCGACGAGAACGTCTTCTGGCGGTCGAACAGCACGAATTCGTTGCCCTCCGGCCCCAAGAGATTGATGTTGCGCAGCCCGAAGGCGCGGCTGCGGTAAACCAGGCCGTGGCGCGCCGCGAGCCGAGCCACCTCAGCCTTCGGGTCGGCGAGCAGGCGGAAGGTGAGCCCGATGACGGGCCAGCCGTCCTCGCCGGGAATATGCCTGACATCGTCGAGCGACGGCTCGATCAGGCCCTCGCCCGCGCGCGCTGCGTAGGTCATGGCGGCCTCCCCCTAGGAGGGGCTGAGTCTAGCGGCGCGATGCGGCGGAGGCAAACGCCTGCGACGGCGCTATGGGTTTTGCGCGCGCGGCGTAGCGGCGCAGGATTTCGGCGGCGATTTCGGCGCTGGAATCGATCGGGTCATAGCGGAAATCTTCGAGCCGTCCGGCCCAGCGGCGGGCCGCGCCGCGCGCCACCAGCGCGTCGATGGCCAGAGCGAGTTTTTTCGAGCCGCCGCCCGAGGGTTCGAACACATGCACCGGCGCGCCGGTGGCCGTCGCCTCGCCGACCATATTGGCGCTGTCGCCGGTGACGAGCACGGCGTCGGCCAGCGCCAGCATGGCAGGGTAGGGGTTGTCGCCCGCCCCGTCCCAGAAGAAGCCGTCGCCGACCGCCTGGCGCGCCGCGTCGGCAAGATCCGGCGGCGTGCGGCGGGACGGCGTCGCCATGACGCAATAGCCCTGGGCGCGAATCGTGCGCAAAGCCTCGCCGAGGCGCGTCAGGTCGCCGGTGGTGAAGTGTTGCGCGCCGCTGGGGCCGCCGAGCATCACCGCGCAGCGCGGCGCCGCCGCGAGGCGGCTGAGGCGCGCATCCGGCGCGGCGCGCAACGCGGCGAGCCGGGCGGGCGAGAACGGATGCGGCGAGGTCAGCGTCGTCATCACGTTGGGGCCACGCCAGGAATCGTGCTGCGGCATCCAGATCAGATCGATCTCGCCGCGCGCCCAGCGCGGGTCTTGCAGAAACACCGCGAACACGCCGGGATGGGCGCGTTTCCAGGCGCGCACATAAGGCACGGTGACGCGGCCGCTGGCGATGAGGATGTCGGGCGCGGCGCCGGCCAGCGCTTGGCGGTCGCGCGGGTCGGCCGGACCCCAGGGGGCGAGCCGCGCATAAAGCCGCCTTGGCGCCAGGCTCCGCACCTCATAGGGCCCGCCGAGCGCCTCGACGACGCCGAGCGTGTTGACTTGGTGGCCGATGCGGCCGGAACCGAGAACCAGCGCCCGGAGCGGCGCCGTCAAAGCCCAACTTGCCGGGGCAGCCATTGCGCGAAACTGCGGGCCAAAGTGTCCTGCCGCATGCGCGCGCCATAGTCGCCTAAGCTGGGTTGAACAATCTCGGCGACGACGGAGCAGGTCAGCGGCGTCTCGCGCCCGTCGACCCAGCCGACGCCTTCGATCCAATCGACGGCGTGCGTGTCACTCGGCGAGCCGTCGCTGCCCGGCGGCCCATAAGTCACGCTATCGATGCGCACGCGCACCTCATGCCCCGGCCCGATGGACTGGCCCAGATAGCCCGGCAGCACGTCGGCGAGGAAATCGGCGTCGGTGTTGTCGCCGTTGCGGCGCAACGGCGAGACGTCGACGAGAATACGCTCTCGCGGCGCCTCTCGGCGCCGGTGGGCGGCGAACGCGGCGGCGGGCAGGGCCGAAACCAGGGCCGCGAGGGCAATTCGGCGGGTGATGGCGGGCAAGGGCGTTTCCTCTTTCGGCGCGGTTACTTATACTCGACCTTGAGGATCTCGTAGCTCTTGCCGCCACCCGGCGTATTGACCTCGATGGCGTCGCCAGCCTTCTTGCCGATCAGCGCGCGCGCCGTCGGCGAGGAGATCGACATGCGGCCGTTCTTCACGTCGGCCTCGGTCTCGCCGACGATCTGGAACGTCTTTTCCGCCTCGGTGTCCTGGTCGAGCACGGTGACGCTGGCGCCGAACTTGACGGTCGCGCCGGAAAGTTTTGAAATGTCGATCACTTCCGCGCGCTGGAGCAGATCCTCCAGCTCGACGATGCGGCCTTCGTTATGCGACTGGGCTTCCTTGGCCGAATGGTATTCGGCGTTCTCCGACAAATCGCCGTGGGCGCGCGCCTCGGCGATCGCCTGGACGATGCGCGGCCGCTCGACCTGCTGGCGGCGCTGGAACTCCGCCTCCAAGGCCACATGGCCCGCGACGGTGACGGGAAACCGATCCATATCCTGATCCTACCTCTAGAATCAAAAAACAGCCGGCGCTAAAGCGCCGGGCATTAGGCGAAGTAATCTTGCAACGCGCGAACTTCAAGATCGCCCGACGCGCAGGCTTTGACGCCCTCCACGGCGGCGATCGCGCCTGCCAGAGTGGTGTAATACGGAGTTTTTTGCAAGAGGGCGGCCCGCCGCAGCGGCTTGGAGTCGTTTAGCGACGTCGCCCCCTCGGTGGTATTGAACATGAGTTGCACGCCGCCGTTGCGCACCGCGTCGGCGGCGTGCGGGCGCCCCTCCGACACCTTGTTGACGCGGGTCGAGGCGACCCCGTGGGCGGCCAGAAACTTCTGCGTGCCGCCGGTCGCGATGATCTTGAAGCCCATCGCCGCCAGCGCCTTCAATGGCTCGATGACGCCGGGCTTGTCGGCCTCGCGCAGCGAGACGAACACCGTGCCGCCGAGCGGCAGAAGCGCGCCGGCGCCGATCTGGCTCTTGGCGAAGGCGCGGGCGAAATCGCCGGCCAACCCCATCACCTCGCCGGTCGAGCGCATCTCCGGCCCGAGCACGGTGTCGACGCCAGGGAAGCGCGCGAACGGGAACACCGCCTCCTTGACGCCGACATGGCCGAGCGGCTGTTTCGTCAGCCCGAAGGAGGCGAGCGTTTCGCCGGCCATGATGCGGCTGGCGATCTTGGCGATCGGCTGGCCGATCACCTTGGCGACGAACGGCACCGTGCGCGAGGCGCGCGGGTTGACCTCCAGCACGTAGATCTGGCCGTCCTTGAGCGCATATTGCACATTCATCAGCCCGCCGACGTCGAGCGCCAAGGCGAGCTTGGCGGTCTCCGCTTCGAGCTTGGCGATGGTCTGCGGCGACAGCGAGCGGGCGGGCAGCGAGCAGGCGCTGTCGCCGGAATGGATGCCGGCCTCCTCGATATGCTCCATGACGCCAGCGACGAACACCGTCTTGCCGTCGCACAGCGCGTCAACGTCGATCTCGACGGCGTCGGAGAGGTAGCGGTCGAACAGCAGCGGGTTCTTCCCGAGCACGGTGTTGATCTGCCCGGTCTTGTCGTTGGGATAGCGCGCCTTCACGTCCGCCGGCACCAGGCTCGGCAGCACGCCGAGCACGTAATCGTCGAACTGGCTTTCGTCGTGCAGGATCGCCATCGCCCGACCGTCGAGCACATAGGACGGGCGCACCACCAGCGGCAGGCCGAGATCGGCGGCGACCAGCCGCGATTGCTCGACCGAATAGGCGATGCCGTTCTTGGGCTGCTTGAGACCGAGCTTGTCGAGCAGCCGCTTGAAGCGGTCGCGGTCCTCGGCGAGGTCGATGCTATCGACAGACGTGCCGAGGATCGGCGCGCCCGCGGCTTCCAGCGCGTGCGCCAGTTTCAGCGGCGTCTGGCCGCCAAACTGCACGATGACGCCGACGAGCGTGCCGT
>Ga0134126_10010975_pt1 | contig 11418 bp, 10 predicted proteins | sample KB31752_FD_96881 | JGI IMG/M metagenome (GOLD analysis project Ga0134126, IMG submission 96881) | Terrestrial soil microbial communities with excess Nitrogen fertilizer from Kellogg Biological Station, Michigan, USA - KB3-175-2 | ecosystem: Environmental > Terrestrial > Soil > Unclassified ... | reverse complement strand
TTTTTTATTCCTGTTATTATTACCGGCCCCCTCAGGCCTTGGGCCTTGCGGCCGTGCAGGCTGGGCTCCCTGCGGGAATGCAGCCACCGGGCGCTGCGCATTTTCCGGCGCGCCGTTTTGTTTGTGGTTTTTATTGCGGTTCTTGTTTTTCTTTTTGCCGCAGCGCCTTTCATCCAGGCGGGTCAAGCTATCCTGCCCGACAACATTTTCGTAATCTAATATCTTTACCGGCTTGGTTTCAATTTCAACAACCTCGCCCAAATCGGCCGGAACGATCCCATCTTTGTTCATTTGCTGAATTTCCTTAACCCGGCTAATAGGCAGCGGTATCCACGATTCTTCGCGCGGATAGCTGAACCACATCAGTTTTTTAAATATGTCGGTTTTTTGCAGCCGCGCATCGCCTTTTTCCGTTTTTAGCACGTTTACGTTATCCGGGATGTATTTGAGGGCGTCCATATAAGTATCCAGCTCATAGTTAAGGCAGCATTTGAGCTTGCCGCACTGACCGGCCAGTTTTAAGGTATTGAGCGAAAGATTTTGATAGCGTGCCGCAGATGTGGATACTGTTTTAAAATCGGTGAGCCAGGTAGAGCAGCATAATTCGCGACCGCATGAGCCGATACCGCCCAGCCGGCTTGCTTCCTGCCGCATACCGATCTGCCGCATTTCAATGCGGATACGAAACGATTCGGCCATCTTTTTAATCAGTTCCCTGAAATCCACGCGGCCTTCGGCAGTATAATAAAAAGTAGCTTTTGTCTTGTCACCCTGGTAATCAACGTCGCTTAATTTCATCGACAGGTTCAGTTCCAGCGCCAGTTTCCTCGATTTGTGCATGGTTTCCCACTCCAGGTCTTTTGCCGCTTTCCACTTTTCTACATCGGCAGGGGTGGCCCTGCGGTATATTTTTTTAACTACGTCGGCTTCTTTCACACGGCGCTTTACCATTTGCATGCGCACCAGTTCGCCGGTTATAGAAACATGGCCCACGTCATAGCCGCCGGTTGCTGCTTCAACAACCACCAGTTCGCCGGCTTCGAGGTAGATATTATCGTTATTCAGGTAAAACTCTTTCCTCGATCCCTTAAATTTTACCTCTATGATATTAAAAGGCTTATAATTTGTTGGCATATCCATGTGCGACAGCCAATCATAAACATCTAATTTGCTGCAGCCATTTGTAAGGCACGCGCCATTACTTTTGCAGCCCGCGGGTGAGCATCCGCCTCCCGTTGAGCAACTTCCACATCCCATAATTAATTCGGTATATTAGGCGTCCGCCCTTTGGCGGATCGTTAAATTTAGTATTTTTATAAGCTGCAAAGATACATCTAAAAATAAAATTTTCGGATTGGCATTTCTTTCCACATGATAATGAGCTTTTTCGAGCTCGGTGATTATATCATTGGCCTGTGAAATGTTCATCACATTGGTCATTTTTTGCGCCGTTTCCAGCTCAGCGGGCGGTAAATGGACCAAGCTTGCAGCTCCGGATAATATCAGGCAGCACTCGCGTATGAAGCTTATGCCATACCGCAAAAAGTTCTTTTGGTTTTCGCGGCCGGCTTTTGAAAATTGATCCACAAAGGCCATCGCTTCTATTCCCTTATTGGCAAAACACAGGCGCAGCCATTGAACGAATTGCCCGTGATAGCCAGTATTCCCCCCCTGCAGCATGTTTAATGCGTCCGTCAGGCTTCCGTTTGATAAATAGGCGATCTCGGCCGCAGCCGGCTCTGTTTGGTTATGTTTTTCTATGAGATGATCTTTTATGTCGTTATAAGTCAGGGCGGGGATCTTTATGAGCTGCGTGCGCGAGAGGATGGTATTTAATATAAGGTCCTGGTTTTGGGCCACCAGTAAAAACAGCGTATTCGGTTGCGGCTCCTCGATTATTTTCAGTAAGGAATTTCCTGTTTTATCGAGATATTCCGGCAGCCAGAGGATCAATATTTTATACGCCGATTCAAAGGGCTTAAAGCTCAGCTTTTTGATGATCTGGTGGCACTCGGCAATATTGATATTGGCTTGCTTGTTTTCCGCATCGAGGTAGCCGCGCCAGGTATCGAGGCTTAAATAAGGGTTGGCTAAAAAGGCATCGCGCCATTCTTCAATAAAGTTAAGTGCGGTATCGTCCTTACGTTTGGCAAAAAACGGGTACGAAAAATGCAGGTCGGGATGCATCAGTTTCTGGTATTTACGACAGGAGGAGCACTCGCCGCAGGAATCGTCGGCCTGTTTATTTTCACACGATACGTATTGGGCATAGGCAACCGCCAGCGGCAAACTTCCCGATCCGCCGGGCCCCAAAAACAATTGTGCATGGCTCACCCGGTTTTCCTTAACCGAATTTATCAACCGTTGCTTGGTAGCGTCCTGTCCAACTATTTGCTTAAACTGCATTGGGGCGAATTTAGTGATTTGAGACCAGAGATTAGAGGCTGACGCTTAGAGATTAGTTTTTTTGGGCCGAAAGACGAAAAAATACCGTGCAGTGACATAATAGGGAGTATTTCAATTTACAACTATATTTGCCGCATGATCCTCCTAATCTCTAATCCCCAACCTCTAATCTCTCCTTGCTCATGAGGATCATGGCCTTCGATTATGGAACCAAGCGCATAGGCATTGCGGTTACCGACCCGATGCAGATCATCGCGACCGGGCTTGAAACGATACATCCCATTAAGATCATCGATTATCTTAAAAAATACCTGCAAGCCGAGCAGGTAGAACGTTTTATTGTGGGCGAACCCAAACAAATGGATAATACCCCATCGCAGTCAGCCATCCACGTTAAGGGCTTTGTTAACCTGCTAAAAAAAAGCTTCCCTGAAATTCCTGTCGAAATGCTCGATGAGCGCTTTACCTCAAAAATGGCTTCGGCTACCATCGCCCAAAGCGGGATGAACAAAAAGAACCGGCAAAATAAGGAGTTGGTTGATACTATTTCGGCGGTGATACTTTTACAGAGCTGGATGGAACGGAACCGTTGATTTTAATGATTTTTGGATTTCGTTGATTTGATTATTTAGATTTTATTGATTTAAGTTGTGATGAAAGAATTTGTAAATGAAGCATATAAATACTCTGATATTACCGGGATTATCATCGGTTGTGCGATAAAAGTTCACAGCGCCATGGGCAACGGTTTTCAGGAAGTTATTTATCAAAAATGTCTTGCCATTGAAATGGAAAAACAAGGATTAAAATTCGCACAGGAGTTAGAAATGGAAATTTATTACGACGGGTGTAACGTAGGAACACGGCGCGTCGACTTCCTTGTTAACGGACTTATAATAGTGGAATTAAAGGCTATATCGAAATTAGATGATGTTCATCTCGCGCAAGCCCTTAACTATTTAGAAGCCTATAAATTGGCAACGGGATTATTATTAAACTTTGGTTCAAAAAGCCTGGAGATTAAAAGAATAACCAATGAATATAAGTTGAAGAAGGGTGTAAAAGAGGACTAATATAAGCAAAAATTGGATCACCATTCTTCAAAAAATCAACGAAATCCTTAAATCATTAAAATCAACGGTTATCTTTGCCGCCATGGAAATTCTACCCGATATCCTGCAGCAGTACCTCGACGCTCATTGCGATCCCGAGCCCGAAGCGCTGCAAACCATCAACAGGGAGACCTATCTGAAGGTGCTGCGGCCGCACATGCTCTCGGGCCATTACCAGGGGCGGGTGCTGAGTTTTTTGAGCAAATTGATCCGGCCAACGCGAATACTTGAGATCGGGACCTTTACCGGCTATGCCACAATTTGCCTTGCGGAAGGGCTGACTGACGACGGCGAGATACATACCATAGAAGTTAACCGCGAGCTGGAAGAAATGCTTTCTGCACATTTTAAACTAACAACTGTTGAAAAAAAGATAAAACTTCACTTTGGCGAAGCGGAACAAATAATAGCTACTTTGCCGTATAATGATTTCGATTTAGTGTTTATTGACGCTGATAAAAAGAATAATTATAACTACTTTCAGCTTGTTTTTGACAAAATAAAACCCGGAGGACTAATAATAATTGACAATGTTTTGTGGAAAGGAAAGGTGTACTCGGCTGACGATGACGCAGATACACAAATAATCCGCAAACTAAATGATGAGCTCGCTGTTGATACAAGGGTAGACAAATTGATCCTGCCCGTTCGCGACGGTTTGCTGGTCATCAGAAAAAAATAGATTATGAAAAAACTCTTACTGGTAATGTTGCTGCTTGCACCATGCCTAATCGCTTCAGCGCAAAAAAACACACCCCAATCTTATATCGATCAGTTTAAAGAAGACGCCATACGGATCATGCACGAAACCGGGATTCCGGCAAGCATTGTACTGGGCGTAGCCATGCACGAATCCGGTTGTGGGAACAGCGCGCTGGCCAAACATTTAAATAACCAGTTCGGCGTAAAAGGCGACCACCGCATCGTTTACTATAAAAATAATAAGAAAGTGCATACCGCGTACAAACGCTATCAATCGGTGTATGACTCGTTCCAGGATTTTGCGCGCATTATGACGGAGCGCAGCGAGTTTAGCGTGTTGGCAACCAAGTTTGGCCATGCTGACTATACCGACTGGGCGCGGGGTATACAAAAACGCGGTTATGCCAGCGACCATAAATGGGCCAACTATGTGCTCGGTATTATAAAAAAATACCAGCTGTACACCTTTGACGAAGACCCCGAACAAGAAAATCCAACCCCGGTATTGGCAAAGAATTGACCTCCAATTGAGGCGAAGGATTTTTCGTGCTCACCCGGAAGCCAAATGTATCCCTGGCGCCGCGAGGACGTGATTTTTGAAATTTTTTCTGCCGATATTCGCTCCCGGCAGGGAACTCCCTGAGAAACGACATTGATTGACCATCCATCGCCAGTAATGAGAAAAACAACGTACCTTTTTATCAGTATAATTTTATTCGGCGCCTGCGCCACACGCAAAGGCACAATTTCGAACCGCCAGGCCCGGCAAAATAACAATAGGGTTAAAGAACAAAACAGCGCTTCAGTCGCCGGGTACGTGCCGTTAACTTCGGTACAATATATTAACCGGTATAAGGCCATCGCTATTAAGGAAATGAATTTGTACGGCATACCGGCCAGTATCACCATTGCACAGGGGCTCTTTGAATCAGGAAGCGGCAATGCCGAGCTGGCAAGGGTTGCAAACAATCATTTCGGCATCAAATGCACATATGACTGGAAAGGGCGCAGCTATTACAGGGACGATGATAACAGGAACGATTGTTTCAGGGTTTATGATAAGGCCGAGGACTCGTTCAGGGACCATTCGCTGTTTTTGAAAAGAAAAAATTACGCCCGCCTTTACGACCTGGACATTACCGACTACAAAGGCTGGGCAAAAGGCTTGAAGAAAGCGGGCTATGCCACGAATCCGGACTATCCTTCTATACTGATAGGGATCATTGAAAAGTATCATCTTGACCAATATGACGCTCAGCCGGAAGGTGCGGCGAAGAAGCAGGACACGGCGGCCACACAGGCAGGGACGGATATCATTGCCGCGCCAACAGATTCGACTATTAAGACAATTCCTCCCGATAAATTATACACCGTCAAGCCCGGCGACACACTATATAACATCTCGAAACGTTTTGGCTTAACTGTTGATGACCTCAAAGCAATGAATAACCTGGCTGATAACAACATCAAAGTTGGCCAGAAACTTGTTGTGGTTAAACAATGATGTTAAATAGTGTTAATTTGTAGCCTCAATATTAACCGAAAGGTTAATTTTATAATAAAAATGAAAACCGGGCTGGCCCTTTGCTTTTTTCTGATCGCTGTTAAGTGTTTTTCGCAGGAAAAAACCATCTCCGGTATCGTGTTTGATAAAGAGAGCAAAGCCAGGATAGCCAGCGTAAATATTCACGATTTAAGCAACGGAATAGCTGTTTATGATAATCTAAAGGGCGTATTCACCATAAGAGCGAATGAGGGCGATAAACTGGTTTTCACCCGGCAGGACTACCACCCCGATACAATAACGGTACTGAGCGGCGCCCAGCTAGCAGTTTATTTGGCCCGCGTAGCCATCCAGCTTAAGGAAGTAACGGTGCATGATAACCTGATGACACCGGAAAAACGGCTCGAAGCCACCAAACAGGACTATACTAAAATTTATGGCCCCCTGGCCTATAACGATTTCCTGAGCACGCCCTCATCGGGCGGTGCCGGCCTGAGCATCGATGCCCTCTATAATGCAATCAGCCGGGAGGGGCGGAATGCTGAACGCCTGAGGCAGCAAATAGAAAACGATTATGAGCAAAATGTGATCGATTTTCGTTTTAACCGCACGTTTGTAGGTAATATTACCGGCCTGCGGGACGAAAGGCTCACGGCATTTATGTCGAGGTACCGCCCCGGCTATTACACCACAAGGACCATGACCGATTATGAGTTTATAACCATGATCAGAAATAACTACCGCAGGTTTTTACGGAACCAAAGGACGTATTCACTTCCGCCTTTGGTGGGGAAGTGAACTTCCACCTGGCCGAAGATCATATTATTTTGAAAATTAGTCATTTGCGGCAGTAGCAACAATCCATTATACCACGACTTGTTACCCAAACAAATTTGGTTAATCCAACACACAAATTTTACATCATCCGCCATTACATTATTAACTATATTATAATAAATTTGCGCCAAATCTGTGGAGAGCAAAAAGCATAGGGGCGGGAAGCGTTTGATTTTAATGGGCTCCCCCCGCACATCAATTTGCAGGCTTTGCACTTTCCGCGCACATAAAATTTTACTGGCTTTTAGCTTTTAGCCTTTTGCTTTCAGCTTCTGCCCCAGCATACAAAAACTATGTTAAAAACCACCCCCGGGTTAATCATTTTATTATTTTTTGGTTTTGTATTCTCAGCCAATGCGCAAAAGTCCGACACGATAAAGGCTGATACCACCCTGCTTAACAAATACCGAATCGACCCCGGTAAAAACTCGCTGCCAATAATTTACAGGCCGATCGGTATAAAAAAAGAACAGCTGCCGGTTAATATGCTCGATTATAAGATCAGCTACTGGCACCGGTCGGTAATTTTCGGACTGAACTTCAGCCAGTCGGCCTTTAGCAATAACTACAGCGCCGGGGGCATCAGCGCCATCGCCTTAGGGACAAATTTTGATTACAAAGCCGAATACAATAAAACACCGGAGGATTTTACCAGCGAGCTGAACCTCATCTACGGGATATCAAAAAACAAGGGCCAGGGTGCGCGCAAAACAAACGACCGTATTTTCTTTGACAATAAAATTGCGACCCAATTGTCGAAAAAATGGTTCTTTTTCGGCTCGCTTACCTTCGAATCGCAGTTTACCGCTGGTTATAACTATACCAATCCCGACGGCTCCAATGCGCAGAACCCATACCTGATCTCAAACTTTATGGCGCCGGGCTACCTCACCGAGTCCATTGGTTTTGAGTACAAACCTGTAAAGTGGTTCGATCTTCGCTTCGGCACCGGTACGGCGCGCCAAACTTTCGTGGTTGATACCACCATTTACCATAACCAGCCTGGCAATTACGGGGTGCCAATAGGGCATACTTTCTATAATGAGCTGGCTGTGCAGGTGGTTGCAGTGGTTGATAAAGATCTGTCAAAGAACGTGCATATTAATGCCCGCTACGCGCTTTTTATCCCTTACATACAGCCACTGGCCTATATGAGCCATCGCATTGATGCCATACTGACGGCAAAAGTAAGCCGCTTGATAGCGATGACTGTCAACGGCACTTTCCTTTACGATAAAAACACCTCAACCGCGGTGCAGGGCACTGAGGGGATCGCATTAGGGGTGATCTATAAGTTTCCTTAGTGGTTTTATCCCCCGTCTACGCGACCTTAAAGATAAGCCCCGGAATGCCTGGTTTTTGATCTGAGCGCCGACTATTATTCAGTCAACCTTGGTTACATAAAACTCGAAAAATAGGGTGTTAAGTTGTAAGTCTTAAATTGAACGTCAATTTTTCTCTTTCGACTCCCTACTTCACTCAATTAGCGCTGAAGCCTTGTTCCGGTTGTCCCCCCCTTAACATTAGCAGGCTGGTATGCCGATAAGCATCTTTAAGCCTGATTTGCATTTGTTTAGGTAATTCTTATATTTATTGCTTAATTGAATATATTGTTTCGTTTGTAACAATGACTTTTTATTCACATACAAAAAAGACTGTTTTGCATACCCGCAATTGTCGCTCAAATACTTTTTCAAATTCGGGAAGAACATTTGTATTAATTTTAAAGTATCCCCCTGGTTAAACCAAAACTTCATATGAAAAATTTTTACCTTTCCTTTAACAATTCATCCTTAGCAAAACAATTAAAATATTTGACGGCAATGATTGCTGTTATTTGTTTTGCAGCAATGCTGCCCGGCAGATCATTTGCCCAGGCGCCAACCATTAGTTACAGCAGCCCGCAAATCTATCTCACGCATGTGGCGGTTACACTAACGCCAACATCCAGCAACGTTGATGCGCCAACCGGCGTTTATGGCAGCCCGGTTATCCTGGGTTCCGGACTGACAGTCGCTCAAAACGGTTTAGCAGTGGATGCGGCCGGCAATATATATGTGAATGATCAGGACGGCGGCGGCAATGGGCTTGTTAAAAAAATAACGGCCGACGGCAGCAGCACTACCACTATTGGTTCAGGCTTTTCAAACCAAAGTGCGAGTGTAGCGGTTGATCAGGCCGGTAATGTATATGTCGCCGACCAGTCAGTTGTGTGGAAGATACCGGCAAGCGGCTCGCCGGTAAGCTATGGTACGCCGGCTGTTATTAATAGCACTTTTACCCGGCCGTTTGCAATAGCGGCCGACGCAGCCGGGAATATCTATGTGGGCGATTTAGGTGCCGGGGTGTATAAAATGGCAAATGACGGAACCAATAAAGTTAAGATCGATAACGGAATTGGCAACCCATCCGGATTGGCGGTAGATGCCGCAGCGAATGTATACGTGGCTGATTACGTGACCAAAGTCTTGTATGAAATACCCGCCAACGGCGACCCCCAGTTTCAGCTGGCAAACGGTTTTGGTTTTCCCAGGGGATTGGGGGTTGATGGCGCCGGGACCATCTACGTTGATGATGAGGCCGCACAAGTCATTTATGCAGTGCCGGCGGGCGGCGGAACACCCGTTGCCGTAGTTTCCGGTCTCACTAATCTCGTCGGCGTGGCTGTTGATGCCGGTTACAATTTGTATGCAGCATTGCAGGACAACGTGGGCATAAGCAAAATAAGCCCTACCGGCGGTTATTTCATAAGCCCTGCAGCTCTTCCGGCTGGTTTGAGTTTCGACAATACAACCGGCATTATCAGTGGTGCGCCAACAAATGCAAGCGCGGCGACTGATTATGTGATCAGCGCCTACAATAGCACAGGCGGTGCTGCGGCAACGGTAAACATTACCGTTAATGCATATCCGATACCGGTGGTGAGTTACACCAGTCCGCAGACATACACAGCAGGTACGGCAATTACAGCGCTTACGCCGACCAGCACCGGGGTCTCCGCGCCCGGGTACTGCAGTACGGCCTCCACGGTAGCCAGTGGTTTTAATTTCCCCTTAAGCATAGCGGTTGACGGGCCGGGCAACATCTATGTTGCCGACCACGACAACAACCTGGTACAAAAAATACCCGCAGGCGGCGGAACGCCGGTAAGTATCGGTTCAGGTTTCAGCAACCCGTCAGGAGTAGCGGTTGACAGCATTGGTAATGTGTATGTGGCCGATAGCGGAAACGGCCTGGTAAAAGAAATATTGAAAAGCGGTGGCGCGCCGGTAACCATTGGCACCGGATTTACAACGCCCGGCGCAGTTGCTGTCGACCTCGCCGGCAATGTGTACGTAGGCGACGTCGGAAGCGGTACAGTATTTAAAATACAGGCTGCCGGCGGTGGTACAGTAACGCTTGCTGCCGGATTTTCAGATCCGGCGGGCATTGCCGTTGATGCATTGGGTAATTTATACGTAAGCGATGGCTCGGGCGGGGCGGTTTACAGGTTTAAATCTAAAGGCGGCACGGTGGTAAATATCGGCAGCTCGCTTAGTTTTCCGTCTAATGTCGCCGTCGACCCGGCGGGAAACGTTTTTATTACTGAAATCAACTCGCATTCGGTGTATAAGGTAAGGAACGGCCGCGACACCGCAGTAAATTTGGGCGCCGAATTCAGCGGGCCCTCGGGCGTGGCGGTCGATGGGTCGGGCAATGTTTATGTCGCCGATTCGTATACCAACCTGATCTCGGTGATCAAGCCAAACGGCGGTTATTTTTTAAACCGCCCTTTGCCTGCCGGCCTAAGGCTGAAAGATACGACAGGCGTGATCAGCGGTACGCCAACCGGCGCCAGCCCGGCGGCAAATTATACTATTACGGCTTATAATATTGGTGGGAATGCATCTTCCACGCTGAATATCGCTGTTAATTTACCTCCCGTTCCAACTATTAGTTACACCAGCCCGGTTGTTTTTATGGCTGGGATAGTAATAACACCTCTTGCGCCAACAGCAGCGGGCGTGGCAACTCCGGGTTATGGCAACACTACGGTTAGTCTTGGCTCGGGCTTTAATGCGCCTGGGGGGGTAGCTGTAGATAAATTGGGCAATATATACGTAGCTGACGCCCTTAATAATGCAATTAAAAAAATCCCTGCCGGCGGCGGTTCGCCGGTGACGGTCGGTTCGGGTTTTTCCAACCCGGTTGCCGTGGCGGTTGATACAGCCGGAAATATATTTGTTGCCGACATGGGCAACGATCTCGTAAAAAAGATAGCGAAAATCGGCGGCGCTATTACAACAGTCGGTACAGGCTTTATAGCTCCCAATGGCGTAGCTGTGGACGGCGCGGGCAATGTTTATGTAACCGATGGAACCAATACGGTATACGAGGTAGATGGCGGATGCGGTTGTACAAGTGCGTTGGGAGGCGGTTTTGTCGCCCTTACCGGTATTGCGGCCAATGCCCGGGGCGATATATATTTTACGGATGGCGGCTCCGGCCAGGCATTTAAAGTTAAGTCAGGCGGCGTCCCTGTAAACATAGGCTGTTCATTTATCTACCCTTCGGGCGTAGCCGTTAACGCAGTAGGGGATGTATTCATCGCCGACCAGGGGGACAACAAAGTTTACGAAATACCGGCCGGAAGCCACCATCAAAAAGGCATCGGCTCGGGCTTTAACGGCCCGGAAGGTTTAGCTGCCGATGGCGCCGGAAACGTATATGTGGCTGACACCTACAATAATGCAATTGAAGAGATAACACCGGTCGGCGGTTATTTTATAAGCGATTTGCTGCCCAAAGGATTACGTTTAAATGATACTACGGGCGTCATCAGCGGTACGCCGAAGGTGACCATTGCGCCTACAAATT
>Ga0134126_10010974_pt1 | contig 11418 bp, 8 predicted proteins | sample KB31752_FD_96881 | JGI IMG/M metagenome (GOLD analysis project Ga0134126, IMG submission 96881) | Terrestrial soil microbial communities with excess Nitrogen fertilizer from Kellogg Biological Station, Michigan, USA - KB3-175-2 | ecosystem: Environmental > Terrestrial > Soil > Unclassified ... | reverse complement strand
CGTGCGTGCGGCGGTCCGCGAGGTGCTCGCCGGCATGGAGCAGAGCGCGGAAGCGCTGCTCGACAACGCGCCGCCGGACGGCGTCACCCTCGACATCCCCGGGCGTGCGCTGATCGGCGCCGTGCGCCACGTCGTCGCCCGGCACCTGCGCACCCACAGCGAGGACAAGCTGCCGCGGCTCGCCGAGGACGTCCTCGCCTCGATGGCCTGCTACACGGTCCCGACGGCTGCGGGCCGCTGGAGCATCGGGCCCGAGGCGTTGCTGGGAGCCGCGCCGCCCGCCGCGCCGCCCGGCGGCGGCGAGATCGAGCGGCTGCCGCGCGGCCGTCACGGTCTGCCACCCGGCGCGGTCCTGCGCAGCCAGCGGGCACGGATCATCCAGGCGACCGCGGCGGTGACGATGGAGAAGGGCTACGCGAGCACGACTGTCGCCGAGATCGTGTCTTCCGCGGGCGTCGCCAAAGAGGCCTTCTACCGGCACTTCGGAGACAAGGAGGAGGCGTTCCTCGCGGCGCAGGAAGCGCCGGGCCAGCAGATCCTCGACGCGCTCGTGCGCTCGTACTTCTCCGCCGACGAATGGGCCGAGCGCGTGTGGCGGGCGCTGCGCACGCTGCTGGCGGCGGCCGCCGCCAACCCCGTGATGTCGCACCTGCGCCTCGTGGAGTGCTACTCGGCCGGCGCCCTTGCCGCCCAGCGCGGCGAGGAAGTGACGCGCTCCTTCACGATCTTCCTCGAGGAGGGCTTCCGCCAGCGCCCCGAGGGGGCCGCGCTGCCGCGACTCGTTCCGCAGGCGATCGCCGGCGGTGTCTTCGAGATCGTCCAGCAGGAGGTCGCAGCGGGTCGCACCGCAGAGCTTCCGCGGCTCCTGCCGCAGCTCGCCTACGTTGCGATCGCGCCGTTCCTCTCGCCCGGCACGGCGATCGAGGTGCTGCGCGAGAAGATCGCCGCCGAGCGGAGCAGCGAGCTCGCGGGCGCCGCGTAGTCGGGATAGTTCGATAGTACGAACTCCCTGCAAAGCGCAGAAATCGCGGTTTGGAAAAACACGCAATTTGCGGTAGCCTCCCGGCCCTCAAATGTCAGAGCACGGACCTTGGATCAGGTCGCGCTCAGGCGCTTTGGAGGATCGAACATAGTCACGCCGCCGCCCATGAGAGGCAACGGCACCTAACCACTCTTTTGGGGGGACTCAGATGGAGTCGAAGTACAGTCGCGGCCGCGGCCGCGCGCTCGTTGCATCCATGTTGCTGGCGTTGGCGCTCTGCGTGCTCGCGATCGTGCCTTCGATCGCCGCCGCCAAAACCACGAGCAAACCGAACACGGCGCTGATCAACGGCGAATCCGTGACGACCGACGACGGGATCGAAAAGGGCGGCGAACCGATCAGCCTCGAGCAGTTCGCGGCCGAACAGGCGGGCTTCACCGTGACGGTCAAGAGCGGCTCCGAATGGGAAGCGATGACCGAAGATGAATTCGCGGAATACCAGGTGCTCATCGTCGGCGACCCCGACTGCAGCTCGACCGCGTCGTCCTCGATCAACTCCGCCGACACGTGGACGCCCGTCGTGATGGGCTCGGAATCCGGCACGATCGGCAACCGCGTGGTCGTCGGTACGGACCCGGAGGACCACTACGCGGCCGGCGAAGGCGGAGCGCCTCCGACCAACCCTGCCGACCCGACCACCGCCGGCGCCGAGCACCTCGTTCAGCGCGGGATCGGCTACGCGGGTGCGGTTCCCGGTGCGACGGGCTCGTACTTCGACACGAGCTGCGACGACCCGAGCGAAAAGGACGTCGGCGTGTTCAACAAACTGAAGTCGCCTGGCGCATCGGGCGAATGGGTCGAAGACGAAGAAGGTCCGGAATGCGAATCGCCGGTCGTGCAGATCGCGACCAACCCCGCCTTCCACAGCGGCCCGAACCCGCTCACCAACCACGACCTGAGTGGCTGGGAATGCTCCTCGCACGTGACCTTCCTGTCGTTCCCGAGCGACTGGACGGCGCTGGCGATCGCGATCCCGCTCGAAGGCGAAATCCGGCCTACGCCGGTGTGCGGCAACGACATCGAAAACCCGGAAATCGAACGGTGCGGCTCGGCGTACATCCTGGCCGCGGGCCAGGGCCTGTCGGCGACGTCCCCGAACCTCTCGCTGTCACCGGCCGAAAGCCACTCCTCGGCGGGGCCGAAACACACCCACACGGTGACCGCGAACGCCCACAAGGAAGGCAAGCCGATCTCCGGGATCGTCGTCACGTTCGGCGTGAGCGGCGTGAACGGCGGCGTCAGCGGGTTCTGCACCAACGGCAAAGAAGAATTCGAACCCGAATGCAAGACCGATGAAAACGGCGACGTGCGCTTCACCTACAGCGACGAGCACGGCGCCGGGACCGACACGATCACGGGCGCGATCACGCTCGAAGAAGAAGAAGAACCGCAGGGCGACGCCCGCAAGGGGGCGGCCTCGATCACCGAGCGCGCCACCGCCACGCACGAATGGCTGAGCCGACTGACGCTCACGCCGCCGACGGGCAGCGACGAATTCGGGCCCACCCACCAGCACACGGTCACGGCGAAGGTCGCGGACGAAGGGCAGGCGATCGCCGGCGTGGAAGTCAAGTTCGTGCTGAGCGGGACGAACGCCGGCGTCGAAGGCACGTGCAGCACGCCTGAATGCAAGACCGACGAAAACGGCGAAGTCAAGTTCACCTACAACGACACGAACGGCGTCGGCCACGACACGATCGAAGCCAGCGTCGGGATCGAGGAAGAAGAACCGGTGATCGGCGCGCGTCCCGCGGGCCGCGAGTTCAAAGTCACGACCGAACACGCGAGCGCGACGCAGGACTGGGTCGCCCCGCCGCCCCCGCCGCCGACGACGACCACAACGGTGACGCCGACGGCGACCGCGGCGGTGCTCCCGGCGAAAGCCGCGAAAGCGCCGGCCGGCAACGCCAGCATCGCGAGCGTTCACGGTTGCATCGCGTCATCGAGCTACCTTGCAACCGTGCACGGTTCCTCGATGCAGACCGTGAAGTACATGCTGGGCGGGCACACGGTGAAGACAGTGCACGTCAAGAGCGGAGCCACCTCCGCCGCGGCGCACATCACGGTCCACGCCGGGTCCAAGGTGCACCTCACGATCAAGGTCACGTTCACGAGCGCCAGCGGCACGGCGGCGAAGACGTTCCACCGAACGCTCGCTCACTGCGCCGCGAAGCGCGTCGTGGAGCCGAGGTTCACGGGCTGAGGCCCTGAGCGCATGACGCGGGCGGTTTCGAGACTCCTCGCACCGCCCGCGTTTGCGCGCCGCCGGCTCGCTGGCAGCCGGCGGCGCGTGCGTGCGCGCCTCGCACCGGCGTTCGGCGCGCTCGCGATCGCGGCGATGCCGGCGGCCGCGAGGGCGGAAGGCACGCCGCCGGAAACGGCCGCGCCCGTCGACGCGGTGCTCTCCAACGACACCACGCTGACGACCTGGGCGCACCCCGCGGAAGTGCTGCCGATCTACGTCGCGCCCAACGTGCACGCGCGCGAGATCACCCGCATCCGCCCTTACACCGAGGACGGCTTCCCCGAGGTCTACCTGCTGCTCGAGAGCCGCACCGACGCGACCGGGCACGAGTGGGTGAGGCTGCGCATCCCGGGGCGGCCCAACGGGCGCGTGGGATGGGTCCTGCGCCAAGCCCTCGGCGGTTTTCACGTCACCAGCTGGCGGGCTCGGATCAACCTCTCGCTGCGACGGATGACCCTCTACTTCGACGGCCGCAAGCGCCTCGTCGCTCCCGTCGGCGTCGGCAAGCCCTCGACGCCGACCCCGACCGGCCACTTCTGGGTGCGCGAGCGCTTCAAGATCCGCGATCGCTCGAGCCCGTACTTCCCGTGGGCGATCGGCACCTCCGCCTACTCGGTGCTGACCGACTGGCCGGGCGGCGGCATCGTCGGCATCCACGGCGCCTTCGGCGAACCGTGGCGGATCCCGGGCGACCCCTCGCACGGGTGCGTGCGGATGTTGCCGGGGGACCTCGATCGCATCGCGCCGCTGCTGTCCCCGGGTGTGCCCGTGGACATCGTGTGAATGGAGCTAGCCGGGCTCGAACCGGCGACCTCTTCGCTGCCAGCGAAGCGCTCTCCCAGCTGAGCTATAGCCCCGGGAGGCCCCAATCGTATCGCGAGCAGCCGCGGCCGCTCACTGGCGGGGGATGAACTCGGGCACCTCGAGATCCTCGCCCGAGTCCCGGCCGCCGCGGCGCCACGGCCGGCGGCGGCTCGCCTCGTCCTGCTCGGAGGCGCCGTAGTCGCCGACCTCCTGTTCGAGCGCCGCACGCTCCGACGGCGCGACCTGGTCGAGCCGCGCGGTCATGGCCCCGTGCGTGAGGCGCACGTCGCGCAGCAGGCGCTCGGCGTTGTTTCGCAGCGACGCGGCGAGCTCGCGCAGGTTGCGTGAGATCTCGCTGCCTTCCGCGAGCACTTCGTTCGATACCGCGTGCGCGTCGCTGACGATCTGGCGTGCTTCCTCACGTGCGTGCGTGCGTCCGCGCCGTGCTTGCTCCTTGGCCTGCTCGTCGAGGCGGATCAGCTCCTCGCGCCGGGCCTGCAGCAGCCGCTCGGTGTGCTCGCGGGTCTCCTCGGCGACGCGCGCCGACTCTTTGCGCGCCCCCTCGAGCAGCTCGCTGGACTCGCGCTCGGCCTGCGCGCGCACGCGTTCGGACTCCGCCGCCGCCTCGGCGCGCGCGAGCGCCGCCTCCTCGCCGCCCTCCGAGCGCAGCCGCTCGCCGGTGGAGCGCGCCTCCTCGAGCACGCGGGACGCCTCGCTCTGCCCGTCGGCGAGGGTGCGCTCGGCCTCCTCGCGGGCGCGCTCGGCTTCGGCGTTCACCTGGGCCGCGGAGCTCGACGCCGCGCTCCTGGTCGTCTCCGCCTCGGAGCGTGCCGCCGCGAGGATCTCGCGAGCCTCCTCCTCGGCGGCCTGGACGCGGATGTCCGCCGCGCGGTCGGCCTCCGCGATGCGCTCCCGCGCCCGCGACTCGGCCTGCTCGCGCAACTCCTGCGCGGCCGCTTCGGCAGCGGCGACGATGTTCGCGACGCGTCCGGGCGTCGAAGCGAGCGAGCCGGCGTCGCCGCCGTGCTCGAACCCCGGCTCGTCAGCCTGCGGATCGTCCACGCACGCATCGTAAACGCAGCGGCCGGGCGGGGTCTGCAGGCCGGTCGGGGTGTGGCAGAAAAGGTGGGAAACTTGTCCTTGCAGACAAGCGCGGGATGCCCGATGATCGCTGCCATGGCCGATGTCAGGAAGGTCGCGGTGCTGCTCTACGACGGCGTGCAGAGCCTCGACGTCACGGGTCCCTTGGAGGTGTTCGCCGCGGCGGACACAGCGTCGCGCGCTCGCGGCGACGGGTCCGCTTATGAGGTGCGCACGATCGCGCGGCGGCCGCAGCCGGTGCGGACCTCCAGCGGCCTCACGCTCGTCCCCGACGGACCGCTGCCACGCCGCAACGAGAGCATCGACACGCTGATCGTGCCCGGCGGGAGCGGGCGCGGGCAGGCGATCGCCGACCCGGCCCTGCTGCGCTGGCTCGCGGGCGTGCCGTCGCGCTGCCGCCGCGTCGCCTCCGTGTGCACCGGCGCGTTCCTGCTGGCCGCGGCGGGCCTCCTCGACGGACGCCGGGCGACCACCCACTGGGCCTACGCGCAGCAGTTCGCGCGTGAGCACCCGGAGGTCGACCTCGACGCCGATCCGATCTTCGTGCGCGACGGCGACATCTGGACCTCGGCCGGCGTCACCGCCGGCATGGACCTCGCGCTCGCGCTCGTCGAGGAGGACCACGACCGCGAGCTGGCGCTGCTGATCGCGCGGCACCTGGTGCTGTTCCTGCGCCGTCCCGGCAGCCAGTCGCAGTTCAGCGCGATGCTGCGCGCGCAGGAGCCCGAGCGCGAGCCGCTGCGCGAGATCCAGCGTCAGGTGCTCGATGACGTCGCCGCCAGCCACACGGTCGAGGCGATGGCCGAGCGCGCGCACATGAGCCCGCGCAACTTCGCCCGCGCCTTCCGCGCGCAGACCGGCGTCACCCCCGCCCGCTACGTCGAGAGCGTGCGGCTCGAGGCGGCACGACGGCGCCTGGAGGAGACGGCCGAGCCGATCCAGGCGATCGCGCGCTCCTGCGGCTTCGCCAGCCCCGAGGCGATGCGCCGCAGCTTCCTGCGCGCGCTCCACGTCGGACCGGCCGAGTACCGGCGGCGCTTTCACTCCTCCCTTGCCCCGACACGCAGCGGCCGCCGCCGCCACGCGCGGGCCCGGACGACGCCACCCTCCCAATAAATAAAAAAAAGGAGACAGAGATGAACGTCGCGATTCCGATCTACGACCGCTTCACCGCACTCGACGCGGTCGGCCCCTACGAGGTGCTCAGCAGGGTCCCCGGTGCCACCGTCACGTTCGTGGCCACCGAGGCCGGCCCGGTGCGCACCGACAACGGGATGCTCACGCTCGAGGCCGAGCGCTCCCTCGCGGAGCTCCCCGAACCGGACGTCATCGTCGTCCCGGGCGGCCCCGGCGAGGTCACCCAGCGTGCAGGCGAGCAGATGCTCGCCTGGGTTCGCGCCGCCGACCGCACGAGCACCTGGACGACTTCGGTCTGCACCGGCTCGCTGATCCTCGCGGCCGCGGGCTTGCTCGAGGGACGCCCCGCCACCGGTCACTGGCTCGCGATGGACGAGCTGCGCCGTCTCGGCGCCGAGCCGACCGGCCAGCGCGTCGTCTTCGACGGCAAGATCGTGACCGGTGCGGGCGTCTCGGCCGGCATCGACATGGCGCTCGCGCTCGTCGGCCGCATCGCCGGGCCGGAGGTGGCGCAGGCGATCCAGCTCGGCATCGAGTACGACCCGCAGCCGCCGTTCGACGCGGGGGCGCCGGAGAAGGCGCCGGCTGCGATCGTCGAGATGCTCCGCTCGCGCAGCCGCTTCGCCGAGGCGAGCGCCGTCTAGGGGTTCTTCGCGGCGAGCCGTTCGGCGGCGGCGCGGCCCTCGTCGACCTCGGAGAACGTGATGCGCGCGATCAGGTCTCGCTTCCAGACGATGACCCACCCCTCGCGCTGGCCTACGCGCCCGGCGGTGCCGGCCAGACGACCGTGCTGGACGACGATCGCGAACACGACCCCGCTGCCGAGGTCGCGCGCCTCCTCGAGCTCGTACCGCAGCTCCTCGTAGGTGCCGACCCACTCCTCGATGAAGGCACGAATCGCCGCTCGGCCTTCGAAGACGTCCCCCAACGCCCGCCCCTCGAAGACGGCATCCACGGCGAATACGCTCATGACCGCGTCGAGATCGCGGCGATTCGCGGCCTCGAGCGCCCCGCCTACGAGCTCGACCAGGCTGGGGGTCGCGGACTCCTCGGGCATGACCAGGTGAGTATCTCTCGCCGCCGCTTGCACCCGCAGGCCGCCCGATAACCTCCGAGCCGATGAGCGAGCATCGCTACGACCCGCGGGAGATCGAGCCGCGCTGGCAGGCCCTGTGGGCCTCCGAGCGCACGTGGGAGGCGCCGAACCTGGAGGAGGGGGAGTCGCCGACGGTCGCGCGCACGAACGAGCCCCCCAGCTCCTACGTGCTCGAGATGCTTCCCTACCCGAGCGGTGAGCCTCACATCGGCCATCTGAAGTGCTACTCGCTCGGCGATGCGATCGCGCACTTCCACCGGCGCCTCGGCAAACGGGTCCTGCACCCGATGGGCTACGACGCCTTCGGGCTGCCGGCCGAGAACCACGCGATCAGGACCGGCGTGCACCCGCGTGTCTCGACCGCGGAGTCGATCGCCGAGTTCCAGCGCCAGTTCCGCGAATGGGGCATCTCGATCGACTGGTCGCGCGAGCTGGCGACCTCCGAAGCGAGCTACTACCGCTGGACGCAGTGGATCTTCCTCGAGCTGTTCAAGGCCGGGCTCGCGTACCGGCGCGAGGCCGCCGTGAAGTGGTGCCCGAACGACCAGACCGTGCTCGCCAACGAGCAGGTGGATGCCGACGGGCGCTGCGAGCGCTGCGGCGCGGTGGTCGAAGTGCGCCAGCTCGAGCAGTGGTTCCTGCGCATCACCGACTACGCCGAGCGGCTGCTCACAGACCTCGACACGATCGACTGGCCCGAGCACGTCAAGACGATGCAGCGTAACTGGATCGGGCGCAGCGAGGGGGCCGAGGTGACGTTCCGCTGCGAGGAGCTCGGCGTGGACTACCCCGTGTTCACGACGCGCCCCGACACGCTGTTCGGCGCCACCTTCTTCGTGATGGCACCCGAGCATCCCGACGTGCTGCGGCTCGCCAAGGGGACCGAGCACGAGCAGGCGGTGCGCGACTACGTCAACCGCGCGCTCAACGAGAGCAACGAGGAACGCGGCAACGCCGAGAAGGAGAAGACCGGCGTCCCGCTCGGCCGGAGCGTCACGAACCCGGTCAACGGCGAGCGGATCCCGATGTTCGTCGCCGACTACGTGCTGATGGAGTACGGCACCGGCGCGATCATGGCGGTGCCCGGCCACGACGAGCGCGACCACGACTTCGCGACGACCTTCGACCTGCCGATCCGGCCGGTGATCGAGCCGGGCGGCGGCGAGGAGGCGGAGCTGCCCTACGCCGGCGACGGCGTGCTGGTCAACTCCGCGCCGCAGTTCGACGGCCTGCCGAACCGCGAGGCGCTGGCGGCGATCGTCGCCTGGCTGGACAAGGAGGGGAAAGGGCACGCGTCGATCAACTACCGGCTGCGCGACTGGCTGATCTCCCGCCAGCGCTACTGGGGCTGCCCGATCCCGATCGTCTACTGCGAGAAGTGCGGGCCCGTGCCGGTGCCCGAGGATCAGCTGCCGGTCGAACTTCCGGAGATCGAGGACTACGCGCCGAAGGGCCGCTCGCCGCTGGCGAGCGCCGAGGACTGGGTGCAGACGAGCTGCCCGTCCTGCGAGGGCCCGGCGCGGCGCGAGACGGACACGATGGACACGTTCGTCGACTCCTCCTGGTACTTCCTGCGCTACTGCGACGCCCGCAACGACGACGCGGCCTGGGACCCGGGCGCGCTGGCCGAGTGGATGCCGGTGGACCAGTACATCGGGGGCGTCGAGCACGCGATCCTGCACCTGATGTACGCGCGCTTCTTCTGCAAGGCGCTCGCGGACCTCGGCCACCTCGAATTCCAGGAGCCGTTCCGGGCGCTGTTCACGCAGGGGATGGTCACGAAGGACGGCGCGAAGATGAGCAAGTCGCGCGGCAATGTGGTCTCGCCCGCGGCGCTCGTGCAGCGTGCCGGCGCCGACGCGGCCCGCTGCTACACGCTGTTCATGGGTCCGCCCGACCAGGACGCTGACTGGTCCGACGAGGGGGTCGAAGGGGTGCACCGGTTCCTCGCGCGCCTGTGGCGTCTGTCCGCAGAGACCGCCGAGCGGGGCGGCGTAGAGCCCGGTCTCGGCTCGCCGGACCCCGGCGAAGGCGACGAGCTGGTGCTGATGCGAAAGACGCATTGGGCGATCGACAAGGTCAGCGGCGACCTGCGGAGGTTCGCGTTCAACACCGCGATCGCGGCCGTGATGGAGCTGACGAACGAGATCTCGCGGCTGCGCGAGGAGGTCTCCGTCGAGGCCCTGCGCTTCTCGCTCGGCACCGCCGCCTCGCTGCTGTTCCCGTTCGCCCCGCACACGTGCGCGGACGTCTACGAGCGGCTGACCGGCGAGCGGGTGTGGGAACAGCCGTGGCCGGAAGCCGACGAGGCGCTGCTCGAGAGCGAGGTCTACGAGCTCGTCTGCCAGGTGAACGGCAAGGTCCGCGACCGCGTGCAGGCGAGCGCGGAGGCCTCGCCCGACGAGCTGAAGGAGCTGTGCCGCGCCGCTCCCAACGTGGTCGCGCACCTCGACGGCAAGGAGCTCGTCAAGGAGATCGTGGTGCCGGGGAAGCTCGTGAACCTCGTCGTCCGCTAGCGGGCTCGTGCTCGACCTCAAGCCCGCCTACTTGATCCACGGCGACGACCACGGCGCCGTCGCCGAGCGGCGCGCCGGCCTGAGGACGCTCGCCGAGAGCCAGGACGACGGCGCTGTCGCGCTCGAGGTGCTGGAAGGGGAGGCCGCGACCCCCGCGGGCGTGGCGGGGGCGCTCGCCGCGATGACCCTCTCGATGGGCCGGCGCGTGGTCGTCGCCGAGGGCGCGGAGCGCTGGCGCGAGAAGGACGTCGAGGAGCACCTCGTCCCGGCCCTGGGTGCGATGCCGCCCGACACCACGCTGGCGGTGTTCGCGCGCGAGGAGGCGCGGGCGAAGGCGCCGCAGGCGCTGCACGACGCCGTCAAGAAGGCCGGGGGACAGGTCGTCGCGCAGATGACGGTCAAGCCGTGGGAGCTGCCGAAGTGGGTGCGCGAACAGGCACCGCGGCTCGGCGTCGAGCTGGACGCGGCGGCCGCGAAAGCTCTGGTCGCCCAGGTCGGCGAGCGCCAGCAGCGTCTGCTGCGCGAGCTGGAGAAGCTCGCGCTCGAAGGCGACGCGGCGCCCGGCTCGCCGCGGCGCGTCTCGGCGGAGGAGATCGAGGAGCGCGCCGCGCACTCCGCGGAGTGGCGCGCGTACGCGCTCGGGGATGCGCTCGTGGCCGGCGACAGCGCCGGCGCGATGGCCACCTACCTGCGGCTGCGCGACCAGGGCGAGCGGGTTGCGGGGCTGACCTACCTGCTGGCCTCGCGCCTGCGCGACGCGCTCGCGATCGCCGAGCAGCTCGCTGCGGGCCGCTCGGCCGCCGAGGTCAAGAAAGGGCTGCGGATGCCTCCGAAGGCAGCTGAGCGGCTGATCTCCGACGTGCAGCGCAGCGACCCGGCGCGCCTGCGCGCGGCGATCGGGGTGCTCGCCCGGCTCGAGCTGGACACGCGCGGCGGGGCGGTGCTGGTGCGCGACCGGGACGCGCTGGCGGAAATGGACGAGGAGACGCTCGTCGCGCGGGCGATCGAGGAGATCGCGGCCTGAGGCTCTGCTGCGGTGTGCCGCCACACCATGGTGATCACCGCCGTCGGGCCGTCGGGTAAGGCCAAGCCGCAGCGCCTGACGTTCACGATCGTCCGATAGACGTGGCTGCGCGCGGGCGGCGGCGTTTCGCCCGTGGCCCGCGCACAGCGGCTCACCCGGGCTTGGAAGGCGGCGCTTCGGCTAGGACTTCGCGCCGGCGAGGATCTTCGCCGCGCGGGACTTCTTGCGCGCGCCGGTGTTCTTGTGCAGCGCGCCGCGCTTGACGGCCTTGTCGATCGTCGAGACCAGCTCGCGGTGGGTCTCCGCGGCGTCGCCCTCGCCGCCCTCGGCGGCGGCGGTGAGGCTGCGGAAGTGCGTCTTGATCGCTGAGGTGTAGCGGCGGTTCTCGAGCCGCTCGCGCTCGGAGCGGAGGATGCGCTTCTTCTGCGAGTGGATGTTGGCCATGATCGAGCT
>Ga0134126_10010973_pt1 | contig 11418 bp, 10 predicted proteins | sample KB31752_FD_96881 | JGI IMG/M metagenome (GOLD analysis project Ga0134126, IMG submission 96881) | Terrestrial soil microbial communities with excess Nitrogen fertilizer from Kellogg Biological Station, Michigan, USA - KB3-175-2 | ecosystem: Environmental > Terrestrial > Soil > Unclassified ... | reverse complement strand
GGCGGGCGACTGGGCGGGGAGAGGAGCGGCAAAGCAAAGGATGAGGACGAAAACGATAAAGGGAAGCTTCATGGGCAGAAATTATGGCATAGGTCGCGGGCGGGGCGCCCGCGCCACAAGGGGAGACGTTTGGCTGAGGGCTGTGCCCTTGAGCAGCAAACAAAAAGTAAGGCCCGCCAAGATGGCGGGCCAAGTTTAAAAAAGGTTTGAGCTAGCGGTTCAAGGAGTGAGCGGAATTGCGCTCCGCCACGACTCGCCGCGCATTGTCGGCCAGGGTCTTGGCCTGGGGCAGCAACTCCAGCGCCTTGACCACCTCAGGATCGGCTTCCGCGCGCACCTGCAGGCCTTCCTCCTGCCCGAAGGCGTCAATAAAGATTTCAGCCTTGATGTTGGAGCGCACCCAATCATTGTTGGCCAGCAGGTCGGCCTCGGTGAAGGGTACCTTCTGATCATCCATGAAGCGGCGGAAATCCTGCATCACCTGCTCATCCACAACGAAGTTCTTGGTGGGGTGATGGCTGATGGTGTAGTGCTTGGCAAAATTGAAGAAAGCGTAGTGCTGCAGCAGCGTGTCCTGGAAAGCATTGCCCTTGGGGGTGGCGATCTTCACATCGGGAGTGATGCCGCCGCCACCGTACACCGTGCGCCCGCTGTCGGTCAGTTTGATTTCGTGGTTGGGGGCATTGGCGTCATTCTCGCGGTCGTAATAGTAATCGTAAAGCGAAACCCCGTTGTAGTCGCGCTGGATGAGGCGCCCGCTGGGGGTGTAGTACTTGGCGGTGGTCAGAGCCAGGCCAGTGTTTTCCGAAAGCGGATACACGGTCTGCACCAGTCCCTTGCCGAAAGTGGTTTCCCCGGCGATCAGGCCGCGGTCATGGTCCTGGATGGCGCCGGCCACAATTTCCGCCGCCGAAGCCGTACCGCGGTTCACCAGCACCACGATGGGGTAATCCTTGCCGCTGTTGCCGTGGGTAGCGCGATAGACCTTCTCCGGGCTGGAGCGGCCATGGTGGGAAACGATGACCTGCCCCTTCTGCAGGAACTGGTCGGCCACCCCAACGCCTTCGCTGAGCAGGCCGCCGGGATTCTGCCGCAGGTCCAGAATCAAACCCTTCACGTCGCCCATCTCGTCCAGGGCCTCACGAACCTCGTGGTCGGTGGTCTCCTGGAAACCGGAAACGTGCATGTAGCCGACGCCGGGGCGGATAAGGAAGTGCAGGTCCACGCTGTAGCGGGGAATCTCATCGCGAATAATGGAGAATTCCAGCGGTTTGTCGCTGCCTTCGCGCAGCACGGTGATGCGCACCGTGGTCCCCTTGGGACCTTTGAGCATGTCCGCCACTTCCGCCGTGCTCATATTGTCGGTGGGTTTGCCGTCCACCGCGATAATCACGTCGCCGGGATGGATGCCGGCACGGTACGCGGGCGTGCCCACAAAAGGCGCGATCACGATCACCTTGTTATTGCGCGGGCCCACCGTCATGCCCACGCCGTAGTACTTGCCGCGCTGCTCTTCACGCAGCAGGGAATAAGACTTGGGGTCGAAGAAATTGGAGTGCGGGTCGAGCACGTGCAGCATGCCGGGAATGGCCCCGTTATAGATGGCCTTGTCGGGGTTCACCGGCTCGGCATAGTTCTGCTCCACGAGGTTGTACACCTCGGTGAAGGCGCGCAGGCTGTCGCGGATGTCGCCTTCGCCGCCGCTGGAAGAGGCGGCGCCCACCTTCTCCCCGAAGAGAAGGCCAAGGAAGCCACAGCTGAGAATGACGAAAGCGATGAGGAAAAGAGAGCGGCGAGCGCGACGGACCATCGTAAATCCTTGAGTAGGATGAGATGTTGGCATGACCTGCAGGTCACGAACTTAAGCGCAGTATACCATGCTGCTGGATGACAAGCCCTTTACTTTCTGAGAGCTTACGCGGGTATGCAGCTGGATACGAAGCACTTAAGTTCCTGGCCGGAGTTCCAGCCTATACGATGAGTGGGGGCGGGGGAAGATCCAGAAAGTAATGTTCCGTTCAGGGCGTCAGCCGGGTGCCAAAGCGGGAAGACACCCGGGTTTGGGCTCAGCGGACTACGCCCTCCAGCGGGGAACTGGCGGTGGCATATAGCTTTTTGGGCATGCGGCCGGCCAGGTAGGAGGCCCGCCCGCCCAGCACCGCGTGTTTCATGGCTTCAGCCATAAGCACGGGATCCTGGGCTCCGGCGATGCCGGTATTCATGAGCACGGCGTCAGCTCCCAGTTCCATGGCGATGGCGGCATCAGAGGCGGTGCCTACGCCCGCATCCACGATCAGGGGCACGCCGGTAATGACTTCGCGCAGGATGCGGATATTGGCCTGGTTCTGAATGCCCAGCCCGCTGCCGATGGGCGCTCCCAGGGGCATCACCGCGCTCGCACCCGCGTCTAGGAGGCGCTTGGCAAAAACCACGTCATCAGAGGTGTAGGGCAAAACCGTAAAGCCTTCCTTCACCAGCACGCGGGTGGCTTCCAAAGTGGCCTGGACGTCGGGGTAAAGGGTGCGTTCGTCGCCAATGACTTCCAGCTTAATCCAGTCGGAGAGGCCGACTTCACGGCCCAGGCGGGCGGCGCGAATGGCATCATCGGCGGTGTAGCAGCCGGCGGTGTTGGGGAGCAGAAAGTATTTGCCCGGGTCAATGTAATCGAGCAGAGACTCCTTGCTGCGGTCCAGGTTGACGCGGCGCACGGCTACTGTGACCATCTCCGCGCCACTGGCCTCGAGGGCGCGCGCGGTTTCAGCAAAGGATTTGTACTTGCCCGTCCCCACGATGAGTCGGGAACGGAATTGGCGACCGGCAATGACCAGGGAGTCCATGCGCCTATTGTAATGAAGCGCGGCCCCCGCGCGTAGCTCCCCCCGGCAACAAAGTTGCTCCCGCTGGATTCCACCGTTATGCTTGTCGCGTATGTCCACGCTGGTTGAATGTGTTCCCAATTTTTCGGAAGGCCGCGACAAGGCCAAGGTTGAGGCCATCATCGAGGCCATGAAGGTGCCGGGCGTGTACCTGCTGGACCGGGAGATGGATGCCGACCACAACCGCTGCGTGATCACGCTGGTGGGCGACCGCGAGTCCATCCAGGAGGCTGCGATTCGCGGCGTGGGCAAGGCGGCGGAGTTGATTGACCTCACCCATCATCAGGGCGCGCACCCCCGCATGGGCGCGGCCGACGTGGTGCCTTTCATTCCCATCGAGGGCGTGACCATCGAGGATTGCGTGGCCATTGCCCGGCGCGTGGGGGAGGAGATCTGGCGGCGCTTTCAGGTTCCCGTGTACCTCTACGAAGCGGCGGCGGCAACGCCGGAGCGGCAGAACCTGGAGAACATCCGCCGGGGACAGTTCGAAGGCCTGCGGGAGGAAGTGAAAACCAATCCGGCGCGGCGGCCGGATTTTGGCGGAGCGCAGCTTCACCCTACCGCCGGAGCTACCGTGGTGGGGGCGCGAAAGTTTCTTATCGCCTACAACATTTATCTGAATACCGCCGACGTGGACGTGGCCAAAAAAATCGCCAAGGCGGTGCGCTTCTCCAACGGCGGGCTGCGTTACGTGAAGGGGGCAGGTTTTCCGGTGCGCGGGCAGGCGCAGGTTTCGATGAACCTGACCGATTTCGAGCAGACGCCCATCGCGCGGGTGTTTGAATTTGTGAAGCGCGAGGCGGCGCGCTACGGAGTGGCGCCCACCAGCAGCGAGATTGTCGGCTTGATTCCCAAGCGGGCGCTGGAGGATGCCGCCGAATGGTTTCTGCAGGTGGAAAACTTCGAGTCCTCGCTCATCCTGGAGAACCGGCTGGCGGCGGTGATGGGCGGCAAGATGGCGGTGGGCGGCCTGCGTGCGGGCGTGGAGCCGTTCGTGGAGCAGTTGGCTGCGGCCACGGCCACCCCCGGCGGGGGCAGCGCTTCCGCTGCGGCCGGGGCCATGGCTGCGGGGCTGGCGCAGATGGTGGCGGCTATGTCGCGCGGCAAGAAAAATTATCTGCAGTACGAGCGCGAACTGAGCGAGGCCATTGCCCGCCTGGCGCAGTTGCGCGAGGAGCTGAAGGCCGCCATTGACGCCGATGCCGACTCCTACAACGCGGTGGTGAAGGCCTACAAGCAGGCCAAGGATTCGCCCAATGGCGCGGTAACAGACGCGCTGAAGGGGGCGACCAATGTGCCGCTGGGTGTGGCGGAACGCGCCCGCGAAGTGGGCGTGCTGGCGGAGAAGCTGCGCGGCATCACCAACCCGCGCATGGCCTCGGACCTGACCGTGGCAGCAGCCTTGGCCCGGGCCGCGGTGGAAGGCGCGCTGGCCAATGTGGAGATTAATCTGGAATCGCTCAGCGACGAGGCCTTCAGCCGCCAGGTGCGGGAGAAAGCCGCGTCACTTCGGGGCTGAATGGAAGGACTGCAGACTTCCCGTTAATGGAGCCGGCTTTAAGCCCCTGAGGTTGTTTCTCACTTGCAGGTACCTCAGCGGCTGAAGCCGGACATCCTAAGCTGTCCGCGACAGCAGCGCTAAAGCGCTGCTCCACCCCAGAGCGGACCTGATGGCAGTCGAACCTTCACGCCGGCGCTGATTTGTTTTGTTATGTGTTTTTGTTATGTGTTCAACGGCGCCGCTAACCTGAAGGTGATAACACTGGTTTGGTTGACAAGCACTCTCAACCCCGCATACTCTGCCTGCGCAGAAAATCTCCTCTACGGGCGCTCATTATGAAAATTACATGGTTAGCATTTGTGGCGTTCGCCGCCGCATCATTAGCCGCCGCCCAGCAATTCACGCCCGCTGATCGCGCCACCGCCGAAACGGCCATGAAGGCAGTGCGCCCGCAGGGCATTCGCGCCCACATGCGCTTCCTCTCCGATGACCTGCTGGAGGGCCGGGGCACGGGCACGCGCGGCTACCAGATTGCCGCCAGCTACGTGGCTTCAGAAATGGAAGCCATGGGCCTGGAACCCGCGGGCGTGAACGGAACCTGGTTTCAGCCGGTGAAATTTCGCGGCGCCAAACTGGTGGGCGACCAGAGCTCGTTCGCCCTGGTGCGCGACGGCCAAGAGCAGCCGCTGAAGGAAGGCGTGGACTATGCCACCTCCGGCATGGAGACTTCAACCGACGCCAGCGTGGACGCGCCCGTGGTCTTTGCCGGCTATGGGGTGAGCGCGCCGGAACATAAATACGATGACTACGCGGGCCTGGACGTCCACGGCAAGATCGTGGTGACCCTTTACGGCGCGCCCGCCGGCTTCGCTTCCACGGAACGCGCCTATTACGCCGATGGGCTGGTCAAAGCCGCCAACGCCGTGGCTCATGGCGCGGTGGGCACGCTGTCCATGATGTCGCCGGAGGAGATGAAGCGTTATCCCTGGGCCTGGATTGTGCCCCAGATTCACTCTGGCTCGCTGCGCTGGCTGGATGACAAAGGCAATCCCCACGACGTATTTCCGCAGTTGCGCAGCGGCGGCCTGCTCAGCCAGAGCGGGGAAGAAGCATTGTTTGCCGGAGCTCCGAAGACTCTCGAGCAGGTATTCGCCGCCGCCAAGGCCAGCCAGCCGCAGGGATTTCCCCTGGCGGTGACGGCCAAAATCCACACCGTAAGCGAGCACTCCACGGTGGAGAGCCCGAACATAGTAGGAGTGCTGCGCGGTTCTGACCCGCAGCTGCGCAACCAGTACGTGGTTTACACCGCGCACGTGGACCATCTCGGCATCTGCCATCCCGTGGATGGGGATGATATCTGCCACGGCGCCTATGACAACGCCTCCGGAACGGCCGCCCTGCTGGAAGTGGCGCGCGCCTTTACCAGCCTGCCCCATCCGCCGCGCCGCTCCGTGCTCTTTGCCTTTGTTACGGGAGAAGAGAAGGGCCTGCTCGGTTCCGACTACTTCGCCAACAATCCTACCGTGCCGCGCCAGGACATTGTGGCCAACGTGAATATTGATGGCGCGCCCGGCCTGCTTTATCCGCTCAAAGACATCGTCGCTCTTGGGATAGAGCATTCGTCGCTGAACGCGGACGTGCAGCAGGCGGCCAGGATAATGGGTTACCAGATCAGTCCCGACCCCATGCCGGAAGAGGTGTTCTTTATCCGGAGCGACCAGTACTCGTTTGTCCGCCAGGGCATTCCGGCGGTGAACGCGAGCGACGGACTGAAGAGTTCCGACCCCAAGCTGGACGGCGAGAAGATCGTGAAGACCTGGATGACCACGCTCTACCACACGCCCAAGGACAATATGAACCAGCCGTTCTATTACGATTCTGCGGCCGAGGGAGCGCGGCTGAACTTCCTGATTGGCTACGATGTGGCCGAGCAGGCGCAGCCGCCGGCATGGAACCGGGGCGATTTCTTCGCGCAGAAGTTTGGGCAGCAGGCGAGCGCGGGCGGGGGAAAATAGATACATTGTCAGATATGCACCATGGCTGGTGCAGTTCTCCAATTTTGTAGCAAAATTACTCCATTTTTGTAGCGGCACATCGTGCCTGACCTGCTCTACCTGACGCGCGAAGAGGTGGCCTCGGCAGCGCCGGCTATGCCGGAAGTGATTGAAGCCGTAGCGCTGGCTCTAACTGAGAAGGCGCACGGGCGGGTGCTCCTGCCACCCAAACCAACCCTTCATCCATATCCCGGCACCCTGCTGCAAGCCATGCCGGCATGGGTGGAAGCGGCGCGCGCGGGGGGCATGAAGTGGGTTGCGGCGTTTCCCGGCAACCACCAGCGAAAGCTGCCGGCGGTGAGCGGGCTAATCATCCTGAACAATCCAGAAACGGGATTGCCGGAAGCCATCCTGGACGCCGCCTGGATCACGGCGGCGCGTACGGGAGCGGCGACGGCAGTGGCCGCGCGAACGCTGGCGCGTTCCGATTCCAAAACCATCGGCCTGCTGGGGGCGGGGGTGCAGGCGCGTTCCAATGTGGCTGCTCTCAAGCAGGTCCTGCCGCAACTGCGGCGCGTGCTGGTGTACGCTCCGCGGGCCGAAGCGGTGGAGAGCCTGCGGCGCGACATAAGTAAGGAACACGGTTTGGAGGTGAAGGCGGCCCTCTCGCCGGAGCAGGCGGTGCGCCAGGCGGATGTGGTAGTAACCGCGACCACCTGGCCGCGGGTGAATGGCGAGCCGGCTATCGTGGCGGAGTGGCTGCCGCCGGGAGTGTTTGCGTCGGTGGTCGACCTGGACGCCAGCTGGACGGGAGCGGCGGTGGCCCATTGCGAGCGGCGTTTCATTGACGATCTGCCGACCATGGCCGTGGCGCGGGAGAAAGGCACTTTCCGCGCCTGGGCGGAAGCGGAGGACCTGGGACGGGTGATTGCCGGCCTGCGCCCCGGGCGGCAGCGGGATGAAGAACGGCTGGTGAGCATCATTCTTGGTCTTGGCATTTACGACGTGGTGGTGGCCCGGCGGGTAGTGGACGAGGCGCGAAAGCGTGGAATGGGCACGGCCTTGCCGACCTGAGCATCCGTGTGGGTGCCGCCTTCAGCATCCGCTCTGCCCGGCAGGCGAAAGCATAAGGGGTTTGAAAATGCAAAGGCTGCTGGTTAAAACGCACCGCAAGCGGGAAGTGGTGGACATCACGGAGGAAGTGAACCGGGTTCTGAAGAAGTTTTACGCGGAGCGGAGCGGTATCTGCCACCTCTCCATCCTGCACACGACGGCGGCGGTGACCACCGCCGATCTCGACCCCGGCACCGACCTAGACATGCTGGACGCCTTTGAGGCTATGATCCCGAAGCTGCGCTATCGCCACCCCCATAATCCCGCCCATGTTCCCGACCACATACTCTCCGCCCTGATCGGCACCTCGGTATCGCTTCCGGTAGAGCAGGGAAGCCTGATTCTAGGCACCTGGCAGCGGGTGGTACTGATGGAGTTCGACGGCCCGCGCGAGCGGCAGGCAGTGCTGAGCGTGACGGAGGCCAGCTAAAGCCAGGGCTGAGCGGTGCAGCAAAGACTCGGGGCTGGTTTTGCACAAACCTTTCTGAGCGCTGGGCACATCCCATGTCGTAGGTGCTACTGTGCGCAGATGAGATTTGCCGGAAACCCGGCCGGGGAGGAAATGGTGTTTCAAGACCGAACGGAAGCAGGCCGCGCACTGGCCGCCAGGCTGATGGGATTTGCCGGGCGAGGTGACGTGGTTGTGCTCGCGCTTCCCCGCGGCGGCGCAGTGGTGGGTTATGAAGTGGCGCAGGCGCTGAATGCGCCGCTGGACGTTTTTGTGGTGCGCAAGCTGGGAACTCCTGGACAGCCAGAGTTGGCCATGGGTGCAATCGCTTCAGGAGGAATAATCGTGCTCAACCCGGATGTGGTGCATGGGTTGAATATCCCCGACGAGTTGATTCGCGCCGTGGCCAAGCGGGAGCAGCAGGAGGTGGAGCGGAGGGAGCGCGACTACCGGGGCAATCGGCCAGCGCTGGCCCTGCGCCACCATGCTGTCATGCTGGTAGACGACGGACTGGCGACCGGCTCCAGCATGCGCGCCGCGGTGAGGGCCGTGCGCAACCGCGATCCAGCATCCATCGTAGTGGCCGTGCCTGTGGCTGCCGCCCCCACCTGCAATGAGTTGCGTTCCGAGAGCGCGGTAGACCACGTAATCTGCCTAACTGCTCCGGAGCCTTTTCAGGCAGTGGGGCAGTGGTACCGCGAGTTTCCCCAGGTGAGTGACCAAGAAGTGCGGGAGTTGCTGGAACGCTCGGCGGCGGAGCAGCGGCCCCTGCGAACGGCGTGAGATTTGGACCGGTGCGGCAATTTCGCATCAGGTACTGAAAAGGAGCGGAAATGAGTGGTGAACGGAAACAGGATTCCACCCCCGGAGCTGGCCAGGAAATACCCCGGGGCGAGTGGTTGTCTTTTCTGGATAGTTTCAGCCGCCAGCACGAGGGCTGGCTGGTCACGCTGGAAGTTCCCGAGGGCGAGGGAAGAAGCGGGGTGGAAGCGGAGAATTTGAAGCTGGAAGGGGTAACTCCGGAACACTCTGAGGGACATGACCGCATTGCTATCGCGCTGGGTCAGGCTGCGGACGATCACCTTACGCATTTTGTGAGCGATCCGATTCGTTTGTTGTTCCTGGAGACGAATGACGGTAGCCACATGGGGCTGCAGATCGAGGCGGCGGATGGCAGCCAGACGGTGGTGCGCTTCCGCAGGCCGGCCAAGTCGGAGAGGTTGGGTGGAGCGGCGGCCTGAAGGCTGTGACCGAGGTGTAAAAACCGGCATGGTTCGACGACGCACCTGGCCGGCAAAACAGCTGGCTGACGTATTCCGGAATTAATGCGGTTTCAAAGCTTTTTCCAGGTCGGACTTCTTCAGTCCGGTTCTCTCCCAGAAGTACCAGCAGTTGGGGGAGCCAGCCAATTTGCCGAGGACGATATAGGCCTGGCCGGGGGGTTCATTGATGCCGCGCTCCCAGCGGGATACGGCCATGGCAGAAACTCGCAGCAACTCAGCGAAAGCAGTCTGGGAGAGCCCCAGTTTGTGACGCAGGTCCTGAATTCTTCTCGCCCACTCCGGGTGTGCAAGTTTCACACCAGTACGCATAAATCGGTCCTATAGAGCTGGCTAGCTTCCAACCGCGTGAGTGGGGAACAGAGTGTCACCAACGGTGACAACTGAGGAATGCTAACAGAATTTCCGAGCCGATTCCAATTCACTGCCCGGGGAAGACGCGGCCGGCACACTGCCAGCCAGGAGTGACTCGGCAGACGGAATAAACCGGAGTACCCGGCAGCGGCGACTAGTCCTGGGCCCAGGAGCGTGAGCGGGAGACGGCCTGCTCCCAGCGGCGGAGAAGGCGTTCGCGCGTGGAGGAAGACATAGAGGAAGCGAATTCACGCTCCAGCGACCAGTGGGCGGCAAGTTCCTCCCGGGTGCTCCAGTAGCCCGCCGCCAGGCCGGCGAGGTAAGCGGCGCCCAGGGCGGTGGTTTCCAGCACAGCGGGGCGGCGCACGGGCACGCCCAGGAGATCAGCCTGAAATTGCATTAACAGGGAATTGCAGGCAGCGCCGCCATCCACCTTGAGATGAGGCAGGCGCAGGCCGGCCTCCTGCTGCATGAGGCGCAGCACATCGCAGGTCTGGTAGGCGATTGATTCCAGGGCAGCGCGGGCGATGTGGGCTTGGGTCGTATCCCGAGTAATGCCGATAAGGGTGCCGCGCGCGTAGGGGTCCCAGTGAGGCGCGCCCAGGCCGACAAAGGCGGGCACGAGATAGATGCCGGCGGAGTCGGGGACCGATGCGGCCAGAGGCTCAATATCGGAGGAAGTGGCGATAATGCGCAGGCGGTCGCGCAGCCATTGCACTACGGCGCCGGCGATGAAGACGGCGCCCTCCAGGCAGTAGCTGACCTCGGCGCCGAGTTTCCAGGCCACGGAGGTGAGCAGCCCTTTTTGAGAAGCCACCGGAGTCGCCCCGGTATTGAGCAAGGCAAAACAACCGGTGCCGTAGGTGTTCTTAGCTGTTCCGGCCTGGAAACATGCCTGGCCAAAGAGGGCGGCCTGCTGGTCGCCGGCCATGCCAGCGATGGGCACAGGAGCGCCCAGCAGCGTGGCCTCAGTATGGCCGTAGATTTCGCTGCTAGAAACAATTTCCGGCAGCATGGCGCGGGGCACGCCCAGAAGGTTGAGCAGGTCGTCATCCCAGTCGAGTTTGTGGATGTTAAACAGCAAGGTGCGGCTGGCGTTGCTCACGTCAGTGGCATGGCGGAGCCCTCCGGTCAGCCGCCAGAGCAGGAAGCTATCCACGGTGCCGAACAGGATTTCGCCGCGTTGGGCGCGAGGGCGCAGGCCGGGCGTGCTGTCGAGCAGATGCTTGATTTTGGTGCCGGAGAAGTAAGCGTCCACCACCAGACCGGTGCGCTCGCGAAACAGGTTTTCCAGGCCCTCGGCCTTGAGGCGGTCACAGATAGGGGCGCTGACACGGCTCTGCCACACGATGGCGTTGGCGACGGGGCGTCCGCTGGCGCGTTCCCAGAGGATGGTGGTTTCACGCTGATTGGTGATGCCGATGGCAGCCAGGTCACGGGCGGCAATATTGGCGCGTTGCAGCGCTTCTCGCGCCACGGCCAGTTGGGAGTTCCAGATCGCTTCCGGATCGTGTTCCACCTGGCCGGGAGAGGGATAGATTTGCTCGAACTCCTGCTGCGCCAGGCTGAGGATCTGACCGGCGTGGCCAAAGACGATGGCGCGGCTGGAAGTAGTGCCCTGGTCGAGGGCGAGGATGTAATTGGACGTCATCAGAAGTGGGTTGTACGTTCACAACCGTAGCCGTGTCAACCACCTGTTCCACCGCTAGCTGACTGGCTGGCTAGCTGAATGGCTGCTGAGCCGCTCTTTTTGGGACGCCGCTTCGGCACGCCTGAAGCGTGCCCGGAATCTGGGGACAGACGGGAGGTTCACCAATTACATTCGTGGAAAAAAGTTGGGGAGCGTTCCGTC
>Ga0134126_10010970_pt1 | contig 11419 bp, 7 predicted proteins | sample KB31752_FD_96881 | JGI IMG/M metagenome (GOLD analysis project Ga0134126, IMG submission 96881) | Terrestrial soil microbial communities with excess Nitrogen fertilizer from Kellogg Biological Station, Michigan, USA - KB3-175-2 | ecosystem: Environmental > Terrestrial > Soil > Unclassified ... | reverse complement strand
CAGGAAGGTTGGCAATATCGGATAGAGCATTTCAGTCGAGACGTCGCCGAAGAGGCTCGCGAGCGCCAGCAGCAGCGTATTCGCCGTAAGCCACGACCAATCTCTATCAGCCGGTTTCTTCTTCACCCCTTATGGTCTCCTCAGGGCGCGGCGAATGCGCTCCGTGATCGTTCCTGGCTCGAAAACGCCCTGGGCTTGAGACGAGGATCGCGGCCCCCAGCATCGTCATCGAACAAGCCTCCCCGGCTTCCCAGGAGGCGTCCTTATCCGATCTCATGCCGGGTTCGCGGTCGATACCGGTGAAAGAAAATAGGGACTCCTCCCGGTCGTTGCGGCGGCAGCGTACCGGAAGGAGTCTCGGCGAAGGTTGCCTGTCCTGATCGCCTCCGCCACGTCAAGAGAACGCGGTTGACGGGCGACCGCGTTGATCAGGATCAAGGTTGGCCAAGCTCGCGCGCCAGACCGTACTTTACCCGCGCAACGCCGCCCTCTCCCCAACGTTGCCGCCAGCGGTCGGACGCTGGCAGTTGCAGCGACGGCACGGGCACAGGCCACCGTCGGCTCCACGCCTTCACCTTGATCCGAATCAAAGACTGCCCTTCCGGCGGCGCGCAGCTTGCGGCATTCGCCCTCGAGGGTGGCGGTTCGGCAGAGGAGCCCATTATGCCCGCACAAGCTGCATCGGTCGTCTGGTTCGAGGAGGTCGGGCGCAAGGATGTCGCCGTCGTGGGCGGCAAGAATGCATCGCTCGGCGAGATGGTGCAAACCCTGACCGGTGACGGGATCGAGGTTCCGCCCGGATTTGCGACGACGGCTGACGCCTACCGGAAATACCTCACCTTCAACAATTTCGGCGGGCAGATCGCCGCCCTCATCGGTGAGTGGAACAACGGCAAGGCGACGCTCGCCGAGACCGGCCGGGTGATCCGCAACCTGCTGCTGAAGGGCAACTGGCCCGACGGGATGGCCAAAGAGGTCGCCGCTGCCTATCAAACGCTCTGCAAACGGATCGGAAAGCCGGCTGTCGCAGTCGCGGTACGGTCCAGTGCGACCGCGGAGGATCTCCCGGACGCAAGCTTTGCCGGCCAGCAGGAGACTTTTCTGAACATTAGCGGCGAGGTCGACCTGCTCAATGCCTGCCGCCGCTGCTACGCCTCGTTGTTCACCGACCGCGCCATCAGCTACCGCCAGACCAAGGGGTTCGATCACATGAAGGTCGCCCTGTCGATCGGGGTGCAGCAGATGGTGCGCGCCGACCTCGGGGGCGCCGGCGTGATGTTTTCGATCGACACCGAGACCGGCTTCGACAAAGTGGTGGTCATCAACGCAGCTTGGGGTCTGGGTGAGAACGTCGTGCAGGGGGCCGTCGATACCGATGAATACGAGGTGTTCAAGCCGCTGCTCGACAACCCGGCATTGACGCCGATCATCGAGAAACGCCGCGGCGAAAAGGCCAGCAAGATGATCTACAACGTGGGCGCGACACCGACGCTCAACGTGCCGACGTCGAAGGCCGAGCGCGCCGCCTTCGTGCTGGGCGATGCGGAGATTCTCAAACTCGCCCGCTGGGCCGTCGTGATCGAGCGACACTATGGCTGCCCGATGGACATGGAATGGGCCCGCGACGGCGAGACCGGCAAGATGTTCATTGTCCAGGCACGGCCGGAGACGGTGCAGGCGCGCCGCCACGCAGGCATCCTCAAGACTTATTCGATCGCCAACAAGGGCCGCAGGCTGCTGGGCGGCCTCGCCATCGGCGACGCGGTGGTCGCCGGCAGGGTCTGCCTGATCGAAGACGCCAAGGACATCGACCAGTTCGTCGACGGCTCGATCCTCGTGACTGCGACGACCGATCCCGACTGGGTGCCGATCATGAAGCGCGCCGCCGCCATCGTCACCGACCACGGCGGCCGCACCTCGCACGCCGCCATCGTCAGCCGCGAACTCGGGCTCCCCGCACTCGTCGGCAGCGGTACCGCGACCCACCTCCTGCACACCGGTCAGGAAATCACCGTCTCCTGCGCCGAAGGCGACGAGGGCTTCGTCTACGAAGGGACCGCCGAGTTCTCCGCCGAAGAAATCGATGTCGGCGCCCTGCCTGCGACCCGAACCGAGGTGATGCTGAACCTCGCCAACCCGGCCGCCGCCTTCCGCTGGTGGCGGCTGCCGGCCGATGGCGTCGGTCTCGCCCGCATGGAGTTCGTCATCAGCAACGCCATTCGCGTGCATCCGATGGCGCTGGTCAGGTTCGACAGCCTCAAGGACGAGACGGCCAAGGCGGAGATCGCGGCACTCACGGCCGGCTATCCCGACAAGACCGAATATTTCGTCGACATGCTGTCGCGCGGTCTCGCGCGCCTCGCCGCTGCGGTCTATCCGAAGCCGGCCATCATCCGCATGAGCGACTTCAAGACCAACGAGTATGCGGGTTTGCTCGGCGGCGCCGAGTTCGAGCCCAGGGAAGAAAATCCAATGATCGGCTTCCGCGGTGCCTCGCGTTACTATTCGCCACGCTACCGGGAGGGTTTTGCGCTCGAATGCAAGGCCATCGAGCGGCTAAGAAAGACGCTCGGCTTCGACAACGTCGTGGTGATGATCCCGTTCTGCCGCTCCGTGAAGGAGGCCGACCTGGTGCTCGAGGCGATGGCCGCCAACGGGCTCAGGCGCGGCGAGGGCGGCCTCAAGGTCTTCGTCATGTGCGAGATCCCGGCCAATGTCATCCTTGCCAGGCAGTTCGCGGAGCGCTTCGACGGTTTTTCGATCGGCTCCAACGACCTGACGCAATTGACTCTTGGCGTCGATCGCGATTCCGGCGAGCTCGCCGGCCTCTTCGACGAACAGGACGAGGCGGTCAAGTGGATGATCGGCAACGTCATCGCCGAGGCGCGCAAGGCCGGTGCCAAGATTGGCCTCTGCGGCCAGGCGCCGAGCGATCATCCCGAGTTCGCCGCGTTCCTCGTCGACTGTGGCATCGATTCGATATCGGTGAGCCCCGATAGCTTCGTGGCGGTGAAGCAAAAAATTGCCATCGCAGAAGTCCTCCGTGGGAGCCGACCGCAGGCGGCTTGATCCAGCGCAATGCCGAGTGGGGGTGGGCAGAAGATGCTTCACAAAGGGACCCACCCGCGGCTGCAACCGGACAGGAGAATGATCATGCAGGATATCACCCTTCGCGACCTCATCGAGGAGGAACTGGAATTTGAACCCAGCATCGATGCCTCGGGCATCGGTGTCACGGTCGAGAACGGCATCGTTACCCTTTCCGGGCACGTCGGGACATATGCCGAAAAGCTGGCCGCCGAGCGGTGCGTCGGGCGCCTCAAGCACGTCCGTGGTCTGGCCCAGGAGCTCGAAGTCCGCTATGCGGAGCACAAGCGGATTGCCGACGACGAGATCGCGGCCCGCGCGCTCAAGATCATCGATTGGGACACCAGCATCCCCGACGAGACCGTCCGGGTAGCGGTCCGCCACGGCTGGATCACATTGACGGGTGAGGTCGACTGGGGCTTCGAGCGAGCCGCCGCGGAACGGGCGGTGCTCAAGCTGGGGGGCGTCACCGGCGTCTCGAACATGATCACCGTTCGCCCGCACGGGAAGATTTCCGACATTCGCCGGCGCATCGAGGAGGCCTTGGCTCGCGACACCGATCTGACGGCAAGCCAGATTCATATCGAAGTCGAAGATGGGCGCGTGAACTTGACGGGCACGGTTGCCGCCTGGCGGGCCCGCGGCACTGTCGAACGGATCGCCTGGGCGACGCCGGGCGTGGTCGAGGTTACCGATCGCCTCACCATTGCGTAGGCCGCATCTCTCGCACCGGCCCCTGGGCACGGTTCGATAGCTCCTTGTGGACGTCATTTGGGGAGTTGCGCTGAAGGCTGGCTGGCTTCGCAGCCGCAGCTTCTCAGCCTCCCCGAATGAACACGCGCTCCGGGAAGAGGGTGTCGCCTGCACGCCCCGGCAGGCGGCGCCACGATCGACCGAACGGCCGGGCCTCCAAGCCAAAGCGCCTTCACCGCGGCCGATCCTGAAGCGCTTTGCCGTCTTGACATGGGCGGGCAATTTGCCACAACATACATGCAAAAAACATCATAACTAGTCGTCTAGACATTGTAATGTATGTCATAACGGCGATAACAAATGCATTGCAGTCGAAAGTTAAGGCAGAGATCGTGATCGCCCCCCTCCACCCCAGAGCCGTCAGGATCAATCAACGTCGGTTCGCAGCTCGGCTCGTTGGCGCCATGCCGACCGATGCCGCGGAGCACCTCGCGTGATCGATTCCGTCGCAGCGCCGCTCTGGTGTGCTGCGGCGCTCCTGGCAACGGCGGCACTTGCCATTGTCCTCGGCCGATCTTCTGCCGCAACCCGGTTGGTCTATGGCGCCACAACGGCAATCTCGGCGATTGCGTTACTTGTCGCGGTCCTGCGGCTTCTGAGCCCTGCTCCCGACGCCTCGAGCCTGACGCTGCCGCTCGGCCTGCCCTGGATAGGCGCACATTTCCGACTGGATGCGCTGTCGGCGTTCTTTCTCGTCGTGGTCAATCTCGGCGGCGCCACGGCGAGCCTTTATGGGCTCGGTTACGGCAAACACGAACCCGCTCCGCACCGAGTGTTGCCGTTCTTTCCGGCGTTTCTGGCCGCGATGAACCTGGTGGTGCTATGCGACGACGCCTTCAGCTTCCTGCTGTCATGGGAATTCATGTCCCTGACGTCCTGGGCGCTGGTGCTTGCGCATCATCGCGAGCCCGAGAGCCAACAGGCCGGCTTCGTCTATCTGCTGATGGCAAGCTTCGGCACCTTCGCCCTGCTGCTGGCCTTCGGGCTGCTTTCAGGTCCGGACGGCAGCTATGCCTTCGACGCGATGCGCGCCGGCATCCACGCACCGACGACGAGGGCACTGGTGTTGGTGCTGCTGCTGATCGGCGCCGGCTCCAAGGCCGGACTGGTGCCGCTGCATGTCTGGCTGCCGCTGGCCCATCCAGCGGCCCCGAGCCACGTCTCGGCGTTGATGAGCGGTGTCATGACCAAGGTCGCCATCTACGGCTTCATCCGGGTCGTTTTCGACCTCGTCGGCGAGCCGGCGTGGTGGACGGGACTGCTCGTGATTGTCCTCGGCAGCCTGACTGCCGTGCTGGGCATCCTTTCCGCCCTGATGGAGAACGATCTCAAGCGCCTCCTCGCGTACAGCACGATCGAAAACGTGGGTGTCATCTTCGTCAGCCTCGGGCTGGCTCTCGCCTTCAAGGCCAATGGCATGGACATGGCAGCGGCGCTGGCGCTGGTGGCCGCGCTGTTTCACGTCTTCAACCATTCGCTCTTCAAGAGTCTCCTATTCTTCGGCGCCGGCGCGATCCTGACGGGCACGGGCACGCGCGATATGGACAAGCTGGGTGGTTTGATCCATCGCATGCCGGCGACCAGCGTGCTGTTCCTTCTCGGCTGCGTTGCCATTTCGGCGCTGCCGCCTCTCAACGGCTTCGCGTCCGAGTGGCTGGCTTTCCAGGCGGTATTGCTGAGTCCCGACCTGCCACAATGGGCGTTGAAAGTGGCCGTTCCGGCGGCTGGGGGCATGCTGGCCCTGTCGGCAGCGCTGGCGGCGGCTTGCTTCGTCAAAGCCTACGGCATCAGCTTTCTCAGCCGGCCGCGCACTACGCTGGCCGAGGCAGCGCATGAGGTAGATCGCTTCTCGCTCGCAGCAATGGCGATCCTCGCCACGCTCTGCCTTGCCGCCGGATTGTTGCCTGGCTTCGTTGTCGACACACTGGCACCGGTGACCAAGGCACTGCTCGGCGGCCGCCTCCCGATGCAGGCAGAGAGTCCATGGCTCTCGCTGGTGCCGGTGGCCGCGACCCGCGGTTCCTTCAACGGCCTCCTGGTCTTCCTGTTCATCGCCCTGTCCGGGGCGCTCGCCGCCTGGTTCATCCACCGCTTCGGTTCGCGCGCGCTACGTCGCGCCCCGGCCTGGACCTGCGGCTTCCCCGAATTCACCACGGCGATGCAATATTCGGCCGGCAGTTTCTCGCAGCCGATCCGTCGCGTCTTCGGCGGCGTAGCTTTCCTGGCCCGGGAGCAGGTCGATATGCCGTTGCCCGGCGACATCCGGCCGGCGCGGCTGGTGGTCATCATGACTGACCTCAGCTGGGAGGCGATCTACGCCCCGCTCGGCCGGGTCATCAGCCTCGTCGCCGATCACATGAATTTCCTGCAGTTCCTCACCATCAGGCGGTATCTCGGCATTGTGTTCCTCCTGCTCGTCGCCCTGCTGCTGGTGGTCGCGATATGGAAATGATGGCCGCCCTCGCCGTGCAGGGCGTGCAGATGGCGCTGGTGCTGCTGCTCGCGCCGCTCCTCACCGGCATCGTGCGCAAGATCAAGGCCCGCCTTATGCGCCGACGGGGCGCGTCGATATGGCAACCCTATCGCGATCTCCTGCGGTTGATGCGCAAGGACGTCGTCCTTGCCGAGAACGCATCTTGGCTCTTCCGCACCGCTCCCTACCTGATTTTTGCCACCACTTGGGTTGCCGCCTCACTGATCCCCACTTTTGCCACCGGCCTGCTGTTCGCGTGGAGCGCTGACCTGATCGCCATTGTCGCGCTTGTCGGCAGCGCGCGCTTCTTCCTCGCCCTCGCCGGGATGGACGTCGGTACCGGTTTCGGCGGCATCGGGGCGAGCCGCGAAATGATGATTGCTTCGCTGGCCGAGCCGGCCATGCTGCTGGTGGTGTTCACGGTGGCGCTCACCGCCGCATCGACGCAACTCTCCACCATCGCGGCCTTCATGGCGTCCGATCAGGTCGGGCTCCGCGTCTCCCTCGGCATGGCGCTGGTGGCATTGATCATGGTGGCGATCGCCGAGAATTCCCGGATTCCGGTCGACAACCCGTCGACCCATCTCGAACTCACCATGATCCACGAAGCGATGATGCTCGAGTATTCCGGCCGGCACCTGGCGATGCTCGAATTTGCCGCCTTCCTGAGGCTGCTGCTCTATATTTCGCTGATCGCCTGCCTGTTTGCACCGTGGTGGCTGGCGTCCTCCTCCGATGGACCGACGGGCTACGTGCTCGGCATCGTTGCCTACCTGCTGAAGCTGCTGGCGGGCGCCGTGCTGCTTGCCCTGTTCGAGACCGCGATCGCCAAGATGCGGGTGTTCCGCGTGCCGCAATTTCTCGGCGCCGCGCTGATGCTGGGACTCCTCGGCACGTTGCTGCTGTTCGTCACGAGGAGCATCACCTGATGGACGGGCTGGCGCTGGATATCGCCCATCTCTTCGCCGGCGGACTCGTTCTGGTCAGCTTCATGCTGCTCTATCAGGACCGCCTCTCCGCCCTTATCAACGTCTACGCGCTGCACGCCACAGTGTTGGCACTGTCCGTTGCCTGGCAGGCCTACATCCAGGGCGCGCCCGAACTCTACGTGACCGCCGGCATCGCCATCGTGTTCAAGGTGGTGGTTATCCCGGTGGCGCTGCATCGCATTATCCGTCAGCTCGGCATCCATCGCGAGGTCGAAACCGCAGTCGGCATGGGGCTTACCATGCTCGCAGGAATTGGCCTCGTGGCGCTCTCCCTTGCCGTGATGCTGCAGTTCACCCCCGGCGCCAATCCGCTGGCCCGCGAGGATCTCGCCTTCGCTCTCGCAGTGCTGCTGCTCGGCCTGCTGATGATGGTGACGCGGCGCAACGCCGTGAGTCAGGTAGTGGGCTTCATGTCGCTGGAGAACGGACTGGTGCTGGCGGCGACGGGGGCGAAAGGAATGCCGCTGGTGGTCGAGATTTCCGTCACCTTCTCGATCATCATCGCCTTCATCGTTATCGGCATCTTCCTGTTCCGCATCCGGGAACGCTTCGACACCGTCGACGTCCAGGCGCTCGACGATTTCCGGGGAGACCGACGGTGAGCCTTGTTCCATTCGATCCGGTCCTCGCCGTCCTGATCGTGCCGCTGGTTGCCGCCGGGGTGCTGGCGCTGCTGCCCGGCTATCGGCTAACCGCGCGTCTCAACGTGCTGGCAAGCCTCGTGACGCTGCTCTCGGCACTAGCGCTGTTCGTCGTGGCGCGGCCGGCCCCGAACGCCTACTTCGTCGTCGACGACCTGAACATCGTCTTCATCGTGCTCAACACCTTCGTGGCCTTCACTACCAGCCTGTTCAGCGCCAGCTATATCGCACACGAGCTCGAAACCGGCCGGCTGAGCACAGCCAACCTGCGATTTTATCATGCCATGTACCAGGTGATGATGCTCGGTATGAACCTTGCCTTCCTCTCCAACAATATCGGGCTGATGTGGGTGGCGGTGGAGGTGGCGACGCTGACCACTGTGATGATGGTGGGGATCTACCGCACCCATGAAGCGTTGGAGGCGGCGTGGAAATATTTCATCCTCGGCAGCGTCGGTATCGCGCTCGCGCTGTTCGGCACCATCCTCGTCTACATGGCGGCGCAACCAGCAGTGGGTGAAGGCCTCGACGCCATGACCTGGACGCTGCTGCTGCGGCACGCGACGGCGCTCGATCCATCGCTCATCAATCTCGCCTTCATTTTCCTGCTGCTCGGCTACGGCACCAAGGTGGGCCTGGTGCCGATGCACGCCTGGCTGCCGGATGCCCATGCCGAAGGGCCGACCCCAATCTCGGCGGTGCTGTCGGGGCTCCTGCTCAACGTCGCGCTCTACGCCGTGCTGCGCTTCAAGCTGCTGCTCGCGGCGACGCCGGGCGCCTTCGCGCCGGGCGCGCTGATGATGACGCTCGGGCTGCTGTCGCTGCTGTTCGCGGCATTCATGCTTTATCGGCGGCGCGACATCAAACGGCTCTTCGCCTATTCCTCGATCGAGCACATGGGCATCATCGTGTTTGCCTTCGGACTCGGCGGATCGCTCGCCAATTTCGCGGGCCTGTTGCACATGGTCATGCACAGCCTCACCAAGTCCGCGATCTTTTATTCGGTCGGCCACATCGCCCAGGTCAAGGGCACCCAGAAGCTCAGCGAAATCAGGGGACTCACGGTCAGTCATCCGGTTCTTGGCTGGACCCTGGTGATCGGCGTCATCGCTATCGTCGGCGCGCCGCCCTTCGGCATGTTCATGAGCGAGTTCCTGCTCGTCAGTACCACCTTCGCGCGAGCGCCATTGCTGGCCGTTCTGCTGGTTTTCGGCCTATTGGTCGCTTTCGGCGCGCTACTGCTGCGGTTGACCGGCATGGCGTTCGGAGAGCCCAGCGGCAGCCGCGCGCCGGCAACGGCATCCCATGCGCCGACCTTTGCCCATCTCGCCCTGGTGCTGATCGCCGGCATCTACCTGCCACCGGCGCTGGTCGTCTGGTTCCAGCATGTTGCCAGTCAGCTCGGATGAGGGGAGGAGCGATCATGCCGATCCTGACTGATCTCGTGGCGGGAGGACGCGCCGTCCCAGGGCACCGGCCGTGGCCGCGGAGCGTCGTCGATACGAGCGGGTGGGAGGCAGCGACTGCCCGACTCGCGGCGGGCCAGTTGACGCTTGTGGGCCTTTGGGGCGAGCCGGATCGCGTACATATGGCGCTTGGCGAAGGCACGACGCTTGCCGTCCTTACACTGCCCTGCCCGGCAAGCACCTATCCCTCCGTCGGCCGCATGCACCCCCCTGCCCTGCGCCTCGAGCGCGCCCTGCACGACCTTTTCGGACTGGTGCCGGAAGGGCTGCCGGACACCCGGCCCTGGCTTGATCACGGCGTTTGGGGCAAAGACTTCCCGTTGGGACGCGGCACGGCAACTCGCGACCGCACACACTACGACTTCCTGTCGGCGGACGGGGAGAGCCTGCACCAGGTCGCGGTTGGGCCGATACACGCGGGCATCATCGAACCCGGACACTTTCGCTTCACGATGAACGGGGAGACCGTGGTCCGCATCGAGCCGAGGCTCGGCTACGCCCACAAGGGCATCGAATCGCTCCTGGCCGGAGCCGACCTCGAGCGGGCGGCAAAGATCGCGGGCCGCGTCTCGGGCGACAGCACCGTGGCCTATGCGTGGGCCTTCGCCATGGCGGCCGAGGCGGCGATGGCGATCGAGGCCCCGTCGCGCGCGGTCTGGCTCAGGGCCCTGATGGCCGAGTTGGAGCGCCTTGCCAACCACCTCGGCGACATCGGCGCTATCTGCAACGACGCCGGTTTTGCGTTGCTCAACGCGCATTTCGGCGCCTTGCGTGAGCGGGCACTGCGTGCGAGCGACACGGCCTTTGGCCACCGCCTGATGCGCGACCGTATCGTACCGGGCGGTGTCACCGCCGACCTAGGCCCGGAAGGCAATGGCGCAATCGGCGCGGTCGTGGCCGAAATCCGTCGACAGCTACCGCGCCTGATCGAGGTTTACGACGAGACCGCGTCCCTCCAGGATCGCACCGTCGGCACCGGCGTCGTCACGCCGGATCTCGCCAGGCAATATGGCGCCGGCGGCTATGTCGGCCGGGCGTGCGGCCGCCATTTCGACGCCCGCAGCGTCTTCCATTATCCGCCCTATGACCATCTCCACTTCGAGGTGCCGGTGCTGGCGGAAGGCGATGTCGACGCGCGCGTCCGGATCCGCATCCGCGAGGTGCAGCAAAGCCTGGAGCTCGTCGCGCAAACCCTCGAACGGCCCCCCGAAGGACCGCTGCATACCGTCCTCCCGGGCGTCGACAGGCCGCGCGAGGGGATGGCCCTCGTCGAGGGCTTCCGCGGTGACGTGCTGGTCTGGCTGCGGCTCTCTGTCGGTGGCCGGATCGATCGCTGCCACCTGCGCGATCCGTCCTGGTTCCAGTGGCCGCTAGTCGAAGCTGCGACCGAGGGCAATATCATCGCCGACTTTCCGCTTCTCAACAAATCCTTCAACTGCGCCTATTCCGGGCACGACCTCTGAGGTACCGCCATGCGCCGCCTGCTCCTCGACGGTCTATTGCACTCCCCCCTTACGGAGCGCCCGCCGCTGCCTGCGGACGGAGCGCTCGCGGAGCTGGGGCGGGCCGTCGAGCGTGCCGCGCATAAACGCCTGGGGCGCAGCCTTGCCATCCGCACCGTCGATGCGGGCTCCTGCAATGGCTGCGAACTCGAGCTCAACGCCTTGAGCAACGTCTTCTACGATCTCGAACGCTTCGGCCTCCACATCGTCGCCTCGCCGCGTCATGCAGACGTGCTGACGGTGACCGGGCCCGTCACACGAAACATGGCCGGGGCACTGAGAGCCGCCTATGAAGCAATGCCCGACCCCAAATGGGTGATCGCGATCGGCGACTGCGCCGCCGACGGCGGCTGCTTTGCCGGCAGCTATGCGGTATTGGGCGGGGCGCACCACGTGGTGCCGGTCGACCTGCATATCCCCGGATGCCCGCCGCGACCAATCGAAATCCTTCGGGGCCTGCTTGCCCTGCTGGAGCGCGTCAATGTCCGACCGCCGTCAAAAGCGGGGT
>Ga0134126_10010969_pt1 | contig 11419 bp, 10 predicted proteins | sample KB31752_FD_96881 | JGI IMG/M metagenome (GOLD analysis project Ga0134126, IMG submission 96881) | Terrestrial soil microbial communities with excess Nitrogen fertilizer from Kellogg Biological Station, Michigan, USA - KB3-175-2 | ecosystem: Environmental > Terrestrial > Soil > Unclassified ... | reverse complement strand
CTCGCCGACGACATTGGGGAAACGCAAAATAACAGCTCGACCGCCGAATGTATGGGCAAACACTGAAATATAGGCTTCAGCGGCAAGTTTACTCGCGCCGTAGAACGAGATAGGTCGCAAGGGAGCGAAGTCTTCATGCAGCAACGCGTCGGTCTCTCCGAAAATGGCCGATGTGCTGGCGAAGAATAACCGATTGACGTTGTGCGCCTTCATCGCCTCAAGCACGGCGATCGTCGTCAGCTGATTGAGCTCAAGGTCGAGACGAAAGCTCGTCGCGCCTGCGGAAATGTCGGAATTGGCCGCTAAGTGGAATACAGCATCAAAACGCGCGTCGACAAATAGCGCCGTGAGCGCGGCTTGATCGAGAACATCAAGCTCCGCGAAGTGAAATTTTGGGCGAGCTTCGAGATGCTCGATATTGCGGCGTCGACCGAGCCGCAGGTTGTCCACGCACCAGACCTCATCCCCGTACTCGAGTAGACGATCGCAAAGATGGCTTCCGATGAAGCCAGCACCTCCCGTTATCAAATATCGCATGGCTTGCATATCATTTCAAAATGATCGATTCCGCAATATTGCGGAGCGTCTTCTTCAAGCATGCGGTGCCGTAGCTGCTGACCTGACGGCAGGTAACCGCAAGTCACAAATGAAATCTAGAACCGCATGGCAGATCGCCAAATGCCCGATTTCCACGAAGCCATAGCGGTCGGAAGCGATGTAAAAGTTTATGTTGCCGCGACTGCGAAGTTTATTGTCGGCCGCAAAGCCACTCAGAGTGATGATTGTGCACTTGGCACCGGACGCCGCTTTTACAGCATTAATAATATTTGCAGAGTTACCCGAGCTGCTAATAGCGAACATGAGATCGCCGGGTCGGGCATGCAGCTCGATCTGTTTTGCGAAAACTTGTTCATAGCCGAGGTCATTGCCGAGACAGGTCAACATCGAGCCGTCGTTTAGCGCTAGCGAACGGATGTCGCCATTTTTTGAATAATCGGTTGCCATGTGGCTGGCAATCGCCGCGCTGCCGCCATTCCCGACAAAGATGAGTTTATTGCCTTCTGCATGGGCGCGAACGGCGCACGCCATGACCTCACTCACCGCATCTGCCAGCTCAAGTTTATTTCCGCTGCCAGAAGTCGCAACTGTGCCGATCATATGTCGAGACAGGGTCGTGAAATAGTCACGGACCTCGCGATCATCGACTCGAAAGCTTGACATCACTGTCCCTCGTGCGGGCAGACACTCGTCGCTAAACCATAATCGAGATCGGGGTGGTTTTGGACCCTTTCCACATTAAGGATGAATACGAAGCAGAATCTAGTCACAACCCGATCCTCAACGATCCGTCTGTTCAATTGCATCGTTGAACAATGCCGCCAACTGAGCAGCCTGTATGTCGACATTGTGACGCTCAAGTGCGCGCTTATTTGAGGCTTGTCCCATGCGTTCCAGGTTGTGAGTAGAAAGTTCGAGGCAAGCCCGCATGGCCTCTACCAAGGCTTCCACATCGCCGGCCGGCACCAGCCAGCCATGTTCGCCTGGGTGCACCAATTCAGGAATTCCTGCCACGAACGTGCTGATAACCGGCCGTTTCAGCGCCATAGCTTCCATGATGACCATCGGAAGCCCCTCGGCGAAGCTCGGCAGGACGAGGGCACGGGCTGCGATAATTTGCTCCTGCAACTCGTCACTGCTGATGCGGCCGGTGATGCGCACCGTCGCTTCCAATTTATAGCGCTTGATCAGCGCCTCGATATTGGGGCGCAATTCCCCGTCGCCTACAAGGATTAATTCGAATGTCACTCCTTGCGTTGCAAGCTGACGCGCCGCCTCTACTAGTAATAGCTGCCCTTTTTGCTCGCACAGCCTACCGACACACACCAAACGACGTGCAGCCGGCGGTGACGATGAGGGTCGGGTGCGAAATGCTGGTTCTAATCCGCAATAGACGACCTGCACCTTGGACCAGTACTCGTGTTCCACTAAGCGATATAGCTGACTACGACCATACGAACTGATAGCTACGACGAATGCACAACGCCGGACTTTTTCTGCCAAGCCGATCAGTTGTGGCTTGTCGAATTCCTCGGGGCCATGGACGGTGAAACTCCACTGCGGGCCGCCCAACACGTGCACAAGCATTGCCACTTCTGCCGCATTAGTGCCGAAATGTGCGTGCAGGTGTTGAACATCGGCCGCGCGCAGCCAGGCCTCGATCCTGCAGGCCTCCGCTAGGTATATAAGGTGGACGGGAAGCGGTCGCTCGGCGTGTCTACTCATGCGACATGCAAGCCGCAGTGCCGCTATCAAACGCAGCGGCCGCATCAGCAGCATTCGTATTAGAGCGAGAAGCAGCGCGGGCGCGCCTTCGCGTAGGACATAGCGGGTACGTTTACGCTCGAGGTGGTCTTCATCATCCACCAACTCATCGTTCTCACCGCGTATCGCGATACGCACGATATCGATCCCACGACGTTCGAGCGCCAAGATCTCTCGCCGAATAAAAACATGGCTGACCTTGGGATACTGGTTGATCAGATAGGCAATGCGCATCTTTGCTACTTATATTCGATAAGGCGCGCTTGGCGCCCAACCAAGCGGTCGCGCATGTACTTGATCTGGCCCCAGCTCTCAGGGAAGCGTGACAGTAATTGAAACACGGCCAGCGTTGTCCGATGACTGGCCGGTCCAGTGTTGCGCATCGACTGGCGAACCACTTGCAGCGGGTAAATGAGCCACGTGGTGCATCCCCAGTCTCCGAATGCGAACACAGCTATAAAGCAGGCGAGGGGAAGCCAAATTCCCCATAATAGTGCACGGCGCGATTCCCACACAAAGTAACGTTCTGCTGACGCTCCATACAGATGGGCGCCCTGCGCGAACGCATAGCCACTTCGCAGAGCGCGCCGCCACCACTGGGTAAAGCGTGTTATCGCTGCATCGTGAAGAGCCATTTCAGAAGGGAGCCGCCAAATGCGCCATCCAGCTGCCCGCATCCGAAAGCACAGTTCATCGTCTTCGGCGGCGATTACATCATTGCGATACCCGCCGACTGCGTGGAGGGCGTTAGCCCGTATCATCACGATGCCCCCAGTCGCGCGCACCTCGCCCGCCGGGCCGTCCCATTCCTTGGCGCATAGCCAGTTATAAATTGATCGCTCGGGTTGGCGCTCGCGCAAGCGCCCAGCTACCGCGGCCACGTCGTTATGGGCATCCAAGAAAGAGCTCGCGCATTCTGGCCAGCCCGTGATCAATTCACAATCTCCGTCTATGAACTGTACATAGGCAAGGTCTGGTGCCATTTCTCGCAGACATCGGAAACCAGCATTGCGTGCGCGAGCCGCTGTGAAGGGCAAGGTCATATCGAGATCGATTACCTCGACGCCTTGTTCACGAGCCCACTGGGCAGATCCATCGGTTGAGCCCGAATCCACATATACCAATGGGACGGCCGAGGGCAGCGACTGAAGACATCTTTTCAGCCGCTCGCCTTCATTGCGACCAATCGCGACAGCGCCAAAGTTTACTGCATTATTTTCCATGATATCTCAAGTCATCGATGTCCGGCCGTTGCCTTGCTTCTTACTTCTTTATATTTCTTTTTGCGCCCGCGTCTGGATATTGGGCTGGCTGCGGCGCCCACATTCGGATGCGGCTCCAATGGTCAGTGCCTTGGGGAGCGGAGGCGGGGCCACCGACCCTACACCATGGTGGAACGATAACATTGTTGCCGCCCGCGAATCCCAAATTAGGGTTGATGGTGGGAAACTGTACGACGGACTCCGGGCGTTGTCGTTGACATCTGCCTGAGTTTGCTGGGCGAAATTGTCGCCTACGCCATTCTCAACGGGAGCGATACAAATGGTTGGTACGTGGCGATTTCGGCGCGGTCAGCTCACTTGGCAAAGTCGTCCAAAAATGCCTTATGGGTCCGAACCAGGAAATTAGGATTAATATCTCAATAGCGCTCATTTCCGACATCTTTGCACTAGGTATGAGGATAATTTAGTACGATAAATTGAAATCACAGCATCCCAATTCTCTTTGTTTGATCGGGCAAATTAGGTGACAGCGACATTCATCTCGGCTCTTTCAGCAGTCAGTGCCGGACTGCTTTTTATACCTATTTCTGTTTTCCTTGTGGAGGTCATTGCAGCGATCGCGATGCCCAGCCGGAAACGCGGGGAGCAACAAAGTAATCCTCTCCGTGAGCGGGTAGCCGTGCTGATTCCGGCGCACAACGAAAGCGTGGGCATACTTCCAACTATTACAGACGTTCAAAAACAATTGCGTCGAGGCGATCGGTTGCTGGTCGTAGCTGATAACTGCACCGACGATACCGCCGATGTCGCCTTAGCGGCCGGAGCCGAAGTCGTGCAGCGACATGACTCTGCCCGACATGGCAAGGGTTTTGCCTTAGTATTTGGTCTTGCGCATTTTGCCCTGGATCCACCTGCGATCGTGGTCGTAGTTGACGCCGATTGCCAAGTTGAAGACGACGCAATCGACGAATTGACAATTTCGTGCGCGATGACGAGCCGGCCTGTTCAGGCCCTCTACCTGATGACGGCGCCGGCTGACTCGGGTATTAAATATCAGGTTGCTGAATTTGCCTGGCGCGTAAAGAATTGGCTCCGCCCGCTTGGGCTCAAGGCGCTCAATCTGCCCTGCCAGCTAATGGGCAGCGGCATGGCTGTTCCGTGGCACGTCATCCAACTTGCCGATCTCGCTCACGGGGGCCTGGTAGAGGACCTAAAGCTTGGTCTGGATCTGGCCTCGGTCAGGTACCCGCCAGTATTTTGTCCTTCTGCCCGCGTTACTAGCCAATTCGCGTCATCCGAGACTGGTGTTAGTACCCAGCGCGCGCGCTGGGAACATGGCCATATTAATACGATTCTGACTTCCGTCGGGCGGCTGCTGTGTAGCGCCATTTTACACCGAAATTGGGCACTCCTCGCGCTTGCGCTGGACCTAGCGGTCCCGCCGCTATCCCTCCTCAGCATATTAGTGGCCGTCGTCTTCATATTAACCGGCCTAGCGGCGTTCTTCCATTTTTCGCGCCTCGGTCTCGCTTTCAGCGCGGCAGACGCGGTGCTATTCTTACTTGCCACATTTCTTGCTTGGATTAAGTGTGGACGCGAAATTCTTCCGTTCAAAGCCTTGTTATTGATTGCTCCTTACATTTTCGAAAAGTTCGGACTCTATCTCCGGGTTCTTTCCAATAGGATAGACGCGGTATGGATCAGGACAGACCGTGCGAAATAAGCTAAAACGGCCAAATTGGATTAACTTTGGTTCCGGATTTATCGCCTTCATTTCTCTTTCTAGTATTTAACTGATTGCGCTGGTTTAATGTCTGCCGCGAAAATGTGATTGGGAGTTTACTTCCACTTTGCTTCCGAAATCCGGATCAGGGCACGTCAAAAGTTCACCGGAGCGGTCCGCGCCGAAGATTTTGTTGGTTGCTGAGCACGCGTCTGCCGTGTTCGGGGGGGAAGCTTTAATTCCATACCAGTATTTTAAGCACTTGAGGAAGTTAGATCTTGATGTGCATCTACTCGTGCATGAACGGACACGGAAAGAGTTGCTTGCTGCATTTTCTTCCGACAATGAGCGAATTCATTTCGTTTCAGACAGCCTCATAAATATTTTGTGTTATAAGATCGGAAAACTTATGCCGGACCGGCTGGCGGTTTTTACTGTCGGTGTTATCAGCCACTTCGACACTCAAATGCGTCAACGTAATGTGGTGCAATCTCTCCAGCACAAGTTTCGATTCGACATTATCCACGAACCGATACCGGTTTCGCCAAAGTTGCCTTCAATGTTGTTTGGTTTATCTGCGCCAGTCGTCATCGGCCCGATGAACGGCGGCATGGATTATCCACCCAACTATAAAATGGATAGCGTCTTCGAACGCTTTATCGTTCGCTGCTTTAGGTTGAGCGCGGGATTCTGGAATGCTGTTTTCCCCGGGAAACAACGAGCGGCCCTTTTGCTTGTTGCAAACAAGCGAACTTACGATGCGCTGCCAACAACGCTTAAGTCGAAACGGATTGTTGAATTCGTCGAAAACGGCGTGGATGTGAATCTTTTCAGTCCACAAGCCAGACTGACTCCACATAAGACGTTTCGGATTATCCATATCGGACGGCTAGTGGATGTTAAGCGCGTCGACCTTTTACTTGCTGCTTGTTCAAAATTGATCGGGAAACTCGAATTCCAGCTCGATCTCGTCGGCGACGGGCCACTGCGCGGCCTTCTCGAGGCTCAAGCCGAGCGGCTCTCGTTAAATAGGTATGTGAGGTTTCATGGTCGGCTGCCTCAAGCAACCGCGGCCGAGCTCTTACGCAATGCAGACCTCATGGTTCTTACCAGCATGCGGGAATGCGGCGGGGCGGTCGTCTTGGAAGCCATGGCTTCCGGTGTTCCGGTCATTGCGGCCAAGTGGGGCGGTCCAGCCGACTATGTTACCGCGGACAGCGGTATGCTCATTCCACCAGCGACACCCCAAGTATTCGTCGATGAACTAACCAAAGTCATGATATGGATGGCTCAAAATGAGCGGGAGCGAGTCATGATGGGCAAGGCCGGTCGTGAGCGTGCCACGGAACTGTATGATTGGCATCGCAAGGCGAGGGCGCTTGTAAAGATTTATCGAGATGTGCTGGTGTTCGGCACGCCGAAAGCCATATGACAATGCAGTATTCGCCGAAATTGAGCGGGAATGCTGAGGGCCTCTCGGATGTGCCCTCACTCGCTTCACGCTGGTTGGTTCCCGCTTTTATCGCGGCGTCGGTAGCCTTTGCATCTTTTGCTGGGTTCGACGGACTCGGCAATCTTTACAGTCGTTGGGCACACGAAGACGAATATGGCTACGGCTTTCTCGCCGCAGGGCTTGTATTCGTGCTGCTGTGGCGCCGGCGTCATCTTATCAGGTCGCTCGCAGCCGGTCCAAAATGGCCCGGCTTGGCGCTTGTGATCGTCGCTCAGTTGTTCGGTGTCCTCGGCGCTCTGAGCGAATCATACTTTGTCGAACAGATCGCATTGGTTTGTACCTTCCTCGGATTCGCGGCCGTGATGTATGGCACAGGACCGATACGAGTCTTTCTTTCTCTCGCTATCATTTTGCTGATGACAATCCCGCTGCCTTACACGCTGCAGGCTATGATTACGCTTAAGCTTCAACTGCTTTCCACTAATATTGGTGAAGCCGTGATCAGGCTCATTGGTATTCCGGTCTTTGTCGAAGGAAATGTCATCGATCTAGGACAATACAAACTGCAAGTGGCAGAGGCGTGCAGTGGTCTTCGATATTTGCTACCATTGACGTGCATCAGTTTTATTCTTGCTTATTTGTACCAGGCGCCACTCTGGAAGCGATTTATTGTCGTGGCATCTGCTCCGCTGATTACGGTCCTAATCAATAGCTTTCGGATCGCCGTGGTTGCAGTGCTCGTCGATAACTATGGTTCGCACATGGCCGAAGGATTCGTTCACGAATTTGAAGGCTGGGTCATCTTTCTGTTTGGCGGGCTGTTGTTGGGATTGGAGATCCTTGCGCTCGAAGGTTTCCGCATAAGTAAGCTAAATGTGGACTCGATGTTCGGTGAGGAGCGCGCGACTCACGAGGGGTCGACGCCGAAGTTGCTGAATAGCCTTGCAGCGACCGCATTGGTCGTCTGCGCCGCAGCTTTCGGGGTGATAAGTTCAGTCGCATGGGTGCACGCGCGCACGCCAGCACCCGTTCGTCAGAACTTTGTGAGTTTCCCGCAGCACGTTGGCAATTGGTCGGTTCACGAGGGACAGCTCGACCCCGCGGTGCTCACGGTGCTCAAGGCCACTGATTACTACATCGGCGATTTTTCGGAAGCTACCAACAACTCGCCCGTGAATTTCTTTGTGGCTTACTATGATTCACTGAACAAAGGTGCAGCCATTCATTCGCCGCAGGTTTGCTTGCCAGCGAGCGGTTGGGAATTTTCTTCAATCGAAGAAAGGAACTTTGGTGAATTGGCGCCAGGTGTCGAAGGGACGTTCAATCGCGTCGTCGTTCAGAAGGGCGAACAGAAAATTTTGATGTATTATTGGTTCCAGCAGCGTGAGCGCCGCACAGCCAACGAGTTTCGTATGAAATATTATCTTCTGATCGACAGTTTAAGGAAGAATCGCAGGGATGGCGCTCTGGTACGCATTTACACGCCAGTCCCGACGGGTGGTCAAAATGGCGTCGCTTCGGCAGAAGCTAGGTTGCACTCGTTCGCAGAAGTAATTATTCCGAAGATGAGCCATTACATACCGCAATAGCTCGCCATTGCTGTCTGATCCAACTGGCAATCCTAGATCAAATTGCCCGAGATCGAAATGCCTCTTTTCAATTTCGTCAAAAAGCAGTTCACCGATTTAAAAAACAGCGAATGGCTAGTAATTGCCCGACAGGCCAGAAGGTATTTTGCGGATCTATTTCCATCGACCTCACTAAGACTAAACAAAAAAAAGCGTCGCACCCTTGTAAGCGAGTTTAGTCGATGCTTATCCATTCCGGATTGCATGGAATTTTCATGCCAGCACACAGAGCATGGCTCGATTCAAATTCCCTGGGAAATCGAATCAGCTCTCAAGCTAATAGCCGATGCTCAGCCGCGGGTGATGTGTGAAATCGGAACCTATGATGGTGGAACCTCACTCTTATTCAGCAAGTTTTTGACGACTGTTGAGCTCATGATCTGCATCGATCTGTACGTAAAAAACAAACAGCTGCTAAAACTATTGGCTCCGCCTGGTCAGCATTTGCGATTTTTTGATAGGTCATCCTACTCCGGCCGTACCATCAAAGAAGTTTCTAAATTTCTTGATGGACGGCAGATAGATGCGCTGTTTATTGATGGTGATCATCGATATGAGGGCGTGAAGCAGGATTTTTTATGCTATCGGGCTTTTGTCAAAGACGGGGGACTCATACTATTTCATGACATTGTCCCAGACAAAGGAACAGGCAGTGACTGGACGGGCGGTGTTCCAAGCTTTTGGAGAGAAATATCTCCCTATTATAGCCACCGCGAATTTATTCAGAATGTTGATCAGGGCGGGTACGGTATCGGCGTTCTCACATACTCCTCGGCGCTTCAACCCCTAGTAAGCTAAATCCATAGTGACGGGACGAAGATATTAGCAAGTCGTCGCACGGCGAGTTTAGGGCTCCACGCTGTGCTGTATGGGCTGTTGTCCCAGCCTCTCACGCCTTGCACAACGGGGACTACATCGAAACGGGGCGCCACGTTTATCGTGCCGCGTGACTGCTCTAACAGTCTCCTGAATAGGGTTTCCTCAATTGTATGGATGTTCGATACCACGTCATTTCTCAGTTTGGGATAGATGCCCTTAATGGCAGCCTCATAGCCTCGATGAGTCCACGCAAGCAGATAAAGTTCGCAAAGTTGGTACGGATAGTTTCGCATATGACAATAGATGTCGGCGGCCGCTGGTCTTGAATCAACAATCCTTTTAATGTTTTTAACGATGTACCGTCCCGTAACTTTCCAGATCACGTCCTGTGGCAACAATAGCTTTGAATTTGTTATGGCATAATCGATCAGTCTAAATTCGCCGTAGCCTCTCCCGTATTGCGGTGGATAGTCCAGACCATAAAATGAGATAAACTCCACTCTGTCCGAATGACGACACGTTGCACAAGCCGCGATAAGCGGCGCAATGTCTGAATTTGAATTCTCAGCAAAGATAATTGCGTCAAAGCCGTCGCCAAGTAGTTTGACATAGAATGCCAGTGACGCCTGATAATCCTGTAATCTCAGCGTCGGATCTGTCCTAGCGAGCGCCGGAATGCCCTGCAGCGGCGTTACAGTTGCAGTCATGAGAAGAACGTTTCGAGCCATTCCTGCCGCTCGCGATTGTCACGACAAACTCAAAGAGCTTTGATTCATCGCGGGTTTGCTCGCCACAAATGTCGCCCGATGAGGTGGCACGCTGCCAGTTCAGAGCTTGAAACGGTCCTCGCGGTTTAGTTTTTCAAGGACCCAATCCCAGGTCAAAAGTGGCCGCCGCTCCGGCTTGCCCGCCATGCGTCGTATTTGATCCAGCATAGTCTCGGTAAAATTCGATACGTCGTGAAACGCGAGTAAGCGCTTGGTCGGTTCTGACTCGATATAGCTTGCACTGGCTTCAAGTGCATTGCGAAGAGTTTTCGCGAAGCCTGCGGTGTCGGACAGGTTTACAAGGTGGCCAACGCCAAATCGCCTAATAAGCGCCCGCGACCAGCCGAAGTCGTGGCTCACTACGGGGCGCCCAGCGGCTAGTCCATTCAGCATTAGGCCCGAGACCCCGGGAAAATCGCGGTACGTTGTGCATACCAGATCAAGGGCCGTGTATCCTTGGGTCACCTCGCAATCCGTCAAGAATCGATCGACTAAAACAAGACGCCCGCTCTTGAGGAGGTCTGCATATTCCTCAGCAATCAACGAGCGAAACGCCGGGTCAAGGCGGCCCGCAAGCAACAGGCGGTCGGTCGCACCCAGTTTCGCAGCCCGGAATGCGGCAAGCAGCTCGGGGACGGCTTTGCGCGCGTCGAGCGAGCCGAGGATGCCAAGGTAGCGGCCATCCTCGGGCACGCCTAGTAATCTGCGCGCCTGCGATGCAGTTAGCCTTGGGGCGTTCGAAATTGGATGCGGTACGAGCCGGACGCGTTCGGCCCAACGACAGTGGTGCCTCAGTACGTATTCGTAATACAGGAAATTCACGAAGTTCATTCGTGTCCAGGTGCATCCCGAATAAGCAAACCGATAAACTGCCTCCTTCATGAGATGATTCAGGTTTGCTACAGCGGAACCGTAGCCGGTGTGGAACGTCGCTTCGCTTGGAATATTCTTCGGTAGTAGCGTGATCCCAATATGTGCCAATGCTCCCATGGCCAGTGTTTGGGCGTCCGCAGAGGTCACGAGCACATAGTCCGGCTTAGTATGTGCAATGGCGTTGCGCACATTCATCAGCAATGTAAGACGTTCACGGAGGGGCAAGCGAGGATCGGCGTCGGGAATAATAGATTCAAATCGTATGTTTCGAAATGCGCGATAGGTACCAATCTTGGCCTCGAATTCTTCCGATTCCAATGCTCGCCTCGGTAGCGTCACCACGACCTCGCTCGCAAGTTCGCTCAGTCGAGGTAAGAGACACTTGAGATAATCGAAGTAATGGCCCCCACGCCATTGCTCAAACACAAGCACGCGCATCATTGTTTTCCTGTCACTCTAAAGAACCACCGCGAAGGCCTATGCTGGCGGCCTTGCCTGCCACGGAATTGCAAACTTTGTTCTAATTCATTCAAGAATGCTTGAGCCCGTGGACGCGCGTTGCCAAAGATCATTTCTGCCCACGCAACACGCTCAAAGTGTTGGTTTTGGCG
>Ga0134126_10010968_pt1 | contig 11420 bp, 12 predicted proteins | sample KB31752_FD_96881 | JGI IMG/M metagenome (GOLD analysis project Ga0134126, IMG submission 96881) | Terrestrial soil microbial communities with excess Nitrogen fertilizer from Kellogg Biological Station, Michigan, USA - KB3-175-2 | ecosystem: Environmental > Terrestrial > Soil > Unclassified ... | reverse complement strand
CCCGCGCCCTCGACCTGGCAACCCTCGACGCCATCACCGGCGCCCTGCGCTCCGCGGGATACCAGTACGTGACGCTCGATACGGCCGGGTTCCGCTCCGGCTCGCTCAATGCGGTGCTGCCCGCTGACGTGCTCCTGCGCCGCGGTGCCTGAGTTTCGCGGTCGCGCCTGCATCCGCCGGCTGGAATTCCATCGATGCGCATAGCCTGTCTCGATTGCTTTTCCGGCATCCGCGGCGACTTGCTCCTCGGCGCCCTGGTCGATGCCGGCATCCCAGTGGAATCGAAAAATAGGTAAAATCACTACACCTGGAGGAATTCCATGGGCGCTAAACCAATTACAGCCGCGGAAGCCAACCGCAACTTCTCCCGCCTCCTTGAAGGGGTGCGGAAAGGCGGCAGCTTTGTGGTCACGAGCCATGGAAGACCAATTGCCAAGATCGAGCCTGCCGAGCGGCCCAGCCGGGCAGAACTCGCGGCACGCCAGGCGCTGATCGAGCGGCTGCGCAAGCAGCCAGCCAAAAACCGCGCAGGATGGACCAGGGACGAGTTGTACGAGGACGGCGCATGAGAGCGGCACTGGACACAAACGTGCTCGCGTACGCCGAGGGAGTTGGGAGTCGGGCGAAGAAGAACGTGGCATTGGCCATTCTCGAACGCCTGCCTCTGAGCTCCGTTGTCATACCCGTGCAGGTGCTCGGAGAATTGTTCCGCGTGCTGGTGCGCAAGCAAGGGCTGAAGCCGATCCAGGCGCGGAACGCGATTTTGCACTGGAGGAATGCCTTCAGCAACCTGAGCGAAACGTCCGCGGACGTGCTGCTGGCCGCCGTAGACCTTGCCCAGGATCAGTTCTCCATATGGGATGCGGTGATCCTGTGCGCAGCCGCGGAGGCGGGATGCCAGCTACTCCTGTCAGAGGACATGCAAGACGGGTTCGTGTACAAGGGTGTCACGGTGGTGAACCCCTTCCGCGAGCCTTGGCATCCGCTGCTCGACGCAATGCTCGAACCCCTTTCGTAACTGTGCGCGGTGCGCCCGGCCGGAGAAAATCGTGCCAGGCCACCCGATACAATCAAAGCGATGCGCATAGCCTGTCTCGATTGCTTTTCCGGCATCAGCGGCGACATGTTCCTTGGCGCCCTGGTCGATTCCGGCGTCCCGCTCGAAGTGCTGGCCCAAACCGTGACTGCGCTGAACGTGGGCGCGCGGCTTGAGGCGCGCAAGGTGGTCCGCGGCGGCATCACCGGCACCAAGGTCGACGTGCTGACGGCAGAGAGCGGCGCATCCGCAGACAACGCCTCGCACCAGCACCCGCATTCCCATTCGCACCCGCACGCGCACCCGCACGATCACAGCCACGACCACAGCCACGATCACGCAAACGATCACGCCGGGCATCGCTCGTTGTCTGCGATCTTGAAGATCATCGAGTCCGCGAAGCTCGAACCGGCAGTGAAAGAACACGCCTCGCGCGCCTTCCGCCTCCTCGGCGAAGCCGAAGCCGCCGTGCACTCCATTCCCGTCGAGCAGGTGCATTTCCACGAAGTCGGCGCGGTCGACACCATCGTTGACATCGTCTGCGCGGCAGCAGGTGCCGCCCACCTCGCCGTCGATCGCTGGATCGCCTCGCCGCTCAATGTAGGCAGCGGCACCGTCGAGTGCGCTCACGGAACCCTGCCCGTTTCTGCTCCCGCCACGCTCGCGCTCCTCGGCGACGCCCCCGTCTACGCCGCCGGCCCTGCCATGGAGCGCGTCACGCCCACCGGCGCCGCGATCCTGCGCATGCTCAGCGTCGAGTACGCCGCGCTGCCGCCGATGCGCGTGCAATCCTCCGGCTACGGCGCCGGCGGCCGCGACACGCCCGGCCAGCCCAATCTTGTCCGCCTTATCGTCGGCGAAGGCGATGGTACGCAGCCTGCCGCCATCTCAGGTCTCGATGCCGCTGTCGAGAACATTGCGATCCTCGAAACCGTCATCGACGATTCCACCCCGCAGCTTCTCGCCTACGTCAGCGAGCTACTTCTCGAGGCGGGCGCATGGGATGTTTACCGCATCCCGGTCCAGATGAAGAAGGGCCGCACCGGAGTGCAGCTCACTGTTCTCTGTGCGCCCGAACGGCTCGCCGGCCTGCGCGAGATACTCTTCCGCGAGACCACCACCATCGGCGCTCACTGGCGCATCGAAAACAAGATCGCCCTGCGCCGGGAGTTCACCGAGGTCGAGACGCCATGGGGCAACGTGCGCATGAAAATCGCCCGCTCCACCACCGGCGAAATCCTCAACGCCTCGCCCGAATACGAAGACTGCCGCCGCCTCGCGGTGCAATCGAAAGTGGCGCTCAAACAAGTGATGCAAGCGGCGGTCCAGGCCTGGTCCGCTCATGGAGGCGAACGCCTATGAATCGCGTGCGGCCATTCCTCGCAGCCGGTCTGCTCGCAGCGTCTGCCATCGCCTTATCCCAGCAGCCGGAAGTGCCTCATCCGCAACCCGAGCCAAAGAAAGTACACGGCGAGGGTTGCGTTGAGGCTGGCGTCGAGGCGCGCTGCCTCATCGTCCGCGACGTGGCCCACGCCAGGCTCTACAGCATTCTCGTTGGCGATCCGCGGCCTATTCCCGGCGAAGGCATCGAGTTCACCGGCATCGTGCACCAGGGACCGACCGTGTGCATGCAGGGCACCGCCATCGAAGTCGAGCACTGGCAGCGAAAGGATTCGCTCAAGTGCCGGCACACACCGGCTCCGCACAAATGAACGAACCCGCGCAGCCCGTCGAAAACGCCGAACCCACGACAATCGTTTCGAGGAGAGCCTGAATGGACCGCGCAAGACTGGAAGCGCTGCTGAACGAAGTGCGCGAGGGCCGCACGGAAGTGACCGAAGCTCTCGACCGGCTGCGCGTCCTGCCGTTTGAAGACATGGGCTTCGCCAAGCTCGATCATCACCGACCCCTGCGTACGGGAATGCCCGAGGTCATCTTTGCTTCCGGCAAGTCCATCGAGCACGTGACCGCCATCTTCGTCCGCATGGCCCAGGCTGGCGGAAACGTGCTGGCCACACGCGTCTCGCCCGAGTGCGCACAGGCCATTCTGGCCGCCGAGCCTCGCGCCGTTCATCACCAGACCGCCCGCTGCGTCACGCTCGAGCAGACGCCTGCGCCTGAGGGCAAGGGAACCATAGCCGTGGTGTGCGCCGGGACCAGCGACTTGCCGGTCGCCGAAGAGGCCGTCATCACCGCCCGCCTGATGGGCAACACGGTGGAGCTGATCGCCGACGTCGGCGTTGCCGGCATTCACCGTCTGCTCGCGCAACGGAATCTGCTCGATTCGGCCCGCGTCCTGATCGTCTGCGCCGGAATGGAGGGCGCATTGCCCACTGTGGTTGGAGGGATGGTGAACGCGCCGGTGCTTGCTGTTCCTACCAGCGTGGGTTACGGCGCCAGCTTCGGCGGCCTGGCCGCGCTTCTGGGCATGCTGAACACCTGTTCGCCCAACGTGTGCGTGGTCAACATCGATAACGGATTCGGCGCGGCCTGCATCGCCACGCTCATCAATCGCATGTAGCGCGTGCCATCCCGCGCAACCAGCGAAACGTTGAAGGGGAAGAGGGCCGCGCGGCGTCCCACCGACGCGCGGCCCGGGGCGTGCACAGGCCGTTGCAGCCTGTGCGACGCATACTACGAAGATTTGCAACTGCTCGCACCCAGGACTATCCCCAGGTTCGATCTCAGACGGCGCCGGATGCACAGGTAAGAGGATGCCGGCAAACCCGGTCCAGCCGCGGACGCCGTTTGCGGAGTCCGTGTACCCATTCCCTTTTTCTTCGCTTTTTGCGCTGTGCTTTCGATGTCGCGTTTTGCTACAATCCACAACGAACTGCACTCCAGGATTCTTGCTTGCGCCCACACCTTGGGTAGCGGACTGAGAGTGCGCAGAAGGAGCACCACCCGAATGGCCATTGCCGACGACCGCGCCAAAGCAGTAGAACTCGCCCTCAGCCAGATCGAAAAACAATTTGGAAAGGGCTCCATAGTCCGCCTGGGGTCGCGCGAGGCCCTGATTCCCATTTCCGTTATATCTACCGGTTCCATCAGCTTCGACGCAGCGCTCGGCGTGGGCGGAATCCCGCGCGGCCGCGTGATCGAAATCTACGGCCCTGAGTCCTCGGGCAAGACCACCATCACCCTGCAGATCATCGCAGAAGCCCAGCGCCTCGGCGGACTCGCGGCCTTTGTGGACGCGGAACATGCGCTTGATCCCGGGTACGCCAAAAAACTCGGCGTCGATGTCGATAACCTGCTGGTCTCGCAGCCCGATAGCGGCGAACAGGCCTTGGAAATCACCGAAGCCCTGGTCCGTTCCGGCGCCATCGACGTGCTGGTCGTCGACTCCGTGGCCGCCCTCGTCCCCAAGGCTGAGCTCGACGGCGAAATGGGCGATTCGCATGTGGGACTGCAGGCGCGCCTGATGTCGCAGGCCCTGCGCAAGCTCACCGGCACGGTCTCGAAGTCCCGCACCTCGCTGATCTTTATCAATCAGATTCGCGAGAAGATCGGCGTCATGTTCGGTAATCCCGAAACCACGACCGGCGGCCGCGCGCTCAAGTTCTACTCCTCGGTGCGCATCGACATCCGCCGCATCGCCGCCATCAAGGAAGGTGACGCCGTCACCGGCAACCGCACCAAGGTCAAGATCGTGAAGAACAAGGTGGCCGCGCCCTTCCGCGAAGCCGAGTTCGACATTCTGTATGGCGAAGGCATCAGCAAGGAAGGCGACGTGCTCGATCTCGCGGTGGCCAACAATATCGTGGAGAAATCCGGCGCCTGGTACAGCTACGCCGGCGAGCGCATCGGCCAGGGACGCGAGAACACCCGCACGTTCCTCAAGGAGAACAAGGACCTGTTCGCCCGCATGGATGCCGAGCTGCGCAAGAAGCTGAATATCGGCGGTACGCCCAAGGCGGAAGTCCCCGAAGTGCCCGTCGGTGGCCCGGCGGAGGCCAAAGAGGCTGTCCGCGGGCGCCGCGGATAACCGCGCGACCTGCCATGCGGCGGCGATCCGGCCCGGGTCGCCGCCGCTTGCTTTTTGCGAACCGATTCCCCCTGATCCGCGTATTCCGTGGGGAGGCCGGGCGACACGAGTACTCGCGTCAAACTTCGATCCTGCTCTACACTTGAACCACTCATGAGAACCGCCGGACGAGCTGCGTTTTGGCCCATTGCGAGCTGCCTGTTCGCGCTATGCGCCGGGCTCGGCGCCTGGAGCCAAGGCACGCCGGCACAGCAGACGGCCTCTCCGCAGCAGGGCAAAGCGGCGGCGGCGCCGGCCGCGCCGATTACCGTGCCTTCGTATCACACGCTGGGCAATCTCGAGGGGCCCTGGCGCTTTCAGATCGGTGACAATCCGCAGTGGTCCGATCCGGCGCTGGACGATTCCAGTTGGGCCGCGGTGACCCTCGACAAGCCGCTTTCGGAACTGGGTTTTGACTCGTATGCGGGCTATGCCTGGTATCGCATCCGCATCAACGCGCGGCAGCTTCAGCCCGCAGGCGAGCCACTCGAATTGCTGCTCACCACTCACACCATCGGCCAGGTCGCAGTCTATGCCAACGGCGCCGAAATCGGACACTCCCGCGGCATGGCCGACCGCCCGCAGATGTACATGTCGCTTCCCTTCGAGGTCACCTTGCCGCCTCCGGCTGCTGACGGGACCCTCAGCATCGCGATCCGCACGTGGGCCGCGCCGGGCGTCCAGATCACCCACGGCCTGCTTGACCGCGTCGATATCGCCGCACATCACGACATCGCGGAGCGCCTGGCCAGCGCCACTTCGCACCGCTGGGACCAGCAGGTGATCGCCAGCCTCATTCTCAGCTTCCTGTTTCTGTTCACCGCCGCCTTTGGCGCCATCCTCTACATTGCCCAGCGTCACCACTCCGAATATCTCTGGCTTGCACTTCTCTGCGTTTCCGTCGCCCTCGATGGCGCCATCAATAGCCTGTGGCAGCTCGCCCTCATTCCCTACTTCTTATTCATTCCGCTGAGCCTCTTTATTGGCCGCATCTTCATGGCCGTCACTCTCGAGTTCATTCTTCGCTTCACCGGCGAACCCCACCGCCGCGTGACCCGAGCCGTTCAGATCGCGGTGCTCCTGATGCCTGCGGTTTTCCTCGTGGGACTGGAGCAGTTCTACGAAGTCCTGTCGGTAGCTGCCGAAATCGTCTTCCTCAGCCTGGTGATCGCCCTGCTTTTCCGCGCATGGCGCCGCGGCTTCCGCGAGGCCGGCATCATGCTCCCGCCCTTTTTCATCGCTGCCACTGCCGGCTCCATCGATACCATCCTTGGCTACATGGCCCAGAAGCACTGGATCGGCGACGCCGTCGCCTCCTACCGTTTCCACGTCGGCCCCATCGAGTTCTCCACCGGCACCCTCGGTTACGCAGTCTTCCTCGGCAGCCTTATCGCCGTCATTCTCTACCGGTTTGTGCGGGTCAGCCAGGAGGAGCAGCGATCGAATGCGGAAATCGCGGCCGCGCGCAGCGTGCAGGCCATGCTCATTCCCACCGAGCTGCCTTCGAACCGCTATTTCATGCTGGAGAGCGCCTACGTTCCGGTGAATGGCGTGGGCGGTGACTTCTTCCAGGTCCTGCCCGTCGAAGATGGCTCGCTGCTGCTGGTGGCAGGCGATGTGAGCGGAAAGGGACTGCAGGCCGCCATGAACGCCAGCACGCTGGTCGGCGCGTTTCGCAACGAGCTGTCGCACGAACCGTTCATGATCCTGCAACACCTGAACAACGTCATGCTCGGGACGCAGTCAGGACACCATTCCGCGGCAGCGAAGGATGACATGGTCAGCTTCGCCACGTGCCTCTGCGCGCGCATCTACCGCGACGGCACCATGGAGGTGGCCAACGCCGGCCACCTGAGCCCCTATCGCGACGGGCGCGAGCTGGAACTGCCGCCTGGTCTGCCACTCGGCGTGATTCCAGGGCTGACGTACGAGCAGGTCACGTTTCGACTCGAGCAGGGCATGCGCATCATCTTCCTCTCGGACGGCGTGGTGGAGGCTCAGAACTCGGAAGGCGAGTTGTTCGGCTTCGAGCGCACCCAGCAGGTGAGCAACGAGTCGGCGCGCTACATTGCGCAGACGGCGAAGCGCTTCGGACAGAACGACGACATCACGGTGATTTCGGTCTACCTTGCGGCGTGCGAGCGAAAGTCCGTCCCCCAGGAGCTCGAGCCGGCGTACTGACAACGCGCTGTCATTCCGACCCGTAGCGGAAGGATCTGCACGTCTGGTGCTACCTGGACGGCCGACAATATGCCCTAGACCGCTGATTCGGAAATCACGAACGGCAGCCGCGGTTGCTCATGTCGCGGTGCAGCACCGGGAGACAATGAATGGATGCCGTTGCTTCACCGCGAGACGACTGTCCACCAGCGGTCGCGCCGCCCCTATGGGGCTCCGGAGGATTTTTCGCACGGCTAACCCAGGACTGACGTCCTGGGCTACCTTCGTGCGGTCCCTACGGGACGCTTGTGGCTGGCGGTCCAATTTTCACGGCAGATCGTTCGACTGCGCTGCGCTCCGGATGACAAGTCCAGGAATTGAACCCGAGGCTGCAGTACGCAATGTTGACCACGCAACCGGTTCGCGAGGGATGGCCGAGATTCCCCGGGCTGCGCCCGCTGGTAAAATCCCCTTGAGCCGCCGCATGCCCGTCAAAGCCATCTATCCCGGCACTTTCGACCCCCCGACAAACGGCCACGTGGACCTGATCCAGCGCGGAGCCCGCCTGTTCGATCACCTGACCGTGGCGGTGCTCAATAATCCCGGGAAGAATCCGCTGTTCACCGTCGCGGAGCGCATGGAAATGCTGGAAGAGGCCACGCGCTCGTTGACCAACGTCTCCGTGGCCATGTTCAACGGGCTGATGGTGGAGTTCGCGCGGCAGCACGGAGCTTCGGCCGTGCTGCGCGGCATCCGCGCCATCTCCGACTACGAATACGAGTTCCAGATGGCGCTGATGAACCGCCGCCTTGCGCCGGAGATCGAGACCGTCTTCCTGCAGCCCGCCGGACGCTACTCGTTCGTCAGTTCCCGCATGATCAAAGAGGTCTTCAGCTTCGGCGGAGACGTGACCGGTCTGCTGCCGCCCAACGTGCTCAAGCGCCTGCGCAGCCGCATGACCAAGCCCTGAAAGCAAAACTGGGCCGCCCGGTACGTTCGGCGCCGCACCGTTTCAGTGCACGGCAACAATCACCAGGATCAGGATGGCGACCACCACCAAGATGAGCAGCAGGTCGTGGTCGTTCATGGTGCCGGCGGCGAACTGCTGCTGTGCGGTTTGCGCACGCTGCGCGAGTTGCCCCAACTCCTGATCGCTCAGGCCTGGAACCGCGGATTTCACCTGTTGCGGATCGATTCCCGAAGATTTGAGCGCCTGGGTAGCCTCTTCTGAGGAGAAGAAGCGGTCGAGAGTTTCTACATTCTGCTGCCGTTTTTGGGCGGCATGGACCGCGGTGCTCTGCATTTCAGTAGGACTCACAATGTGATCGGCTGCCTGCGCGAACCCGCTATGCGGGAGGGTAAGAACACACATGAGCGCGCCTGCGGCTGCCGCGAGGCAAGCCTGTCTGGACACAAAAGGCATCGATTGCAACCTCCAACCGGGGATTTGGATACCTGACTTGAGATGCCGCGGAGCCGTGCCGCGTTGGAGCGGGGCCGGCGCGAATCTGCCGCGGCCTCGCTTTATATACTCGAAGACAGAATGAGTACGTTCCTGCCCGTAGACGAACAGCTTGACCTGCTTGAGAAAGGCGCGGCGGAGATTATCCGCGTGAGCGACCTGCGCGAGCGCCTGGAAGAGAGCCGCAAAACCGGCCGCCCGCTGCGCATCAAGGCGGGGTTCGACCCCACTGCGCCTGACCTGCACCTGGGACACACGGTGTTGATGCGGAAGCTGCGCCACTTCCAGCAGCTGGGGCACCAGGTCATCTTCCTGATCGGCGACTCGACCGCGTTGATCGGCGACCCTACCGGCCGCAACGTGACGCGGAAGCCGCTCACGCGCCAGGAGATCGACCAAAATGCTCAGACGTACAAGCTGCAGGTGTTCAAGATCCTTGACGAACAGGCGACGGAGGTCCGCTACAACTCCGAGTGGCTCGACAAGCTCGGCTACGCCGGCTTGATTGGCCTGTCCGCGAAAGTCACGCTTTCCCAGATGCTCGACCGCAAAGAGTTTCTCACCCGCTTCAAGGCCGAGCAGGACATCAGTCTCCACGAGCTCTTGTATCCGCTCGCGCAGGGCTACGACTCAGTCGCGTTGAAGAGTGACGTGGAGCTTGGCGGCACGGATCAGAAATTCAACCTGCTGATGGGGCGTGAGCTACAGCGAGATTACGGGCAGAAGCCGCAGATCGTGCTGATGACGCCGATTCTCGAAGGACTCGACGGCGTACAGAAAATGTCGAAGTCGCTGGGCAATGCCGTGGGCATCAACGAGCCGCCGGCGGAGATGTACGGCAAGCTGATGTCGATCTCCGACGACCTGATGTGGAAGTACTGGGTCTTTCTTACCGACCTGAAGCAATCGGAGATCGACTCGATGCGCGCAGACGTCGAAGCCGGACGTCTGCATCCGATGGAGACCAAGAAAAAGCTGGCGCGGACCATCACTGCAGGCTTCCATGGAGAAGAGGCGGCGGCACACGCGGACGAAAACTGGGCGCGCATGTTCCAGCAGAAGGGCGAGAGCGAAGACCTGGAAGAAGCCGACATCGCGTTTGCCGACGTAACCGCGAGCGGGGAAGCCGGCGCTCTGCAGGTCCGCATCCCCAAGCTGCTGGTTGCCCTTGGGCTGGCAGCCAGCGGCACTGAGGCCAACCGCAAGCTGAGCGAGAAGGCGGTCAAGGTGAACGGCGAAATTGTCAGCACGCCGGTTCTGACTCTCGATAGCCTGCCCGCGCGCCTGACGGTGCGCCTGGGCAAGCGCGCCAAAATCGCTGTGATCGGCAACGTGGGCGAAGGCGTCTAACGGCTGGCAGAGTCTTTCGCGCGAGTCGCGGAAAAACTGATTGGGCGCCCGCGTGGCTCGGAGTACACTGGCGGTGCAAAATCCGCTGAAACCATGCCGGTTGCCCATCTGACACTCGAGATTCGCATCGAGCACGCGCAGTCCCTCAAGGACCGGCGGCAGGTAGTGCGCTCGCTCAAAGACCAGTTGCGCCAGGGGTTCAACATCTCGGTGGCGGAGATGGACGAGGCGGTCACCTGGCAGTCCGCGACCGTCGGTGTGGTGGCGATTTCCCGCTCGCGCGATTACCTGCACGGCCTGATCGAAGAAGTAGAGCGCGGCGCCCGCCGCATACTCAACGAGCACGGCGCCGAACTGGCGGACTCCTTCTGGGACTACCTGGAGTCCTGACCCCGGGGTTCAGAACCGGGAGCGATGTCAGTTTCCATTTGCAGTGCTTCAATATTGCTCTTGCATGTCCGCTGCCGAGTGCATACGCTTGCTGCAATAACCAGAGAAGTACAGGCACTCCCCATTTCCCTACCTGCGAAGTTTGACGATGCCGGCGGAGCACGGCTCCCAGCATCAAGGAGGTTCGCATGTCGCTTGAACAAGGCGTAACAACCAGCGTCCAGAACTTTTTGCTCGCCATGGTCGGCCTGAGCGTCGCCGCCGAGCGGGTTACCGAAACCGTCAAGCAGTGGGTCTGTCCCAAGGGAGGCAGTGCGGCCTTGGTGCAGACTATCGCTATCGGATCGGGCATCCTGGTGACGGCCCTCAGCACGCTTGATCCGCTGAACATCACCCACGGCGAAACCTTCGCATTGAACAAAAGGGAGTTCTGGCTTTGCTGGATTGTCACCGGAATTCTGGTCTCCGGCGGGTCGGCGTTCTGGAACCACCTGCTGGATATTCTGCAGGCCACCAAGGTGCAGAAGGAACAGCAGGCGTACGGAACCTCGCCCCAGCCCGTGCAGGCGCAGCATTCCGGCGGCTCCGGCGCCGGCATGACGCCGGAACTTGTTGGCGCCGGAGCGGGCGACTAATCCACGAGCCGTCGCCCCTCACCTACGGCCGAAAAAGGCTGAGCGGAATTGCGTCCGCCATGGCCTTGTATCCGGCAGGCGAAGGGTGCAGGTGATCGCCGCAGTCATATGCGGGCAGCAGGCGATCGAGGTGCTGCGGGTCACGAACGACGGCATCGAAATCGATGACCGCATCGAAGTGGCCGGCGGCGCGAATCCATGCGTTCACTGCTTGCCGGTCGGCCTCGCTTAGCGGGCCCGGATGGTAATAGCCCTAACCGGTGTACGGGGTAATCGTCGCGCCATACACGCGCAATCCGTGTGCATGGGCGCGTGCCACGATCTGCTCATAGGCTGCGAGGACCCGCTCGACCAGGGCCT
>Ga0134126_10010967_pt1 | contig 11420 bp, 12 predicted proteins | sample KB31752_FD_96881 | JGI IMG/M metagenome (GOLD analysis project Ga0134126, IMG submission 96881) | Terrestrial soil microbial communities with excess Nitrogen fertilizer from Kellogg Biological Station, Michigan, USA - KB3-175-2 | ecosystem: Environmental > Terrestrial > Soil > Unclassified ... | reverse complement strand
GTCGGACCGGTCGAGGAGAACGAGGCCAGCCGGTCATCGGTGGGATCGTACGGAGTGTAGTTGTCCGTGAGAGCCCCCACGGTAATGACGTAGGGTACATTACCCGGAATGTCGATGGTCATCGGGCCCGGGCCCTCGTTGCCGGCCGCCGCAACCACGACAATGCCCGCGCGCCAAGCCGCCATGACCGCCTGATTGACCGGATCATCCCAGTAATACGACTCCGGCGGCGCGCCGAAGGACAGATTGACGACCCGGATGTTGTACTGCTGTCGGTGCGCGACGATCCAGTTGAGACCCGAGATCACATCGGTGTAACGACCAGCGCCCTGCCCGTCAAACGCGCGCACCTCCACCAGGTTCGCCTTCGGTGCGATCCCAAGATAGCTTCCGCTGAGATTCTGCGCACCCCCGGCGGCAATGGCAGTGACGTGGGTGCCATGCCCGTAGGGATCCGAGCTCACCGGACCCGAACCGCCGTTGGTGACGTCGATCGTGGCAAGAATACGACCGCCGTAGTTCTGCGCCACATCCTGCCAGAGACCCGAGTCCAGCACCGCAACCGTCACGCCCCTGCCTGTAATACCTGCTTTCTGCAACGTGTCCGCGCCAACCAGGCCCGGGTAGTCCGTCTGGTATGTCAGCGTCGCGAGGCCGACGCCAGTGCCATCCTGCAGTGTCGTGTTCTGCGACAGACCGGTGACCAGCGGTGTCGTCAGGGAGCTGACCACCGGAGCGGTCGTCACCGCGGACGTCACCGGCGCGACGACCTGGCTCGTGACGACCCCGACGAAAGATGATCCGAGTGCATTGTTTGTATTGCTGGTGATGCTGTTGGTCGTTGAGATCAGCGCCGAGGTCACGCTGCCCAGCAATCCGCGTTGGGTGACCTCGCGATTCTCGAACACCCGGACACCGGCCGTTGCGCGCAGCGCCCCGACCTGAGCAGGTGTCAGATACGCCGCAACGGCATGGATGATTGCGAATTCCCGCTCGACGCGCGCGCTGAGGCCAGCCACGCTCCGGTCAGCTGCGCCCAATGTTGGCGCCTGCACTATGTACAATGCAGATGCAGTACGGGTAAGCGGCCGCGCCAGCGCGACCGGGTCCGCGGCAACCGCGACCACCGAGCCCAAGGCGAGCGCGGTTGCGGTACCAACCCATCGATACGTGTGCATGGCGACCTTCCTGTTCATCGTGGCGCGCATTTCAATGATTTTGCTGCACCAGCGGAATGTCGATCAGCTCACGCAACCGGGGTCGGCTCGTGACGGACTTCAAATAACCCAGGTGTCAAATCGCAGCGGGTCGGAACAGATCGCCCGCGCCCTGCTTGCAGCCGATCCTGATCATGGCCTCGCGTTGCTCCTCGTCGTCGACTCCGGCACAGACAGGGACCAGCCCGAGAGCCGTCGCGATGGCCACATGGGCCTGACATAATCTGTGCGCAACCGGGCTGCGCCGCGACTCCAACACCAACCCCCGGTCGAGTTGCAGCCCGTAGACGGGAGCTTTCGCCAGCCAATCCAGCGCCAGCGGCTCCCGTCCGACTTCATCGACGATCACCCGGACACCGGCTGCCGCCAGCGGCCTGAAGTCTGCCGCCGGTCGCACGCCCAGATGACTCGCTGAAATCCGCACCTCCAGACGCTCAGGCGCGATCACCGCCTGCGCCAACAGGTGCTCCAGATCGCTGGTGAAGTCCTCGTGGGCCAGATGATGTCGCAGAGCACCGAATGAGACGTGGACATCAGCCCCCGACTGCACACGATGCGCGCTGTAGTCATCCTGCAGCCACTTCATGGCTTCGCGCGACAGCGTGGTGCCCAAACCGGTCGTCTGCGCTATGCGCAGAAAATCGTTGGGCCGGATATCACCGCGCAGCGGGTGCTGCCAGCGCAGATAGGCCACGCGGGCCACCAACTGCCCCGTAGCAAGATCGTGGCGTCCCGCATAACGCAGCTGGATCTCCCGACTGGTGATGGCACCCTGTAACTCGCGGGCGATATCCAGGCGGGCCAGCGATTTCAAGCCCAGCGTGTCGGTAAAGAAGCGAATCTGGCCGCCCCCATCGCGCCGCGCTTCGTTGACCGCGGCCCGCGCGCGATCCAACAGTCCGCGCGCCGAGGAGGTGTCCTGACCCAGCAACGCGATACCGGCACTGGGTGTCAGATGATAGAGATCCCCCGCCAGCGCCACCGGCTCCGCCAGGCTTGCGCAGACATGCTCGACGCAGGCCTCGATAATCTGGTGATCAGCGGACTCGATCACCAAAGCCAACAGCGTGTCGCTGAGTTGACCCAGATACCAGGCTGACTGCGCGATACCCTGCGCGCCAGTCCCGGCGGACAGCCGCAGCACGGCCGCGGTCATGAGTTGTTCGGATACTTTCGGAGCAATCGCTTGCGCGATGTCGGCGATACCTTCGATGTGGACGATGGCGACCGCCAGGGGCGTCTCGCGCAACGACGCCATTGCCACCGATTCCTTGAAGCGCAGCAGAAAGCCACGCCGGTCGATCTGCGGCGCCAGCCGCTCAACGGTGGCTTCGACGGTCTCCGCGAGCGCATCCACCGCCGGTCGTATCACGCAAATGGCCCGGTCCGGGCCCTGCGCGCTGGCGCGCACCTCGTAGTTCGAGCGCTGCAGTTTGAAGCGCGCCTCCGCCGTGGAGCGTGTCGCAATGACCTTGCGTGTGAGCTGCTTGACGAGCTCCGCTACGGCTTCGGGCCAGATCTCACGAATGTTCTTGCCGACACTATCCGCCGCCGGCTTCAGCTCGCTCAGCGCCTCTCCGGCGTTCAAGGCAAGCACCAGCCCGTCGCGACGGACACAGATCACCAGATCGGGCAGCGCCCGAATCAGGGAGTCCGAAGTCATGGCGTGACGCGTGGACACTCGCCGGTACCCGCACCGAAGCTGAAATGAGGGCGGATCGTAGGGCGTGGCGTGGCTGGACTGTTAGGGGCGCTGCACGACAATGTGAACTGCGCCACGACACGACAGCTCGCATGGTACTCTCGAGCCGTTAGTCTGAAATGTTGCGGGGATGACTCAATGACGCCGCCCAGAAACAAGCTGGAAGTCGGTTTCGAGCGGCTGCTGTTCGCGTCCCGCTGGATCCTCGCGCCCTTCTATGTCGGCATGGTGTTCGCGCTGCTGGCGATCCTGGTGGTGTTCGCGCGCGAGTTGGTGTCGGAACTGACCCATATCCTGGCGTTCGATGCCGAGCAGGTGATTCTGCTCGCCCTGTCGCTGATCGATCTGTCCCTGACCGGCAACCTCGTGCTGATCGTCATCTTCGCCGGCTACGAGAACTTCGTTTCACGCATTCACGTGGACGATCACGAAGACCGTCCGGCGTGGATGGGCACGGTCGACTTCTCGGGGCTCAAGATCAAGCTGGTGGCTTCCATCATCGCCATCAGCGCCATCGCGCTGCTGCGCGCTTTCCTGCCGCTTGCCGACCCCGATGTGCAACCCGACACCACCCGCTTGCGTTGGATGGTGTTCATCCACCTCACATTCGTGGCATCCGGGGTTCTCCTGACGGTCATGGACTGGATCGCGTCCAAGACCTCGGGGCACGCCGCCTCTTAAGCCGCCCTGGCCTCGTCAACCTGAGCCTGGTCAACCTGGGCGCGGGCCGCGCGCGATTGATCGCGGATCGCATTCAAAAGGAATTCCTGGCTCAGGATCGGATTGCCATCACCCAGCAGGTTCAACAACGTCGGGTATGTGAGGTCGGTGTGATTCCTTCGGTCCTGAATCACGAAACTGACATTGCTCATGACCAGCTCGCGCAGGTCCTTGAGCGTTACGTAACGATGCTGGACGGTGTCGTACAGACGCCGGTTGGGATACTTCAGGATGATGCGGGTGGCGGTATCGAACATAGGCTTGGCGAGGCTCCAAGAGCAGTGCAGCAAGGATGACTGCAGTTTCAGTCGCACTGACCACCCTGCGGAATACGTATTAGTACGCGGCCTCGCCCATTCGAGAAGGAATTCACATTTCCAGGCGGCTATGCCCGGCGCCGCGGAAATCTCGCATGGATCCGGGTACCTGAGTCGCGTTCGATCTCCACGGTGGCGCCCAATTGATCCGCGAGCATCGCTACCAAAGCCAGACCAAATCCACCACCGCCCGCAACGCTCACGGCCGCGGGGATTCCGATCCCATCGTCTGCGACCACGAGCTCGATACTCTGCGCGCCACAGTCCACGAGCGACACACTGACCTGGCCTGAACGGCCATCCGGAAAGCCATGTTTGAACGCGTTGGTCACCAGCTCGTTGATCACCAGACCACACGGGATGGCCTGATCCACAGGCAGCGCAATCTCCTGAATGTCGACCCGACAGGAGACGCTGCCCGAGCCCGGCTGGCTGTGGGCCACTTCGCTGACCAACGCCTGCAGGTATAACGCAAGCGGGACGCTCTGGAGATTTTCCGACTGATACAGATGCTCGTGCACCAGCGCCATCGAGCGCACTCGGGCCCGACACTCAGCAGCGAACGCGACCAACCGGGGCTCATGCCCGTGCGCCTGCAGGGTGAGCAGGCTGCAGACCACCTGCAGGTTGTTCTTGACCCGGTGATGGACCTCCCGCAGCAAGGTCTCCTTCTCCAGATTTCGCTGACCCAACTCTTCCACTGCGGCGGCAAGTGCTGCCGTCCGCTCGCGAACGCGGTGCTCTAATTCTTCGTTCGCCTCGCGCAATCGCATGCGCGCCCCCTGACGCTCTGCTATCACGGCAGCTATCAGGAGTGCCGTGCACGCAACCGTGCCGACGAACGCGGCCAACAGCACCATCCGCGAATCGGGCGATGTCCCCCGACCGAAGGGCCCATGACCATGGAGGAACCCATAAACCGCGCAGACAGTGGTGATGACCACACCGAGGGCTGCCTCTCGCGCTCCCATGCGCAGCCCCGCCCAGGCAACCAGGGGAAAGGCAACGTACGCGCGCGGAAAGAAGAACGGATTGCTTCCGGTCGGCAGAATGAACACTACCAGGCAGACGAGCACCGCTATCGCCAGATAGGCGACGAATTCCACCAGTTGCATGCCTCGCCAATCAATCTTCGGACGCTCGAGCCACGTCAAAAGCAGCGGTGCCACAATGAGAATGCCGAGGCTGTCGCCGGTCCACCAAACCCACCATGCCGCAGCAAAGTCGGTCCAATTCACGACCGCCCCCAAAGCAAGGGCCGCTGTCCCAGCGGTAGCGCTTAGCAACGGGCTACAAATGGCCACGACGAGGAGACACACGACGTCTCGGGTGCGCTCCAATGACGCATCGAATCGAAGCGCCCGCAACGCGCGCGCACCTATCAGGCCCGTAGCTGTATTTCCGGCGGCGATACAACATGCGATGAAGACAGGCTCATTCGCCAGCGCATTCGCCAGAAAGGCGGCGACGTAGACTGCGGGCCAAACCCCGTACCCCAGGAGCAGGAATACCGCCAGAGCGATGCCGCTCGGCGGCCAGATCGCGGCTACCGGTTTTGTTGCGGATGCCAGGGACAGGCCGAAGCGGGCCGCGGCGAAATAGATCCCGCCAGCGATCAATGCGATCAGAATCGTTCGTACCAGAGTCGCAATCCGTGCGGGCGTAGCGACCGAGTCTTTACTGGCCGGCGCTATGACATCCCCCGATGAAGAAATCGGGCTCATCCGTTGTGATAGGTCCAAAGGCGGCCGTGCCACTGGCTGCCCCGGAAGAGTGGTACGCATTCGAGCCGCAGCTTGCGTCCGTTGCGCATAAAAATGACGTCACCGGTCGTGGCATGCCCGGCAGAGCGCAGGCGTTCGGCAACCACACCAAACTGTTCGCCATCGCGGCACAGCGACTGGACGTACGCCATGAGTGCCGCCCCCTCGACTCCGACCAGCTCAGCGCCCTCTTCCGTGATCTGAAACAACTCGCGGAATGCAGGATTCACGTGCATGACACGCCCCTGGGTATCCTCGAGTTGCACCGCCAACGGCAGATGGTTGAGCGCACTCAACAGATCCGCACTGGTTGCGCTGAGTGCCTGTTCCAACGCTCGCGTCGCAGCTTCGCGCAAGCGCCGATCGAGGGCCATCTCAATGGCCGCTTTCACCGCGGCAGCGCCGATCGGCTTGATCAGGTACCCGGACGGCTCTGCGTACTTGGCACGCTCAACCGTTGGATCATCCGCATGAGCGGTCAGGAAGATGACGGCACAACCATAGTCCTTGCGGAGCTGGAAAGCCGCGTCGATACCGTCAACCGGCCCTTCGATACGGACGTCGGCCAGCACTACGTCAGGAGGTGTTTCGGCCGCCAACTCGAAGGCCCTGGCCGCCGTCGCCGCGCACCCATACGCGTCATAGCCCAGCGAGCGCAGCAATCGCTGCAGGTCCGCGGCCACGATGCGCTCATCTTCAACAATGAGCACTCGTGGCGAGCCCGTTCTCGCCTCACCCTCACCCAGGGGCTTGCGTGTCTCACGCACCAGAGCGACAGAAGACCGACTCATCCGCTGAATCCCTTACAGAAGTCTCACAGTCCTGCGTTTTTAACAGAACGGAAAGCCCGGGACCCTTGCACCAAATCACACCTCGGCGACGTATGCTGCAGTTGCGACGGCCGTAGCCCTGCTGTGCCGCTCCATCCTTTCCAGAAGCTTTCGATACCTTCGAAACCCTCTCCGGCCCCCACCCGGCCCCGCATTCTCGATGCGCTGCTCGAGGGGGAGCAGCAAGTCGGCGAGCTCGAAGCGCGCACCGGCGGCAGGCTCCGCTACGACATGATTACCGCAGCCCCTGAAGCGATCGAGGCCATGCGCAACCTGGACCGCCCCACCTCCCACGCCATATGCGAGTCAACTCGCCAAGCTCGACCGGCGCTTCCCTCAGCCCAACTGATCCTGGGCATGTAACTTGCGTCCCTACTGATGTGGAACATCGGTGGGGACAGCGACGCGCACTGGACAAAAGCGTCCAACTCAGGACGCCGCGGGGCCCCATTGGCTGGGGCCAAGTGTGCAACATCAGCCTCAGCGGCGCCTTCATCCAAACAGCCATCGCCATACCCGCCCTGTCGCGGGTGCAGGTGGTCTTCGCCAAAGATCACCCGGAAGAGCCAATGCGAATCGACGCTCAGGTTGTACGTCGAACGGCCGTAGGACTCGGACTCGAATGGAGTGAGTTCGGCTCGGAGGAGATCCGAGCGTTGCTGAGCATCCTGGAGCGCCGCGCTCCCCTTGCGCACCCACCCGTCAGCGTGAGCCACGAGCCCCCCAGGGTGAAGCGTCGCGGCATCCTCTATTGATGCCCGGCCGCGAGACTATTGGCAATTTTACTGAGCACGCCGGCCGCGATGGTCGCAATCTGCGGATGTGAGCGGTCTTTGATCAGCCGCTGTTTTGCCTCGATGGCGGTCTCCACAGCATCCACCAGGTCCGCGACCGGTAATAGCTTCTTTTCAATCAGCACCAGCATCAGACACTCGACCAGCATGACCGACGCCTCGGCATAAGCCAGATGAACGTTCATGTCGGCGGGCGTGGTTGAAGCCGGGGGGTGGTGCGAGCCCGGCGATTCCTGATCAGTCATCGCGATCCGCCTGAGGCCCCACGTACTCCGGGGTCGTCCGTTCATAGGCATCCAGAAGCGGATGGGCGCAACGCGCCAGCCCGCTCAGATTGCCGATTATCACCTCGCCATCGCGCACGGTGACCATACCGTTCTCACGGAAGCTTCTGAGTATCCGATTCACGTGAACCGGGGTGATACCTACGTGATCGGCGAGCTGGGTCTGGGTGAGGGGCATTGCATAGCTCATCGCATTGCGTGCGATGGCTCCGGAGAGCGCGAGCCTGCCCCGGAAGTCGATCAGCAGCAGCGCCAGCCGCTCTTCCGCACTGCCCTGCCCCAGACCGAACACCCAGCCATGCAGCCGCCTTTCCTCCTCGACCACCTGCCACATACAGCGGTTGGCGACATCGGTATCCGTGTCGAAGGCTTCGTGAAGATTGCGACAATTCGCGCGTTCGACCACCGAGTCGGCCAGGACTTTCACGTCATCGAAATGACATGAGACAAACATGCTCTTGACGGCGAACAGCTCTCCGGGAAGAAAAACCAGAATGATCTGGTCACGGCCATCGGCGATACCGCGCGTGCGACAGGCCCAACCTGAAACCAGGCGATACACGAACTCATGATCCGTGCCGGCCCTGATCAGCGTCTTGCCAGCGGGCACGTTTTGCGCCGTTCCGCGCATCAACTCCTTCACCTTCTCCTCACCGCGGACCAGTGAGGATTCCAGATGAGGCCGATGGTACGCGAAGCGAACCACGTCGTTCATTGCACCTCCGCTCATAACATTGAATATACAGCCGCCGCCGTAACGACTCCCCAACATAGGTTAGAGGGAGCAACCTCCGTGCCGCCCCACCCGTGCGGGATGCCACTGCGCACGATAAGATGGACGCTAAGCCGACCGTTTTCGATGGTGATCGACATGACGAACAACAAACCACGCATTCTGGGTATCTCGGGCAGCCTGCGCCGTGAGTCCTATTCCGGAGCAATATTGCGCCGCCTGCAGGAAGCCGTCGCCGCTCAGGCGACCATCGAGGTTTTCCCGCTGGCGTCCGTGCCGCTGTACAACGCCGACCTCGATGGTGAGCAAAAACCAGAAGCGGTCGTGGCGCTCAAGGATGCGATCCGGGATTGCGAGGGACTGGTACTGGTCTCGCCGGAATATAACTACGGGGTTCCCGGCGTCTTGAAGAACGCAATCGATTGGGCTTCACGCCCCGGGTATCAATCGGTTTTGCAGGGCAAGCCGGTTCTGATGATTGCCAGCTCTCCCGGAATAGTCGGCGGGGCTAGGGCGTACGCGCAGCTACGTCAAACACTATCGAGCACCTTGTCCAGGATAGTGGCGGTGCCGGAAATTTTGATTTCGCACGTGCATTCGAAAGTCCAGGACGGGCGTCTGACAGACGAGGCCTCTTTGAAATACATGCTCGAGGGGTTCAACGCCCTGCTGGCGGAAATTCGCAAGCGCTAGGACAGCGCCCCTAGATTTTCTGCACCACCACGTGGCCGCTGGAATCGACGTACACGTGGTAGCGATTGCCGTCCTTACATGTGGCGGTGTAGTCGCTGTCGGAATTGCGTTTCGAATCCACGATTTTGTCGCATGTCTGACCATGCAGCGCAATGGTTGCCGCCAGATCCTGTCCTATCGAGGGTGCCTGCGCGTGCAGCGGCAGGGCAGCTGCGGCACTGGCCAGGAAGATGATTTTACGCATCGTTGTTCTCGCTATGGCCTGTCAGATGGTGGCGAACTTGCGCGGATCCGTGAGGATACCCCAGATCGCTTCGCGTGAGGCCGAAATGGCGTGCGCCAGATCCGGGTCACCACCCTGCAACAGGCCGAGCACCTTGCCGAGCAGCGACTCGTAACGTTGTCGCAAGTCGCCCAGTGTCACGTTGGATTGCTTCGCGTGAAACGCACGGAACTGCTGCAACAAGTCATCCACCTGGTTCTTCAATGACAACTTGGTGAACACGCCAATGGCCGAAGTCTCCCGGAGGCGCTGTTCCAACGCCTTCATATCAAGAGGCGGCGGCCCCGCGGGTGCGGCGGGCGGGTTCGTAGAGCTCGCTGCAGGAGCGTTTGCGGATGTGCCGGCGGTGGTTGTCCCGGAGGAAACGTTCTTTGATTTATCCACGGAAGCTGCTTTGTCTTTGGAACCTGACGCCGTCCTGTCGGTGGAAGCCGCCTTGTCCCCAGAGCCAGAGCCCGCCCCTGTCTTGTCCGCCGCCGACGCGTGCTGGTCGGAGCTCCCGGTACGCTTCGGTGTCGAACTAGACCCGGACTTGGGCTTGGAAACGGGTTTCGCGGGAGGGCGCTCGCCTGAGGCTTGCGATTCGCCGGCAGGAAGGGATGTATCGGCTGGTGCGGTCGCGGGTGCCGGAGCCGGCTGAGCAGGCGCGGTAGCCGGTGGCGAGTGGGTCTGCGTATGAGTACAGCCCGCCACCATGGAAAGTATCGCAAAGCAGACGCTCACCCGGAAACCCGAACATTTTCCTGAAAGCACCGTGAGCGCCACCACTTGCCACCTTACGAGATTTCAGGATACGGCAATCCGGCCCTTGCTGGTAGAGCTCCCCGAGTGCATCCTCGCGCCGCCGATTCTCTCGAAAAAGGGCTCCAATAACATCAGCAAACGACGGGAGAAAATCATGAAGACCCTGTTCACTTGCGCAGTCCTGACAATCATCGCGAGCTTCAGTGCGGCGGGCATTGCAACCGCCGCCGATACCGACCCGGTGGTGGGCACCTGGCAGCTGGATGCGTCCAGGTCCACATTCAAAACAGGTCCGGCAATCAAGAGTCAGACGCGAACGTATTCGCAGTCCGGCAATCACCTCACGTTGGAAATGAAGACGCTCACCGCGGACGGCAAGGAGTCCACGACCCACACGAGCTACCAACTCGATGGCAAGAGCTACCCGGTCACCGGCACTCCCGACTATGACAGCCTCACGGGCAAGAAGATCGACAACAACACGACCGAGTTCACTCTGATGAAAGGCGGCAAGGCGGTCGGCACCACCAATCGCACCGTATCAAAGGACGGCAAGACGCTGACCACCCACGCAAAGATCACCGGCGCCAACGGCCAGAAGTCGGAATTCATCCTGATTTTCACCAGACAGTGAGGCAATCGGGACGCGCGCGATGAGCGTGCGTCCCCTCGAGCCGTGGCGCACTATTGACCTCGCCGCACATATCTCGCCCTCCGGGAGGTCTATGCCCGGAAAGTATTGACTTGGTCTAAGCCGACCCGTCTCATTACGGGTTCGAAAGCGAACGGGAGTCCTTTGTGTTTTGTCAGGACTGGCTCGAATGTCTCGAGCCCGGTGGCCTATGAATGCGACGCGCAGGTCACAAGCGTACGTCGGCGCCGTGCTGGCGGGCATTGCTGTATTTGGTGGGCTCATCCTATGGCGGACGGTGCGCCCCGCGGCGCCTGCCGCGGGTACCGATCCGGTTGTGGTCTCGGTGGCAAAGGTCTATCGGCGCGACCTGCCCCTGCTGCTCACCGCGGTCGGGAATGTCCAATCGCTCAACAATGTCGTCCTCAAACCCCAGATCAGCGGTGTACTGACCCGGGTGCTGGTCCATGAAGGCCAGCGCGTCGAGCGCGGACAGCTGCTGGCGTCGATTGATGATCGCCCATTGCGAGCGGCCGAAAACCAGGCCCGCGCCATTGAGAGCCGCGATCGCGCCAACCTGAAAATCGCCGAGCTCGATCTGAAGCGGGATGAGAGCCTGCTGGCCGGTGAAGCCATTGCGGGCCAGACTGTGGATCAGCAGCGCGCCCTGGTAGAACAGCTCAAAGCCACGGTGCAGTCCGACGTCGCG
>Ga0134126_10010966_pt1 | contig 11420 bp, 12 predicted proteins | sample KB31752_FD_96881 | JGI IMG/M metagenome (GOLD analysis project Ga0134126, IMG submission 96881) | Terrestrial soil microbial communities with excess Nitrogen fertilizer from Kellogg Biological Station, Michigan, USA - KB3-175-2 | ecosystem: Environmental > Terrestrial > Soil > Unclassified ... | reverse complement strand
CGCCGACGTCGTGGTCCTGCACGAGAAGAGCCGGGGTTGGGTCACGCTGCGCTCCGCAAACCCGCTCGATCCGCCGCGCGTGCAACTGAACCTGTTCTCCGATCCCTCCGATTTCGAGATCGCGCGGCGGGGTATCCGTACCGCCCGCAGGATCTTCGCCACGCGCCCGCAGGCGGACATCATCGCGCGTGAGACGCGGCCGGGCCCGGCGGTCCAGAGCGATACCGAGATCGATGCTTACGTGCGCGAGACCTCGCAGGTCACTCAGCATCCGGTCGGCACCTGCAGCATGGGCGTCGGGCCCGACGCCGTCGTCGATCCGCAGCTTCGCGTCCGCGGCGTTGAGGGTCTGCGCGTCGTGGATGCGTCGATCATGCCGACGGTGCCTGGCGCAAACACGAATGCCGCCGTCGTCATGATTGCCGAGAAGGCCTCCGACCTGATCCGTGGCCGTCCGCCACTGCCGCCCGAGCAGGTCCGCGGAACCCGAAAAGTCGCCGAGCCGATCGAGGCTTGACGGTGTCGCCGATAGAGCCAGTACAGTAGCGCCAGGAGCGTTCCTCCGGGCAACAGAATCTCGATGGCGGCGTAAGGCGCAAGGGCTCGGATGCCCGTCCAGCCTCGCGTCGCCCACCGCGACGCCCAGGTCCAAAGAGCCAGGCTCACGGCTGGGGTCACGCGGGCCTGGGCCGGAAGAGTTTGGAACGAGGCAGCCATCGGGCATCTCCGTTTGCGTCGTACTGTCATACATATAGACGCATTTCGGACGCTGATTTCGACATGGCGCGCGCGATACGGTAGCGTCGGGGCCGTGGTGCGCCCTCCCAGCCAGCAGGTGCTCGAATTTCTAACGGCCTTCGACGGCCCGGTCGGCCGTCTCGCGATCGGCTTGCGCAATATGGTGCTGGAGGAGGCGCCGCACGCGATTGAGAAGGTGTATCGAAACCATCCCTCCGCCGGCTGGTTTGGCACCGGCCCGAAGATGAAGGACATGTTCTGCTACGTTGCAACGAGCAGGACGCATGTGAACCTGGGCTTTTGTCGTGGGGCCTCGCTCGCCGACCCGAATCACGTGCTTGAAGGCGACGGCAAAGTCATGCGTCACGTGAAGTTCTGGACGAGCCGCGACCTGGAGCGCCCCTTTGTGCGCCGTTACATCCGCTTGGCGATAGGCCAGAGTCACGTGCGCGCGGAACGCTAGGCCAGCGCGTTCTGGCGGTGTTCGCACAAGTTCGCAGGCAAATCGTCGGATTCTCGAAAGAACCTGTCGCACTTTCTAGATCGCGACGATGCTACATTTCCCCGAAGTTGCATCGGGGAGTGTGGCATGACCAATCACATCGCACATTTCGAGATCTTTGCGAGCGACGTGGAGCGGGCGCGAAGGTTCTATGAGCAGGTTTTCGCCTGGCGTTTCGAGGTCGGCGGTCCGCCCGATTTCTATCACATCTTCACGGGCCCTCCGGTCGAGCACGGCATCTCGCGCGGGCTGATCGCCAAGCGCCGAGGACCCGCGTCCGAGGGGGCGATCAATGGCTTTCGCTGCACGATCAGCGTGAGCTCGATCAGAGATACGGTCGAGGTGATCAAATCCGCAGGCGGTACGCTGCGCTCGGCCGTCATAGACATTCCCGCGGTGGGCAAAGTGGTTGAGTTCGCCGATACAGAAGGCAATATTGCCTGCGCGATGCAGTACGAGTCCGGTCTTCCTGCCGGTAGCTGACCGTGATCTGCCAGGACAACGCACGTGAGCTCGATTGAGACGTTGCGGTCGTACGTGGAGGGTTATCCGGATGGCGGCCGCATCCCGCGGCACGCCCACGATTGGGACCAGCTGGCGTTGATCTCCGAGTCCGCGGCCATCGTCGAGACCGACGCTGTCTACGTCGTGCATCCCTTGCTCAAGGGGCTGTGGTTGCCTGCCGGGGTCGAGCACTCGATTTATTCTCCGCGCAGGTTCTACCTCCACACGCTCTACTTCGAGCCGGGCACCGTACGCACCGATTCACACCCGCAGGTATTGGGGCTCGACAACTTGGCTCGCGAGCTCGTGTTGCTGCTCTGTAGCACCCCTCAGCGCTCGAAACGCGGGCCGCGGCACGCGCACGCACTGGCGCTGCTCGAGCATCTGCTGCCGGAGGCGAAACCCGAATCGTTCTCGCTACCGCGCCCATCGCACGAGCGAGCTCGAAGGCTCGCAGACTACTTGGCGACGCAGCCCGGCGACGGGCGCTCCGTCGAAATAATTGCCGCCGAGATTGGCGGTGCGAGCCTGCGCACGTTCGAACGCCTTTTCGTGGAGGAAACCGGGTTGAGTCTCGCCGCATGGCGGCGCCATAGCCGGCTGCTCACCTCCCTATCCCTGCTGGCGGAAGGAAAGAGCATCGGGGAGATTGCCCATGCGGTGGGCTACGAGAGTGCGGCCGCGTTCAGCACGGCGTTCAAGCAGTGTTTCGGTGTTTCGCCGTCAGGCTACGGCTAGGGCGAGCAGCAGCCGCCGCCGGTGGCCCATCCCGCAAGGAGGCCGACTAGCGCCTCTCGCTGTCGAGATGCGCCATTTGCTCGGCTGCGTACCGCGTGCCGGAGACGGCCTCTTGTGGAACCGCGGCTTCGATCTCGGCCAACTCCTGCGGCGAGAGGCGGATCGACAAGGCATCCATCGCCTCCGCGAGCCGCTGCCGCTTGGTTGTGCCGATGAGCGGCACGATATCCGAGCCGCGGGTGAGCACCCAGGCGATCGCGAGTTGCGAGGGGGTGACACCGCGGCCCTGCGCGATCGCCGAGAGCGCTTCAGTGAGCTTCAGATTCCGCCGGTAATTCTCGCCCTGGAAGCGCGGCATGCGTCCACGCGCGTCGTTCAGGGAGGCGGGCAGCGTACCGCTGAGAAGGCCCCGCGATAGCACGCCGTAGGCCGTGATGGAGATGTCGAGCTCACGTACCGCAGGCAGAATCTCAGCCTCTATGCCCCGGCTCGCGAGGGAATACTCGATCTGCAAGTCCACGACCGGATGCACGGCGTGCGCCCGGCGGAGCGTGTCCGCGCCCGCCTCCGAGAGCCCCAGATAGCGCACGTGCCCCGAGCGGATGAGATCGGCGATCGCACCGACGGTCTCCTCGATGGGCACGTCCGGATCGACGCGTGCCGGCCGGTAGATGTCGATGTGGTCGATACCGAGCCGCTTCAGGCTGTAGGCGGCGAAGTTCTTCACGGCCTGCGGCCTCGAGTCGTACCCGCTCCACGCGCCGGTCGGCGTGCGCAGCGCGCCGAACTTCACGCTGACGAGCACGCGATCGCGCGGCTTGCCCTTCAGGGCGCGCCCGACCAGCATCTCGTTGTGGCCCATGCCGTAGAAGTCGCCCGTATCGAGCAGCGTGATGCCGGCATCGATCGCCGCATGAATGGTGGCGATGCTCTCGGTTTCGTCCGCCGGACCGTAGAAATCGGACATGCCCATGCAGCCGAGCCCGATGCGGGAGCTCTGCGGGCCGGCGCGGCCGAGTGGGACAGTTTGCATCCGCCTAATCTACCACCGTGCGCGTCGTTCCCGTGGTCACGCCACCACGCTCGAGCGGGCTCACGAGCGCGGCCGACGAGAGTACAATCCGGTCATGGCTGAAGCGGTCGATTCGTTTTCTGCCGTCCGGGACGAGTTCGTGACGTTCGTAGGCGGGCGATCGTTCCGCACCATTCTTGCCGACCCGCCATGGCAATTTAAGAACCGGACAGGGAAAGTCGCCCCCGAGCATCGGCGTCTGAATCGCTATGCCACGCTGACCTTGAAGCAGATTGCGGAGTTGCCGGTTGGCTCCGCCGCGGCGAGCACTGCTCATCTGTATCTGTGGGTTCCCAATGCGCTACTGCCACACGGCCTCGCCGTCATGCAGGCATGGGGCTTTCAATACAAGAGCAACATCGTTTGGCACAAGGTTCGAAAGGACGGAGGCTCCGACGGGCGCGGCGTTGGGTTCTACTTTCGCAACGTCACAGAGCTGCTCCTCTTCGGCGTGCGCGGCAAGAACGCTCGCACCCTCGCTCCGGGACGTCGCCAGGTGAACTACGCGGCGAGCCGCAAGCGGGAACACTCGAGAAAACCGGACGAGCAGTACCTGATCATCGAATCGTGCAGCCCCGGACCCTATCTCGAGCTCTTTGCGCGGGGTACGCGGCCACACTGGGTCAACTGGGGCGACCAGGCGCATACCGGCTATGAGCCGACGTGGAAGACCTATCCGAGCCCGGAGCGCTCTTCGCAGACCGAGCTTGCGTTCGCGAACTGAGAATCCGCCTCCCCTGGCATCCTACGGTCGGTGATGTCTGCGTACGGTCACTGCCGGCGCAGACGAGCAATCTCGACGACCGCGCTCTCGTTGACCGCAGACCGGCCGGCCACGCAGAGCTCGCGAAAGCTATCGGCCGCGACCTCGCCGAACGGGGTACCGATCCCGAGCTTTCTGGCAAGTGAAAGGGCGTACTCGATGTCCTTCAGCCGCAGCCGCGGCGTGAAGTCCACGGGATGTTCGTGGTTGCCCTCGGCCATCCGCAAGGTGTTGCGAATGACTTGCGGACTCGCCGCCTGGCCGCCGCCGAGTGCTTCGGCTATCAGCTTCGGATCGAGTCCCGCTTTCTCTCCGAGTGCCAGGGCTTCCGCTGCGGAGGCGATCTGCACCGCGCCCAGCATGTTCACCAGCAGTTTGTATGCGGTGCCGGAGCCAGGGGCGCCGAAGTGGATGATGCGTCGAGAGAAGGCGGAAAGAACGGGCTCTGCAGCTGCGAGATGATCGGGATGGGCACCGACGAGCAAGGTGAGCTCGCCCGCAGCGGCCATCTCGGGAAGCCCCGTCACCGGCGAGTCGATGAACCGTAGGCCACGTCGGCTCGATTGCTCGTTCAACTCGAGCACCCAATCGTGCGAGACCGTCGAGCACTCGATGGCCAAAGCACCCGGTGCCGTCGCGCCGGCGAGGGCACCGTCGTTGCCGAGCCAGGCAGCGCGGGAGGCCCAGAGCCCATCCTTCCCAGCCCGAGAAACGTCACGGTCGCCACGCTGCGCGCGCTCCTGTTTGCTTCGGACCTACCTTGCGGCGGCAGCGAGCTCACTCGCCGACGGGTTGGCCGGTCGACGGATGCTAATTCAGAGTCTGCGTAAAATGTCGATTTGCGGTGCGCTCGTTCGTCTATACGGAGTGCCCCTTACCTGGAGACCCCCATGAAGACGCCAAGATTCCTGTCAATCCTTCTGGTGCTTCTCGTGTCCGGCGTGGCGAACGGGCAAGAGAAGAAGCAGGCACCATACCCTGCCATGGCGCCGATCGAGCGATACCTTATTGCCGATCGCCAAGCGGAGATCGCACTGGCGCGCACCGCTGCGCCACCGTCCATTGCCGCGGATGCCGAGGTGCTCGTACTTGGCAGGCACGGCTACGAGACCGCAGTCCGGGGCAGCAACGGCTTCGTATGCCTTGTCGAACGTTCATGGGACGCCGGCTTCAACGATGCTCAGTTCTGGAATCCCAAGCTGCGCGGGCCGGACTGCTTCAACCCACCGGCCGCGCGCAGCGTGCTGCCGCAATTCTTGCAGCGCACCGAGTGGGTGCTGGCTGGAATGGACAGGGCGCAGCTTATCGAAAAAACCCGGGCCGCCTTTGCCAGCCACCACTTTGCGGGCCCCGAGGCGGGATCGTTGGGCTTCATGCTATCGAAGCAAGGCTATCTCAGCGACGACGCCGCCGGCCCCTGGTTACCCCATTTGATGGTCTTTGCGCCGAACGGCCAGACTGAGCGCTGGGGCGCAGGCCTGGAAGGCTCGCCTATCCTGGGTGCCGACGGCAGTCCGTTCGAACCGACAGTGCTGCTCATTCCCGTCCGAAGCTGGTCGGACGGCTCCGCTGCGCCGCCGCCTGCGACCCAGCACCGGCACAGCTCGTGAGCCGTCGCGACCGCAGCCGGCCGCGCATCCAATCGCCCGCTCCCACGCATCTTCCGCTGTAGAGGCTCGAAAGGCGCGATGTCGAGGAGCAAGTCACATGCAACCGAACGTGGACAAAGGCTACAAGGGTGTGGGCATGGAGGGTCGGATCGCCGCCTGGTACGCACGCAACACGGCGCGCGATATGCCGGAGTTCGCGGCGCTGGCACAGCGCGTAACCAGCGAGCTTCCGGCGGGCGGTCGCATTCTCGAGGTGGCCCCTGGTCCAGGTTATCTCGCCATCGAGATCGCGCGGCGGGGTGACTTCGAGATCAGCGGTCTCGATATCAGCCACACGTTCGTCGAGATCGCCAGCTGCAACGCGCGCGAGGCGCATGTGGAGATCGATTTCCGGCAGGGCAACGCCTCCGCGATGCCGTTCCCGGAGAACACTTTCGACCTCGTTCTGTGCCGGGCGGCGTTCAAGAATTTCTCGCGGCCGGTCACCGCGATGAATGAGATGTACCGTGTCCTCAAGCCCGGCGGTCGGGCTCTTATCGTCGACCTGCGCAAGGATGCCTCGATGGACGACATCGATGCGTACATCAGGCGCTCCGGCCTCGGCTGGGCCAATTCCGTCATCTACAGGGTGACGTTTCGCTACGTGCTGCTCCCGCGTGCGTATTCGAGACAGCAGCTAATGGATATGGCCGCGGCCTCGACGTTCGCAGACGCACGTGTCGATGCTTCCGGGATCGGCTTCGAGGTCACCCTTCGGAAGGGCGCCAGGCGCTGCAATTAGCCGCGAGTCCCTGAGAGCACGTTCGAGAAAATCGCTCGGTCCACGTTCCCACCGGAAAGCACGGCGGCAACCTTCCTGCCGCCGACTTTGTCGCGATCCTGGGCCACCGCGGCGATGGCGGCCGCACCGGCGCCCTCCGCGCCGTTATGTGTGCACTCATAGAGTGTTCGCATTGCCTCGGCAATCTCGTCGTCCGTGACCTCGACGATCCGATCGACATATTTCCATATCACCTCGAGCGCTTCGGGTTCCGGCGTTCGAACCGCCATGCCGTCCGCCAACCGCGTTGACACGGGCGATTCGATTGCCTGATGCGATATGAAGGACAACGCGTAAGCGCGAGCCTGTGCCGAAACCACTCCAATCACTCGGGTCTTGGGGCTCAACGCATTTCGAACGGCGATCGTACCGCAGATGCCGGAGCCGAGACCGACTGGAACATAGACGCTATCCAGATCATGGAGAGCACGGAATAGCTCGACGCCGTACGTGGCAACGCCCCGGACCAGCAACGGATGGAACGATGGCACCATGTGGGCGCCGGATGCTTCGGCGAGCTTCGTTGCGTATTGCCTTGCCGCTTGAAAATCCTCGCCGTGCTCGATCAGCTTCGCCCCGAGGGCCTTCATGGCATTGTTCTTTTCCACGCTGTTGCCGAAAGGCACGACGATCGTCGCGGAAAGCCCATATCGGCCGGCGCTGAATGCCACGGATTGGCCATGATTACCGGTAGTGGCAGTCATAACCTGCCGGGCATCGTGGTCCTTGGCAACTTCGGCAAAGTAAACGAGGCCGCCACGCACCTTGAACGCGCCGACAGGCGTATGGTTCTCGTGCTTTAACCACACCTCAGCCCCCAGCCGTTCGCAAAGCAAGGGCCAGCAGTACTGCGGAGTTGCCGGCAGCATCGAATGCACGACTGGTTCGATCGACTCGATCTGTGCAAGCGTCGGAAGCATCAGACTCCCCCACTGACGAAGTGGCTTGCCCGGAGTTCGGCTTCGCCCATGGTCGCGAGTCGCAGGCGCAATTTCAGATGCCGGCGCCGTGACTGCTCGATGAGCGGTCTCCATACCGCCGCCGTCAAACGATGGCGTATCAGCAGGTGCCAGAAGCGGTTCGAGCGCTTGTAAAGGTAACTCATGGCCAGATATGCCGGTACGGCCCTCGAATCGCTGGGGCGGCGCTTCCAGATGGAGCGATGCGAGAATAGCGTGTCGTAGCACCACGCGTACCCTCGGTCCAGCTCCTCGGTGCTCATTTGCTTCGGCTGGAACACCACGTGGCCGGTGTCGTAGAGATCCCAGTTCCGATGCAGGATGCGTCCCTCCCGCTCCAGCCGACGGAACAGCGGTGTACCAGGATACGGGGTCAGGATGTGAAAGGTTGCGCACTCGAGGCGGTTGGCTTCGATCCAGGCCACCGTTTGCTCGAAGACATCGGGGCCGTCGTGATCGAATCCCAGCACGAAGCTGCCATTGACCTGAATGCCGTAACGATGGAACACCTCGACACGGCGCGCATAGTCCTCGGGAGCCGGGGTTCGCTTCCGTGAGTCGCTGAGGTTGACGGCATTCAGCGACTCGAATCCAACGAATACGCCCGTGCATCCGGCGAGCGCCATCTCGTGGACGAGGGAGACGTCATCGGTCACGTCGATCGTGACCGCGGCGCTCCAGATGATCTCCAGCCGTCGAAGAGCACCACACAGCGCACGCAAGTAGGCAGGGCGCGAGCCGAGGTTGTTGTCGATGAAGACCGTGTAAGGCTGCCCGTCGGCTGCGATCTCATCTACGACTTGCTGCACCTGCCGCATTCGGTACGGCATGTGCAGCCCATCGGTCGCCAAATAGCAAAATCCACAACGGTTGTGACAGCCGCGGGTTGCGATGACACTACTGGTCGTCAGGAAAGACTCGCGCGGCAGAACCGACCGGCGCGGCGGTGGATCCGCGGCATAGGGGCGCGAGAAGTCGGCTTCGTAGCGTGGGTGCAGCGAGTCCCTCTCGATATCTCCCAGTATCTGCGGCCAGAGTTGCACGCCGTCGCCTATCGCGATCGCGTCCGCGTGCTGCAGGGCTTCGTCGGGACAGGACAGAACATGCAGCCCTCCGAGGATCACTCGGCTGCCCTGGCTCCGGTACCAGTCTGCGAGGGCATAGGCCCGTCGTGCAAAGGTCAGATGTACGGTGATGCCGACGACTTCCGGCAACGGCTCGCCGGGCGGGGGACCCTGAAGCAGGTTCTCATCCCAGTAGCGGACTTGCCAATGCGTCGGCGTCGCACCGGCCAGGCTAGTGAGCGCGAGAGTCGGTGTGAGCACGTGCTTGCCGAAACTCGCTCGCGGGTCCTTCGGATAGAAAGGGTTGATCAGGAGGGCGTAGCGGGGTTGCACCTTCGCTCCGAGCCGTGGCGAAGGCAACGCGGGTGCGATGCGCATGTCCCGTGGCGCCACTCGGCGATACACTCGGCTCATGAGGGAAGCATCCTAGGCGTCTCACGCTCGAATGTAAAGTACTCTACTTCACAGAGTGTAGAAGCCGAGATTGCTGCATGGCCTGGAAGAGTATTGGTCTAATTCATCCGGTCAAACTGCTGCACTGCGGCTCGGATGCGCTTTAGCGATGGACCACGGCTGAGCACCGGGCCGACAGTCAACCGAATCGTCGCCTCGGCGTTCCATTGGACGTGGGACAGATGTCCCAATCGAACGGAGATCGTTAATGAAAAGCATCCATCGGCTTGGGGGCGAATGTCCAATCGTGCGCCCCGCGACAATATTGCCTGCACTGGCAGCCGCTCTGTTGCTCGGGTCGATGAAGCCGGCCTCCGCGGGAATCGGAATCGAAGTGCAGATTGCGCCTCCGCCGCCCCCCGCAGTCGTGGTGCCCCCTCCGCGCGTCGGATTCGTTTGGGCGCCGGGGTACTGGCAATGGAACGGCCAGCGCCACGTGTGGGTCGAGGGACGCTGGCTTCGAACGCGGCCGGGATTTCATTGGGTGCCCGAGCACTGGGCCGGGCGCCGTGGGCACTATCGCTTCGTGTCAGGGCACTGGGCGCGCGGCTGATTCCGGCGCCCGAGACGTGAGGAGCGGGCGCCGGGTATGAGCGATGAAGACTATCAACGGGGCGTGCCGCTGCTCTCCTTCGTGGCTTCCTTCTCGGGAGTGCTGGCGTTGCTGGGGTACTTCCTGGCGTCATCGAGCCCGGTGCGTGTCGCCTGGCGCGGCTGCGAGATGTAGGGGTTGACGATCATCGGCGTTACACGCAGCACGCCCTCTCCGTCCTGATCGACGAGCGTATAGCCACTCATCATCAGCTCGCGGGCGATGGTCTTCTCGAATTCGGACGCCACGCTCGACTTCAGGCTCTCGATGTATTGGCTCGACAGGGATCGACTCGCACCGGACCGCCTCGAGGGGTTCCATCTCTCGGAGAAGCTCACGTCGACGGGATCGAGGTGTACCTTGCTGTAATTCGCGAAATCGGCCTCGGGCAGCACATAGAGATGATCGACGCGCTGATCGTGAACGCGGACGAGCCCGTCCACATCGCGCTGCGGCTCGGCGGCAGTGCAAATGAGCGCTCCTCCCGCCACGAGGCTGAGACCAAGCGCTGCGCGAGCGACTAGTCGTGATCCACGGGAACCGGCAGCGACAGATCGCCCGCCGCGTTTGCTTCCTACGTCCAGCTGTGTGCGGACGCCGCGAAAGTTTGAAAAGGTGTGCTCGAACACAAGGCCGATCGATTGAAATGGCGGCGGGGGCACTCTGAGCGCTCGCTCAGCAAACATCAATCTGGAGTGTGGCCTTCAGTGCAGAAGGTCTTCCAGCCGAGCCCCAGTTGTTGTTGATTGGGCGCGGAGGCGTCCAGCAGGACGTTCAGGTGGCGCGGCCTTTCACCGTCGAGCTACGACTGGCTCAACATCCGGGGTGAGGCCAGCCGTGCCTCGAGATCGTACGCGTCCGAACCGGTAATCTCGACCTGCGCGAACTCGCCCGGTTTCAGCCGGGCCGTGCCGCGGACCCTCACCACACCGTCGATCTCGGGCGCGTCGGCTTCGCTGCGCGCGACGGCCGTTCCGTCCGGCTCGATGGCATCGACCAGCACCGTGAGCATGCGGCCGACGCGCCGCGCCAGCTTGCGCGCAGACAGTGCCTGCGCACGCTCCATGAAGCGCGCGTACCGCTCCTCCTGGAGCTCGGCGGGCACATGGCCTGGCAGATCATTCGCTTTCGCACCGTCGACGGGCGAGTATTTGAAGCAGCCCACCCGATCGAGCTCGGCCGCCTCGAGCCAGGCGAGAAGCTCCTCGAATTCCGTCTCGGTCTCTCCTGGAAAGCCGACGATGAACGTGCTGCGGATCGCGAGATCGGGGCAGTGTGCCCGCCAGGCGTCGAGCCGTGCCAGCGTGTTCTCGGCGTGTGCGGGGCGGCGCATGCGCTTGAGGACCGCGGGGCTCCCGTGCTGGAACGGAACGTCGAGATAGGGCAGCACGCGCCGCGCGGCCATGAGTTCGATCACCTCGTCCACGTGAGGATAGGGGTAGACGTAGTGCAGGCGCACCCACGGCCCGGACCCGGCAGCCGCGCCACCGCCGAGCGAGCCGAGCGAGCCGAGCGAGCCGAGCGCGCGCGCAAGATCGATGAACCGCGTCGCGAGCCGCTCGCCGCGCCACTCGCGCTTCGCGTAGCGCACGTCCGCGCCGTAGG
>Ga0134126_10010965_pt1 | contig 11421 bp, 5 predicted proteins | sample KB31752_FD_96881 | JGI IMG/M metagenome (GOLD analysis project Ga0134126, IMG submission 96881) | Terrestrial soil microbial communities with excess Nitrogen fertilizer from Kellogg Biological Station, Michigan, USA - KB3-175-2 | ecosystem: Environmental > Terrestrial > Soil > Unclassified ... | reverse complement strand
CGTGGGTCCATTCGCGCGCGAAGTGTCCTTTGCGCAGCGAAGTCATCGAGCCATCGAACGTGTTGATCCAGAGCGTGCCCTCGTCATCGACGGAGAGTTTTCGCACGCGCGCGTGCGCCATTGCCGGAGTGTTGGCGGGATCGAAGGTCACAAACCGCACGCCGTCGAATCGCACCAGGCCGTTGTAGGTGCCGATCCAAAGGTAGCCGTCGGGAGTTTGGGCGATGGCGATGACGGAGCTGTCGGGCAAGCCTTCGTCAGCAGTCCAGACGTCGGTCAGGTATTCCTCGGAAAATTCCGCGCCGCGGATAATTGCTGGAACCAGGAAAAAAATCAGAGCAACCAGCAGTCCGAATCGGGCGAAAAATCGCGGGAATAGCGTTGTGACTTCGTGGCGGACCACGCACTAAACTATGCCCGCCGCGTGCCGTAAAAACAAGCCAGCGAAGTAGCCAAAACTGGCGATATTGCGGTTGTTATCGTTCCAAAGTCACGCTCATCAGGCCAATCACCACCTCGTTGGCGAGCGCCCTCACAGTCAACGACTTCACCTCTTTATCGCGGTTCAGCGGCAAATGCAAAACGGTGGCCGCGCCGCCCGGAACTTTCCCACCTTTGCCTTTGAAAGTGCCCAGGTCGAGCAGACGGATTTTTCCCGTGCGCAAGTCCACGCGAGGCGGGATGGGCTCGTCCCGGCGGAACGCGAAATCATCGATGAAATAATCCTGATCGATCGGCCACCAGTTCACCGGGTTGTTCAACGCGAGACGTTCGGTTGAGCCGTCGGCGTAGGTCACGATCACTTCACCATTGTCCATCCGGCTCTGCATCGCGCTGGTGGAACCGGCCATCAGCAAAAACGCGTGCGCTGCTTTTCCGGAAACGGGAACGGACATTTCGTGCGGATAATTGTCCCATTGCGATGTGAAGATGATGTTTTTTGCGCCCGCGTCCGCCGGAGTCGCCAGAGGAATTCCGTCGGGTAATATGATTTTTCCGCCGGCTCGCCCGGCCAGTGCGCGCAATCCGGAATCATCCACGTCAAAACTCGCGTTTGGCTCGCACCAGCCGCCAATGCCCTGCTTGGGCGTGGCCAGCGAGGCGAACGGCGAACGCGGCGAGCGGTAGTCATTGCGGAAGATTTGCGTGACTTTGTCGTTGAAAAACGGAGCGAGATCAACAGTTTCGAATTTTTCGCCGGGAGCGATTTTTTTCTTCCAATCGTATGCCTCGATTTTTTGAGGCGCGGCAAGCGGACGCTCCACATCCTCAGGAGCAGCGGAGATTTGGCCGCTCCACTTGACGACGACTTCAAATTTTTCCGCGGCCGGACTCTGAATGGCCAGCCGTCCATCAGCGCCGCCTTCCACTTCGGCCGATGTCACGTCCTTTCCATTCACAGTAATTTGGGCGCCGGCACGCCGATGGCGAATCTGGAGATCCAACGCCATCAGCTTCGGGAATTTGGGCTCGATGAGATAAGTATCCGTCAAACCGTCGCGGTGAAATTCAAAGTTGAAATCGGGATGATGCATGTTCGCGAAATTCCAGCCGGCGGGGAAACCCGGCACGATTTTCAATTCACCCGCCAGCGCGTCCGGCCGCACGCCAAAGAGCCCTTCAACCAGCGCGCGCGCATTGATGCCGATGGAATCGCCAAAATCGCGCTGCGCTTCGCCGCGCGCCATATCGTGCGAGGTCATGGCACCGACATTTCCGGGACAGAGGCCCAGGAACATGGAGTCGAGCAGTTCGCCCTTGAAAAGCCGAAAGGCGGTGTCCGGCCGATTCGCCTGCCAGAAGCCGAGCGAGGTATGCGCCGCCTCGGCCATGACGACGTTGTTGAGCGACCACTGATACGGCATCCAACTGGTTTCCGGCAGCGTGAAGAGATTTTCGTCCGGGACGTGCGGACCGCGAATTGGAATGTGCGCAATATGTGTGTCAATCCATCGCGACATCCGCGCGGCCTGCCGCGGGGTTGGCACTTCGGAATCGATCGTGTGATAAAATGTCCACAGGCCCGAGTTGCGGCGCACTTGCTGCAGGCCGAGCAAGTCCTTGCTCTCGCCGAAATTTCCTTCATCCGGGAGCCACAGGTATGTGTTCATCGCGCGCAAAATCAAATCGGCCTCGCGTTCGTAACCGGAAGGATCCTTGCCGAGGAGAACCGCGACGCGGGCGGCCATTTTGTTCGCGAAATAATTATATGCGCTGGCGTGAGCGGCGCCGGCGCCGTTGTAATTCAAATCGTCGCTCGCCCAAATGGCCGCGTACGCCTCATACAACGGCAATTTATCCGGGCCAAACTCGCGGCGAAACAGCCGTCGTTCCCACGCGAAGTGCCGTTCGATCACCGGCCACATTTCGCGCGCATAATTTGTGTCGCCGGTCCAGAGCAGGTGGCGGAAAAATGCATCCACCGCCACGAGGTTCATATCGTAATGATTCTTAGACAGGTCGCCGTTTGAGTGAATTGCGGCCTCGCTGCGCGCCAGGTTGAATTGCTCATCCGGCGGTGGGATCGTTTCCGGAATCGGATTCGTATTCTGCTGTTTGGCGAAACTTGCGAAGTGCGCGGCGGTGCGGTCATGCCAGCCGAGAGCATCACCCGCATATTGGCCGCGCCAACCGAGCAGACGCACCCGCCACGCCACCGCGCCGTGCATGAATGAGTGCTGTTTGTCGTCCCAAATCGCGTTGGCTGCAATGCAGAGGGCAGGAGCAGCGGCATTGATGAAGGCGTCCGGCGTCTCGACGGTCACTCGTTCGGCAGTGGCTTCACGATATTTTTCAGCCTGCGCAAAAACTTTCGACAAATCATCGCTTCGCGGTTGGTCTTCCCCTTCCCGCCGCAACATCATGTAAGCCGGTTGTTCCGATTTTAATTCAACTTCCCCCGCGACCACTGGTAACTCGACTGAAGTTGAGACGGGCAGCAGCAAGTCCTTCGGCGAATTCCATTTCGTCGCGTCGCCGACAAATAATTTTGCGCCGCGCGGCATTACGCCCTCGATGACGGCTTTTTCACTTTTGAGAGTGAATGTGTTTGAAGAAATAGAAAACGAATTGCCCCGGCATTGCCCCGGTTGCATCTGGAAGAATTGGGAAATCGGCAATCGTTCGCAGCCGATGTCCCCATCGCGCGAGCCGCGTACGCCGTTCGCGCCGCCATAGGCCCAAATCAAATCCACCGATGCGCCACGCAATTCCGCGACTGCAATCAAGCCCTTGGCATTTGCCAGCGGCAGCACGGTTAAGTTCAGCACGCCGCTACCAAGCAGCGGGTCGTGGATTTCATAAAGGAGGGAGCCGGGATGATAGCGCGCGACAATCTGTTGTGCGTCATTCAGCCATTTTGTTCCCGAGGGAGTTTTGATGCCCAATCGCAAGTTGCCGCCGCGACCGGGGAGATAGAGAGAGAATTCGGGCTTGTCCCCGCCATCGATGCGGAAACCGGAGTTGGCGCAATAGAGCGGACGATTGAAAAATTCCGGGCCGTTGGTGATGACAAAATCCCCGCCAATCGGCCAATAACGCAGCGGACGGTCGACGTTGGTTTCAAAATTGCCGCGCAGACGGTCGACGGCATCCGGCCGCGCGGCCTGCGCGAAGCTCGATTCATTCGCTCCCAAGGCAAAAAGAAAAAGCGCGGCGCCGAGCACTTTGAAGCAAGCTTGAATGGATTTGAGGACGGTCATCCCAATTGCTGCGTGGAAACTGCGGCGGCAGCCTCAGCATTACAATTCAAAACTCGCCGGCCGGCCATCAGACAAACATCCGATGCGCCAATTGATTTGAAGGCGCTTGCCGCTGATTTATGCAAATGGTTCAATCAAGGACCAGTCATCCTGCTGACCAAAACATTGTGAATACTCAAATCCTTCTCCCCCGGCGCGCGATCTTCACCACCGCACTCATGGCTGTGACGGCCGCGGTTCCCATTGCACGAGCGCAGACCGACTGGAAATTTGATTTCGGCGGCGCGGCAAAAGCCGGCTGGACGCATATTTCGCCCACGAATTTTTATTCGCGCCAAACCGAGTTTGGATTTGAACCCGGCGCAAGTGTCACAGAGGAAAAGACAGCCGCGGTGAGCGGCAAACCATTTTATTTCTCCGTGAAATTGCCGGAGGGAAATTACCAGGTCACGGCGGTGTTCGGCGGCGATCAGGATTCCACAGTGACAGTGAAGGCCGAACTACGGCGGCTGATGGTGGAGAAATTGCACACCGCGGCCGGGAAGTCCGGGACGCGCAAGTTCATCGTGAACGTGCGCACGCCGGATATTTTTGGGACCAACCACGTTCATCTGAAACCGCGCGAGCACACCAATGAGTTTTGGGCGTGGGACGAAAAGATGACGCTGGAATTCAACGGCACGCATCCGAGCCTGCGCTCGCTGGCGATCGAGCCGGCACACGTGCCGACGGTTTTTCTCCTCGGCGATTCCACCGTGTGCGATCAGCCGGCGGAGCCGTGGAACAGTTGGGGCCAGATGCTGCCGCGGTTTTTCAAACCGGACGTCGCCATCGCGAACCACGCCGAATCCGGCGAGACCATCGCCAATTCCTTGCGGGCGCAGCGCTTTGAAAAAGTTTTCAGCCTGATGAAGCCGGGCGATTACCTGTTCGTGCAGTTTGGCCATAACGACATGAAAAATCATGCGACGAATGCGCTCGAGATTTACACGGAGGATTTCCGGAAAGTCGTCGCGCGCACTCGCGCGCTCGGCGGGACGCCGGTGCTTGTGACATCCATGGAACGCAAAGCCGGCGTGGAGCACGACACGCTGGCAGGTTATCCCGAAGCGGTCCGCAAGGTCGCTGCGTCAGAACACTGCGCACTCATTGACCTGAATGCGATGAGCCGCGTTTTTTACAAGGCGCTGGGCGCGGATTTGGACAAGGCGTTTCAGGACGGGACGCACCACAACAATTACGGGAGCTACGAGCTGGCGAAATGCGTGGTTGCGGGGATTCAACAAAACAACCTGCCTCTCGCGAAATCCATCGTGGAAGGCTTCGCGTTTGATCCCGCGCATCCCGATTCCGTCGCGGATTTTCAAATGCCCGCGAGCCCGATTGGCTCCAGCTCCAAGCCGCTGGGGAATTGAAGTTCGATCCTGTAGCCGCCGACATTAGTCGGCGCCGTTTTTCCCGGCGCGTTGCGTAAAAAAACTATTCAGCGCAGACTCACGTCTGCGGCTACATCATTTGGCCGACGTCACTGCCGTCAACGTGACCGGTCCCAGCAAACCGCAGTCGGTCAGCGGCCAATTTGAGGCGTCGAATGGACGGTAATTCACGTTCACAATGTTGATGTCCTTGAAAATCTTCCATTGCACGTGGCGGCGATCCAGGTCGCGGATGCGATTCGCCGCGACGCTCGTCACTTCCACTTCAAGCTGGTTGCCAGTTGGCTTCAGGTTGTCCACGACGACCTTGAATGGCGGCATGATGAGCGTGCCGTAATCCTTTCCATTCAATTTCACACGCGCGCTCTGGCGGACATCGCCGAGGTTGAGTTCAAAATGTTTGCCTGCGGAATCCGGCGCGTCGAAAGTGATTTCATATTTTGCCGTGCCGGCGAACGCCTGCGTGTTTGTATCAGGGAACGTTGTCCAGGAGGCGAGTTTGGCAGTTTGGAAATCTGCCGGCAAACCCGGGCCGCCCTGAATAAAGCTGACTTTCCATTGGCCGCTGATTTGAACTGGTTGACCATTGTTTTGCCAATACGACCAGGCGGGACCTTCGACTTGTTTGCTTTGAAAGGCGCGGAGAATCAATGACTCGCCGGCCTCAAGCTGCAAATGAATTTGGGGCAATCCGCCCTTGGCATCTTGCCGGATCGCCGCAACGCCGGAGGCGCCGGTCATTGGGTCGAGGATAACGACCGACCTGGCGGCGCAGCCCAGCGGAATCCAGTTGTCGACGTTCGTTCCGCTGCGGTTGACTACGAAATAATTCCAACCTTCTTCATCAAACGAACGGCGAATAAAGGACAATCCGGAATCTGTCATCGGCTCACGCGACCCAAAATCTTCACTTAACGAGGATGTATAAACGAAACCCCGGCCAAACATGCGCTCCGACACTGACCCCTTCTTTCGAGCTTTCAGCGCGCCGCAGAGGTCCGCAAATTCTTTCCGCCGTCCTTTCAGGTCATGCCAGCCTGGAACATCCTCGGGCAATTGGTTTTGAAAAATGACAGTTGCCCCGTTTTTCGCCAACGCGAGCAATTGTTTGAAAGTTTCGAGCGGCATGAATTTGCATTCCGGCACCACAATCACCTGATATTTTCCGCCAGGCATCTGGATTTGGCCATCCGCCGCAACTTTCGCCGATTGGAGTTGCCGATCAGACACGTAGTCGAACGAGCAACCGCGGTCCCATAATTCACGGGCGGCCTTGCCAATGGGCTGGTTCTGGAACCAATCCGTGGCGCTTACGGTCATTGGGAGCAATCGCCCGGATGGATTGCTCCAGAAATCGGCAACCGGCCAATAGAGCAAAACATCGTTGTCCGGCTTGCCGGATTGCAGCACGGATTGGCAGCGGGCGATGTATTCATTGACCGCGGGCACGTCGTGCCAGATGGGATTGCGCGGGTTCATTTCCGTGGAGGCGTAAAAGAGCCAGCCGGGCCATGCGGCATCGTCGGGCGAATAGCAGGTTCCGTGATAATAAATGTGATTGATGCCCGAGAGAAACATGTCATCCGCGACGCCCTTCACATCCGCGAGCGTCTCCGTGAAATGTTCCTTGAGCCACGTGCCGGTCTCGGCGCCGGTGAGTGGATGGCCTTGGGTGTGCGCGGCGGAGGAGGCGAATTTTGAAATCAGGATGTTGCGGTCGTTGTGAAACATTTCCGTTTCGGGAATGTCCGCTTCGCCATACAAATCGAGCCAGTTCGCCGGCGTGCCGTGCGCCTGGTAGATGCTCACGAAACCGTTTTTGCGCGCCCAATCGATCCATACGGGTTCGGATTGTTCCACCATGATGTCCGAAATCGTGCGGCGGTAGTCATATTTCACGCGCGCGGCGTGGTCGTCTGATTCGTTGCCGAAAAGCGCGGGCAATTCGTCCTGCAGTTTGTAGCCGCGCAATTTTTTAAATTGCGCGAAGAAATCCGGCGACCAGTCGGTGCGATATTCATAGGAATCCTGGAAAACGCCGTGCGGCTTGGAACCCGTGTAATCGGAAAAGGCCTTGTCAAACCACGGCAACCAATCCCGCATCGCCTTCGCGTAAGCCGGATTCAACATCCAACCTTCGCCGCCGGGGCCGGCGCGTTTCACTTTTTGGCCGGAAGGTTTTTGCGAAATGACGTAAACGGTCCACGTCTTCGGCGGCGGCGCGCCGTTTGTGCCGGTGGCAATCCAGTTTCCGGGCGGAGAAAAAGACACTTCGCCATGGGCGTCGAGAGAACATTCAACAGCTTTTCCGTTTGGGCCGAAAGCCACAACTGCCTGAGTCGTTTTGCGATTAAATTTTTCGTGGATGTGTTCGCCCATGCCGAGCTGAAAAGTTCGCACGATAACATTCGCGTTAGCGTCCGCATCACTCACTGTCGGACCGCCGAAACACCAACCCGAGCCGAGCGTCATATCCACGCCCATTCTCAGCCGCCGCGCCTCGTCCACGGTGCAGCCCATCATTTTGAGCCATTCCGGCGTGAGATACTTGATGTCGCGCGCCTCGGCGCCTTTCACGCCGTAGATGGAAGTGATTTGCACGCCGCCCAGACCGGCGTCGTGGAAACGTTGCAACTCGTGCGAAATATTGGTCTCGTCGACGGCACTTCCATGCCACCACCACCATGCCCACGGCCGCGCCTGAGACGTAATGGCCGGCCACGCCAACGGATCATCGGCAGCGACAACGCTGGCCGCCAAAAGAAACGCCGAACCGATAATGCACGCGCTAAAAAAATTTTTCCACGAACCGAAGAAGGGATTCAATTGCATAGCACCGTTAAAGCACGGTTATTTTTCGTCCGCTTTTTTTAATTCCACGGCGTAGGCCTGATTCTCGCCGCTCATGTTGCTGCGGAAGATGAGCCATTTCATATCGGGCGAAAACATGGCGTTCGGCTCGAGGCCGTAATTGTGTTTGCTCATGTTGACGAGCTTTTCGGAATGGAACACGCCGGTTTGGATGAGATTTTTTGTGTCGATGTTGCCGGCCGATTTGTCGCCGATGAGTTCGGGATGGAAAAGGTAAAGCCATTTGCCGTCGGGAGCGTGCGCGACCATGTTTGCATCACCGCCGTCGCCCGAAAACAGCGTGTTGTCCGGCGAGACATTGAAATGCACGGACCATTCGTTGCGTTGCAAGTGATACCACGTGCGCGCGCCAGTCTCGACATGGTAGCCCGCCACCCAGAAATCCTCCCCGCGCGGCGTCTGCAAATCATACCAAATGGTCCTGCCATCCGCGCTGAAGAACTCGTGCCCGGCGATTTCCATGACCATCGTGCGATGATGAATCAACGTCAGGCCCGAGCCATCGGTGCGAATGGTCCAGATGCGATCGACCTTGTGCCACGGACCTTCATGGCAAAACATGAGCAGGGTTGGGTCGGTTGGAGAAAATTGCAGGTGATTCAGCCAATCGGTGCAGCGATTGCAGGTTTTGGTTTTGCCGGTCGCGATGTTGTAAAAAAACAGTTCCATTGGGTAATGTTTGGCAAGGCGCTGCTCCATCATCCGGCCCTTCCGTCCGCGCTCAAAATCCTCGCTGCGCACATTGGTGAGACGATTCGGGCCGCCTTCAAAAAAACTGTTCGTCCAGTCGTTGCGCTCGGTGATGGTTCCGGCGAGCAATGTTTCATCGGCGTTGACCGTGGAAATCTCCTGGCCGCGCGAAAGCTTCATGATTTCGCGCACCGTCTTCGTTGTCGGGTCAACGGAACAGACCACGCGATTGGTCGCGCCATTTTCGGCCTTCACCGCCACGTAATAAATTTGCCCGGTCTTGTGGCCGACCATGATGACATGCAAGCGGCCGGACGCGATCTTATCCCCCGCGCGCGTTTGGAGATTGATCATCGAAATGCCGCTCGGCGAAGTGATGACCATGCTTTTGCCGTCGGGCGTGAACGGGTTCAGATTGAAGTAAAGGCTCTCGCTGCCGGGCTCGGTGGAGAGCTGCACGACGCGATGGCCGGTGTCCGGATCAATCCATTCGGTGGGCGAATGGGTTTGAGCGAGACTTCGCGCCTCGCAGCAAAAAATGGTGAGAAGTAAAACGGCGCCAAATCGTGTCGGGGAGAAAAGCGTTTTCATGGACGTGTTGTTATCCTGTGAATTTTGTTTTGCGAATGCAACTCCCGGCGATCGCTGCGGGCATCGCCATTTCTGATTACCCACCGGGAAGCAAACAGCGGCAGCATTGAGAACAAGACGCCGTCTTCGGGCCAGAGGCTACAGATGGGAGGAATTTAAAAACCGCGCAGATCCGTGCTGGTTCGCTTCGGCAAACCCGGAGCCGGCGCGCGTTTCAGGACCAGATACTCGATGCCCAACTTTTCACAATATTCGCGCTTGCCGCCCTTGTCGCCGTCTTCGTTGACGATGTAAATGTCCGGCTTGATCCGGCGGATCTCCGGATCGGCATCCACCCAGCCTGTGCCCGTCGTGATGAGCGCCTGCTTCACAAACTTGATCGAGCCGACGACATAACGCCGCTCGTCCTCGGAAAGCATCGGATGCCCGGCGCCTTTCAGGAGACTCACATTGGCGTCGCTGCCGAGGCACAGGTAGAGATCGCCATACGAGGAGGCTTCCTCGCAAAAACGCACGTGGCCGGAGTGGAACCAGTCGTAACAACCCGTCGCGACAACTTTTTTCCGGCCCGCGGGCCCGGGCATCGGCGGCGGCTCGGGAAATCCCTTCAACTCGTCGGGAGTAACAACGCGATGGGAAATTTTGTTCGCCGCGCAAAATTTTTCACGGTCTGAATTTGCGGTCACGTCCGCCCAAATCCGCGGACGCATGCCGGGAATTTCCGGCAAGGCATTCGTCGTGCGCAGATCGTCCGCCGGAATGACGCGCGTCACATAGCGCACGGCATTCAAAAAATAGAGGCGTTCAGCCAGGGAGAATTTCGGAGCATTTCCCGTGACTTGCCGGATGAGATGGTCCGGCCAAAGCAGGACAGTCAGTTCACCGAGCTTGGAAGCCTCCTGCAAAAAACGCAGGTTGTGCGCTTTGATATCATCAAATCCTCCACTGACGACGACCTGGGATTGCGCGGACATTAAGATTGGATTTTCAGCGCCAGGGCAATCCTGGCCGGCAGCTTTTCGGGCAACACCACGTGCAAGCCGGAGCCGTCACGAGTGAATTTCAATTTGGCGCTCGCGCCAAGCAGGCGAACGCTGCCGATTTTGCCGGGCCAATTCTGCGAATCGCTCGCGAGTGATTTGATGGTGACCCGGCCGTCCGTCGGAATTTCCAGAACGATGGCGTAGACATTGCGACCGTCCTTCGATTGCGTGAAGCGAATGTCCTCCGGCGTGAACGCGGCCTTCTGCACATCGGTTTGTCCGCCGAAACGGCCTTTCTCCGTGTTCGACGTCGACGGGCCTTCACCGTAAATTTTCCACGGGCGCGTGGCATAAATCGCCTCGCCATTGACCTTCAGCCATGCGCCAATCTCGCTGACGATTTGGATTTCATCGCTGTCGGGTGTCCCGTCGCGCTGCAAGGGGACGCTGAGCATCAGGTTTCCATTCTTGCTCACGATGTCGGCGAGCATTCGCACCACGGACGGCGCGGTCTTGTAATGATGTTTCTCGAAAATTTCACGGTCGTAATGCCACGAGCCAAGGCAGGTGTCCGTTTGCCACGGCAACGGCAGGATGCTCTGCGCTTTGCCGCGTTCAATGTCGTAAGTCAGCGCCTCGCGTTCCATCGGGTTCAGAAGTTTGCCGTTGACCACGGCTTCGTTGCGGCCGTGACGCTGGACGTTGGAGTTGTAAAAATGCGCGACCAGGTTCAAGCCGACTTCATCCGTGACACCGTGAAAGGGCAGCACTGTGTCGTCGAAATAAACCATGTCCGGCTGGTAATCGTCCATGAGCTGCTTCGTGCGCAGGAAAAATTTCTTCATGTAGGCCGCATCCGGAACGCTGCTGCCCTTGGCGGCGTTCCAATCCCATTCAAGCCTGGCGCCCGGCTTGTGGTTTTGCGCGTATAAATCCTGCGGGTCGAGCCCGTCCCACCACAAGCCTTTGCCATCGGCTTTGGTCAATTTTCCATCGTAAGGCACGCCGGCCAGCGGGCCATTCGTATCCGCGCCCTGCGCGACTTCGTACCAGGACCATGCGTGCGAGGCGTGAACGCTCACGGCAAAACGCAGCCCGTTCTTCCGCGCAGCCGCCGCCCAGCCGCCGATCAAATCCTTCTTCGGCCCG
>Ga0134126_10010964_pt1 | contig 11421 bp, 9 predicted proteins | sample KB31752_FD_96881 | JGI IMG/M metagenome (GOLD analysis project Ga0134126, IMG submission 96881) | Terrestrial soil microbial communities with excess Nitrogen fertilizer from Kellogg Biological Station, Michigan, USA - KB3-175-2 | ecosystem: Environmental > Terrestrial > Soil > Unclassified ... | reverse complement strand
TCCGAGCCGATCGAGCCGCCGCCGCCGGTGACGATGACGGCCTTGCCTTTCACCAGGGCCTCGAGCCGCGCATAGTCGATGTTCTCGCTCGGCCGCAGCAGCAGATCTTCGACTGCGACAGGGGTCAGCCGCGGCGTCTCGCCGCCTTCGAGCGATGGCAGCCGGCTCACGATCACGCCGAGCCGCTTGGCCCGCATCAGTACCGACTCGGGATGGGCGTCGGGCTCGAACGCCGAGGGCATCATCAACACGCGAGCGATCGACTTGTTGCGCCTGCCAAAATCCTGGATCACGTCCTCGACGTCGTCGACCCCGCCGAGCACGGGGAGATTGCGGATGAGCTGGCCCCGATCGGCGGGCGACGGCGACAACAGGCCGACCGGCCAGAGGTGCTTGACAGCACCGCTCTCGATACCACGCAACAGGATTTCGGCGTCCGCGGCGCGCCCGATCAGGAGCGCCGGCGCGGCCTCCTCCACCCGGGCGTGGCGGCGCACCCGCGTGTAGCGGAAATAGCGATAGGCAAAGCGCAACGCCGAAAGGAACGATACGTCCAGGAACCAGAACAGGACGATCGTCACCTTGCCGATGAAATAGGCGCCGCGGACGTTGGGCGCGACCAGGATGTAGTCGAGCACCAGCAAGGCGAGGGTCAAGACGGACGCGACCCGCAGGATATTGAGGGCATCGGGAAGCGAGATGAACCGCCACTTGGTGGTGGTGAGATTGAAAATGTAGGAAACGACGACGCCGAAGGCGAGGAAGTACGGCAGGATCTGCAGCAGCAGGGGAATGCGATCGTAGAACTCCGGCCCCCCGTCAAAGCGCAAATAGAACGCCGCAAAGAACGCCAGTGCGGTCGCGATGACGTCGTGCAGGGCAATCAGCAAATTGCGCGGGGTGAGATGCGACAAACGCGTCATTCAATGACCAATTGAGGAGAAAAATCCGGCATTTTCGACAACGTTCCGGCCTTGCTGATAGCCCATCCCGCCTGCCCTCCCCAGCGCCGCCCCGTTCAGGAACCGCCTGCCCCGATGACCGAACCGGCCGCGCGCGCTCTTAGCACCATACCGCCGGCGACCCCAACCCCAAGCACATACATCCAGCCCTCGTGGAAATCGAACAGGTGCGAGTTGAACAGCGAGGTGAAGATGTTTTGCACCACTACCGTCAGCCCGATCCAGTTCGCCAGACCCTCGCCCCGAAATAGCAGCAGGTGCAGGAGCCAGATCGCATAGAGTATGACGACCCCGATCACGCCCCACTGCACCGCGACGTTCAGGGTCTGGTTGTGCGGATTGGGAAAGACCCTGACTCCCGCAATCCATTGGGGACTGCTGGCTGCTTGCTCAAAAAGCCCTTCGGACGATCCGGTGCCGTGGCCGATCAGCGGTGCTTCGGCAAAAAATCGCAGCGACTGCTTCCAATATTCGAGCCGCTCTCCGATTGAGGTGGGAATGCGCTGTTCCTCATAGAGCCGATAGTCCCTTGAGAACGTCGTCACCGTCCATTCCAGCTGCGGCGACGCAATCCAGGCAGCGATAGCGAGGACGATCGCGGCAAACAGGATGATCAGATTGGTGCGCCATCGCAAATGCAGTAGCCCGAACACTGCCACCATGATGGGCATGGTGACCAGCGCGGTCCGCGAAACAATCACGAACGCCATGTTGATCACGAAGCTCAACCCGATTGCGCTGAGCAGCAATGCCGGCCAGATCTTTTTGGCGCGCAACAGCATGATGACGGGATAGGCCAACGCCACCGCGCACAACGTGAATGACTGGCTCTGGTCGATGTAGTTTTTGACGAAGATCCCGCGCGAGGCGAATTCCTTGGACTTCAGCGACAGGCCGGGCTCGAACGCGACGATCCATGACATCACCGAGAGCAGCGCGCAGGAGATGAGGAAGGCGGTGAAGATCGACTGCCCGCGCTTCGACCGCTCGAAATGATAGAACAGGAACGGCAGCATCAGCAGCTTTACCGTCGGACCGACCGCGTAAAGCCGCTCGCCCCATGATGCTGCGGACCACAAGGTGCCGACGGCCGCGAGCAGGAACAGCGCGATCGGCACCGCTGCAATCGGACGCTTGAGCGAGCGCAGCAGCGCCTCGATATCCATGAACGGCACCATGACGATCAGCATCACCACCGCGAACACGGCGACCAGCGTGGTCGACCATGGCAGCGAAAGTGCGAGCAGGATCGCGGCGACGTCGGCTGCGGTGATCCAGGTCGCGGGCGCGCGGACCAGCCTCGTCAGCGACGCGAGCCCGGAATTGTCGGCAATCACGGTCACGCCTTGCCTCCGCGGGCGCGGTTGACGAGCGAAGTCGTCGAAAATCCCTGCAGGATGTCGACCAGCATCACCTCGCCGCCATAGGCCTCGACGACCTCGTGGCCGACCACGTTTTCGCGGGTGTAGTCGCCGCCCTTCACCAGCACGCTCGGTTTGATCTTCGTGATCAGCCCGAGCGGGGTGTCCTCCCCGAAGATGGCGACGAGATCGACGGCTTCGAGTGCCGCCAGCACCTCGGCGCGCGCGGCCTCGGACTGCACCGGACGCCCCTCGCCCTTGAGGCGCCTCACGGAAGCATCGCTGTTCAGGCCGACGACAAGCCGGTCGCACGCACCGCGTGCGGCGGTCAGCACCTTGACATGGCCGGGGTGCAGGATGTCGAAACAGCCGTTGGTGAAGCCGATGCGCAGGCCCTGCTTGCGCCAGGCTTCAAGGTGCGGCTCGAGATCGCCGCCCGCGACAACGATCTTCTCTTCTGCCGCAAGATAGGCGTGCGGCAGGATCTTTCGGCGCAGCTCTGCCGAACTCACCGTGGCCGTGCCCGGTTTGCTCACTGCGACCGCGGCGGCCGCGCTCGAAATCCGCAAGGCTGCCTCCCAATCCGCGCCTGCGGCCAGCGCCAGCGCCAGCGCCGCCGCGACCGTATCGCCTGCGCCCGAAACGTCGCGCACCTTGACCGGATGCGCCGGAACGTGGACGGCCTCGCCCTTGCGCGGGACCAGCGTCATGCCGTCCTCGCTTTTCGTCACCAGGATCGCGTCGCAATCGGCGAGGATGATGGCGTCGCGTGCAGCCTCCGCAATGCTCCGGTCGGAATCGGCGCGACTGCGGGTCGCTTCGGCAAACTCCCTGCGGTTTGGCGTGAGCAGCGTCGCACCGCGATAGATCGCGAAATTGGCGGTTTTGGGATCGACGATCACTCGCTTGTGCGCTTTCCGCGCGGCATCGATGACGTTGCGGATCACGCGCGCCGTCAGCACGCCTTTGGCGTAATCGGACAACAGCACGATGTCGGCGCGTCCAAGCTGCGGCAGAATGGCGTCAATCAGCTTCTGCTCGATCTCGGGCGCGGCCGGCACGGCGCGCTCCCAGTCCGCGCGCAGCATATGGGTGGAAAAATGCTCCGAGACGAAGCGCACCTTTCGCGTCGTCGGGCGCGATGGATCTGAGACCAGCACGCAGTCGACGCCCCGGTGCTGCGCGAGTTCCGCCTTCAGTCGGGAACCCGCCTCGTCGTCGCCAACGAGTCCTACGAAAATGCAGCGACCGCCAAGCGAGGCGATGTTGCGCGCGACGTTGCCGGCGCCGCCGATATTGGTTTCACTGCGCTTTGCGGCGATCACGGGCGCCGGCGCTTCCGGCGAAATCCTCGACACCTCGCCATAGACGAACTCGTCGAGCATGAGATCGCCGATGCAGAGCACCGTCTTCTCCGCAATCGCGTGCACGAGGGTGTCAAAATCGAACATGTTGATCCGTCTGGTTCTAGCGGGCCATCAGCGGAAGCGATCGTCGGCGTCGAGGAAGTTCCTGACGTAGAGCGCGACCGCGTCCTCCAGCGCCGTGAAGCCGCCGTTATAGCCGGCAGAGCGCAGCCGATCGACTTTACTCTGCGTGAAGTACTGGTAGGTGCCGCGAATCTGCTCGGGCATGTCGATATAGTGGATATTCGGCGCCGTGCCGAGCGCGGCATAGGCCGAGAGGATCAGATCCTTGAAGCTGCGCGCCGCGCCGGTTCCGACATTGAAGAGGCCGGAGACCGAGGGCGTCGCAAGCAGCCACATCATCACCCTGACGGCATCATCGACATAGATGAAATCGCGCCGCTGGTCGCCGTCGGCGATCCCATCGCGATGCGATTTGAACAATTGCACGGCGCGGCCGTACCTGATGTCGTCGAAGCGCCGCGCCAGCACGCTTGCCATGGCGCCCTTGTGGTACTCATTAGGGCCGAACACATTGAAGAATTTCAGGCCCACGCATTGCGGCGGCAGCGTCTCGCCCCGCGCGATGCGCTCGGCGACCGCGAGATCGAACAGGTGCTTGCTCCAGCCGTAGAGATTCATCGGCCGCAGTTGCTTCAGCGCCTTGAGCGAGGGATCGTCCGAGAAGCCCTGTGCGCCGTCGCCGTAGGTCGCAGCCGACGAGGCATAGATCAACGGCGTCGCATGCGCCGTGCACCAGTCGAGCAGCCGGAGCGAAACGCGGAAATTGGTTTCGATGACGGCGTCGCCGTCGGTCGCGGTCGTCGACGAATTCGCGCCGAGATGGATCACGGCATCGAGCTTGCGCCCTTGCAGCCAAGCCATGAGCTCGGCAGGGGGGACGAAGTCAGCGATCTGCCGCTTGGCCAGATTGCGCCATTTGCCCTCATGGCCGAGCAGGTCACAGACCACAACATCCGCGCGGCCGGCGTCGTTCAACGCGGCCACGACATTCGACCCGATAAAACCGGCGCCGCCGGTCACCAGCAACATTCCATCCCCTGCCTTGAAACTGCCGGACCAGCTTTACCCACTCCCGACGCTCAGGCAACTTCGCTGGCCGGGTTTGATGAAAACCGTTGATGCCTTTACCTGCCAGGAGCGAGCGGCTACCGACAAGGATATCGCCCAGCCAAGCTCGAACAAATGAATATTAATTCGCAATATGATGGAGAAGTCGAGGATTTGGACGATAGCCGTCCGATCCTGATCATCCCCTACATGTGGGTCGGCGACTTCGTGCGCGGGCATACGGTGGTGCGCGTGCTCAGGGAGCGTTGGCCGAACCGACCCGTCGACCTCCTGACCACGACCCTCTGCGCGCCATTGGTCGATTATATGCCTGGGGTGCGCGCGGGGATCGTGTGGGACCTGCCCCGCAGTCGGCTCGCACTGGCCAAACAATGGGGCCTGGCCGCGCTCCTGCGGGCGCGGGGCTACGGCACGGCGCTGATTCTGCCACGGACCTGGAAATCGGCCATCGCGCCCGCGCTCGCCGGGATACCGGAGCGGATCGGATTCGTCGGCGAAGCGCGGTTCGGCTTGATCAACTACTGGCGCTGGGGCGAAAGGGCCCTGCCCCGCTTCATCGACAAGAATGCAGCGCTGGCTTTGCCGGACAAGGCTCCGCTCCCGCCGCAATGGCCGGTGCCGCAGCTCGCCGTTCCCGCGGACGAGGTCGCGCGTTGGCGAACCACCCAGCGGCTCGGCACGGGGACAGCAGTTGCGCTGGCGCCGGGCTCGGTCGGCGTCTCCAAGCGCTGGACCTATTACAGTGAAGCGGCAAAGCTTTTGGCCGAACAGGGCCTCGACGTCTGGGTCGTCGGCGGCCCCGGTGAAAAGGCGCTGGCGCAGGCGATCGTGGCCGGCGGCGGGCCGCGCGTCCGCGATCTCACGGGCGGCATCGATGTCCGCAATGGTATTCTGGCGATGGCCGCCGCCGGTGTCGCGATCTGCAACGACTCCGGTCTCATGCATATCGCGGCGGCCTTGGGCACGCCGACTATCGGTATTTTCGGGCCCACCAGTCCCCATCTGTGGGCACCTTTGAACGGGCTTGCGGCGACGGTGCAGACCAAAACGCCGCTGGCCTGCCAGCCCTGCCAGCGGACCGTCTGCACCATGAACGATCACCGCTGCATGCGCGACATTCCGTCGTCCGATGTGGTGGAGATTGCACGGCGTTTGCTCGATCAGGCCGGCGGCCGGATCGTGCATTGATGATGGCGCGCTTGCGCCGGCGAAGCTGCGTCATTACCAAGGCGTTCCAACTCCCGTCGCCAAATGAGTCGTGATCGTGAGCCAGGATTCGAAAGACTTCATCGGCGTTCATCTCAAGCAATCGCTCGCTGCGTTCGAGCGCGCGACGCGGGATGCCTCGATGCTCGCGACCGCGCGGACAATCGCCGACATCTCGATTGCGGCGCTTCGCGCCGGCAACAAGCTCCTGCTCGTCGGCAACGGCGGCAGCGCCGGCGACGCACAGCACATCGCCGCCGAAATCACCGGCCGCTACAAGCTGGACCGGCCGGCTTACGCGGCGATCGCGCTCACGACCGACACTTCGGCGCTGACGGCGATCGCCAATGACTACGGCTATGAGCAGGTGTTTTCCCGTCAGGTCGAGGGCCTGGGCCGGCGCGGCGACGTGCTGCTCGCGCTTTCCACCTCGGGGCGCTCGGCCAACATCCTGGCAGCATTGCGCGCGGCGCGTGAGCACGGGCTGGTGACGGTCGGCTTCACCGGCCCCAAGGGCGAAGCGATGCGCGCATTCTGCGATCATCTCCTGGTGGCGCCGAGCGACGACACGCCGGTGATTCAGCAAATCCATCTCGCCGTGGCGCACGGCATTTGCGAAACCATCGAGCGCGCCATGATGAGCGGAAAGTGAGCACCACGGCGTCGCAGAAGCCTGCCGCCTTCCTCGACCGCGACGGCGTCATCAATCATGACGACGGCTATATGGGCACGAAAGAGCGCATCCGCTGGATGCCCAATGCCGCCAAGGCGATCTGCCGGCTGAACGATGCCGGCTATTTCGTGTTCCTGTTCACCAACCAGTCCGGCGTGGCGCGCGGGTTGTTCACCGAGGACGAGCTCAATCTGCTGCACGACTGGATGCGCGTGGAGCTATCGGCGCTGGGCGCGCGCATCGACGATGTCCGGTATTGCCCGCACCACCCCGACGGAACCGTGGCCGGCTATCTGGAGGACCATCATTGGCGCAAACCTGCGCCCGGCATGATCCTCGACCTGATGCGGCATTGGCCGGTGCGCCGCGAAGGCAGTTTTGTGATCGGCGACCGGCCAAGCGACATCGAGGCCGGACGGGCCGCGGGGCTGCCGGGCTTCCTGTTCGAGGGTGGCGACCTTGATGCGTTCGTGGCTGATGTGATGGCTCAGATCAGCCGCCGATAGACCTCCGCGATCGCCCGCGCCTCTGCATCGAGGCTGAACTTCTCCAGCACACGCTGCCGCGCCCGCGCGCCCATTGCGCTCGCGGCTGCCACATCGCGCATCAGAGGCTCGAGCGCTGCGGCGAGCGCATCAGCATCGCCTGCAGCAACCAGCACGCCGGTGACGCCATCTTCCACCACCAGTTCCGCGGCGCCTGCACGCGCGGCGACGAGCCCAACGCCTGCCGCCATCGCCTCGATCAGCGTCAAGCCAAAACCCTCGTTGCGCGAGGTAAAGGCGTAGATGGTGAGACGCCGGTACCAGCGCTGCACCTCCTCGATTGCAAGCTCGCCGGTGATCACGATACGCGACGTGAGCCCCGCCGCCTCGATGCGCCGCTTCAGGTCGCCGGCAAAGCCCGCCTGCTCCGGCACGATCGCACCAACCATCACCGCGGTGAAATCCGGATAGCGCGGCAGCAATCGGCACATCGCATCGACAAACACGTCACTGCCCTTTTGCGCGCGGATGCGGCCGAAGCAGCCGACGGCGTAACGGCCCGGCAATCCGCTTTCCGCGAAAGCCGCCGCACGATCGTCGGGCGGCGCGTAGACGTCGGTATCGACGCCGTGCGGAATGATCGTCGCTTCGCGTTTCAGATAGGACGCCGAAGCCTCCGATGTCGCGATGATCGCATCCATGTTGCCGATCAGCCATCGCGTCAGCCGCTTGTGATGGCGCTGCCCCGCCGAGGTGAACACCAGCCTCAGGGGCCAGCCGAGCGCACGCAGCAGCAAGCCGATGATCATCTCGTCGTTGCGGCGGGCATGCCAGACCAGAGGCGTTCGGCGGCGCCACAACGTCAGGAGATCACCAAAACCCATGCGCGCGATGCCCTCGGGCGCGTAGGAGCCGAACCAGGCGGCGCGAACGAGCCTCGCAAGCTTCGGCGCCACCATGCGGTTGGTCGCCGTGACTCCCGAATAGCGCCGGTGCAGGTTCGGCACGATCACCTGCAGATCGTCTGGCAACGCGCGCTCGTCCGGCACGAAATACTCCAAATTTAGACATCTCCTATACGCAACATTAAGCATCGGTGCCAGTTCATCCGCGCCGAAACTCCCTCTTCACCGTCGAGCGGTTAGCGTCCGCAAAAACAAGATGAGTGACGGGGAAGTTGATGTCTGTGCTTGTTACCGGCGGCGCCGGCTATATCGGAAGTCATATGGTTCGCACGCTGGCGGATGCCGGCGAAAGCGTCGTCGTGGTCGACAACCTCTCTACCGGCTTTTCCACACTTCTGCCGGAAAGCGTGCCGCTGTTCATCGGCGACGCCGGCGACGAGAACCTCGTCGAGGGCGTGATCGCGCAGCATCAGGTCGAGAGCATCATCCATTTCGCGGGCTCGGTCGTGGTGCCGGATTCGGTTCGCGATCCGCTCGGTTATTACCGCAACAACACCATGACCACGCAGAGCCTGCTCAAGGCCGCGGTCAAGGCCCGCGTCAACCGCTTCATATTTTCCTCCACCGCCGCGGTTTACGGCAATCCGGAGCAGGTGCCGGTGCCTGAGCAGGCGCTGACCCGGCCGCTGTCGCCCTATGGCTCGTCGAAATTGATGACCGAGATCATGCTGCATGATGTCGCCGCCGCGCACGGCATGAGCTACGTCGTGCTGCGCTATTTCAATGTCGCCGGCGCGGACCCACAGGCGCGCATGGGCCTTTCCACCATCGGCGCGACCCATCTCATGAAGATCGCGGTGGAAGCTGCAACCGGACAGCGCGCCAAGGTCGATGTGTTCGGCACCGACTATCCAACGCCGGACGGAAGCTGCATCCGCGACTTCATCCATGTCACCGATCTTGCCGAGGCGCACCGCGCGGCGCTCTCCTACTTGCACGGCGGCGGCAGCTCGATAACGCTCAACTGCGGTTACGGCCGCGGCTATTCCGTGCTCGAAACCATCGAGGCGGTCCGCCGCGTCTCCGGCCGTAATTTCGCGGTTCAATATGCGCCGCGGCGTCCCGGCGACATCACGACCATGGTGGCGGACACGAGCCGCATCCGCGCCACCCTCGACTGGACACCGCAATACGACGATCTGGAGACGATCGCCCGCCATGCGCTCGCCTGGGAGGAAAAGCTCCTCCGCGAGCGCCATAGCGAGATCCAGCACGCGGCCTCCGCCTAGACTCCCCGTCTCGCCCGGGACCTTAATTGGGCTTGAAAAACGCGGCCCAAGCGGGCAAGAGCGCATGGAGCGCGCTGGCCCGAGGGTTGCGCGCGGCGCGCCAGGGACGTGGGATGGCCGAATTTCCAAGGAAGATCACCGACGACCCCTATGGCGCCGCGATGCTGATTCGCCGCCTGGTGATGGAACAGGGCGCCACCTACTGGCGGCGCTATCTGCTCGCATTCGTTCTGATGGGGGTTGCCGCCGGCGCAACATCGTTGTCGGCCTATCTGCTCGGCCAGGCCATCAACAAGGCTTATGTCGAAAAAAATATCCCGGGCATCGCGTTCTACTCCGCGGTGATCTTCCTGTTGTTCCTCATGCGGGGCATCGCGATCTATCAGCAGACCGTGACGCTCTCGAAGATCTCCAACGCGATCCTTGCCAACAACCAGCGGCGCCTGTTCGGCAAGCTGATGAGCGAAAGCGTCGGTTTCTTCTCCGAGCGGCACTCGTCGGAATTTCTCGCGCGCCTGACCCAGGGCGCCAACGCCGTCACGCAGGTGCTTCACCTCCTGATCAACGCGGTCGGTCGCGACCTCCTGCTGCTGGCTGGCCTTGTCACCGTGATGCTGGTCCAGGACCCCTATATGGCGATGCTGGGGTTCCTGATTGCGCCGCCGGCGATGCTGGTGTTGCGCAAGCTCGTCAAGCGGATCAAGGGGCTTGCCTATAACCAATTCACCGGCACGGCGGACATTCTCGAAACCATGCAGGAATCGCTGCAGGGCATCCGTACGGTGAAAGCCTTCACGCTCGAACAGACCATGCGCGAGCGCATCAATGAAAGCATCGAGGCGGTCGAGCGCACCGCCAACAAGATGGCCCGGGTTTCCAATCGCGCGGGCCCGCTGATGGAGACGCTCGGCGGCTTGGCCGTCGCCGCAGGCCTGATGTACGGCGGCTATGGCGTGGTGGCGCTGCACGCAACTCCGGGCCAGTTCTTCTCGTTCCTGACCGCGTTCCTGATGGCCTATGAGCCGGCCAAGCGACTGGCACGGCTCAACATCGACCTCAACTCCAGCCTGGTCGGCGCGCGCATGCTGCTCGAAGTCGTCGACAGTCCGGCAACCGAGGTGTCCGACGACGACAAGCCCGCGCTGAAGCTCACGGATTCGCGGGTCGAGCTGCGCGACGTCAGCTTCTGCTATCGGGCCGGCGAGACGGTCTTGAACCGCATGAGCTTCGTTGCCGAACCGGGCAAGGTCACGGCACTCGTCGGTCCTTCCGGCGGCGGCAAATCCACCGTGCTGGCGCTGCTGCTTCGCTTTTACGAGGTAACCCAGGGCGAGATCGTGATCGACGGCCAGACGATCTCCAATGTGTCGCGGCGTTCGCTCCGGCAACAGACCGCCTATGTCGGCCAGGACGTCTATCTGTTCCGCGACACCATCCGCGCCAACATCGCCTTCGGCAAGGTGGGCGCGACCGAAGCCGAGATCGTCGAGGCGGCGAAGGCTGCCTGCGCGCATGAATTCATCATGGGCTTCCCGCTCGGATACGACACGCCGGTCGGCGAGCATGGCACGCAGCTCTCCGGCGGCCAGCGCCAGCGCATCGCGGTCGCGCGCGCGCTGATCAGGAACGCGCCGATCATCCTGCTGGATGAAGCGACCGCGGCGCTCGACTCCGAATCCGAAAAGCAGGTGCAGGAGGCGATCGAGCATCTGTGCCAGAACCGCACCACCATCGTGATCGCCCATCGCCTGCACACCATCATGCATGCGGACACTATTCTGGTGGTCGAGGCCGGCGAGATCGTCGAACGGGGACGGCATGACGATCTCTTGCGCCGCGGCGGCCGCTATGCCTCGTTCTTCCGCCTGCAGCAGCGCGATACGGGTACGGCTCCCGTGCTGGCTTATTCCGCGACCTCATGAGCCCTCCGACTCGGGACGGCTCACTCGATCCTGATTTTTCCTGCCGTCCGGCACTAGCCTCGCCCGGAACAACCGCGTAATACGGCGGCCATCTCAGTTTTGAAACCCGCCGAGACCTTT